>OBWJ01000052.1_pt1 | contig 127697 bp, 115 predicted proteins | sample 1495181 | NCBI WGS metagenome assembly OBWJ01 (sample SAMEA2580041, study PRJEB22360) | human gut metagenome
ATTACGCCCCGCTTGTCGGAAACTTCCGGGGCTCAGCAGAGAAAAAATGTAGATTACGCCCCGCTTGTCGGAAACTTCCGGGGCTCAGCAGAGAAAAAACGTAAATTACAGGGCATTTCGTAACGTAGGCTATAATAAATGCCGCGATGCCCACCGCGGAAGGATGTTCCGTTTGCTGTGGACGTTCGTGGATTTGAAACTACCATCCGCAATGAGCCACGCTATTCATAAGATTGTCAGCAAGGAACGCTGCCAATCTTATTTCATATCGCGGCGTTCGCCGCATCTCGGCATAAGTAAAGACAGCGAATTGTGCGCAAGCGCCCATCGCTGTCTTCACTATGCCTATGCGCGGCTCATTGCTCGCGTAACTTTCCATTCATCATACAAAAAAGGCATACTCGCGTATGCCTTTTTCTATCGTATAATCCTATAATTAACCTTTCATCTGAGCGGCAACTTCTGCTGCGAAGTCTTCGTTCTTCTTTTCCATGCCTTCGCCAACTTCGAAGCGAACAACCTTAGCGATGGTCAGAGCCTTGTTAACGCTCTCCAGATACTTAGCTACGGTCTGCTTGCCATCCTCAGCCTTAACGTAGGTCTGATCTAACAGGCAGATCTCCTTCAACTGCTTGGATACACGACCGTCTGCCAGACCCTTGAAGATCTTGTCAGATACGATAGCGTCCTTGTCAGCCATAGCCAGCTCAGCCAGAGCAGCTGCAGCTTCTTTGGACAGAAAGTTGAACAGGTAGTTCATGTTGCTCTTCTTCTCTTCGTAGATAGCCTTGTCCTCATCGCTCCATGCAGAACTGTTCATAGCCTTGTCGATCAGCTTGTTCAGAATGGGCTTAGGCAGGGATGCAGGATCGTTCAAAGCTGCGTCAACAGTGATCTCCTGTAACTTAGCCAGCTCTTCTGCGGAAATATCATTTCTGCTGATGTAGGTAGGATTCATAGCTGCTACCTGCATAGCGATGTTGGTCAGTGCTTCTCTTGCTGCGTCATCAGATGCGCCGTTAGCTGCAACGATAACACCGATACGTCCGCCACCATGGATGTAGGATACTGCTACATCTCCGGCTACCTTCTCGAAACGGCGAATGGACAGCTTCTCACCGATGGTAGCAGTCTTCTCTACCAGAGCATCCTTAACGGTTGCGCCTTCGAAAGGAACTGCTAACAGTGCTTCGATATCTTCGCCATCCTTGCCACCCTGTAAATCGGAAGCAAGTGCTGTTTCATTAACAGCCTCTACGAAAGAAGTAAAGGTCTCGTTCTTTGCAACGAAGTCGGTCTCGGAGTTTACTTCGATTACGCAAGCGGTCTTGCCGTCTGCGGAGATAGCTGCACGAGCAACACCTTCTGCTGCGATACGGCTTGCTTTCTTCTCAGCCTTAGCCTGTCCGTTCTTTCTCAGGAACTCAACAGCTGCGTCCATATCTCCATTGGTCTCGTTCAGAGCCTTCTTACAATCCATCATACCAGCGCCGGTCATTTCACGGAGCTCTTTTACCATAGATGCGGTAATTGCCATTTTTTTATCCTCTCTTCTTAATTAATATATTATCCTCAAGAACCCAGACCGTAATGACAGGCATCGCAATCTGGGTTCCTATGCTTTTCTTATGGAATCGGATTATTCAGCGTCAGCTGCAACCTCTTCGATATCCTCAGCCTCGGTAGCAACGTCAGCGTCACTGTATACAGCTTCGCCCTGCTTTGCTTCGATCACAGCATCAGCCATCTTGGAAACAATCAGCTTAACGGCTCTGATAGCGTCATCATTACCGGGGATGATGTAATCCAGCTCTTCAGGATCACAGTTGGTATCACCGATACCAATCAGAGTGATGCCCAGTGCATGAGCTTCCTGTACGCAGATTCTCTCCTTCTTGGGATCTACAACGAAGATAGCGTCGGGAACTCTGGTCATGTTCTTGATACCGCCCAGGTTCTTCTCCAGCTTCTCCCATTCTTTCTTTAACTGAATAACTTCCTTCTTAGGCAGTACATCGAAAGTACCGTCCTGAGACATGGTCTCGATTGCATGCAGTCTTGCGATACGGGACTGGATGGTTCTGAAGTTGGTCAGCATACCACCTAACCATCTCTCGTTTACATAGTACATACCACAACGCTCAGCCTCAACCTTTACAGCGTCCTGTGCCTGCTTCTTGGTACCAACGAACAGAATAGTGCCACCCTGTGCGGCGATCTCGGATACTGCCTTGTAAGCCTCGTCAACCTTTACAACGGACTTCTGCAGGTCGATGATGTGGATACCGTTTCTCTCGGTGAAGATGTAAGGAGCCATCTTAGGGTTCCATCTTCTGGTCTGATGTCCAAAATGAACACCTGCTTCAAGTAACTGCTTCATAGAAATAACGCTCATGTCTTTACCTCCATTTGGTTAAAATCTTCCGCATTTCTTTTCTGCCGGGACGCGTTAAGAACCCGGTTAGCTCTGGCGAAGACCTCTGCATTTTGGCAGGAGCACCATCGTCAAATCGAAAGGCGTGTTTTTTGTCACAACAGTGCGATTATAACATAGGAAAACCCCTATGACAAGGGGTTTTTAATGTTTTCCTGTGATTATTTTAGCAATTTCCTCTTCGGAAGTCCCGGGAGCGATCTCATATGTGCCGGGATTGATACTGCGGCTGTAGCCGTTGTTGCATAAATAATTGTCAAATGCCTTTGCATTCTCCACCAGTCCAGCCTCATAGAGCCATCTGCTGACACTGCCGGAATCATCGCCTCTCTGGATTGTTATGCTGGCGGTCTGTGTCCGCTGTGGTGCTTCGGTTACTTCCGGCTCTGCGGTTGTCTCCGGTTCCGCCGTAGCCTGTGTCTCTGCGGGAACCGTGGTCTCCGGTTCCGCTTCTATATTGTTCTGTTCCTGTGTCTGTGTGGTTTCCTCCGGTGTGCCTTCCGTCGGCTGTTTTGCACTGTTTTGCAGTGCCGCCAGCGTCAATTCACTGCTGTCCACCATTCCAAGTTCTGCCGCACGCTCTCTGATCTGGTCATCCGTCATGATCTGGGATGTCTGATCCTGCCGGTTGGAAAAACTGATTCCCAGGATCAATGCCGTCACGATCATACCGATTCCGAGACCTCGCAGATAATATTTTAATTTCATCGATATCTCCGTCCTTAATTCACACGATTACTGTCAGGCCTTATACAGGTCGATCACAAGCTTTACTTCACCGACACCCAGCCCCAGTTCCTTGGCAATCGCCACTGTGGATTTGCCCTGTCTGTGCATTTCCAGAATCTTCTCGTTATTGTTCTGACCTTCTTCTGCAGTCTCCCCCATGAATCCGATCTCCGGGGAGCCGGACGGCTCTATCGTCTCTGCCGGTTCCTGTACTTCTATCAGCTGTTCTTCCGTCACATTCTCCTTCTGTGTCTTCACGTTCTCTTCCGCTTTGACCTTAGCCTTGTCTTCTGCCGCCTTCACTGCCTTATCCATTTTGGATACGGTATCTTTGATATTGGCATGCTTATTGTTCAGCATATCGTATAAAAACATGGCTTCCTCATGGTTCTTGTGAATCTCCTGCAATACCGTATCGGAATATTCACTCACTGCCATGATCTTTTCATTGGTCAGACGTTCCAGGGAACGTTCCGCCTTCTCCAGCGCATCTTCCGAGGTCTCGTCCATTTTATCCTGCATCTGACTGCGAACTGTCTGCATTTCTTCTTCCATAAGACCTTTGATCTCTTCTTTTGCTGCTTCTTTATTGATTCCGCTTTCTTTTCCGGAAGGCAATAAAAAACTTCCTATAAATATTACGATTCCTGCAATCAGCAGAACCACTTCTAATATACCCATACTGCTTTTCCTTTGTATTCTCAGATCTTAATGTCAAATCCCTGATGCTGTTTCGTCACCACCACACCATCTTTTTCGGAATTTTCTTTTTTCCGGTGTTTACCACCGTTACCGGCATACTCATTCTTTCCTTTTTCCTTGGCATCATACTGCCCCGTATACCAGTCTGCATTATCACTGCTGTGCACTTCTCTGGTCCGCTGTTCACTCTGTTTCTGTGCATGCTCTCCCAGCGTCATCTGTTGAAATGCACCCTTATTGTCTTCATTCTGCTTCATCGTCGTGTAATCCTGCGTTCGCGGGATCGACGCAACCTCCAAAGATCCAAACGACATAAGACATTCCTCTTTTCTGCCATTTTCTGTTCCTGCAACAATCTGCTGCCGGTTACAGTGGTGTGGACTTCACATCTCCGTCAATGCGCTCGAACCGGCAATAATGATAGGTACTCTTCACCTGCATGGAAGAATCTCCGATGATGATCGTAGTACCCGGGTACACTTCTCCCCGTACCTGCACCATGGCCCGCTCCTGCGGATTGAACTCCAGCTGCAGTTCCTGCATACGCCGGTTCTTTTCCTCCAGACTCTTATTGAGTGTCTCCATGGAAGCTGCAGTGTTTCTGAGATAGTTGATCTGATCCGGTGTAAAACGGACTCCCTTGCTCTTTTTTTCTGCAAAATTCGCAAGGATCGGCTGCAGACTGCGGATATTCTTCACAATCTCGGAGACTTCCTTCTGCATCTTCATATATTCTGCCTTTTTCTCCGGATCCACACCAACTTCCACTACCGTCGGCGCTCCCAGCATTGCCCCCAGCGTCTTAACCTCTATCTTCTGTCCGGCACGTACATGACCGCCGGTGATAAATCCTCGCTTGCCGGTTACCTGGATCTCTGTTGCCGCTATCACATTGCTGTGCAGGATCGACTCCGTGCTGACATAGCCTCCGGCACTGGCTGTAGCATTCTCCAGGAATTTTGCCACAATATTGCCCCCAGCTTTCAGCGTACCCTTTGCCATACCATTCATTCCGCGGGCAATGATGATATTGCCCCCAGCCTCAATGTAGGCACCTTCCACGACACCGCTTATGATCACATTGCCGCCTGCCCGGATGACGAAATTGGAGGAAACATTGCCATTTACCTGTACGCTTCCCTCAAAATCAATATTTCCGGTAGATAAATCCACGTTTTCCACTTCGTAAACATCCGATACAAACACCTTTCCCTCTACCAGGGAAACATGTCCGTCTACCAGGGAAGTGAGTCTTCTCCGGTCTTCGGAAATCTCTATATTATGACCGAACTCCAGATGGGCTTTTTTCACCTGTCTGGGCCGGATCTTGGCACCCTGTACGGTAGTTCCGTACTCTCCCTCGTCCTCCGGAATGACCTCTGCCAGCAGCTGTCCCTTTTTACAGGGGTTGATCATGTTCAGATGGAAATAATCCACCGTTCCGTCATCTTTTAACGTCGGCTGTGCATGGACATCCGTATTAAAATAATATTTGATATAGGCGTCTGTGCCATGTCTGGGTTCTTTTCCCCGGGCCACTACCAGATCGGTGCAATAAATTCCGTCAGACATAAAATGATCCTGCAGAACACTCATCTGGATTCCATAGACAATATTCCGGAACCGGAGATCTTTGATCACACTGTCCATTGTTGCCCGTTTCCCGGTCTGTGAAGCCGGATAGAACCGTACGATTGCCTGCAAATTGTCCTCACTGACTTCTATACGACAGGATTCCTCGATTTCCGGACAATCCTTTCGTTCCAGAAAGCAGACCGCGTCTTCTTCTGCGAGTATCGCCTTTTTAATGGACATGGAATCATAAGGTATGGATTGTCTGTCCAGATAATCCATTACCTCCTGCAGTCTTACGTCCTCTCCTCCATCCTTGGGTTGGAAGATCTGTAATCCATAACCTCCCGGTGTTCTCACCACTTGAAAATAGCCATTCTGCATACGCCTTTTCCTCTGCCTTCCCATCCCGCATTCCATTACGGGTCAACGAGGTTCTACAAAAGTCCCATGTAGTCTCCCATTTTTGTCTTCATTTTCTGTAAAGCACGGGTATGTAGCTGGGATACCCTGGACTCCGACACCTCCAGAATGTTACTGATTTCCTTCAATGTCAGATCCTCATAATAATATAGCGTAACTACTTTCTTTTCCTTTTCCGTCAGAAGTTCCAGTGCTTCTCCCAGAACCTTGGTCAGTTCTTCTTTTTCCACACTTTCTTCCGGACCATCAAAACGTGCTGTCATATGTCTGCTATAATCCTGTGAGACATCACTTCCCTGATCCATATACTCGTTCAGGGATATCAGGCCGGTGATCTTCATCTGGGACTGCCAGTCCAGATATTCCTCTGAAGAAATTCCCAGTCCCGCTGCAATGTCTTCATCCGTTGCACTGCGTCCCGTGGTCTGTTCCACTTCCTTGATGACCGCGTCGATCTTCTTCTGCCGTTGTCTTATCGTTCGGGGAATCCAGTCCATTTTACGGATCTGGTCCAGAATGGCTCCCCGGATCCTCAGACTGGCATAAGTCTCGAACTTTACCTCTTTGAGGCAGTCGAACTTGTCAATGGCATCAATCAGTCCAAAAATCCCGTAACTGACCAGGTCTTCGTAATCCACATTATAGCCCAGATACATACTCAGCCGTCCCGCTACTGCCTTGACTAGCGGAGCATACTCCAGTATCAACTGTTCTCTGGTCTCCGGTCGTTTATTAGCAGCATATTCTTCTAATAACCTTTTCTTACCGGCTTCATCCATTCGAATCGCTTACACCCTTCTGCGCTGTGTCCTCCTGTGACCCAGCAGCTTCTTCCTCTTGTAAAGCCTTCTCTTTTTCTTCCTGCTCCTGTTTTGCCTTCTCTTCATTCTGTCTGTCGAACCGGTCCAGCAACAGCCGGATCACACTTCCCAGACAATAAAACAGCAGCATAACAGTAAAAAGTGCCACAAGACTTGCCAGTAACGAATAACTTCTCACCAGCGTTACGATCCAGGTACACGCACCTGCGATCAGCATCAAAAGCAATGGCATATTCTTTCTGTTCATAATTTACCCATCCGGTCATCCATCCTTAAATGATGGACTCACTCTTTCCTACCGCACGAATATGGAACTCTCCGGTCTCCGGATAAAAAGTTACGGTTCTTCCGTAATTCTTACCTGTATCCTGTGCCAAAATAGGAATACTGATCTCTTTCAGTTTCTTCTTCACAGCCTCCACGTTACGGTCCCCCACCTGCATCATGTCGTTTTTCCCCTGAAACGTGAACATAGTAGCTCCGCCAGCAATCTTGGCAACCATTCTCGCTTTTTTGGCTCCCAGCTTCTCCATCTGTCGTACCAGTTCATCGATTCCGGTATCTGCAAATTTTGCAATGTTCTGACTGCTGTTACGGATCGTAGTGCTGTCCGGCAGCATAATATGTGCCAGACCGCCTATTTTTGTCACCGGGTCGCGGATTGCGATTCCCACGCAGGAGCCCAGTCCCAGAGTTGTCACTCCATCTGGGCTTACACAGGTCTTCAGGTCCGCCATCCCTACTTTAATAATCTCGCTCATTCTGCTCCCCTTCTTCTGCGCTTCTGAATCTATGCTATAGGTATTCCCAAAGATGTCAGAATCTTCGGGTAGGATTCAATATCGGGAACCAGAATAAAATATCCGTCGATCTCAACTTCGTCATAAAACTGAGATTGTATCAGCAGAATCTTGTCTCCCAATGTTCCGAATTCAATGGCTGGAACACTGAGAATAGCTCCTGCCATATCCAGTGTCAGAGACGGTGGGGTAGGAATAATGGTCAGATTCGTCATCATGGACAGGGAATTCAGGTAAGCTCCCGTAATAATGTTGCCGATCTCCTGCATGGCAGAAAATTCGATCTCGGAGAACCCTTCCTGCTGTACCATGTCTCCCATGATCTTATGGAGAAGATGCTTGGCGCTGCCCTGTTCTACCAGAAACATCATGCTGCCGGTGATATCTCCTTCCACTCCCAGGAAGACACCGACCATTACCTGCTCTTCTCCTCCCATCAATGCTCCTACTTCGTTGAAATCCAAAAGCTTTACCTGCGGTACCTTCATATCTACCTTACAGTTCAGCATCTGGGAGAGTGCTGTCATAGCGTTGCCCGCTCCAATGTTGCCAATTTCTTTTAAAACGTCCAGATATGTTTCCGAAACTTTCTCTAAACTCAGATCTCCCATGGATCAGTCTCCTTTATGCATTTTCCTCCAATGTGATGGAATTCAGATCCAACAGAGAGATCAGTTCCCCATTGTGTTTGCCTACACCTGTAATAAAGCTCTTTTTGCTCTCAGCGGTATTCTGTGATAATTTCTCAATCTCACTGCTTCCCAGAGTCACTACTTCTCTTACTTCATCCACAATGATTCCTACACTGCCCTGCTGTTCCTGCTTCAGAATGATGATTCTGGTAGCACGGGTCAGTTCGTCTGCCTCCAGTCCCATCTTCACGCGAAGACTCATGACCGGCAGAACCTCACCACGCAGATTGATGACACCTTTTAAATATGCGGGTACCTTGGGCACTCTGGTGATATGCTGCATTCTTACAATATTGTCAATGTATCGGATATCGATACCGTACTGCTCATCTCCGAGGCGGATCACAATATACTGGAAAAAATCCTCCTCAACTTTACGCTCGTCTCCGGCCTTTAAAGTTTCTTTCATGCTAAGTTCTTCCATAACTGTCATCTCCCTCCTTACAGTAATGCGTTGGCATCCAGGATCAGTGCTACTTCGCCGTCACCAAGGATCGTTGCACCACTGATGAATTTGCACTGCTTGATGTATTTGCCAAGAGACTTTATAACGATCTCCTGCTGTCCGATCAGTTCGTCGATAACCAGACCTGCCATCTTATCGCCCTTCTTGACAATGACAACGATCAGGTTGTCCTCAGGGGATCTGGTACTCTCTACATCCAGTACCTCAGTCAGACGGATCAGAGGAATCACGGTTCCTCTCAAGTTGATCACTTCTTTGTTCTCTACCAGTTTGATATCGTTGGGAGAGATATCTTCGATCGTCTGGATGGATCCCAGAGAGATCGCATATTTTTCTCCTCCTACGACTACCATCAGTGCCTGGATAATTGCAAGGGTCAGAGGCAGTCGAATGGTCCAGGTACTTCCCTCTCCCCACTTGGATTTCACTTCCACTTCACCGCTTAAGGATTCGATCTTGGACTTAACAACATCCAGACCTACACCTCTGCCGGAAACGTCGGTCACCTTCTCAGAAGTAGAGAATCCAGGCTGGAACAGCAGGTTGATAATATCCTTCTCAGACATATTAGCAGCCTGCTCCGTGGTTACCAGATTACGTTCGATTGCTTTATTCTTAACAGCTTCTACATCAATACCGTTACCATCATCCCTTACTTCGATGACTACGTTATTACCATCCTGATAAGCATCCAGGAAGATAGATCCCTGTTCCGGCTTGCCACGCTGTGCACGTACCTCTGCGGATTCCAGACCATGGTCTGCGGAATTACGAAGCAGATGCATCAGAGGATCTCCGATCTCGTCTACTACGGTACGATCCAGTTCGGTCTCTTCACCACTCATATACAATTCCATCTTCTTGTCCAGCTTCTTGGACAGATCACGGATCATTCTGGGGAACTTCACAACAACGCTCTCAATAGGTACCATTCGTACCTTCATTACAGATTCATGAAGGTTCGTGGTTACGTTTTCCAGATACTCGATCTGCTCATTGAATGCGGAATTATTGCCCTGGTCATTGCTGGACGCAGCTACCAGAGAGTTCTTGGCAATGATCAGCTCACTTACCAGATTCATCAGGGAATCCAGTTTTTCAATATCTACACGCACGGTACGGTTGACGACCGGCTTATTGGCGGGTTTCTTTTCCGGTGCCTTGGCTGCGGCTACAGGCTTCTTTTCTTCCTTCTTGGGCTGTTCTGCAGCCTTGACCTCTGCCACTGCTTCCTTCTTCTCTTCTGCGGGTTCGATTGCTTCCTCTTCCGCATGGTAATTCTTGGTCTTCTCCAGTTCCAGTACCGCACCGGTTACCTGTGCGATCTCAGATACGCTCTCTGCGGACTTGATAATATCATCCAGAGAGTAATCAGACAGAACGATCAGTGTGAAGTCCTTGTCGAACTTCTCATCCTCTACATCCTGTGCGCTGGGCATGGATACGATGATCTCACCTTTTTCCTCCACTGCCTTGAATACCAGGAATGCTCTTGCGGCCTTCAGGATACAGCTTTCCTGTACCACTACATTGATGCCGTATACATTTTTACCCTGCTTCATAGCCTCTTTGATCACACGGATCTGGCTGTCATCAAAAGCAATGTCATTCCATTTTTCACCACCGTCTGCGCCGGATTCAGCTGCAGGTGCTGTGGCAGTGGGAGCCTCTTCCTTGGCAGCGGGAGCCTCCTCCGTCTTGCCATCGTTTAAAATATCATTCAAGGCCTTGATCAGATTCTCATTGTCGTTGGTTCCCTCATCAGAGGTCTCCTGAATATTGTTCTTGTACTCTTCCAGAGCATCCAGACACTGGAACAATACATCGATCATTTCCGGTTTTACTTTAATATTGCCGTTACGTACTTCCGAGAACACATTCTCCATGTCATGGGTCAGGTTCTGCATACGCTTGTAGCCCATGGTTCCTGCCATTCCTTTCAGGGAATGCGCGGCACGGAATATCTCATTGATATTGTCCATGTTTTCAGGATCTGACTCCAGTTCCAGAATCTGTGTGTTCAAGTTCTGCAGATGTTCATTTGTTTCATCCAGAAAAATTTCAAGATATTGGCTTACGTCCATCTCTTCCTCCATTCTGCCGGTCACGGTATTGCCGGAAACGGCATATATTGCTTGCTACTTTACTACTCCTACATGCAGTATGATCTCCTGGGCGATCTGATCTAACGGTACTACCTGATCTGCCAGCCCGGCTGCGATGATACTCTTAGGCATTCCAAATACTACGCTGGTATCCTGATCCTGTGCGATCACATAGGACTTTTTGGAAGCTTTCAGTTTCCCGATTCCTTCCGTTCCGTCCGCTCCCATTCCCGTCATAACGGCACAGACTACCGAATCAAAGCGGCTGGTCTGCAGGGACTCATACATATAATTGGCACAGGGTCTGACACCTTCCCTGTAAGGTTCCTCCGACAGATGCAGCGTATGGCGTCCAGCCGGGGATGTGACAACATTAAGGTGTTTGCCGCCCATGGCGATGTAGACCCATCCCTTTTTCAGTTCTTCTCCCTCTGCTGCTTCCTTTACATGAAGCTGGCTCAAATTATCCAGCCGTTCTGCAAGGGATGCTGTGAATCCCACAGGCATATGCTGTACTACCAGCACCGGTGCATCCAGATTCGCCGGCAATAAGGGAATCACCGACTGGAGAGATTTCGGGCCTCCTGTGGAACTGGCAATGGCTACGACCTTGCTACCCGACACGCTGACCGGATGATGATTGATGATCTTCATCATCTCTTTTACCGTGCCTTTTTCCTCGGTAAGCTTCGCTTCCTCGGCAAATACCGGCAGTTTGCTGTTCGCTACCACATTCAGTGTCCGCAGGAATTCTCTGCGGAAATTCTCACCACGACAGTCTACTGCGCTGTCCGGCTTATGTACAAAATCCAACGCTCCCAGTTCCAGAGCATCCAGAGTGGTTCTGGCGCCTTCCTTCGTATCGGTGCTGGCCATCATCACACGGGCGGGAATCTTGTATTTACGCAGCTCCTGTAAAAGCTGCAGGCCGTTCATACGCGGCATATTCACATCCAGGACAACTGCGTCGTAACTGTTTCGGCTCAACAGATCGAATGCTTCCAATCCGTCTTTTGCCCGGTCAGCCACCTGGAACCTTATGTCAGTATCTATTATATCACACAGCACTCTTCTCATGAGTGCAGAATCATCAACAACCAGTATTTTTTTTGGCATTAGTCCAATCTCTCCTTTTTACGACTCTTACGCTCTTCTTCAAAAATAAAGCGGATGATTTCTTCTCTTGTATTTACGTCCAGGTTATAGTACTGTACCCGGTGTTCGAACGTCCCCTTGCGTTTCTCCAGTTCTCTTACCGCCAGTACTTTGCCTACCACCTCGTACTTTTTCTGTTCTCCGTCTTTCACCAGATGATAACTGCACAGGATCAGACTGCCGGGTTCATATCGCTGGGTAGACACAAATCGCAGTCCTCCGCCGCTGATGTCCACGATCACGCTGTGTTTCAAAGGAAGTCCCGGCTGCAGTTCATAAGGAGAATTTTTCTCCAGTGCCTGGATCTCTTCTTCCTCCAGATTTCTGGCACACATATCCAGTGCGCAGCTGAAACGATAATATTCTCTTCTCTGATATTTCCGCAGATTGCTGGTCAGTTCCATGACCAGCACATATACGTTGTTGCTTTTGTACCGGTCTATGATCCTTGCAAAGCACTGGTACAGGCTGTTCTCCTCGAAAAAGATCATGTCGTATTCCGAGTCCACCGGCAAAAGTATCAGTCTGGTCTGCTCCATGGGCATGGAGATCTCCAGGGTATCCTCCGACAGAATCTGCAGCACCCGGCTCTGGTACACCTTTGCCGTGCTTTCTGCTCCCTTTTCCTCCAACCCCCGCTGCAATGCGCGGAGCTCTATTTTCGATCCTTCTTCCACAAATCTGGATAACATAAGTTCATACCTCTCTTATCTGGACTGTTTTGTAGCTCCATTTCTCGTACCTATAATGTGAGAAAAAAATGCTGCCATTCCGCGCCTGGGCTGCTGCTCCTGCGCTGTATCGTCTTCTTTTTCGCACATTCTCTCTGCGATTCTCTGATAAGCCTGGCTTGCCTTTGCTCCCGGATTCTGTATGGATACGGGTACCTGCTGCATCACCGCCTGCATGACCTGAGGATCCTGAGGTACACATCCCATATAAGTCATGGGAATTTTCAGGTATCTGGTCACGACTGCATTCAGCTTGTCAAACAGTACCTGGCCTTCCTTGATATTACTTACCCGGTTGGCCACCATCATCACCTTCGTGAAATCCTCCTGGAATCTCGGATGTCTGTACAGTGCCTTCAGCAGAGAATAGGAATCCGTGATGGAAGTAGGCTCCGGTGTGGTCACCAGCAGCACTTCCCCGCTGGCCACCAGAAATTCCAACACACTGTCAGAGATTCCCGCTCCGGTATCCACGATAATGATATCCGTCAGGGCATCCAGCTCCGCCAGATTCTGTATGATACAGGTCAGGGCATCTTTTCCCAGATTGGACATCCCGGCAATTCCCGAACCACCAGAAATAAATCCCACTTCCATAGGGCCCCAGGTAATGATATCACTGATGCTCTTGCCCTCGTAAACCAGATCACACAGGTTGTGCTTCGGTATTGCTCCGAACATGATCTCGATGTTCGCCAGCCCGAAATCAGCATCCAGAATGATCACCCGTTTGCCCATTTTGCGGAATTGAATTGCCAGATTGATGGACATATTGGATTTTCCCACGCCACCCTTGCCGGAAGTAACGGTAATGACTCTTGCAGTAGGTCGTATTTGGTTATTTGCTTTAATGATCCTTAGCTGTTCCGCCTGATCCATTTTCACGCGCCTTTCTGTTAAAGCTTTCTTCCTTCCTCTCTATTCCTTACCTCCGAGGATCTGTTTCACCGTCTTCTGAGGATTGAACATTTCCATGTCATCCGGAACGTTTTGACCACAGGTCACATATGCGATCGGTGCATCCGTATAAAGCTTTATGTTCAGCAGATTCCCCACTGCTTCTGTTTCATCCAACTTTGTAAAAATCAACTCAAACTTTGCGATCTTTCCGTAACAGTCTGCGATCTTCTGGAGATCCCTGTATTTTGTGGTAGCACTTAATACCAGAAATACCTGATAGTCCTCCGGTCTCTTCAGTCCACCCACCATTTCCTTCATTTTCTCCAACTGTTCCGCATTCTGGTGCGGTCTCCCCGCTGTATCGATAAAAATATAATCACAGTCCCAGTAATCATCAATGGCGGTCTGCAACTCCTCCGGTGTATAGATCACGCGGAAAGGTGTCTCCAGAATATTGGCATAGGTCCGCAACTGCTCCGCTGCCGCAATACGATAGGTATCTGCCGTAAGGAGAGCCACCTTTTTCTTGTCTTCCACACAATATTTTCCTGCCAGTTTGGCGATGGTAGTCGTCTTACCCACACCGGTAGGTCCGATGAACCATACGATTCTCGGTCCGTCCTCCGCCGGAGTGATTCCTTCGGATTTTCCGAATTTCAACACCATCTTCTGATAAATATTCGCCAGTAGATAATCAAAGGGAAGATCCGCTTTCTTTGTCTTGGAAGCATCCTCCAGAATACTGTTGACATATTTTTCATCCATCTCATTATCCAGCATTTTGTTATACAGCAGACGGATGAACTTATCCTGCTCCGGATTCTGCTCGTCCTCTTTTTCTTCCTGCTTTTCCACTGCTGCTTCCGCTTCACTGTCCAAAGCTTCTTTCTGTGCTTCCGCTGCCTTCTCCGTATTTGCATCTACCGGTCTGCTGTTTAACTGACTTTCCAAAAGCGTCTGCAGACTATCCAGCTTTTTTTCTATATTTTCCGTGCTGTTTTTCATCGATACAGTCTTCGCCGTACCTACACCTGCCCCGGAAGCTTCCGTACGATTCAGACTGTTTACCACAGATCTCTGTGGGGACTCATCCTCCAGCGCAGCGGTCACCTCGATCTGCTTCGGTGACAGAAAAGAGAACAGCCCTTTCTTTTTCACTTCACGGACATTCATGATCACCAGTCCGTTTCCCAATTCTTTTTTCGCAGCCTCTGTTGCCTCTGCTTCTGTTTTCCCGGTAAATTTCTTAATTATCATACTGTTCCTCGTTCCTGTGTCGGTTCAATGCGCTTAATATCTTAAGCTGTGACCATACCCACAGACTGCAATTCCACATTCGATTCTACTTCGTTGTAAGACACTACGACCAGATCCGGATAATAATCTTCGGTCAGCCGCTTGAAATACATTCTTACGATCGGTGATGTCATGATAATGGGGGTCTTTCCCATGTTTTCCAGCTTTTTGATCTCTTCTCCCACCGCATTGAGAATTGCTTTGCTTCTGGCGGGATCCAGATTCAGGAAAGCTCCTGTCTCTGTCTGTTTTACGCTTCCCATGACTTCCTGCTCGATCTTTGGATCCAGCGTCAGCACACTGGTAGTCTCGTGGGAAGGGAAATACTTGGTGGAGATTGCTCTCTTTAAGCTCTGTCTCACATACTCCGTCAGGATATCGGTATCCCTTGTCGTCGGTGCATAATCCGCCAGAGTCTCCAGAATCGTCAGCAGATCCCGGATGGAGATTCCCTCCCGCAACAGATTCTGCAATACTTTCTGGATCTCGCCCAGTCCCAACAACTTTGGTACCAGCTCGTCCACCAGAGAAGGATTGTTCTCTTTTACATTGTTGATAAGGTTCTGTACATCCTGTCTGGTCAGCAGCTCCGCAATGTGCTGGCGGATGATCTCCGTCAGATGCGTAGCGATGATGGAAGGGGGATCTACTACCGTGTAGCCCAGGCTCTCCGCCCGCTCTCTCTGACCTTCCGTGATCCAGATAGCCGGCAGATGGAAGGAAGGCTCGAACGTGGGGATACCCGTAATCTCCTCTTCCACATAACCGGGATTCATTGCCATATAATGGTCAAACAGGATTTCTCCCTCACTGACCTGAATACCTTTGATCTTGATGATATACTGATTCGGATTCAGCTGAATATTATCACGCAGACGGATAATAGGCACCACCGTACCAAGTTCCAGCGCAATCTGTCTTCGGATCATAACCACGCGATCCAACAGGTCACCGCCCTGGTTCACATCCGCCAGAGGAATAATACCGTAACCGAATTCCAGCTCGATGGGATCCACCTGCAACAGACTGTTGACATTTTCCGGCTGCCGGATCTCCTCCGCCGCAGCTTCCTCGCTGTCTACCTCCTGTTCGATCTGTGCCGTCTCGATCGTGCCCTCGATATTTCTTGCCACGATGATAAACACCAGTCCCAATCCCACGAACAGGATCGTGTTCAATTCTGTCACGAATCCCAGGATTGCCAGCATGGCTCCCACCAGGTACAGACCCTTGGGTACACCGAACAACTGGCTTACCAGTGTCGTACCGAAGTCAGCATCCTTGCTTCCCTTGGTCACCAGAATACCGGTGGACAGTGAGATCAACAGGGAGGGGATCTGGCTTACCAGACCGTCACCGATAGTCAGGATAGCGTATTTATTCAGAGCGCTGGTAATATCCATGCCTTGTCTCGTCATTCCCATGATGATACCACCCACAATATTGATGGTGGTGATCAGAAGACCCGCAACCGCATCTCCTTTTACATATTTTACGGCACCATCCATGGAACCGAAAAAGCTTGCCTCTTCCTGGATTTTCTCTCTTCTCTTCTTTGCTTCCGCATCTGTAATGGCTCCGGTGTTCAGATCCGCATCAATAGCCATCTGCTTACCGGGCATTGCATCCAGGGTAAATCTCGCTGTTACTTCAGATACACGCTCTGAACCTTTGTTGATGACCATAAACTGGATCAGGATCAGAATGATGAAGATAATGACACCGATGACCAGATCACCGCCACCTACGAACTCACCGAAAGTTTCTACGACATTACCTGCATTGCCGTCTCTTAGGATCAGACGGGTGGATGAGGTATTCAGCGCAATACGGAAGATCGTGGTAAACAGCAGCATCGTAGGGAAGAAGGACATATCCAGAACTTCCTTACTGAACATCGTGGCGAACAGGATCGTCAGCGCCACGGAAATATTAATTGCTAACAGAATATCCAGCAGCCAGGAGGGAATCGGCACAATAAACATGATAATGGCAGCCATGATATAAATTGCTACCGCCACATCCGCTTTTTTCATTTTCATCTGTGCCTGACCTCCTTTCTCTTTTTGTGTATTTTCATCTTTTTGCTAATGTTTCTATTTCTTCTCTATACTTCTATACTTTCCCTTGCAGATGATATACAAACGCCAGGACTTCTGCTACCGCCTGGTACAATTCCGGTGGCACCGCCTGTCCCACATCCACATTTGCATATAGCATTCTGGCAAGTGGTTTGTTTTCTACGATTTCTATCTGATGCTCTCTGGCGATCTCCTTGATCTTCGCTGCCAGATAATCCTCACCTTTTGCGATCACAATAGGGGCATCCGCCACCTCCGGATCATATTTGATTGCCACCGCATAATGGGTTGGGTTCGTGATGACCACGTCCGCCTGGGGCAGATTCTGCATCATTCTCCGTCTGGAAGCTTCCTGCATCTTCTGACGGATACGCCCCTTGATCTGCGGATCACCTTCCTGCTGCTTGTACTCTTCCTTGATCTCCTGCTTGGTCATTCGCATGTCTTTGCTGAATTTGTACTTCTGGTAGATAAAATCCGCAGCCGAAATGATCATATAGACCAGAGACACCCGGATTCCCAGATCTGTCACCGTTCCGCCGATCAATGCAATAGCCTGCATCAGATCCATATCATACAGGGAAAACAGCAGAGGCCATTTATCTTTCAGATAATTATAACATATGTAAGTGATCAATCCAATCTTCAGAATGGACTTGATCAGTTCCACCAGCGCATTGGCAGAAAAAATTCTTTTGAAGCCCGAAAGCGGGTTCAATTTACTGAACTTGGGCTGTAGCGGTTTTCCCGTAGGCTTCCAGCCCACCTGCACCACATCGCTCAAAAATGCCACCACTAATCCCAGCAAAAGGAGCGGTGCCATAATGATGATGGCCTGTAAAAGCATCTGCCGGAATGCGATTGCGGTGTCCTGCTGTGGCATATTTCCATGCCAGAAAGTCACCACCTCGGGAATTCTCTCGTAAATGACGCTGAACACATTTATAAACTGATACCCCATGTGTCCTACCCATATTTTCAATACCAGGAACACCGTCAAAAGTCCAAATCCATTGGCAATTTCACGGCTTTTGGCAACCTGACCTTCTTTTCTGGCATCAGATAGTTTTTTCTCGGTAGCAGGCTCTGTCTTCTCTCCGCCCATCCCTTCTGCAGCGAAGAATTGCAGATCATATTCCAGGATCACATCATACCTCCGATAAAAGATACTACCATCTTTTTCATTTCCTGATAGACAAAATCGGCAGCCCCCGGAAGCATCCCGGTGGTAAGGAACATTGCCGTCAGCCCCGCCAGAACCTTCAGCTGAATACCTACTGCAAACATATTCAGCTGGGGAGACACCTTGGCCAGCACTCCCAGGATTGCATTCAGAAGCAATATCACACAAAAAATCGGCAATACAATACGAAAGCCGATCAGGATATAATCACTCATAAATTCTGTCATGGATTGTAACAGACTGTCCGCGTGAAACACCACCCCGTTCACCGGGATCAGTGTAAAGCTGTCTGCCAGTGCTCCGAAAAGATACCTGTACATTCCGGAAGCGATCAGCATCAGCATAAAAGAATACTGATACAAGACACCGGTAATGCTGGTGGTCTCTTTCGTAGCCGGATCCAGTAACGTAGCCATGGACAGGCCTGTCTCCATGTCAGCAATGGAACCGGCAAAATTCACGACTGCCATACAGATATTGGCCCCGAAACCGATCAGCAGCCCGGCAATTGCCTCTTTCATGACGATCACCGCATATTCCATCACAGTGTCAACAACTACCGCATCCGCCGGTGTCAGCGTCTCATAAAGCAGCCACGCCGTAAAAAAGCTGATACCGATCCGGATTCTGGCCGGGGTGTCATTCATCCCGAAATAAGGCGCTATATATACAAAGCAGGATACTCTTACGAATATCAGCAGAAAATATTCAAGATCATATATTGAAAAAGAAAGATCTACCATATTTCTTCCCGTCACCTATGTACATACTGGCTGAAACTTGACCACAATTGCACCGTGTACTCCACCATCGTGTTCATCATCCAGTGACCGATAACCACCAGACACAAAAAGATGGCAACGATCTTCGGTACAAAGGTCAGTGTCTGCTCCTGAATGGAAGTCACCGTCTGGAAAATACTGATGACCAGACCAACAACCAGGGATACCAGCAACACCGGCAGGGATACCTTGATGATCACATATAACGCATTATTCGTCATTTCCGATACTGCATCTATCGTCATAGCAAAACCTCATCTTACGAATCTAATAAAATGTCTGTACCAACTGCCCTATGATCAGTGCCCAGCCGTCTGCCAGTACAAACAGCAGAATCTTGAAAGGCATGGAAATCGTCGTCGGCGGCAGCATCATCATACCCATACTCATTAAGGTGGATGCCACTACCATATCGATCACAATAAACGGTATATAGATCATAAAACCGATCCAGAATGCGGTTCGCAGTTCACTGATCATAAAGCTGGGAACCAACACGGAATTCGGAATATCCTCCAGGGTTCCGTCCCACTCCTGTCCTGCGATATCCATGAACAGTTCCACATCCTTCACCTGAGTCTGTGGATACATAAATTCCCGTAAGGGTGCCATGCCTTTTTCCAGAGCCTCATCCTGATCGATCGTGCCCTCCTCAAAAGGCTGGATTGCTTCCTCATTGATCCTCGTGATCGTAGGCTCCATAATGAAAAATGTCAGGATCAGTGCCAGTCCGATCAGGATCTGGTTCGGCGGTGCCGTCTGGGTATTCAGTGCAGACCTGGTAAAATGCAGCACGATGATGATCCTCGTAAAAGAGGTCATCATGATAATAATGGTCGGTGCCAGTGCGATCAGCGTCAGAGTGATCAGAATCCGAAGCGCACCGTTGATCTGTCCGTTACCGTTATTGTAGGTAATGCTGACAGTATTCGCCGTATTCAGCTGTCCTACCTCTTCCGGGGTCGTGGCTGTTCCCGCCGGATTGATCACCGTGGAAACTTCCGTATCTCCCGTCAGATGACGCTCCGATGCCTGAACCTTTACCGGTGTACAAATACACAATATGCCTACCGTGACCAGCAGGCATACCATATAGATAATCGTCTTTAATTTTATACTTGCATCAATGATCTTTCTCTTCATTCTCTTTCTTCGCCGCACGTTCCAATAATTCCCGGAACCCGGAAGTACTTTCCAATGTAGTCTTACCTTTCAGTTGTTCTGCAGGAATCTGTCCCAGGGCCGTTACGGTATCCTTGCAGACCGCAATGGCAAAATAAGACTCACCGATCCGGACCAGCTGAATGTATTTGTTATTTGCGATCCGAACGGTCTCTCTCACTTCAATATTGCCTGCCGCTCCCTGTTGTTTCTGGTATCCTGCGATCCATTTCGTTACCAATGCGGTTACCGCCAGTACTGCCACAAAGATGAACAATACTGTAATGAACTGGGCATAACTGTCTGCTTTTCCGGTAAGTATGATCATTAACCCACTACCTTTTTCACAGCTTCAATAACACGTTCTGCCTGAAAAGGTTTTACAATGAAATCTTTGGCACCGGCCTGGATAGACTCGATAACCATTGCCTGCTGGCCCATTGCAGAACACATGATAACCTTAGCACCACCGTCTAACTTCTTGATCTCCTTCAGTGCCTGGATGCCGTCCATCTCAGGCATGGTGATGTCCATCAGAACCAGATCGGGATTCACTTCCTTGAACTTCTCCACTGCCTTCATTCCGTTCTCTGCTTCTCCTGCAACATTGTAACCGTTCTTGGTCAGAATGTCCTTAATCATCATTCTCATGAACGCTGCATCATCGCAGATCAAAATATTCTTTGCCATTTAATTTTCCTCCATTTGTTTGGTCTATTCTCTGTTTTATTTAATAATTTCCGTAATACGGACGCCAAAGCTTTCTTCAATTACAACAACTTCACCCTTGGCTACAAATTTTCCGTTTACCAGAACATCGATCGGTTCTCCTGCAATACGATCCAGTTCAATGATCGTACCCGGTGAGAACTCCAGAATCTCGGAAATGGATTTCGTCGTTCTGCCAAGCTCTACGGTAACTTCCAAAGGGACATCTTTGATCAGACCAATATTTTCCTGTCCGGAAAGTCCCATGCTGTCATTTGAGAAGCTCTGGAACTGTGCAGGCTGCACATTGACATTCTGCTGCGGCATTCCCATATTGCCCATCTGGTTCATCATGCCCATGCCATTCATCTGTTGCATTCCCATGTTCCCCATCTGCTGCATTCCCATCTGAGGCATACCATTCATCCCCATCTGGTTCATGCTATTCATGTCCATGCCAGGCATCTGATTCATACCCATGCCACCCGTCTGGTTCATGCCATTCATCTGGTTCATGCCGTTCATCTGTGGCATTCCCATGTTGCCCATCTGATTCATGCCATTCATATGATTCATAGCCATGGGATCCGGTTGCTGCATATTCATCTGAGTCATATTGTTTGCGCCGGCATTCATCTGTCCTGCATTGTTCTGCGGAGCTGCTGCGGGAGCAGGTATGCTTTCCGGCTGAGTTGCTGCCTGATCGTTGCTTTCTCCCAGGCTTCCCATCTGGGTATTGATAAAGGTCTCTACCAGCTTACGGGCAAAATCGATGGGATACAACTGCATGATAGAACTGTCTACCAGATCATCGATCTGCATACGGAATGCGATTTTTACAAAGGTTCCTCCTAAAAACGGAGATATTTCCTTGCCATCCTTTACCTCTGTCAGATCAAAAAGAGAAGACTCAGGCGGGCTGATATCAATTACCGTCTGCAACAGTGTGGAAAGGGAAGTCGCTGCGGAGCCCATCATCTGGTTCATCGCCTCGGAAATTGCACTCAGATGCAGTTCTCCCAGCTCTCCATCTGTATTCGTACCGTCACCGCCCATCATCAGGTCAGTGATAACTTTTACATCATGTTCTTTTAATACCAGAATATTGGTACCGTCCAGTCCCTGGGTATACTTGATCTGAATAAATACACAGGGCTTTTCATAGGCGTCCAGCAGGTTTTTCCATGTAGCCAGCGTAACCACAGGAGTTGTAATATTTACTTTGCGGTTTACCAGTGAATATAGGGTTGTGGCAGAGGATCCCATACTGATATTGGCCACCTCGCCAATCGCATCCTTCTCTACATCCGTCAGTTCCTCTCCGTCACTGACAACCGGTGCTGCGTTCTCCGCAGCTTCATTCTCATTATTATAATTTTCAGCCGTACTGTTCTCCGGTGCCGGATCTGCTGCCGCATCACCGCCATCCGCGGTATCCGACAGATCCATACCTTGCAGCAGGGCATTTATCTCATCCTGAGATAACATCCCATCCATCGTTACTCCTCCTCTCTGATCACCGATGTGATCTGAACAGCATACGAATCTCTATCCGTACCGGGCAGTGCCGTGAACTTTTTAATATTGCCCACATACACATTCATGTCGGTATCGACTCTGGAATCCAGCCGGATACAGTCGCCCACCTGCAGATTCAGGAAATCATTCACCGAAATGGTGCTCTTTCCCAGCACTGCCTTGATCGGAATATCTACTCTCCGGATCATGGACTCAATGTACTCCTCGTAGTGTTCATCGTGATTCTCCTGCATTGTGGAGAACCAGTATTTGGTGTTCAGTTTATCCATCACATCTTCCAGTGTAAAGAAAGGAAGACAGATATTTACCATTCCTTCGACATCCCCGATTTTCATATTCAGGGTAACAATAGCGATCATATCGCTGGGAGCAATTACCTGTGCGAACTGGGGATTCGTCTCCAACCGGCTTAACACCGGCGAGATCTCAACAACGTTTTTCCAGGGTTCACGCATCAGCTGCGTAAACATGACCAAAAGCTTCTGTAAGATTGTCAGCTCTATATCGGAAAAATCTCTGCTCTTTTCCAATGGCTGGCCGCTGCCTCCCAGCATACGATCCAGCATGGCATAACATAGATTGGTTGCAATCTCTATAATAATATTGCCGTTGAGTGGTGCAAAATTAACAATTCCAAGCACCGACGGATTCGAAAGTGCGTTGGAGAACTCACTGAAAGTAACCGTTTCCGAACTTGCCACAGCAACCTGTACATTCTTGCGCAGATATACCGGAAGGTTCGTAGAGATCAGTCGGCTGTAATGCTCGAATATGATCTCCAGGGTTCGTAAATGTTCTTTGGAGAATTTGGTAGGGCGGCTGAAGTCATAGTTTTTGACCTGCTTCTCGTCCTCCCCCTGGATCTGGTCTACATCCAGGTCTCCCTCAGACAACTGTTTCAGAAGATTATCAATTTCACTTTGTGAAAGTATATCACTCACAGGCTCTCACCTCCTGTCATCTTATTTTCCCGCTTCATCAGCCGAATTTCACTCCGCTGATTGCGACCTTATAGATGAAGTCGGATTGGAATAGATCCTGAACAGACTTCAGAATCTCCTCTTTTAAGCCTTCCATATCCTCTCTGCACTCATCCTCTGTATGTGCGGAAACGGTAGCCGTGATAGCATCCTTGATCAGGTTCTCATAGCTTGCCAGCGTGTCACTGCTGCCATAGGTCTTATAATCCTTATGCTTCTTGTTGATAGACAAAGATACATCAAACATGATGTAATCCTGTTTTGCTCCTGCTTCGCTCTTCAGAGGAATTGTCATGGAGTCTGCAATATTATATACCTCTGTATCGGTAAGGGCAACATTCGTTGTTTCTTCATCCCCCGGAACGGTAAGTTCCAGATTCATGGCAGTGGTAATATTGTCTACCAGTTGTGCGGTCTTCTTATTCGTACCCACAATGCTCACAAGCATGACGCTGGTCAACACAATGTTCACCACCAGCAGTGCCAGAATCAATACTGTCATCAGATTTTTCTTCATTGGTCTTATTCTTCCTTTCCCTCTCCACACTAATATGTTGTGGATGGATTATAGATTCTGATCTCTACACGCCGGTTCTTGCTGCGCCCCTCTTCTGTGGAGTTATCAGCTACCGGTACACGGTCACCCATCCCTGCGTGTCTCAGATCAGATGGATCCAGAGAGGTAGTCTCTGTCAGATAATAGAACACGGAAAGTGCTCTGGCGCTGCTCAATTCTTCATTATCGGCAAACCTCGCACTGTGAATAGGGACATTATCTGTATGTCCTTCGATTTCTATGGTGGAATTACTTCCGTAACGTTCCAGGATCACTCCCACCTTGTCCAGAACTGCCTTAGCCTGATCCTTCAGGCTGTCACTTCCGGAATCAAACAACAGCGCTCCCTTCATAGATAGCTGCACATATTGTGCCGTAAATGACACACTGACCTGATCTGCAAGGCTGTCCTCCACCAGAGCTTCCTGTACTGTTTCAGCCAGTTCTTCGTTGCTCTCCAGATTTTTCTCATTCAGTGCCTCTTCCAAAGCTTCTGCGCTGTCATATTTCTCATAATTATCAGAATCCGTCTCACTGTCTGCGTTTCTTCCGGCATTACTGATATACTCATCCAGATCATTCAACTGGCTGACGCCGTTGCTGATCAGGATACCCTCACCGATTGCCGTGGATCCGGCATTGAAAATGCTAAAAGTGCTGTTCGACATAGCTGCTGCCATTTCGCTGTACTTGGTTGCATCTATCGAAGACATGGAAAACAACATAACAAAGAAGCACAGCAGCAAGTTCATCAGGTCACTGAATGTGGTCATCCATGCCGGGGATCCAGCAGGTGGATCTTCTGGCTTACGTTTTGCCATTATGCTTCACCCCCTGCTTCCTCTTCACCATCTGCACTTGTTCTGTCCTTCGGAGGAAGGAATGACTTCAGTTTTTCTTCGATGACACGGGGATTTTCACCAGCCTGTATGGATAAAAGCCCCTCGATCATAACTTCCTTCTGCTGCATTTCCACAGCATTATCTGCTTTTAATTTATTGGAAACAGGCGTACAGATCCAGTTTGCCAGCAAGGATCCGTACAATGTAGTAATCAACGCCACTGCCATTGCAGGTCCCAGTGTGGACGGATCGTCCATGTGATACAACATATCTACCAGACCGATCAGGGTACCGATCATACCCCAGGCAGGGCCCATGGCCGCCAGTGTATCCCAGAAACCGATCGTCTCTTTATGTCTTCCCTCTACACTTACCAGTTCTGTCTCCATGATGGCACGTACCAGTTCGGGATCGGTACCATCGACGATCAGAAGAATTCCCTTTTTCAGGAAAGGTTCCTCCAGATCCGTTGCTGCTTCTTCCAGAGACAGCAGACCTTCCTTACGTGCCACATTGGAAAGTTCTATGATCTTGCCGATCATCTCGGAAGTATTCAGTGCCGGTGCCTTGAAGATCAGAGTAAAGGACTTCAGACCCGCTATGTAATTCTGTAAGCTCATGGACATGAGGGTACAGGAGAAAGCTCCACCGAAAGTGATAATTGCAGACGCCGGATCCAGATATTCTCTGAATCCTCCGACGCCCGCGGAGCTTATGATACCGAATACCAACATGAATAATGCCAATAAAATACCAGCTAAAGATGCTATATCCACTTAAATCACCTGACATTCTGCTTTTTTATCTTGCAAAAATATCCTTTCTGTATAATATTACAAGATTTTTTATTTCTTGTCTACTTTCTTTTACAATTATTTTCCTGCCTGTGGTGAGAGTCAGCACCGTATCAGGGGTCTCTTCTACCAGTTCGATCAGATCCGGATTCACCAACACCTTGACCCCATTGATCTTCGTAACTTCTATCATACTGTTTTCTCCTTCCCCATTCATTGTTCAATATCTTCTGTAGTTTATGACTTTTACCACATTCTCCAATTTTGTTATAGTACTTTTTTCCCTTGATCTTTTATACATACAAAAGGGACAGGTAGCATTCCTATCCCCTTTATACGTATATTACATTTTTAACGTTTTATTAACGCTTCAGATTGGTCAGTTCTTCCAGCAAAGTATCGGATACGGTAATGATACGGCTGTTGGCCTGGAAACCTCTCTGAGTGGTGATCATCTCAGTAAACTCGGAAGACAGGTCTACATTACTCATCTCCAGCTGACCGGGGGACATGTATCCACCGCCTGCGGTGATGTCTACGCCGATACCATCGAACTCACCGGAGTTCAGGGTTGCAGAGTAAAGGTTGTCTCCCTCTTTCTCCAGACCGGAGGCATTGGCAAATGCTGCGGTAGCAATCTGGCCTAACAGTTTGGTCATACCGTTGTCATAGCTTGCGTAAATCATACCATCCTTCTGGATGGATACACCGATCATATCTCCCAGACGACGTCCGCATCCGGTTCCCGGACCATCCAGGTCACCACTGGTGGCACCGATGGTGGAAGTACCCTTGTTATCGTAGTTGGTGCATTCGGACAGGTCGATGGTAATATCGGAGAAGTTGCCACCTAACTGTGAAAATGCTGCATTAATGCCCAAGTTTGTAGTAGAACCGCCGACACTTTCCAGTTTAGCGGTGTCTTTATTGAATACCACAGTAGTTCCTTCAAAATAACGACCTTCCATGGTAATAGCACTGCCGTCTGCCGGAAGCAGCTGATCTCCGGTACCAGATCTCATATTGCCAAGCAGCTGCTGCATGGTAAGCTGTTGCGTTGTGTCTGTAGGGCTGGTAATATACAAATTCAAAAATTCATTGGTAGATCCCTCATATCCATAAGCTGCTGCAATGGCATCCAAAGCCTCCTGCTGTTCCTTTGCTGCTGTAGCATTGTTTGAAGTATCAATCAGGCTTCCATCAGCATTAAAAATTTTCGTCAGGTCAGCTATATCTTTGGTTCCATCCTTTGTTTTCAGCATCGTTCCATCCCACTTGTAGGCATCGGTATTCAATGTCACCTTAGTCTCCATCTTCTGCTGGGTACGGTTTCCGAAATCCAGTGCGGAAATATCGATCTCTGCTCCGGTGGAATCCAGCAGTTTCGTCAGTTCCATACTATAAACATTGGTGTTCGGTTCGCCAGACTGTTTAAAGGTAAATTTTGCAGTATAACTGTAACCTCTCGCATCGAAGAAGTTCAGGTTTACGGTCTTACCGTTGGCACTGGTCACATCCTTATCGTTCTCATCCAGAATACCGGAAATATTTGCCTGTGTGGTAGCCTCAGGAGGATATGTCATATTCGCAGCACTCATAATACGCAGTGCGGTTACGGTATCCTGCTTAATGTTACCTGTGGTCTCATCCACGCCCCATCCCATGACGTTGTAACCGGTGCTGGTCATTGCCAGGTTGCCGGCACCATCTACATAGAAAGAGCCGTCTCTGGTGAAGAAATTCTCGGAGCCGTTGCTGACTACGAAGAAGTTGTCTCCGGTGATCATGATATCAAAGGGGTTACCGGTAGACTGCGCGGAACCCTGCGTGGTAATGGCAGTATTGATAGCTCCTGCCTTAACGCCCAGACCGATCTGCTTGGCATTGGTACCGCCGACACCAGTGGTAGCGTTGGCACCACTGGCCTTCTGTGTGGTCTGGCTCATCAGTTCACTGAAAGTCATGGAACTGGATTTGTAAGCTGTTGTGTTGACGTTGGCAATATTATTACCGATTACGTCCATTCTGGTCTGGTGTGTCTTAAGTCCTGCTACGCCAGAATACAATGATCTCATCATAGTGCTTTGTTCCTCCTGTATTGGAACCGTGCTCCCTCTCTGTCATTCAAGGGAGCATGACCTCCATCCCTGGTCCGGTCTACATAATAACGGCTCCGTTAATATTTGTAAATACGTTTTCTTCGGTTTCTCTGCTGTTCATGGCAGTCACCACGGTCTTATTGGGTACATTCACAATAAAGGCCAAGTCATCCACGATCACCAGAGAATCCCTGATTCCCTTCTGTCCCGCTTTTCTTGCTCCGTCATTCAAGCGTTCCAGCTGTGCGTCTGTCAGCTCAATGCCTCTGTTTTCCAGCCGTACGGCGGCATGCTTGGAGAATTTCAGATCCTGCGTTCCGGAAACATTCTGTTCCTGGCTTTTGTTCTGTAGGATCTCCTGGAAAGATACCAGATTTTCCTGTGCTGCTTTTACGGTCTTGCGGCTGCTGTTTAAGTACTGATTTGCCAACTGGTCAATGGACAGAAAACTGTTGTTCTGAATATCCATATCCATCTGCCCCTCTGCGTCAGCTGCTTACTGCATTATACGCTCTCTGTGCTGTCAGTTTCTTCTGACTCATCCTTGCTCTCGGTATCCTTCTTTTCTTCTGCTTCTTCGGCAGCTTTGCGGATCTCCTTGAGACGTTCAATGTACTTATTCAAGCTGTTCACGGTATCTTTTGCCAGGAAGGATTTCTCGTAATCAGTCATATCGTTGTATTCCTTCTCCAGATCATCAATGGTCTTGCCATCACTGGAATCAATGCCGTTTACATTAGGAAGCTTGTTCAGCTTTACGGTAAAGTTGTAAGCCTTGTTGTACGCATTCAGATAATCCGTATCCACTACGGAATCCAGATCATCAATGGAGTACTTCTTTTCGTTGATATAAAGGTAAGCTTTGTTGTTCTCGTAGGACACATAATCCACTTTTCCCTGCACCAGTTTGGTATCGCCGGAGGATGTGGTGGTCTTGATATAGACCTCCTTGCCTACCAGAGAACTTGCTCTCTGCAGATCCATACTGTTGGACATATTCTGCATCTGCTCTACCTGTGAGAACTGTGCATACTGTGCTATGTATTCCGTATTGGACGTAGGCTCCAGAGGATCCTGATATTTCATCTGTGCTACCAGAAGCTGTAAAAATGCTTCCTTGTCCATTCCGCTGCTGGACTTTGCAGCTTTACTCACGGAAGTCTGGGATGCGGTCTCTACGATCTTACCGTTTTCCACGGGTGCAACCAATGCCATTTCCTTTTTCTCCTTTCGTTATTTATTATGCGGTAAAATCCACCGTATTGCCGTTCGCCGACATCATATCTGCTGCGATCCGGTCTTCTTCGGTCTGAGGCTCTTCTTCTGCAAATGCTGCGTTCAGATTGATCCTGCGGGTACGCTTTCTACCTGCACCCGTTTCATTTGCCGTATTACTGTTATTGCCTCTTCCCTGCTCCAGATTCTGTTCGAACTGGTGGGTCTGAACGGTAACTTCAATAGCTTCTACCTTGACACCCTGCTCTGCAAAGTTTTCCTTCAGCTGTACCATCTGACTTTCCAGTGCTGCCTTGACTGTTTCATTCTGTGCAATGAAATTGGCCGTAACCACACCGTTTCTGGATGCCATCTGTATATGCAGAGTTCCCAGGCTCTGGGGATGAAGCTGCATTTCCAGTTCAGAGCTGTCCGCCTTGACGGATACTTTCATATAATCCATGATCTGACGCATAATGTCCTGCGTATCTGCGGTTCTTGCTTCTTCTGTCTGTGCCGTCTGCTGTAACTGTGCCAGGAAATTGTCTTCCTTCAGATTCTGTAATAACAGATTGCCATGCTGTCCACCGTCGTTGTGTTCCTGTCTGCTGCCGGAATCTTCGGTCTTGTTCTCCTGTGCGTTCTGTACGGGAACTTTCTCCCCGCTGTCAGGTACCTGTGTCACGGTTGCTTCTGTGGTATCCACAGTAGATTCTTCCGTAGTAACGGCCACATTCTCTGTTTTATCTGTTTCCACGGTGATCACCGGTTCCGCCACAGTTTCCTGTGTGATCTGTGTTACCGCTTCCTGCCATTTTTCAGGAGATAGCTGTAACTCTTCCTGCGCCTGCCCTGTCAGTTCCTTCTGCAGATCCATGATTCCTTTTACATCATTGTACAGATTCTCATCCGTCAGTAATGCGAACGAATCCTGTGCTCCGCTGACTGCCATCAGCAATTCATTCAGTTTCCCGGGATCTGTCAGATCCACTTCTGTCATTCCCAGATCTTCCATGGTGGCCTGCAGTTCTTCTTCACTGACGGAAAATGTATCCGTGATCTGTTGGATCAGGTTCTGTACCACCGTTCCCACAACTTCCTGAACTTTCTCCAGATCCTTTGCATCCAGGCTGTCATCTTCCATCGTCTTGTTTCCATCAGAGACATCCGCTACATTGTCGCGTTGTCTGCCGCCGGCTCTCAAAGATTCACCACGTCTGACATCGTTCCGTCCCGCCTGGGTACGATCCCCGTCGGCTGCATTAGTTGTCTGGGCATTGCTCTGGGTCTTATTCCATACCGCCTGGAAGCTGGTTCCCGCATTCTGCTTCGCTGCTGTGACCATATCCGGTATCTGCACATTGCCGCTGTTACCGACACCTTTAATTGTCGTTCCTGCCATAACTCCTCCTTTCCCAGGCCCCTTTTACCACCTTATGACGGTCTATGACCTGTAATTATACTACAAATCATGTATCGGATCTTTTCTGCTTTTTCTTAAGATTCCGGATCCATAATTTTAGTAATCTTTGCCGCTACTTCTGAATTCATAGCTCCCAGGATGGCACCTCTGTCATCCGCACTCATGACCTTCAGAATTCTGGCTGCCAGATCCAGATTGTTCGTCATCTGTTCAAAAATTGCCGCTGCCTGCTTCGGCTTCATGGCTGAATAAGCGGCCGCATAATCCTGCACTTCCTGACTCTCCTGCAGCTGAGTCACTACCTGTTTGTAAATATATTCCGCAGTGGCCGGATCCATGGACTCATAATATTTCTTATATTCTTCCGCTCCGGGTCCCTTATCGGAATAAACGACCTCGTCATAGAATTCCTTCTGAATCCGTTGGAATTCCACCTGCTGATTTTCGAATTCCTTCAGCCTGAGAACTTCGGCTTTCAGCTGATCCAGTTCTTCGTCCTTGGCGGAAGATGCATTCTGTATCTGCTCCAGCTGTAGTTCCAGACTCTTGATCTGATCCACCGCATCCTGTAAGCTGGTATAGCCGCCGTAAGCACCGGAATTCGTTGTCTCAGTCACAGAGTTGCCGGGAAGAATCCGGTTAAGTACCGGAACATCCTTTAAGATCGGTGTTACTACCGAGCTTCCAAAGCCGCCGATATCCAGCTTGATGATTACACAGATCACAGCAAGCCACAATGCCACGATCAGGATCGTGGCCCCGAAGGTCAAAAGGCTGTTCCCCTCATTCCCGTCCTCCAGTTCATCTTCCTGTTTGGCAATTTCCCTTGCCCGGCGCTTTGCTTCTTTTCGCTGGGCCTGCTGTTCTTTCTTTAAATTTTTTTTCTCTTCCACCAGCTGTTTTCTCTCGTTATCCGCTGCGTTTTCTTCCGGAGTTTTTTCTCTTGCCATACTAAACCTCATGCCTTTCCATCACCTGCCGGCTTTTCGCCCCGCATCCCCGTTCTAGCGGTTCTTCTGTCCGTAGGTGTAACTGGTCAGTTCATCAATTGCTTTACTTTCCGCATGGTTTTCTTCCTGCAGAAAAGCCTCAAATGCCTTCTCCCGCAGTGTCTCATGCATCTTTCTTTCCTTCATGGCCTCTGCCATCCGTTCTCTGGCAGCTTCCACATTTTCCTTTGCTTTTTCCACCCGGATTGCCTGCGTTGCCACAATGCTGTCCATTTTCAAAAGTGCTTCCTTGTTCTCTTCAATGGCCCGCAGATCCAGCTTTCCTTTTAACAGCCCCGCAGATTGCTCTTCATACTCTCTTCTGCGTTCTTTCAAGCGCTCCAGATGTTCTGTTTCCACATTCAGAGCCGCCTGCGCCGTTCCGAATTCCTGTTTCGCCTGTGTTTCCATTTTTTCTTTGATATTCAGGATGTTTTGCAGAGAATATCTGAATCTCGCCATTTATCTCACCCCTGATCTGCGAACAGCTCTTCCAGCATCTGTACGGTCTCTTCAAAGGTAAATTTTTCATCCGTACCCTGGCATAGGAAGCCGTTCACAGCATCGATTCTGGAGATTGCATAATCAATATTCGGGTTGCTGCCCTTTTTGTATGCACCGATATTGATCAGATCCTCCGCCTCATTATAGGTTGCCAGTACATTTTTCAGCTTGTTGGCTGCCTGTTTGTGTTCCCTGGTGGCGATCTGGCTCATGCATCGGGAAATGCTCTGCAAAATATCGATAGCCGGGTAATGGTTCTTATGTCCCAGCTTTCTGTCCAACATAATATGACCGTCCAGAATGCTTCGGGCGGTATCTGTAATGGGCTCGTTAAAATCATCGCCGTCTACCAGAACTGTATACAATCCGGTAATAGAGCCTACTGCGGCTCTTCCGGCTCTCTCTAACAGCTTCGGCATCTCCGAGTACACACTGGGAGGATATCCTCTGGTCACCGGCGGTTCTCCGCTGGCCAGTCCAATCTCCCGCTGGGCCATGGAAAAACGGGTCAGGGAGTCCATCATCAGCAGGACATCCTTGCCCTGATCTCTGAAATATTCCGCGATAGCGGTAGCTGTCTTGGCCGCCTTGTTACGCTCCAGAGCCGGCCGGTCGGAGGTTGCCACAACCACAACAGATCTGCGCATACCTTCTTCACCCAGATCTCTCTCAATAAATTCCCGTACCTCTCTGCCTCGCTCGCCGATCAGTGCTATGACATTGATATCCGCTTTGGTATTGCGGGCGAACATACCCATCAGGGTGGATTTGCCCACACCAGAGCCGGCAAAGATACCAATTCTCTGACCTTTTCCTACCGTGATCATGCCGTCTACCGCCTTGACTCCCAACGGCAGTACCTGATCGATAATAGTTCTGGACATAGGATCGGGAGGTGCTGCCTCTACCGGATAGGCGGCTCCATTGATCATTTCGCCGTCAATAGGCACGCCCAGTCCGTTCACCGTCTTGCCCAGCAGTTTGTCGTTTACCGTGACCTTCAGGGGATCTCCGGTATTTTCCACCACACATCCCAATCCGATACCATCTACGGAATCATAGGGCATAAGCAGTGTCTTCTTGTCACGGAAGCCTACCACTTCTGCCATGATGGGCCTTGCCCCTTCCGCATCCGGAAGGATCCGGCACAGATCCCCCAGTTTGGAATCCGGTCCGGCGGACTCTATGGTCAGACCTACCACATTGACCACTTTCCCCAGCTTACGGTAAAAGCTCTTTTCTGCCATTTTATTATATTTTTCAAAATCAATGTTCTTAATGACCATTTATCAGCCTTCGTAGGATAATAATTTTAGTTTCTGACGCAGTTCCGACAGTTGAGTCCCCAGTCCACAATCAAAAATGCCGCTTTCGGTCTCGATCATGCACTCACCTTTACCCAGGGTCATGTCCTCAACGATCTCCACCGTACTGTTCGGTGCAGTTGCCCCTGCCATGATCTGCTTTTTCTGCATGCTGACATAGGGATAATCTTCTTTGGAAACATGTACGAGAAAGCTCCGGTTGTCCTCTGTTTTTCTCATGGTAGCAGAAATCAGATAGCAGAGCACTTCTCTGTAAGAATGCAGATCCACATCAAAAATATGCTCGTAAATACCCGTAATGGTATCTACGAACTGGGGCTCCAGTTCATCCATTCTCTTCTGATATTCCGCATCCAGTCCGGCAGCTTTTTTCTGATATTCCGCTGCTCTCTGGGCCTCTGCGCGTTCAGCCTCCGCTTTTGCTTCCTGCTGTCCCTGCCTTCTGGCCTGCTCCAGTGCGTCTGCTTTCTGTGCTTCTGCCTGTGCTCTGGCATCCGCCAGAATGCTCTCAGCCTTTGCTTTGGCATCCTCTATGATCTTCTGAGCCTCTGCTTCGGCTTCCTCTTTTAATTTCTGCAGGTCTTCTCCGGCCTTGATCACATTGCCGGAAGTCTGCGGATTTTCTTCGCCATCCCCGGTGTCCGTCACCAGTGCCTCTACTTTATCTGCCGCCAGTCCGGAGATAAATCCGGTTCCTTCGTCCTGCTGCATTTTGGCAGCCAGTTCCCGGATCCTTTTCGCTACCAGATCGTTGGTATTGATCACCCGGGCATCTTCTTCCACAAGCTGTGTAAATCCCCGTTTTAAAAGATTACTAGACAACGATCTCGTCACCTCCACCTCTGGAAATGATGATCTCTCCGGAATCCTCCAGCTTACGGATAATATTGACGATCTTCTGCTGTGCTTCTTCTACATCCTTCATACGAACAGGACCCATGAATTCCATATCTTCCTTGATCATAACAACCAGACGTTTGGACAGGTTGTTGAAGATAGCATTCTGTACCTGCTCGTTGGCACCCTTCAGTGCCACTGCCAGATCGTTGTTGTCCACGTCACGCAGCACACGCTGAATTGCCTTGTCGTCCAGGAGCAGTACGTCCTCGAAAACGAACATCTTTTTTCGGATCTCGTCTGCCAGTTCGGGCTCTTCGATCTCCAGAGTCTCCATGATATGTTTCTCGGTACCACGGTCTACAGTATTCAGGATATCCACCACTGCATCCACACCACCGATAATGGTGTAGTCCTGATTCACCAGACTTGCCAGCTTGGACTCCAGTACTTTTTCCACTTCCTTGATGACATCCGGACTGGTGCGATCCATGACTGCAATACGTCTGGCTACCTCTGCCTGGCTGTCGGGTGGCAATGCGGAAATGATCAACGCCGCCTGGCTGGGTGACAGATAAGACAGAATCAGAGCAATGGTCTGCGGATGCTCGTCCTGAATGAAGTTGATCAGCTGGCTGGCATCCGTCTTACGCACAAACTCGAAGGGCTTTACCTGTAAAGATGCAGTCAGCTTGCCGATGACATCCATAGCCTTGTCGGAACCCAGTGCCTTTTCCAGCAGTTCCTTTGCGTAGTTGATACCACCCTCGGCAATATACTGCTGTGCCAGACACACTTCGTAAAATTCGTTGATCACTTCTTCTTTGACCTGAGGAGTCACACTTCTGGTATTGGCGATTTCCAGGGTCAGTTCTTCGATTTCTTCTTCTTTTAAGTGTTTAAAAATTCCGGCGGATCTCTCCGGTCCCAGAGAGATCAGGAGGATTGCAGCTTTCTGCAGTCCCGATATTCCACCTTCTGCTTTTGTCCTTGCCATAGTTACTCCGTTTCTTAGTTCCAGTCCTCGTTCAGCCAGTTACGCAACAATGCCGCTGCGGATTCCGGATTCTCATCTACGAATTTTTCAATCATCTTACGTGTCTCAGACTTAGATTCCACATCAATATCTTCCAGCTCTGCTTCAGGGGTAGACTGCAGCATATTCTCCACAGATACCTCTTCCTCCTGCTGTACCGCCTGTCTGGTACGCATGCTGTGCAATATCACAAATGCCAACAGTCCCAGGATCAACAGCAGCATAAGCACGCTCAACACATTCTGTGCCGTAACCGGGCTGCTTTCCTTATCGTAAAAAATAGGACTTTCGTAAGCAATAATCGTAATATTACTCTCATCGATACCGGTGGCATTGGCTACCAGGCTGTACATATCCTGATCAACTGTCATCTTGGTATCCGCGCTGTTCTGGGATTTGTATTCATCCCAGGTAGTGCCATCCAGAAGCCCCTGTCGTTTTACATCCTCATAATGAATTTCTTTATAGGTAATTGCTGCAATAGATATGGAGGAATTAGTGTAGTTGATTCCTCCTGCTGGTGTCACAGTATCCTTAATAGACTCATTCGGCAGATAATCCCGGCTGGTTTCGGAAGTAGAGGAAGAACTGTTGCTGCTGTCCGGAGATACATAGGTAGTATTTCCGCTCTCCCCGTTGGAAGTTGTCCCCGGTACACCGCCGCCGTCATTGGTATTCTCGCTCTCATAAGTCTCCTCATGGGAAAGCATACCTTCATCTCTGCCGGAGTTTGCATAATACTCTTTTACGGTCTCCTTATAATCAGAGAAATCCATGCTCAGGTGGCTGGTAACGGCCGCATCATTATACTGTTTTGTTCCCAGCAGTACCTTCTTGACCTGATTGGCGATCATGGATTCCGCCTGATTCTGCAGCTCCTGCATAGAATTAGCGATTCCTGCGGTAGAATAATCATCTCCACCTGCAAACAGCAGGTTGGAATCTGTATCCATAATAGTGATATTCGCCGTAGTATCGTTGCGCAGCCAGGTAGCCACACATTTTGCCAGTGCCGCAGCATTGGCGGAGGTAAAGGTGCCGTCCAGTTCCAGTTGGATGAAGGCAGACGCCTCTTCCTTCTGTGCTGCCAGAGTTCCGTTATCTTTCGGGAAACTCAGATGTACCTTGGCGGATTTTACTGCGCTCTGTGCTTCTATCGTCTGTGTTATGTATTTTTCCAGATAGGAATTGTAAAGTCTCTCTTTGTCAGTGGCGGTCGTAGACATACTACCGCCCAGATAATCATTCAAATCTAACGCATCCGGTACATATCCTGCGGAACCCAGTGCCAAGTTTGCCGCACTCTGTTGGCTGCTCTCTACATCGATCTTCAGTCCGTCATTGGATTCTTTATGTGCAATTCCCGCACTGTCCAGAGTATCTATGATCTCCGAAGCCTGTGATGTTGTCTCACAGGTGATCAGCCGTACATACTGGGGCTTACTCATAACGTACATGATGATTGCAAATGCAAATATCACAACCGCCGCCGCTCCAACGATGATGCTCTTCTGCCTGGTGGTGAATTTGTTCCACCATTCCAGTATTTTTGCAGGTATTTCTTTTAATTTGTCTGCCATTGCAGCTCTCTCCTCTTACGTCAAGAATAAAAATACTTCTTTAGATCTGGATCTGCATCAGTTCCTTGTATGCTTCCATCACCTTATCGCGGATGGCTACGGTATACTGCAATGCAGTCGAAGCCTTCTCCATAGCAATAGTAAGGTCGTGGGTGTTGTCGGTCTCACCCAATGCAAATCGTATCTTCTCATTCTCGGCATCCGAGAGATAACTGTTGGTGATCTTCACATTGTCGATTGCTGTATTCAGAAAAGTTTCGAACATAGTGCCTTCTGCCTTTTTCTCCTTCTCCGCCAGCATTCCGGTCAGGGAAGCGGGAGATACTGTGGCAGTACCGTTTACACTGTTCAAAGCTGTAATTGCTGAAATATCCATTTTAATAAACCATGTCCTTCCTCACATATATTCCGGCGCCGCTATCCGGAGCCCGGTAATAAAGACCCGTCAGCTTACTGACCGATCTCCAGTCCTTTTAATGCCATGGACTTGCTGGCGCCAAATGCCGTGGAATTGGCTTCATAGGATCTGCTGGCATCGATCAGATCCGTCATTTCCTGAACAATATTTACATTCGGATATGTCACATAGCCGTTCTCATCCGCATCGGGATGGGAAGGATCGTATACCATATTCATCTCCGTAGTAGTATCTTCAGAGATCTGGCTTACCTTCACGCCGCTGCCGGTATAGCTGCTACTCACGTTGTGCAGCACCTGACTGAAAGTCTGCTGCTGCCCCTTCTGCTGAAAGGTAACGATCTTACGGCGGTAAGGGGTACCATCCTCGGTTCTTGTAGTATTGGCATTGGCAACGTTTTCGGAGATCACGTCCATACGCAGTCTCTGGGCGGTAAGTCCCGATGCCGTAACATCAAATGCTGAAAACATACTCATACACTAACTCCTCATTTCATCACTGTCTTTAGATTGGTAAATTCCTGATTGATACTGCTGATCAGTCCCTGATATTTCAGCTGGTTCTCCGCCAGCATTACATTTTCATTTTCAATATCCACATTATTGCCATCCAGGCGATAGGAATAATTGGCATAGTCAACATAAGCCCTGCCCCGCAGTCTGCTCAGATTCACATTGGCCACCTTATCATCCATGGACTCATATCTGTTGTTGCCAAGAGCCTGCTGCAGTACCGATTCGAAGGCCACATCCTGTCTCTTGTAGCCCGGAGTATCCACATTGGCGATATTATTGGAAATGGCTTCGTTCCGCTGCCAGGCTGCGTCCGCTGCCCGGTCCAGAACATTGATATAATCAAATGCGTTTGTCTGTATCATATTACCTCACATTCCGCGGTCTTCTGACAATAGCGCCCAAAAACCACTTTCTACCATATACCCATTTTATTTTATTATAAAGTATTTCGACAAAAACACAATAGTAAAATAAACTCACTCAGAATAAATATAAAGAAAAGAGACTATTTTTCGCAATAGTCTCTTCTTCCTAAATTTTTCTTATTCTTGCAAATTCTTACATTTTTCATTTAATTTCTGCCGTTCTGACGCTTCAGTTCCTCGATCTCATCGAATACGGCATCATTCAAAACTTTAATATAGGTTCCTTTCATACCGGAGGAACGGGATTCAATCACACCGGCACTTTCGAACTTCCGCAGGGCATTGACGATCACAGATCTGGTGATACCGACTCTGTCAGCGATCTTGCTGGCAACCAGGATTCCCTCCATGCCGTTCAGTTCGTCGAAAATATGGGTGATGGCTTCCATCTCTGAGAAAGAAAGAGTGCTGACTGCAGATTTTACGACAGCCACCTTACGGCTCTCCTCCGCACTCTCTTCATTCACAGCCCGCAACATTTCCAGTCCCACCACTGTGGTACCATATTCGCAAAGGATAATATCATCAATATCATACTGTTCATTGCATTTGTAAATGAAGAGGGTTCCCAAACGCTCTCCGGCAATCTCGATCGGAGTGATGATCGCCTGAAATTTTCTCGTATCGGTATTTTCAAAGCCAAGAGTCTCCAGGTTGACGTTCTCTTTCGTGGATAATACGCCCAGCAGTCTCTCGTTTAACATCGGATCAATAAATCCACCGATATTGTCATCCAGCAGTTCTGTGATCGGCTCAATTCCGTCGGATTTTCCTACGCCGAGGACCTTTCCTTTCCGGCTGATCACCAGTACATTGGAATTCAGAATTTCCCGCATCACCTTACAGATGTCGCTGAATACCACTTTGCTGGAGTTATTGTTGTGTAATAATTTCCCGATTTTACGTGTTTTGTCCAACAGTTGTACGCTACTCATCTATTTCCCTCCGTCTACACATACTAAGAAACTACCAGATGTTATGCACATTGTAGCACATGTAATTTCAGATTACAATGAAAATAGCGTTAATTTATGAGAAAATTCTGACAGTATATAAAACTACTTCTCTTCCGTCGGTTTATTTTTCACATAGCCGCACTGTTCGTCCATGCAGACCAGTTTGTTGCCTTTTTCCAGCAGCAGCTTGCCACAGCGGGGACACTTCTCTCCCGAAGGCTTCTGCCATACCATGAAATCACACTCCGGATTATCGATACAGCCATAATATTTTCTGCCTTTTTTGGTCTTTTTCATGACAATATCCTTGCCACACTTGGGGCAGGCTACACCGATCTTTTCAAAATAAGGCTTGGTATTACGGCATTCCGGGAATCCAGGACATGCCAGGAATCTGCCGTGGGGTCCGTATTTGATCACCATTCGTCTGCCGCACAGTTCACAGACCTCATCGGATTCCTCGTCCGCAATGGTCACCTCTGCCAGGTCCTTCTCCGCTTTTTTTACTGCTTCATCCAGATCAGGATAGAAATTGGACACGATGGTCTTCCATTTTACCGTGCCTTCTTCCACACCATCCAGCAGAGCTTCCATGTTGGCCGTGAAATTCACATCCACGATGGAGGGGAATGCTTCCTTCATCATATTGTTGACCACTTCCCCCAGTTCCGTAACGTAGAGATTGCGGTTCTCCTTGGCAATATATCTCCTGGCAAGGATGGTGGTAATGGTAGGCGCATAGGTACTGGGACGTCCGATGCCCAGTTCTTCCATGGCACGCACCAGACTGGCTTCGGTGTAATGTGCAGGGGGCTGGGTAAAATGCTGTTTCGGATCAAAGCTCTGGAATTCCAGCACGCTGTTCTCGTCCAGATTACCGCCGAGCACATTTTCTTCTTCCTTATCATCTTCCTGGGTGTAGACACTCATGAATCCATCGAAACGCATTCTGGAAGCTGCCAGAGCAAAAATCTGGTCCTTTGCCTGAATCTTCACAGAAGTGGTATCATACTGTGCAGCACTCATGCGGCTTGCCACAAATCGTTTCCAAATCAGCTGATACAGACGGAACAGATCTCTGGGAAGCTGCTCCTTGATAGCAATAGGCATCCGGTTCAGATCCGTGGGACGGATAGCTTCGTGGGCATCCTGAATCTTCTGGCTGTTCTTCTTCTCCGTTGCTGCAGCGGTCTTGTATTTTTCACCGTAATGAACATCAATAAATTCCGCTGCCTGTGTCTCCGCCTCTTCGGATACACGGGTAGAATCGGTACGCAGGTAGGTGATCAGACCAACAGTGCCCTCTCCCTTGATATCCACACCTTCATATAACTGCTGTGCCAGACGCATAGTCTTCTGGGTAGAGAAATTTAATACCTTGCTGGCTTCCTGCTGCAATGTGGAAGTCGTAAAGGGAAGCGGCGCTTTTTTCACACGTTCGCCGTGACGCACTTCTTTTACTTCGAATTTTGCGCCATTCAGGGAATCCATAATGCTGTCTGCCTGTTCCTTGCTGGTAATTCCCTGTTTTTTTTCGGTGGTACCGTAATATTTTGCACAAATAGGCTTCTTCTCGCCTTTTACTTTCAGATTCACATCCAGAGACCAATACTCTTCCGGAATAAATGCGTTGATCTCGTCCTCTCTGTCACAGATGATACGGAGTGCCACAGACTGTACACGGCCGGCACTTAAGCCTCTCTTGATCTTTGCCCACAGAAGTGGGGAGATCCGATAGCCCACCATACGGTCCAGCATACGTCTTGCCTGCTGGGCATCCACCAGATTCATATCGATCTCTCTGGCGTTTTTCAGAGATTCCTTTACCGCATTCTTGGTGATCTCATTGAAGGTAATACGATATACTTTTTTGCTTTCCAGTTTCAAGGCATAATACAGATGCCAGGAAATAGCTTCTCCTTCACGGTCCGGGTCGGTTGCGAGATAAATCTTATCTGCCTTTTTTACTTCTTTGCGCAAAGAAGCAAGAAGGTCTCCCTTTCCGCGGATGGTAATATATTTCGGTTCATAATCATGTTCCGGATCAAATCCCAGCTGACTCTTGGGCAGGTCCCTCACATGCCCCTGGCTGGCCATAACTTCATAATTTGCTCCCAAAAACTTTTTGATTGTCTTCACCTTGGCCGGTGACTCTACAATTACTAAATATTTTGCCATATGCACTCCCATCTATCCGTCTGTCTACGGACCTACGGCATCCGGTTCCCGCCTCTTTGCCGTATTTTCCCCTGCTTTGAGTAATCGTGAACCACTATACAACAAAAAAATGGGAATGGCAAGAAGATTTTTCATTTGCCCAGCCCCAGACAGTATAAAAAAAGAGCCAAAAAGCAATTTTCTATGCTTTCCGACACTTTTCAGGGTTGGGCTATTCTATTAAAGAATAAGCAGCTGATAGGGGAATCGAACCCCTGTTTTCGCCGTGAGAGGGCGACGTCTTAACCGCTTGACCAATCAGCCATAGGTTACTTACGAACCTTGTTCAGTATAATACATTCTTTTGAAAATTGCAAGTATTTTTTGAAAAATTTCTACAATTTTCAATAAGCAGCTGATAGGGGAATCGAACCCCTGTTTTCGCCGTGAGAGGGCGACGTCTTAACCGCTTGACCAATCAGCCACAAAAACAGTACTTGCATAGTATAATCGAGTTGTCGAAAAAATGCAAGCACTTTTTTTAAAAAATTTTTAGACCAGCTCAGCCCACGGCCATTCGCAAAAGCGGCTGGCCGGACTACAGCTCAGCCCACGGTCAATTCATAAAAGCGGCTGGCCGGACTACAGCTCGGCCCACGGCCATTCGCAAAAGCGGCTGCTGCGCAGTCGACGCCGCTTGCGCGGCTCATCTTTTGCTTCATGGATTGGGCGCTCCGCTCATACCATGTCAAATGCGCAGCTTTGTACGCAAGCGTCCAAGCCGTGCATTCGTCATGGTATGGCTGAGCTGTTACACCAGGTCAAATATACTGATCTGATTGGACTCCGGGAGGTCTCCCAATAATCCCAGGGAATCCATCAGGTCGATGATGGTCTTGGAGACTTTGGTTCTCTGGCGGAAATCATCTTTAGACAGGAAGGGGCCGTCTTTTGCCGCTTCCACGATGGCATCCGCCGCCTTCTCTCCCAGTCCGTCGATACTGTTTAAGGAAGGCATTAATTTGCCATCCACGATCTGGAAGGATCTGGACTGGGCTCTAAAGATATCAATTGGCTCGAATTCAAAGCCTCGTGCATACATTTCCTGCACGATACGCATATCACCCATGGCATCCTTCTCCTTATTGGAAAGCGTATCCTGTCGCTTTTTGTAATCCACCATAACGCTCTCTAAATGCTTCTGTCCCTGACACATAATTTCATAAGAAAATGCCTTGGCACGAATACTGAAAAACGCTCCGTAATAGGCTAACGGATAATGGATCTTACAATATGCAATACGCCATGCCATCATAACGTATGCCGCCGCATGGGCCTTCGGGAACATGTACTCGATCTTCTGACAGGATTCAATATACCACTGGGGTACATTGTGGGCCAACATGTCTTCTTTCCACTCTTCCCACATGGCGCATCTGCCCTTCGCCACCATGCCTTTACGCACGGCCTCCATGATCTTGAAGGACTTCTCCGATTCCACACCCATCTGGATCAGATACAGCATGATATCGTCACGGGTACAGATGGCGGTGGAAATCGTTGCCACGCCGCTCATGATCAGATCCTGTGCATTTCCCAGCCATACGTTGGTACCGTGGGACAGGCCGGAAATACGCACCAGATCGGAAAATGCCTTGGGCTTGGCATCGATAACCATCTGCATGGCGAAATCGGTACCAAACTCCGGGATACCCAATGCCCCCAGCTTTGTTCCGCCGATCTGCTCCGGAGTAATGCCCAGCGCATCCGTATTCTGGAACAGACTCATGACATCCTGTCCGTCTAAGGGAATCGTCAGAGGATCTCTCCCTGTCAGGTCCTGAAGCATACGGATCATGGTAGGATCATCGTGTCCCAGAATATCCAGCTTCAACAGGTTATGGTCAATGGAATGGTAATCAAAGTGTGTGGTTATGGTATCCGTAGTCATATCATTTGCGGGATGCTGCACCGGGGTGAAGGAGTTGATATCCTGTCCTAAGGGCAGTACGACGATTCCGCCGGGATGCTGACCGGTACTGCGTCGTACTCCGGTACATCCGGAAGCAATACGGTCAATCTCACTGGTCCGCTTGTGAATGCCACGTTCTTCAAAATAATTCTTCACGTAACCGAAGGCCGTCTTATCTGCCAGAGTTGCAATGGTTCCGGCACGGAAGGTCTGTCCCGCACCGAAGATAACCTCGGTATATTTATGCGCCTTGGACTGGTACTCACCGGAGAAGTTCAGGTCGATATCCGGCTCTTTGTCTCCCTTGAATCCCAGGAAAGTCTCGAAAGGAATATCAAATCCGTCCTTGTGAAGCTTTTCTCCGCACACCGGACACAGCTTGTCCGGCATATCGATTCCCGCCTTACCGGCATAGGCCTTAACCTCATCACTGTCAAAGTCCACATAATGGCATTTGCTGCAATAATAATGGGGGCTCAAGGGGTTAACCTCCGTGATTCCCGCCATGGTCGCCACAAAGGAGCTTCCCACGGATCCACGGGAGCCTACCAGGTATCCATCCTCCACCGACTTCCATACCAGCTTCTGCGCAATGATGTACATTACGGCAAATCCGTTCTTGATAATGGAGTTCAATTCCTTCTCCAGTCTTGCCTCTACGATCTGAGGCAGATCTGGTCCGTAAATTTCATGGGCTCTGTTATAACAGATCTCCGTCAGTGTCTTATCACTGTCGGGAATGACCGGAGGACATTTGTCCGGGCGCACCGGTGCAATAGTCTCGATCATGTCTGCAATCATATTGGTATTGGTAATAACGATTTCTTCCGCCTTATCACCTCCCAGATAAGAGAATTCTTCCAGCATCTCTTCCGTGGTATGTAAATACAATGGTGCCTGATCATCCGCATCATCGAATCCTCGTCCCGCCATGATGATACGGCGGTAGACCTCATCCTCTGGATCCAGGAAATGCACATCACAGGTAGCCACTACCGGCTTGTGGAACTGTTCTCCCAGGGACACGATCTTCCGGTTGATATTCTGAATATCCTCAATGGAATTTACATTCCTCACACGTTCCGAAGCGATCATGAATTTGTTATTGCCACAGGGTTGGATCTCCAGATAGTCATAGAATTTCACCAGTCTGGCAATCTGGGCATCCGACTGTCCGTCCAACAGTGCCCGGTACAGTTCTCCCGCCTCGCAGGCACTTCCCAGTATCAGTCCTTCTCTGTACTTCATCACCAGACTCTTGGGAATCCGGGGATGTTTGTTAAAATAGGTCAGATGCGACTGGGACACCAGACGATACAGGTTGATACGCCCCAGATCATTTTTCGCCAGAATAATGGCATGGTAAGAGGGCATCTTCTTCACGGCATCCACACTGGAAGCTCCCAGTGCATTGACTTCCGTCAGATTGTGAATGTCCTGCTCTTCCAGCATTTTAATAAATTTCACGAAAATATGGGCCGTGCACTCCGCATCATCCACGGCTCTGTGATGATTCTCCAGGGAAATCCCCAGGGTCTTGGCCACCGCATCCAGCGTATGCTTCGACTGGTTCTTCAAAAGTACTCTGGAAATGCCCACGGTATCCACATAGGTAAACTCCTGCGGATAGCCCAGTCTTCTGCAATTCTCCATAATGAAACTCATATCAAAACTGGCATTGTGAGCCACCATGATACAGCCTTCACAGAACTGCAGAAACTGCGGCAGGATCACGTCGATCTGAGGGGAATCCATGACATCCTCATCCCGGATACTGGTCAGCTTTTCGATCTCGAAGGGAATGGGCACATCCGGATTGACAAAGGTGGAAAAACGATCCACGATCTCTCCACCGGATACCTTTACCGCACCGATCTCGATAATGCGGTTGTTGACCGGGGAAAATCCCGTGGTCTCGATATCGAATACCACATAATCCTCATGCAGACTCTGTCCCTTATCATTCGTCACTATCTCTTTCAGATCATCCACCAGATAGGCTTCCACACCGTAAATGATCTTGAAGAAATCCTGCTTGTCCGGATTCTCGTCTCCGGCTTCTTTCCGCTTGCCTTTTTCCGCTTTCCACAGGTCATCCCAGACATGGTTTGCATCGGTAAAACTCTGTACCACGCCGTGATCCGTGATGGCAATGGCCCGATGTCCCCATTTGTAGGCGCGCTTTACAATGTCCTTGGCCTCGGAGACACCGTCCATATCACTCATCTTTGTATGACAGTGCAGTTCCACACGCTTTCTGGCGGAGGTATCCATTCTCGTATTGGTAAAATCAGGGATCTTCTTGATTCCCGCAATGGAACCGATGGCCAGCTCGTGATCGAACTTATCCATCATACAGATTCCCTTGACCTTTAAGAAAGCTCCCGGCTTGATGTCCCCGGTCACTTCCTTCACCTGCTCGGTACGCACGAACATCTTGATGGTCATAGTATCGGTAAAATCAGAGATATTGAAAATAATAATCGTCTTCTCGTTCTTGATGTCACGGGTATCCACGGACAGTACCTTACCGCGGATGACCACCTCACCCATCTCTCCGATGAGTTCCTCAATCTTCATGGCCTCTTCTTCGAAATCACGCCCGTAGATGACATCCGGATTGTCTGATCTCTTCAACGCACCTTTTTCAAAGTTACCACCCTTACGAAACTCGCCCTTTTTGAATTCTCCACGCTTGAATTCACCGCGGTTGCCACCCTGAAAGCTCTTGGTCACGCCACCGGCATTCTCGGTCTTCGGCTTTTGTGCGGTCTCTGCAGCCTTGCCGGTTTCCGGACCCTGTGCTGTACTTTGCCCGCTTCCTTCCGCCGATGCAGTCTGCTCTCCTTCTTCTCTTCTGTCTTTCGTACGACTGTAAATGGCATCCACCTTCAGACGGATCTTTGCTTCCTCTTCCTCCTGGAAACGCCCGGTCTCTTTTTCCACATAAGCCGTATGGATCTTCACGGAGAATCCACAACGTTCCACCAGGATCTTCTCCAGAATCTGCAGGATCTCCCCTTCCATACTGTGATTTAATACCGTATCTTCCAGCGTTAAAAGCATTTCATTTTCCGAAGGATACTCGATTTTCGCCGTCTTCAGGGCATTATACTGGATATGGCTGTACTCCCGGAATTCCTCCAGAATACTTTCCTTATAAATATCCATCAGCTTTTCCGGATTGTACTGGGAAGACAATTCGAACTTTTCGTATATTTTCACTGTCAGGTTGGCCTGAGGGAACAGCTGCTTCTTAATCTCCTGTTCCGTGGTCCAGATGTCCGCTTTCTGGATCAGGCGGGTACTTTTTAAGTACACCCGAAGAAAGTCTCTGCGTTTTGTCGCCGAGACTCTCTCCACTTCTGTCTGCCCCATCAGGTCACGAATGTCCGTATTCAACTGTAACGAAGGAAACACTTCAAAAAACGGTTTACTCATTTATTTTAACTCCAATGATCCAATTCCTCTTTCAAGGCGGGGAGCAGCTGATCCTCCGGAAGCTTTTTTACGATCTCGCCATGCTTGATCAGCAGACCTTCTCCGATACCGCCCGCAACTCCCAGATCCGCTTCTTTTGCTTCTCCGGGGCCGTTTACCACGCAGCCCATGACAGCCACTTTGATATCCAGCGGGTAATCCTCTACCATTTTCTCCACTTTAGTGGCCAGATCGATCAGATTGATCTGGGTTCTTCCACAGGTGGGACAGGATACGACCTCAATGCCGCCCTTGCGCAATCCTAATGTACGCAGGATCAGCTTTGCGGATTTGATCTCCTCTACGGGATCTCCTGTCAGGGATACCCGGATGGTGTCACCGATGCCCTGGCTTAAGATCAGGGACAGACCGATGGCTGACTTGATATTACCGCTGTTCACAGTACCGGATTCGGTAATGCCCACATGCAGAGGGTACACCGTACGGCCTGCCAGCAGTTCATGGGCTTTCACGCACATCAGCACATCCGAAGATTTGATACTGATGACCAGATTGTCATATCCCAGATCTTCGATCATGTGTACCTTGTCCAGTGCGCTCTCCACAATACCTTCCGCAGTCACTCCACCGTATTTTTCCACCAGCGGCTTCTCCAGGGAACCGCTGTTCACTCCCACACGGATCGGGATATTCCTCTCTTTTGCTGCATCTACCACAGCCTTTACCCGCTCCAGATTTCCGATATTCCCAGGATTGATGCGGATCTTGTCGGCACCGTTCTCAATGGCTGCCAGTGCCATACGGTAGTCAAAATGGATATCCGCCACTAAAGGAATGTGGATCTGCTTCTTGATCTCCCGGATAGCTGCTGCCGCCTCCAGCGTCGGTACTGTGCAGCGGATGATCTCACAGCCTGCCCTCTCCAGACGCAGGATCTGCTCTACGGTTGCCTTCACATCCTCGGTCTTCGTATTGGTCATGGACTGGATGGCGATAGGATTGCCGCCGCCGATCTTCCGGTCTCCGATCTGTATTACTTTGGTATGCATTCTGTAAGTATCTTTATCGTTCATAAGGGCACCTGACCTTTCTCGTCATTCTCATATGTCTATTACTATACCCCTTTTCCGAAAGCCTTGTCAATTCGCAGAAGTGCTGAAATGTCCCGGACTGTTCTGTCTGGCATATCCCAAAAGTTCCAGTTCCATCAGTGCCCGGTTCAGTGCGGAAATGTCCGTATATTCTCCCTTCTCCCAAAGTTCCTGCAACAGCGTCTCCGATGTCTTTGGCACAGGTTCCAGACATTCCAAGATCTTTTGCAGGGATTCTTTGGGCAATTTTACTTTTGCCGTATTTCTGCCGGTTTCCCTATTATTTTTCCGCCCGTTCTTTCCTCCGGAGCCATCTGCGGAAAGTCCCTGTTTTTCCTCCCAGCTCCGCAAAAAATCCTCTGCAAAACTCTCTGGAGATAAAAACACTCCCGCTCCCTGCGTCAGCAGATGATTGCAGCCGTCACTGAGCCTGTCCGTAAGCCTGCCCGGCACCACATAGACGTCCCTGCCCTGTTCCAGTGCCATATCCACCGTGATCAACGTCCCGCTCTTCTGTCTGGCCTCAATGACGATCAGAGCATCCGACAGTCCGCTGACAATACGGTTTCTTGGTGGAAAATACTGGGGCAGCGGCTTTGTTCCCGGCGTATAGGTGGAGAGCAATCCCCCTTTTTCCAACAGTTCTTCATACAATCTTCGATTCTGTGCGGGATAACAGATATCCACTCCGCATCCCAGCACACCATAGGAAGTTCCTCCCGCAGATAACGCTGCCTGCTGGCTGATCCCGTCAATCCCCCGGGCCATTCCGCTGATGACCTGTATTCCCGCTCTTCCCAGATACTGTCCCAGTTCCTCGGCCACATATCTGCCGTATTCCGAACACTCTCTGGCACCGATGACCGCCACCGCCGGTTCGTTCTCATCCGGCAGTTTTCCCCGGTAAAAAATGCCGTAAGGCGGATCCGGAATTTCTGCCAGTTTCCCAGGAAATCCTTTCTCCTCCCGCAAAAGAAAGTGGATCTGTTGTTCCGAAAGCTGTCCATATTCCCGTTCCCACTCTCCGCTTTTCTTCTGCCGTTCCAAGGCTTCCGCCGCAGAATTGCCCACGCACTCCCTCCATTCCTCTGTCTCCGCCTCATATACCGCCCGGGGTGACCCGAAGCGTGCAAGCAGCCGTTCTGCCCGCACGCCCCCGATTGTATAGGTGCTGCACAAAAAATATGCATATTTTCTCTCTTCCTCCGCCATAAACATACCTGTCCCTTTCCCTGTTTTCACACAGCCCGCACGTTTTCCGTTATTTTCGTACCGGCCCCTTTTTCTTGCCGGACACTTAATGTACCCGGTTCCGGCACACAATTAATTCCAATACGTCTCCGAAGGGCGATAACACGCTGCCTCCAGCAAATGTTCCCCCGTGATCTCTTCCCGGTCCTCCAAATCAGCTATGGTTCGGGCAGTTTTGAGAATCCGGTGATAAACTCTGGCACTGAGCTGCAGCGTACGATACAGCTGTTCCATGACTTTCTGACCCTCCTCTCCCAACGGGCAATATTCTTCCACCTGTGCAGACCGGATGTCCCCATTGAAACGGCAATCCGTTCCTGCAAAACGCTCCGCCTGCCGTTCTCTTGCATGCCGGATCTGCCGCTTCATATCTTCACTGCTTTTTTCCGTTTTCGTTTTCTGCAGATGTAGAATATCCACGGGATGCAGTTCCACACATAGATCAATCCGGTCTAAAATCGGTCCCGATATCTTTCCCAGATATTTCTCGATCTGGGGCTGGGTACAGCGGCATTTATTCCGGTCCGGATAATACCCGCATGGACAGGGATTCATAGCCGCCACCAGAATAAAGTCCGACGGATAAGTGACCATCCCGGCACTTCTGGCGATCTGCACTTTACGCTCCTCCATAGGCTGTCGCATGCCATCCAGCACGTTTTTCCGGAATTCCGGAAGCTCGTCCAGAAACAGTACACCCCGATGGGCCAGCGATACCATACCAGGTCTTGGGATGCCGCTTCCCCCGCCGATCAGTGCTGCCTGTGTCACAGTATGGTGTGGTGCATAAAAAGGCCTCCTTGTGATCAGTGCCTGTCCCGGCGGCAGAAGTCCCGCCACACTGAAGATTCCTGTCACCTCCAGACTTTCTTTCAGTGTCAGAGGCGGCAGGATTCCGGGAATTCGCCCGGCGACCATGGATTTTCCCACCCCGGGCGGCCCTATCATCAACAGATTGTGGAATCCCGCCGCAGCGATCTCGGCACCCCGTTTAGCATTCTCCTGTCCCGCCACTTCCCGGAAATCTCCCGTATCCTGTCCGGTTCCTTCCCTTAGCAAGTCCTCCGCCCGGATCCTCGGCTGATACACTTTTTCAGTTTCCAGCTCCGGATGGTTCAGTGCCGCCAGCAGATCGTTCAGACAGTTCACACCCCAGACCGTGATCCCCGGTATCACCGCAGCCTCCATGGCATTTTCTCCGGGCACCACCACCCTTCGGATACCGCTTTTTGCCGCCTCCTGAACAATGGGAAGTACACCCTTCACCTTCTTGATCTCCCCATTCAGGCCCAGTTCTCCCAAAAACAATGTATCCTGCAGCGCTTTCTCCGGTACCAGTTCCATATCCCGCAAAAGTCCCACAGCTATAGGCAGATCAAAGGCGGTACCATCTTTACGTCGACCTGCCGGAGCCAGATTTACTGTGATATGTGCCGGTGGGATCTGGAAACCGGAATTTTTCATGGCCACACTAACCCTCTCCCGGGATTCCTTCACCTCACTCCCCAGCGACCCCACCAGCTGAAACGATGGTAGTCCCCCTGCCAGATCCACTTCCACGCGGACCAGATATGCCTGCAGACCATAGACTGCAGCCGAACAAACTGTAGTAAACATAAAATACCTCCTTTAAAATGTTTTATTTATTATGGAAATAACAGTGAAACAAAACAGAAACAGATAAAACGAATGAATCTGACAAAAATAATCAGACTTAACAAAACAATTCATACAATGGGTGATCATAAGAGCCCGCAAAAGGGCAGTGAAACTACCGGAATCTTCTTAGAATTAATATCAGAAATTTTAAATGAAAACGTCTTTTGGTGAAAAATCCTCCGGAACCTCACTACAGATTCACAAAACCGTACGCTTTCCGCTGCGTCGTCTGGTCTGCTCCTATATAGCCGGTTCCGGATCATTCCTTTAAATTTTATTTTCCATGCTGTCGGGATCCTGAGCGAACTGGATCGCATGTTCCCTGTCGATCTTGCCTTCAAAATACAACTGAACAATAGCCTCATCCATGGTGATCATACCTAGTTTCCGGTTGGTCTGCATGACGCTGGCCAGCTGGTGGGATTTGCCCTCACGGATCAGGTTGCGGACCGCATGATTGGCATGCATGACCTCAAAAGCTGCCACACGGTGCTTGCCGTCCGCTGTCGGGATCAGCTGCTGGGATATGACTGCTTCCAGTGTGTTGGACAGCTGGACACGGATCTGTTGCTGCTGATGTGGTGGGAAGACATCGATCACACGGTCTACGGTGCTGGCTGCACCGATCGTATGCAGGGTGGACAATACCAGATGTCCGGTCTCCGCTGCCGTAATAGCTACACTGATGGTCTCGAAGTCACGCATCTCTCCGACCAGAATGACATCGGGATCTTCACGGAGTGCCGCTCTTAAAGCATTGGCATAATTATTGGAATCTATGCCGATCTCACGCTGGTTGACCATGGACATCTTATGCTGATGCAGATACTCGATAGGGTCCTCCAGAGTGATGACATGGGCATCTCTGTTGTTGTTGATCTTGTCGATGATGGCGGCAAGCGTCGTGGATTTACCGCTTCCGGTAGGTCCGGTGACCAGTACCAGACCACGTTTGCGCTGATATAGTTCCACCACGGATTCCGGTACACCCAGCTCTTCCGGAGAAGGCACCACGGTTCCTACCAGTCGAAACGCCAGAGCCACGGAACCTCTCTGCTTGTAGGCATTGACACGGTAACGTCCGCAGTTGGGAATAGAGAAAGACATATCGTATTCTCCCCGTTCCTCAAAACGTTCTCTCTGCACTTCCGTCATGATATTGACTAGTACTTCCAGCGTGTCTGCCGGAAGCATCCTGGGATAATCCATGGTGATCAGATTGCCGTTTACACGCATTTTGGGTGGGATACCTACCGTCAGATGTACATCACTTGCTCCCGCTTCCTTGGCGGCTCTGAGTATTTCTTCGATTGTTGGCATAATTGCTCCTCACTATTTATTGAATATGTACCGGTTGTCCATGGTCTTCATGACATCCACGATCTGGATGTCCTCATTCCCGGGAAGGGACAGATCCAGGATACTGTTATCCCGGAAGCTTACCACTGTCGGCCGCAGTACACTTTCTTCATTTTCATTCAATACCAGTGCTTTCTCTCCCGTACTGAGTTCCACGCTGGCACCGGGCGGAAGGATATTGATGGAACGGATCAATGCCCGTACCGTCTCCGGATCATATACCTCCGGGTGCTCCAGAAGTTCCTGAAGAGCCTTCACCTCAGACTGTGCCGTTCCCTGTAATGTCATGGCCGTGATCTCATCATAACGGTTCGCCACCAGCAATACATTGGCTCCGGCCAGCATTTTATACCTGCTCTTCTCTCCGTCTTCCGGGAACAGGTTCAGCTGTTTTCTGGCTGCCTGCTGGCAGATCCTGCGGATGCCGGATCCGTCGGTGGCAAAAGCCTCCTCGATGATACCGTAGGCCTCTTCCTGCGTCTCGCAGTTCCGCAGCATATCCTCTCTGGTATAAGGTGCCCCGTAATACACATCATCATGTTTTTTCACTTTTCCCATATCGTGAAGGATGGCAGCACATACGGTATGATACTGTTCTTCCCGTCTGATATTCATCACATGGGTAATCATGGCACAGAGTATTGCCACGTTCAGGGAATGTCTGGAGAAATAATCCTCCCGGCTTCTCAGATTCTGGTAGAAATTGATTTTCTCATCCAAGTGTCCGTAATTGCGGATGACCATATCTGCGATGGACTGGGTACGGTTCTGCTTTCTGGTCTTCAGGATACGATCCTGTTCCTCTTCGATGGCACTGACCGCCTGAATCTGAAACCGTTCGAACTCCAGGTCCTCCTGAGTCAGGGGTGGAAGCGGTTCTGCCGGTTCCAGTACATAGACACCGATCAATCCGAAATTACGAATACTTTCTATTGCCTGTAATGACAAAAGGGAATTTCTGTCAAACAAAAGAATACTCTTCTTATTATAAACAGGTCTTGCCAGACGCATTCCCGTCTTCAAGTCTTCCGTTCTTACAAAATGCATCCCTGTCCCCCCCTTATCTTTAGTCACTTATAGAAATAAATATATCACAGTGTTCCTTAATTGACAAGGTGATGTTTAGTCCTCACGCAGAGCCTCCGCCAGCTTATGCAATGCTCTTTTTTCCATGCGTGAGACATAGCTTCTGGAAATTCCGAGAACATCTCCCACCTCCTGCTGTGTGTGTTCTTTACAGCCCAGGATCCCATAGCGCATCACCAGAATCCGATACTCCCGCTCCGTAAGACAGTGGTCCAGAGCCAGGAACAGGCGCCTGATATTTCTGTCAAGCTCCAGATCCTCCACCACGTCCTTCTGCTTCTCTTCGATCACGTCCAACAGATGGATGGCATTTCCTTCCTTATCCTGTCCGATAGGTTCATACAGGGAGACTTCCCTGGAAAGTTTTTTGCGGCTGCGCAGCATCATCAGAAGTTCGTTATCAATGCATCTGCAGGCATAGGTAGCCAGTCTTCCTTTTCCTGAGTCAAAAGAATTCACTGCTTTGATCAGTCCGATACATCCGATAGAGATCAGGTCCTCCATGTCTTCCTCAACATTCTGGTATTTTTTGGCAATGTGTGCCACCAGGCGCAGATTCCTCTCCACCAGGATCTCCCTGGCCTGTCTGGATTCTTCCACGGTACCTTCCCTGAGCAAGCGGATATAATACGCTTCTTCTCCTGCGGTTAATGGCTGCTGAAAGGTCTTCAAAAAATCCCTCCGTGGACAGTTGCTTATGATAGTTTATGTGATTTTCTGTCCACAAGTGCCTGTCAGTCTCCCACGTTCCTCAGAATAAAAACTGCGCCATCACGTAATTGCTCAGATCCAGCCCTCTCTTTGTCAGTGCCAGGAGCCGGTCTTTTTTCTGATTCTCTTTCCTCTCCGTAACGGTCAAAAGACCATCCGCCACATTCCGGGCGATCACTTCTCCGTAGACTTCCTCCACAGTCCTGCCGTATTGTTCTGCAAAATCCACACAGGATACTCCTCTTGTCAGCCGCAGTCCCAGAAACATGGTCTCCTCCATCCGGTCCTGTACCGTCAGTGTCTGCTCCTCTTCCCTGCTTTCCAGCGGATGTGCCAGATAAGCTCCCAGACTCTTTTCGTTCTGAAACCGCACATTATCGATAAGGGATGCCGCACCGATACCGAATCCCAGGTAATCCCTGCGGATCCAATAGCCCACATTATGTCTGCATTCATAACCATCCCTGGCATAGTTGGAAATCTCATACCGATGGAACCCGTACTTTGCCAGCACCTCTATGGTCTCCTCATACATGGCACGCTCCGTCTCTTCCTCCGGCAAGGGCAATTCTCCCCTCTCTGCCATGGCCGCAAAAGGGGTTCCCTCCTCCACGATCAGGCTGTAGGCAGAGATATGCTGCGGCATGGGTTCTAAGTGCAGCACCTTTTCCAGCGTGTCCCGATAACTTGCAAGCGTCTGTCCCGGCAGTCCGCTCATGATATCCACATTGATATTCGTAAATCCTGCCTCCACGGCCTCCCGGTACACCTGGCAGAAACCTTCAAAATCATGGATCCTGCCCAGATTTTTCAGTTCTTCTGCCTGGGCAGACTGCATACCGATACTGAGACGGTTGATTCCTGCCGTGTAAAAATTCCGAAGTTTCTCTGCGCTGGCCGTCCCCGGATTCACCTCCATGGTGATCTCCGCGTCCTGTGCCATTGCGAACTGCTCTCTGATACGGTCCATCAACTGCCCGATCTGTTCCCCGGACAACAACGACGGCGTACCTCCTCCGATAAATATACTGGTCACGGTACGGTCACTGTAATCTTTTGCTCTTCCCCCAATCTCTGCAAAAAGTGCAGCCATATAGGCTTCCCTTGTCTGCTCCGTGGCAGGGGCAGACAGGAAATCACAATAGCTGCACTTTCTTACGCAAAAGGGAATATGAATGTATAATTCCAGTTCCTTTTTATTCATATTGCTCCTTCAATTACTTCATCAGTTTTTATCATCCAGCTTCAGAACACTCATAAATGCCTTCTGCGGGATCTCTACATTGCCGAACTGACGCATACGCTTTTTACCCTCTTTCTGCTTCTCCAACAGCTTCTTCTTACGGGTAATATCACCGCCGTAACATTTCGCCAGCACATCCTTACGCATGGCCTTTACCGTTTCTCTGGCAATGACCTTGCCGCCGATGGCTGCCTGGATAGGAATCTCGAAGAGGTGTCTGGGAATCTCATCCTTCAGCTTTTCACACATCCTACGTCCTCTCTCGTAAGCGGAATCTGCACAGACGATGAAGGACAGGGCATCCACTTCCTCGCGGTTGATCAGAATGTCCAGCTTCACCAGATTCGATCTCTCGTAACCCTTCAGATCGTAATCAAAAGATGCATAACCACGGGAACGGGATTTTAAAGCATCAAAGAAATCATAAATGATCTCGTTCAGGGGCAGTTCGTATTTCAACAACGCTCTGGTGCCCTCGATGTATTCCATGCCGAGGTATTTGCCGCGGCGCTCCTGACACAGTTCCATGATGGAACCGATAAATTCGGAAGTCACCATGATCTCTGCATTTACCACCGGTTCTTCCATATATTCAATCTCGGAGGGATCCGGCAGATTGGAAGGATTGGTCAACTCAATTACTTCCCCATTGGTCTTATGCACCTTATAGACAACGCCGGGGGCGGTAGTCACCAGATCCAGATTGTATTCTCTCTCCAGTCGTTCCTGAATGATCTCCAGATGCAGCAGTCCCAGAAATCCGCACCGGAAGCCAAATCCCAGTGCCACAGAAGTCTCCGGTTCATAGAACAGGGACGCATCGTTCAACTGTAACTTCTCCAGCGCATCTCTCAGATCCGGGTACTTGGAACCGTCTGCGGGATATAATCCACAATATACCATGGACTGTACCTTTTTATAACCGGGCAGAGGTTCTGCGCAGGGATTGTTGTCGTCCGTTACGGTATCACCCACTGCTGTATCTTTTACATTCTTGATGGAAGCCGTGATGTAGCCTACCATTCCGGCAGAAAGCTCGTCACAGGGGATAAACTGTCCCGCTCCGAAATAACCGACCTCCACGACCTCTTCCTTCGCTCCGGTAGCCATCATGCGGATCATGGTACCCTTTTTCACTGTGCCTTCCATGACACGGCAGAAAATGATAACACCCTTATAGGAATCATATACAGAGTCAAAGATCAGTGCCTGTAAAGGGTTGTCCGGATTCCCCTTGGGGGATGGGATCTTTTTCACGATCTGCTCTAAGACTTCCTCAATACCGATGCCGTTTTTCGCGGAGATCAGCGGAGCATCCTGTGCCTCGATACCGATGACGTCCTCGATCTCTTCAATGACTCTCTGGGGATCTGCGCTGGGCAGATCGATCTTGTTGATGACCGGGAAAACATCCAGATCATGATCCAGTGCCAGATAGACATTGGCCAGTGTCTGTGCCTCAATGCCCTGTGCCGCATCCACCACCAGAATGGCGCCGTCGCAGGCCGCCAGAGAACGGCTGACCTCATAATTGAAATCCACATGGCCCGGAGTATCGATGAGGTTGAAAATGTATTCCTCTCCGTCCTGTGCTTTATATACGGTACGCACGGCCTGTGCCTTGATGGTAATGCCACGCTCTCTCTCCAGGTCCATATTGTCCAGAACCTGTGCCTGCATCTCTCTGCTGGTGAGCAGACCGGTCTTCTCAATGATACGGTCCGCCAGGGTGGATTTGCCGTGATCTATGTGTGCCACAATACAAAAATTGCGGATTTTGCTCTGATCTATTACTGCCATACTACTGTCCTTTCCTGACATATTCTTGCATCTAACGATTGTAGCATAAATTCCGCATTCTTGTCTATGATTTTACTTCGATTCGTTGTCTTATCCTGCTTTTATGTATCGCTACTCTCCCTTAAGCACCATATCCAGAATATGTGCCAGAGGATCACAGGCATTTATGGCCTCCTCCACAGTATTGTTCTGGGCTCCCAGTTCCACCAGAAGTGTCCGGGGACGCAGATGCATATTGTAGCGGTAGCCCTTCAGATAGATCCTGCGGGTCAGTCCCGGGTAATACTCCGCCGCCTTCAACTGCATCTGAAAAGAAAACGCCAGATTGGCCTCCTGGTTCTCGTTGGCCAGGTAGTCAATATCTCCCGTCTTGCGGGTCCTGCTCAGACCGTTAAAGAACATAAATCTTGCCGTGGGTCTCCCTTGAATATCCGTGACCAGCTTTGTCTCTTCCGCCACCTCATCCCGGTGCAGATCGATGATCACCTGGATAGAGGGATTCTCCGCAAGGATCTGTTCCACTGCCGGAAGTGCCCGGGAATACGCATTGTCTCTGGTCTCCACATCATATTGACCGGTATTGTGCAGCACCCGGTAACCATATTGTTCTGTCAGGATCTTGGTCAGACACTCTCCCACTCCCACGATACCGGTGTTCACATCTCCAGGAACCGAATCCGCAAAAGCCTCCTGGGAATGGGTGTGATAGATCAGGATCTGTGGTCCGTCACCTTCCTGTGGCAACGTCATATCCATTCCCAGCAGTTTTTCCACGGATAACTGATCACTGCCTGCCATGGTATTGGCATCTATGGCATAAAAATTCCGTACCAGTGTCTCATAATCCGCAAGCTGTGTGCGGTCAATCTGCACCTGTTGTACCGCCGGACGAAAATTGCTCAATGCAGTCCCGGCTGTCGCCTCCACACTCTCCGGGATAAGGGCCGTCTGCTGCGTTTCCTCCGGCTGCGGAAGGAGAAGTTCTTCGCTGATCAGATCTTCGGTGGTCAGGGTCCGGCAGGTAGTCTCATCCTCCTCCGGATTCTGTGTCCCCTGCTGCTCCACAATACCATAGCCTAATAGCGGTACTACTTCCCACATATTCTGCTGCAGCAGTAATCCGGTACTGCCGCTTTCTCCTGACAAAGCTTCGGAACAGGCAAATACCGGAAACTCATTTTCTCCCCGATCCGCCATCAAAAGCCCACAGACAACTGTCAGCAAAAACAGTGCGATCCGCCAGACAGTATTTTTCGGATTCTTCACGGTCCGCGCTCTCCTTCCGCACTTTTTTTTGTTACGACAGTTCAGCCCGCGTCAGTCGCAAAGTCGCCTTGACCTGCTCTTACGTCACTTCGTGACTACCTTTGCTCGTAATCCGGTGCTCAACTCATGAACTGTTACCCTATATATATGCAGTTACGCCCAGTTTTTTTCCATGGCAATATTGATTCCCTCGGAGACCGTGTAGCTGACCCGTTTGATCACAGAATCGATATCCTTTCCGGTCATATACATATTGTTCAGTTCTGCAAAAGCCATGCGGTGCTGTCCCATATATTTGACCGCATCGAACTCCTTTTCCCCGCTCATCAGCTTCTCCAGTGCATCTCCCACAATCGTGGCGGCATCCACCACCGTGGGGATCCCGATGGCAATTACCGGTACGCCCAGGGTCTCTTCGGTCAGGGCATTGCGGTGATTGCCCACGCCGGAGCCGGGCTGAATGCCGGTATTGGTGATCTGGATCGTACGGTTCAATCTTCTGGTGCTGCGGGCCGCCAGCGCATCCACCACGATCAGCACATCCGGTTGCGTCTCCTTCACCACACCGCTTATGATTTCTGCCGTCTCCATACCGGTCTTCGCCATTACCCCCGGCTCAATACTGCTGACCAGATTCATACGGGTACAGTTGTAGGCTGCTTTGCCGTAGGCTCTGACCACGTGTCTGGTGATCAGCAGATTGTCCACCACCTGCGGTCCCAGAGCGTCTGCCGTCACTTCCCGGTTTCCCAGCCCCACGATCAATACCGACAGTTCCTCCGCTTCCCCGGGCATCATTTTCAAAAGTTCCTCCGCTAACGCCTCCGAGATCTCCCTGTGGTAATCGTCATCCGGTTCCACCATGGCCGGTGCCTCCATGGTCACATAGACACCCATGGGCTTTCCCAGTGTTTTTTCCGCATTTTTCGTATCGATGGTCACCTTGGTAATGCGGATATCCGTCTCTTCCTCATAGTGCTCGTCCACCGACACACCCCGCAGTTTGCTTTCCTCTTCATTGACACTTTCTCTTGCCTCCAGGGCCAGGTCTGTTCTGATCTGAAAAGTTTCCATTTTTTCACCCTCTGTCTGCCTTTCTTATCAATACATTTTTTACAAAAATCCGCAAAATATGTATTGACAAAAGCTCCCAGATTGTCTAAACTACAATAGTATGTTTACGTTAGTCTTCCGTGTCTGGCTAAAGTGAAACATTTCTTGTAAATTATAATTTTATTGTATACATTATGGAGGTGTACGACTTGGCTAACATTAAATCTGCAAAAAAGAGAATTTTAGTATCCCGCACAAGAGCTGACAGAAACAAAGCTATCAGATCCGGCGTTAGGACCGCTATCAAGAAGGTATACGCTGCAATCGAGACCGGTGACAAGGAAGCAGCTAAGGCTGAATTAACCGCTGCTACCAAGACCATCGAGATGGCTACTTCTAAGGGCGTTTACCACAAGAACAACGCTGCAAGAAAGGTTTCCCGTCTGAGCAAAGCTGTCAACGGAATGGCTTAATTTTTCTTGCACTGGTACAGAATTTAAGACATACAAAAGCGCCTATACCGTCATGTAGGTGCTTTTTTTGTGCCCTTTTTCAAATGTCACTTCTTGCTGCCTCATTCCAGGCAGATCCGGCTGACTGTCTTCCGCCCGTTTCATATACTTTATACACCATCTCGCTTAAAAGCTCGATGATGTACATTTGCCAAATACCGATTCTTGTGCAAGCACAAATCTGTACCTGGCTCATCGTATACACAAAAAAGGACCTCTGCACAGTACACTATGCAGCGATCCTTTCTTATTTTATATCTTATATTCTTATGCCTTGCGTTCTTACAGCTTACTGCTGTGCTACATCCTTCATGGAGAAGCTGATTCTGCCCATCTTATCCTTACCCAGGCATACTACAGTCACTACATCGCCCAGAGTCAGAACATCTTCTACACGGTTGATTCTCTCCTTGGCGATCTTGGAGATGTGTACCATGCCTTCCTTGCCGGGTGCGAACTCGATGAATGCACCGAACTCCTTGATGCTGACTACCTTACCCTTGAAGATCTGGCCCTCTTCGAAATCGGTGGTGATGATCTTCACCATCTCCAGAGCCTTATCCATCATTTCCTTGTCAGTACCGCAGATAGATACCTTACCGTCATCGGTGATATCGATCTTCACACCGGTACGGGCAATGATCTCATTGATGGTCTTACCACGCTGTCCTACTACATCACCGATTCTGTCGGGATCGATCTGAATGGAGATGATCTTGGGAGCGTACTTGCCAACCTCTGTTCTGGGAGCAGAGATAGCGGGCTTCATGCAGGTATCCATGATGAACAGTCTTGCATCACGGCATCTTGCAATAGCGCCTTCTACGATAGGTCTGGTCAGACCGTGGATCTTAATGTCCATCTGGATCGCGGTAATACCTTCGGTAGTACCGGTTACCTTAAAGTCCATATCTCCGAAGAAGTCTTCCAGTCCCTGGATATCGGTCAGCAGAACGAAATCGTCATCGGTCTCGCCGGTTACCAGACCACAGGAAATACCTGCTACCATCTTCTTGATGGGTACGCCTGCTGCCATCAGGGACATGCAGGAAGCACAGGTGGATGCCATGGAGGTAGATCCGTTGGATTCAAAAGTCTCAGATACGGTACGAATTGCATAAGGGAACTCGTCCTCACTGGGCAGTACGGGGATCAGGGCTCTCTCAGCCAGAGCGCCGTGACCGATCTCACGTCTTCCGGGTCCGCGGGAAGGCTTGGTCTCACCTACGGAATAGGAAGGGAAGTTATAGTGATGCATATATCTCTTGCTTACTTCGTTCTCATCCAGGCCATCGATCTTCTGCTGCTCGGACAGAGGTGCCAGAGTACATACGTTACAGATCTGGGTCTGTCCACGGGTGAACATAGCGGAACCATGTACACGGGGGATGATGTCTACTTCTGCTGCCAGAGGACGGATCTGTGTGATTGCACGTCCATCGGGACGCTTGTGATCTTTCAGGATCATCTTACGAACGGTCTTCTTCTCATACTGGTATACTGCCTCACCTAAGATAGCCAGCCACTCTTCGTTCTCAGCGAAAGCCTCGGTCAGCTTGTCGGTGATTACACGGATATTCTCCTCACGGGTCTGCTTATCATCGGTGAATACAGCTTCTTCCATCTCAGCGGGAGATACGATCTTCTTCATCTCCTCGAACATTTCAGCGGGCACTGCACAGCTGGTGTACTCATGCTTCTTCTTGCCTACTTCTGCTACAATCTTGTCGATGAAAGCAATGATGGTCTGGTTCACTTCGTGAGCCTTATAAATTGCTTCGATCATGGTTGCTTCAGGAATCTCGTTCGCTCCTGCCTCGATCATGATCACCTTTTCTCTGGTGGAAGCAACGGTCAGGTTCAGATCACCTTTCTTCCACTGCTCCTGGCTGGGATTGATGATGAACTCGCCATCGATCATGCCTACCTGGGTCATAGCGCAGGGGCCATCGAAAGGAATATCGGAAATGCAGGTAGCGATAGCTGCACCGATCATAGCCACCAACTCCGGACGACACTCGGGATCCACGCTCATTACCATGTTGTTCAGGGTTACATCATTACGGTAATCCTTGGGGAACAGGGGACGCATGGGTCTGTCGATGACACGGCTGGTCAGAATAGCATTCTCACTTGCCTTTCCTTCTCTCTTGTTGAAACCGCCGGGGATCTTACCCACAGCGTACATCTTCTCTTCATACTCTACACTCAGAGGGAAGAAATCGATACCGTCTCTGGGCTTCTCGGAAGCGGTTGCGGTACAGAGAACCGTGGTATCACCATAGTGCATGAATGCACATCCGTTTGCCTGCTTACCTACACGGTTGATATCAACCACCAGAGGTCTGCCTGCAAGATCCATCTTGTAACTTTGATACATAAATTCCTCCTATCCATCGTACTGTGACTGTTATCTTTGGTGCCACGCTACGATATGAATTATTATTCTACGGGCTGGAGGATTACCGAAACTACTGAAAATTCCATGTCGCTCCCATGATCCGCAACATAATCTTTTCAGCGGTCTCGGGGCTCACTTCCATCCCGTGTGTTACCTTTTCAGGCGCGGTGAATTAGATTTTCACCGTGCATATGGATGTAATGAGAAACAAGAGAAGCGGAGCGCCGATGTAATCGGCAGACCCCGCTCACCAGTCAGCATTATTTTCTTAAGCCAAGCTTCTCGATTAATGCACGATATCTCTCAATATCCTTCTTCTTCAGGTACTCCAGAAGACCACGTCTCTGACCTACCATCTTCAGCATACCACGACGAGAATGATGATCCTTGGGGTTCTCCTTCAGATGCTCGGTAAGCTCCTGGATTCTTGCAGTCAGGACCGCTACCTGTACCTCAGGTGAACCGGTGTCACCGGGGGTTCTTGCATACTCGTTCATGATGGCTGTTTTCTTTTCCTTAGAAATCATTTCTTTTTCCTCCTGTTTTTTAAACGCCAGATACCAAGACTAAGGTCGGAGTGTCCGTAATCTGGGCATCGGCTAATCATACTGTTTCAATATATCATAGTTTCTATCGGTTGTAAATATATTTTTCTATTTTCTTGCGGCCCGCTTCTGTACCTTTTCCTCGTACATCCGGCTGTCTGCAATTTTTACATAATCTGCAAAAGACAGTGCGGATTCCGGATCCGTCACGACAGTTCCGATACTCATGGACAACGGGAACGGAAGCTTCTGGGCTTTTCCCTCCGCCTCCAGTGTTCTGCGGATGCGCATCACCAGTTCTCTGGAAACCTCATCGGACTGGTAACTCTGGATCAGGACGAATTCATCACCGCCGGTTCTGGCCGGCACAGCGTCCCGGCTGCTACACTGCATCAATGCTCTGGCTGCAGCGCAGATGGCCATATCCCCATACTCGTGTCCGAAGGTGTCATTGATGTATTTCAGACGATCCAGATCCACGAACAAGATCAGAAGTTTGCGTTTGTTCAGACCGGAAATACGGAAGGACTCCTCTCCCAGCTGTTGGTAGCCCATACGGTTATACATACCTGTCAGCGTATCCATAATATACAGGGAAGACAGCTTGCGGTTCATATAGGCCAACATTTCTTTTTTGTGAAGGTTCTCCATGGAGCGGGTCAGTGCGTTCATGATCTGGAACAGGTACTGTTTCTCCATCAGGTATACCGCATTACGGATAGCTACATAGCCAACGGTACGCTCTCCGAAATGTAACGGCAGGAACAAAAAGTCCTGTCCCGGCTTCGGATAATCGAAGGTCGGGAAGATGCCATCCACTTCCTGTCTGTCCAGATCCAGTCTCTGGTCCCTCTCGTAGGCAAAGGTCATCTGCATCTGTCTCGGATAACCATGAAAGGAAAATCCCTCGTCCGAAGGGGTGGCATCCAGATGAATACTCTTCTCCGTTTCTTTTTTATAGGCATTGAGGTGATCGTCCAGCACCAGATACATGGCATCGCATTTCAGGGACGGAATGCACTGGGGAATGCAGTACATCATTTCCTCTACGGTATTGCACTGCATCATCTCTGCCTCCATGGACAGGACTTCCTCGTCGAATTCCTCACTTTCCACGCTGTACATGATCTGATCCTTCAGATGGGCTCTGGCATCCCTGCTGCTTCCTTTGCCGCAGCCACAGCTCTCCTGCCACAGCATCTCAGTATTGGTGAAATTGTACCGGGGGACACTTTCTCCCGCCCAGATTTTCAGGAGAATATCCATTCCCTTGTATGCAGCTTCCTCTCTGATATGTCCCACAGTGGTAATACTCGGCGTGTAAAATCCGGCCTTGTCGAAGTTGTCAAAGCCTGTGATACGGAAGTCCTTCGGTGCTGTAAATCCCATCTGGGCCGCCGCTTCGCATACCGCTACAGCCACATTATCATTGATACAGATAATAGCATCCGGCAGCTCTTTGTGAGTATCCCACAGATGCCTGTAGCCTTCCAATCCGCTCTTGTAGTCAAAAGAGCCGTACCAGATGTCATTCTTATCTATTTTGATCTTGTGTTCTTTGGCATAGTCAAGCATTCCCTGCAGTCGGCAGCTGCTCTCATAATTGCTGTCAGCCCCCACCAGCAGCCAGAATTTTTTGCAGTTATGCACCTCATGCATATGTGCGATCACCTGCTTCATGGCAGAATAATTGTCAATACCCACATAATAAAAATCTTCCAGCTCGTTGGCAATAGAGACTACCGGAAGGTGCGACTGCTTCGCCTTGTGGATCACTTCCGCCAGCACTGCCGGAGAGCTGATATTGTTCAATTCCAGAATAATGCCGTCGAACTCTGACAGATCCGGAAGGTTAAAAATATTATATTCTGCCCTGTTGTACCCAGCATCTCTGCTCCAGTTGCCAGTACTATTGAAAATATATAGATTTACCTCTTCGTTCGTTTCTTTTATTCTCTGTAAAATACCTGCCGGCCAGGCATAGGTAAACAACCTTCTCCAGCCGTCGGTGATCAAAGCTACTTTCCGCATATTCCTCACCCATTTTCGTCTCTGTACGAAGCCCCTTTTTTTCGTTCAGGGACCGCCGATATATACAAAAATAGTATCATAGTTCCCCGTGAAACGCAATTGTAAAAGAAAAGGCACTCGCATGTCTCCGAATGCAAAAAAGCATTGCCCCGCCCTTTTGCGAAAGCAATGCTTTTTATCAGTCGTGAATGACACGGACACATTTCACAGGTGTACGATACTTATAGCTGCTGATCTTGATACCGGTCTTCGGGCTGCTGGCGTGAATTACCTGTCCTCCACCGATATAAATAGCTACGTGATTAATATTACCCTTGCCGTTACCATAGAATACCAGATCACCGGGCTTTAGCTCGGATGCACTGATCTTGGTGCCCTCATTGGCCTGTGCTCTGGAGGAATGGCTCAGGGTAATGCCGTATTTCTTGAATACGCTGAGAACGAAACCGGAGCAGTCCGCACCCTTGGTAAGGCTGGTGCCTCCCCAGACATAAGGGTTACCTACGAACTGTTTTGCATATTCTACCAGATCTACGCGGACATCGGATACCCCCTGTCCGTAGAGAAGCTCTGTCATAGTGATGGCGGTATCCAGCTTTTCTTCCACTGTGACATAATCTTGGGATACATAAGCATCCTCGCCGTCAATAGAAATCTTCACCCAGCCGTCGGAACCGGTCTCCACATACTCCATCTCTTCTCCCTGTCCCACCTGAGTCACGATCTCACTGGTGGTATTGGGCTCCTGACGTACATTCAGGCCATCGGTATTGGCAATGGCTACCGTATGAACCAGTTCCATGGCTCGGATTCTGGCTTCCGGTCCAGTCAGCAGGAATTCCTTGCTGACATAACCTTCCACTTCACCGGATTTGATATGTGCCCAGTCATCTACGGTCTCGACCACTTCACAGGCCGCATCCTTGGGAAGCTTACCTACCAGCTTACCGTCTGTGGAAGATACCGCTCTCACATTCAGATTACCGGATTCCACATTGGCCACACCGATATTGGTATAGCCCCAGGAAGCTCCCTGGGCATCCTGTGCGATCTGGATGTATTCCTCCAGTGTACGCTCCGTCTCCAGGACAGAAGCCACACCGCCGGATGCCATGAGGACACTGCTTTCTGCAGCGGAAGCGGAAAGCGGTGCCGCCAGCATACACAATGCCAGGCCGGTGGCTACGATCTTTACTTGTTTTTCTCTTGTATGTTTTATCATAAATTCTTCTTTAAAATCCTTTTACAAATATATTACAGAATTGTTACATCACAAGTCTGATTATACCTGTCTGCAGGCTTCCTGTCAACCCATGGAAAAATTTTCCACTACTGTTTCCCGCCGTCGCTCCTTCCTCCGTAAAACGAAAAAACCGACGTATGAGTGTCTGTCTGCACCCGATACGCCGGATCTCTTGTTCCAGGAATGGAACTTGTTATTTTATCTTCTATGGCCACCGCCGCCATGGCTGACACCGCTGCTGCTCCGATGACTTCCTCCGTGACCGCCGCTGTGTCCGCTGCTGTGGCCGCTGCTACTGCTGGTCTCGATCCTGCGGGTCACCACGTTCTTACGCAGATACTGGTCTCTGGTATTGTTGATCTTGGGCTTTTTGCCATCAAGATACTGATTGACCGTAGTAGTATCCTTTGCTTTGCTCTGATGCAGGTTCACTGCGGCATAGATCAGTGCAACGACAAGACCTGTCAGGATCCAGGGAGAAAAGGTCATCGGCATGCTTTCCTGGCTCTCCTCCATGGTCCGGGTCACATAACTGATACAATTCTTATACGCTTTGTAGGGACTTTCGTCTATGTAATCATCCACTGCGTACAGGGCCTGGTCGATCTCGTAATCGCCAAAATAATCATAGACATTTCCACAGGTAGACAGCCAGCTTCCCTTTTGTCCTTCATAGGCATTGTCCAGCAGCAGAACTCCGTTGCCATGTACCTTGTTATAGCCGAAATTATTGTAATCATAGAAATTATCCGCCAGATTCCTCATGGCTGTGGTCCAGTCGGTACTGCCGACTTCCTTCGCATGAAATGTCTCTGCAAGATCGGGATTCTGCAGATCATACTCTACGGATTCGGAAATCGTCACGATTACGATATCCGCCTGGATCTTCTCCTCACACTCTGCTATGTACTCCCGCAGGTTCTGCTCCTCTTCATCTGTCAGCATATCCGCATAGTCAAATACACGCTCTGCCGGATCCTGACTGTTGCCCCGGACAGTCTTGGGTGTAAGCAGATGAACGACTGCCGCTCCGATGGTAATAACCGCCAGCACTCCGGCAATGATGAACCATACCTTAAAATATTTCAGGTACTGTCTCAGTGCTTCTTTCTTAATATCTTTTTCCATTGTCACGTTATCCTTCCCTCATAATTTCTACACCAGACTGGCGATTGCATTCACCATGCATAGAATTGCCGCCAGTGTCACACCAAGTGTTCCCGCATAAGCCCACACCTTTGCTTTGGAAATCGGTGCAGTACCTACCAGTTTACCGGTCTGTCCGTTTACATAGAAAGGATATTCTTTGCCTTTGTAGCTATAGTCATACTTCCATACTGGCAGGAGACCATAACTTACAGAACTGTCCGTCACGTTGATGTTTTCTCCCATTTTGCGGACACTGGAATATCCAGAATAGCTGTCATGCAGCATCTTCTGTGCATCCTCCTGCATCTTGGCTTTGGCACGGCTCTCCACCAGATCGGAAGTCATATTGTAGCGTTCACTATGAAATCCAGACAGATATTCTGGCTTAAACTCCTGCAGTTCCTTGTAATCAAAGGGCTCCATCAGATCCATGACATCATCCGGCATTCCCACGGAAGCATCCACAGGAATCTTCACAAAATCAATGTCCATATCACGGACAATATCATAATATGAGGTCTCGGTATACTGTGTATTGCCGGTCGTCCAGCTGCGCACCTTGGTACCTTCACCGTGGAACGTGCAGTTGGTATTGTAATCGTAGAACCAGAACGGTACATAATCACCGTAAATACCGTTCATTCTTACTTCCGACAGAAAATCCGTCGGTGCAAAAATACATTTCTCAAATTTATCACGGATCAGCTTCTTGCAGACTTCCTTGCCCATACGGAAGGGAATCAGCATATGCGGTGTGTAGGCCCCGGAAATCTGATCATCCACGATCACATAATTGTCGCAATAAGGACACTGTGTAGCGGAGGTGTTTACCGTCATGGGAATCTCGCCACCACAGTTGGGACATACCTTTGTCACCTTTTTCTGCGCAGCACCCTCGGCTGCTGCCATTCTGCTGACCGGCTGTCCGGCTCCCGCTGCCTGGACCGTTCCTTCCGCAGTGCCGTTTTCCTCACCGCTTGTCTCGATCACGCCGTCCTCGCGTTCTTCGCTGTCCTCACTCTCACAGAAAGGACAGAACATCTTCTTTCTCTCCGGGCTGTAAACTACATTACCGCCGCAGTTTTTACATCTAAAGATCATTTTACCCCTCGCCTTCTGCCTTTTACGACATTTTTCTTCGTAGAACTTTTTTATCTTACCATAGATTCCATCGTATTTCCATATCGTAAAATACACATAATCTTTTCTTATCGTTCGTTTACCATGATTGTCTCATGCTTTCATCAGGTCTGCGTAATCCTCCGGCAGGAATCGGTGATAGATCACATGGCACCCTTCATCCCGAAAACAATAACAGTAGGGATCTCCCATTTCCTCCGGGAAACGGATCATGACATCAAAGTCCTCGCCCCGCATCTCTTCCACATAAATATTCTCACTGTACCGCAAAAATAACTGTCGGATATCCTCCATCTTACAGTCATGCTGCCCGATCAGGCGGATCAGTTCATAGATGAATCCCTTCTCTGCAAAATGCTCATGGACATAAGCACTGCCTTCCTCCGGAATACAGAGGCAGAAACGGTCTCCCTTACGGCTCACAGCCAGTTTTCCAAGCTTTATTGTCATGCTCTCCGGCTGTCCTGCCAGTGTAACTTCCATCTGTTCCGCCGTATCCTGTGTACCCAGCAAGTGATTCAGTGTAGATAACGGATAATACAGGCGGATCTTCTCTCTGCGGAAGCCTAATTTTGCCTGTTCCTCCAGAACCACATCCATGAGGTTTTTTTCTAATTTTTCAAATGTCATTTTCTTTTTCCTATAATTTCCCATAATCTGTCAAAAATAAAAACTATGCAGCGGAGGTTTCCTGTCCTGCATAGTTTTTATTATACAATATTCACGCATCAGAATACAATTCTATTCTACGGAAACAGACATTGCCGTTCCATTCTAATTCAGAAATATGTCCAGCTCCGTCTCTACGATCTGCTTTTTCTTCACCTTGGGAGCACGGATCACTTTTCCCTGTACGATGACCATATCCACATTTCGAAGCACCCGTAGATCTTCTAACGGATTCTTCTCCACCACGATCATATCCGCGCATTTGCCGGGTTCCAGTGTACCGGTGATATCTCCGATACCCGCCATCTCGGCGCCGCGGCAGGTTGCGGTATACAGTGCAAAAGCGTTGGATACTCCCACATACTTGTGGAAATAGTACAGCTCCCGCCAGAAATCGTACTGGGTGATCCAGGGGCATCCCACATCATTGCCCAGCACCACCGGAATATCATTGGCAATGGCCGCCTTCGCACAGTCGATAATACCTTCAAATACAACATTGCCATTAAACTGCTCCACTTCAGAGGCATTGGTAATGGATCGGTCAAACAATGCATAAGGAAGTGCTGGAGACAATGTGGTACACAAAAATGCATTATGTTCCTTGAAAAGTGAAATCATTTCTTCATCTGCTTTTGCACCATGTTCAATGGAATCCACCCCGTTTTTCAGAGCTGCCTTTACACCCTCCGGAGATTCCACGTGGGCTGCCACCATATACCCCATGGTGTGGGCCTTGTCACAGACTGCCTTTACCATTTCAGGGGCCATCTTCAGTTCGCCGGGCACACCCTTTTCCTTCGCATCCAACACGCCGCCGGTGATCATAAGTTTCACCAGATCCACCTTTTGTGCCTTCGAAGTCTCTAAGTGCTGCAGCGCTTCTTCCACGCTGTCTGCGGCGATAGCTACAGAGCCTGCCATATGTCCGCCGGGCACAGAGATTCCTTCATTGGCAGCCAGAATTCTGGGGCCGGGCTTTTTACCAGCGGCAATGTCGTCCCGCAGTCTGGTGTCAAAATCTCCCAGTCCACCCACAGTACGGATCGTAGTCACACCGCTGTACAGTTCGTCTTTTGCAAAACCGCAGACCATATTGTAGGCGATAGCCTTTGTCAGACCATTGCTCATGATCTTTTTGACCAGTGCTTCATTGTCACGCTGTTTCTTCTGGGGCTTTCCGTTGCCTGCCAGATGGACATGCATGTTGATCAGCCCCGGCAGGATATATTTTCCCTGTAAGTCGATTTCTTCATATCCGGAAGCCTTCAGGTTTCGTTTCCCGGCTTCTTCCGCTGGCAGAAGCTCTGTAATCCTCTCATTTTCCACCAGAATAACCTGCCCCTCCTGTACCTGCATGTCTTTTGTACCGTTTAAGATTTTTCCATTGGTAAATACATATTTCATATAGTGTTTCCTGACTTTCCATGTGTCTCAGACCTTCAAAACCTAAAACAGAAATCATAGCCTTATTCCATAGCCAAAAGCGAGTCATGCTATAATATAAAATTATACCTTATAAACACCCGACCAACCACATTCATTTTAATCTATCTGTCATAATCTACGTAAGAAAATGACATAACCCATCATTCCTGATGATAGTTTAGTGATAGAAAAAGGTGATACTTATTAAATTATATAACATAACAAAAGAGGATTCCATTGTTGGCTTTCAACAAAGAATCCTCTTTTTGCAAGGGTTTTAAGCCCCTATTTTTTGTGCAATTGTTCTATTACTTATAGTTTACGATCTGTCCGAAGTCAGCCTTGAGGGAAGCGCCGCCTACCAGACCACCGTCGATGTCTGCCTGTGCAAACAGCTCGGGAGCGCTGGAAGCAGATACGGATCCGCCGTACTGGATACGGATAGCTGCTGCGGTTGCATCATCATAGATCTCAGCGATGCACTCACGGATTGCCTTACATACTTCCTGTGCCTGCTCGGTAGTAGCTACCTTGCCAGTACCGATAGCCCAGATAGGCTCGTATGCGATGACAGCCGTTGCTGCCTGTGCAGCAGTTACGTTCAGGAATGCGATCTTGATCTGCTGACGGATGAAGTCGATGGTAACACCCTGCTCTCTCTGCGTCAGAGTCTCACCACAGCAGATGATGGGAGTAATGCCATGCTCGAAAGCCTTGAGAACCTTCTTATTCACGGTCTCGTCGGTCTCTGCAAAGTACTCTCTTCTCTCGGAGTGTCCGATGATCACATACTTCACGCCTGCATCATCCAGCATTGCAGGAGAAATCTCGCCGGTGAAAGCACCCTTCTCCTCGAAATACATATTCTCCGCACCAATCATGATATTGGAACCCTTTGCTGCCTCCATAGCGGGAATGATGTCGATTGCGGGAACGCACAGAAGTACGTCTACTTCATCATTTGCTACGAGGGGCTTTAATGTATTGATCAGCTCTACTGCCTGGCTGGGAGTCATATTCATCTTCCAGTTGCCGGCAATGATCTTCTTTCTTGCCATAATCATACACCTCTTCTTTTCTTATATTGTGTTTCCCACAGGATGCATCTGTGCCTGCAGGCAGGTTCGAATACATTCCGTGGGAAAGCTTTATTATTTCTATTTATTTGTCATCTGCTGCTGCCACGCCGGGAAGCTCTTTGCCTTCCAGGAACTCCAGGGAAGCTCCGCCACCGGTAGAGATGTGGCTCATCTTGTCAGCGAAACCAAGCTGGTTAACAGCTGCTGCGGAATCACCACCACCGATAATGGTAGTTGCATCAGTCTCAGCCAGAGCCTTTGCTACAGCGATGGTACCTGCTGCCAGGGTAGGATTCTCGAATACGCCCATAGGTCCGTTCCATACAACGGTCTTAGCAGTCTTAACAGCCTCAGCATACAGAGCTGCGGTCTTGGGTCCGATATCGCATCCCTCTCTGTCTGCGGGCATGTTGGTAACATCATATACCTGAACCTCAACAGGAGCATCGATCGGGTTAGGGAAATCAGCGATGGTTACGGAATCAACAGGCAGTAACAGCTTCTTGCCCAGCTTCTCAGCCTTTTCCATCATTTCCTTACAGTAGTCGATCTTGGTATCATCTACCAGAGACTTACCGATTTCATATCCCTTTGCCTTTAAGAAGGTGTAAGCCATACCACCACCGATGATCAGGGTATCACACTTCTCTAACAGGTTGGAGATAACGTTCAGCTTGTCTGCAACCTTTGCACCGCCCAGAATAGCTACGAAAGGTCTTACGGGATCTTCTACAGCCTTACCTAAGAAGTTGATCTCCTTCTCCATCAGGTAACCTACTACGTTCTGACCACCCTTAGCGGTGATGAACTTGGTAACACCTGCTACGGAAGCATGTGCTCTGTGAGAAGAGCCGAATGCATCACATACATACAGATCAGCCAGGTCAGCCAGTTCTTTGCTGAATTCCTCACCGTTCTTGGTCTCTTCTGCGCCACGGAAACGGGTATTCTGAAGCAGAACAACGTCGCCTTCCTTCATGTTCTCAACAGCCTTGGTAGCTGCTTCGCCGGTTACATTGTAGTCAGCTACGAAAGTAACCTCTTTGCCCAGCTTCTCGGACAGTCTCTTGGCAACAGGTGCCAGAGATTCGCCTTCGTTGGGGCCATTCTTTACCTTACCCAGATGAGAGCAAAGAATTACCTTACCGCCATCGCCTATCAGCTTCTTGATGGTAGGCAGAGCTGCAACGATACGGGTATCGTCAGTGATCTCACCGTTCTTTAAGGGAACGTTAAAATCGCATCTTACCAGGACTCTCTTTCCCTTTGCGTTAATGTCATCTACAGATTTCTTATTTAATCCCATGGTATTAACCTCCAATTATTTTAGTATCTAAAAAGGGCCCGGTCCTTGTAAGACCGGACCCTGATAGGTCTTTACGCGTTAACGCCTGTCGGCTTATGCTAACTCGCTGAAGTACTTGATGGTACGAACCATCTGAGAGGTGTAGCTGTTCTCGTTATCATACCAGGATACAACCTGTACCTGAGTATTGCCATCTTCCATAGGAGCAACCATGGTCTGAGTTGCATCGAAGATGGAACCGTAGGTGCTGCCTACGATATCGGAAGATACGATCTCATCGGTGTTGTAACCGAAGGACTCGGTAGAAGCAGCCTTCATTGCTGCGTTGATCTCTTCCTTGGTTACAGCGCCCTTAACTACTGCTACCAGAATGGTGGTAGAACCGGTAGGGGTCGGAACACGCTGAGCGGAGCCGATCAGCTTGCCGTTCAGTTCGGGAATTACCAGGCCGATTGCCTTAGCTGCACCGGTAGAGTTGGGAACGATGTTGCAAGCGCCTGCACGGCTTCTTCTCAGATCGCCCTTTCTCTGAGGTCCGTCAAGGATCATCTGGTCACCGGTATAAGCGTGAACAGTGGTCATGATACCGCTCATGATAGGTCTGCAATCGTTCAGAGCCTTAGCCATAGGTGCTAAGCAGTTGGTGGTGCAGGAAGCTGCGGAGATAACGGTATCTTCGGGCTTCAGGGTCTTGTGGTTAACATTGTATACGATGGTAGGAAGGTCGTTACCTGCGGGAGCAGAAATAACAACTTTACGAGCACCGGCAGTGATATGTGCGGAAGCCTTCTCCTTAGAGGTGTAGAATCCGGTACACTCCAGAACTACATCAACCTTTAATTCACCCCAAGGAAGCTTGCTTGCGTCAGCCTCTTTGTAGATGGTGATGGTCTTGCCGTTAACGGTGATGCTGTCCTCGCCAGCCTCAACGGTGCTTGCATACTTGTAAACACCCTGAGAAGAATCATACTTCAACAGATGTGCCAGCATCTTAGGGCTGGTTAAATCGTTGATTGCTACTACTTCATATCCTTCTGCATCGAACATCTGTCTGAATGCAAGACGACCAATACGGCCAAAACCATTAATTGCTACTCTTACTGCCATTTTAGTTTCCTCCTAAAATTTTAATTTTATATCTTTTGGCTTTCCGTTATTCACAGATTGTCAAAATTTTATCAGCAAAGACATTTTACCTAATTCCTGATTATAATTCAAGATGTAAATGAAAAATATTTGTGATTTTGTGGTAAATTTTACAGTTTGTTTAGAAATGCTATGGTTTTTCCCTTCATTTTTGCTATAATAGGTTCGTATTATGATAACCAGAAAGGATGAAAAATATGTCTATCAAAGCAGATTGTCATCTTCACTCTTCTTTTTCGGGAGATTCCCAGGCTCCCATGCCGGAGATGATCGATAAAGGTCTCGCTCTGGGACTGGAGACCATGTGTTTTACCGAGCATAACGATTTTGATTATCCCCGCACCGAGGAAGGACCGGGAACAATCTTTTTACTGAATACGGATTCCTATCTGTACGACGTGCTCCGCTGCCGCGCGAAATATGAAGGGAAAATGCGGATCCTCTTCGGCGTGGAGCTGGGATTGCAGCCTCCTCTGGCCGACCGCAACGAAGATTTTATTTCCGCCTATGATTTTGATTTCGTCATCGGCTCCACTCATCTCTGCAAAGGAATGGATCCCTATTATCCGGAATATTTCGAGAAATTTTCCTCCGAGGAAGAAGCCATCCGGGCTTATTTTGCAGAGACACTGGAGAATCTGAAATGCCATGACGATTATGATGTATTGGGACATCTGGACTATATCGTCCGTGTGGCTCCCACCAAGGACAAGAACTATTCCTATGACAAATATAAGGATGCCATTGATCCGATCCTGGAGCTTTTAGTGCAGCAGGGAAAAGGTCTGGAACTGAACACCGGAAGCTTCCGCTACGGTCTCAGACAGCCTCATCCCTGTACCGATGTTCTGCGCCGCTATCATGAGCTGGGCGGTGAGATCATCACCGTAGGAACCGATGCCCACAAACCTCAGGATGTGGGATCCTATCTGGATCTTGCCTCCGAGATCCTGCAGCTGTGCGGTTTCAAATATTACACAATCTACGAAAAGCGCAGCCCGGAATATCACAAGCTGTAATTTTCTTTATTCCCTATCCTCCAAGCTGAATGTGTTCCTTCATCAGCTCGCGAAGCAACGCATCCGCTGTCCATGAGACATTATACGGTGTCACAATCGCCTTCAGGGCAACCGGTGGTAAGCCGGTTGCCTTATATTCTGCCAGGAATGCATCCACCTGTTGCGAATCCATTCCGGAAAACACCAGCATTTCCATTGCAAAATCAGGACCGTTATATATTTTTCCATTCTTATGAAAACCGCTGATTTCCGCCAGTGTTCCGATCTTCTGTCCATAGTCCCTGCGCTTCACCGCCGTCACATCCACACCTATTTTCTCCGCTGCCACACGCACAGCCCGGTCTTTTTGTGTACTCACGCCAAACAATAATATTTTTGCCATTATATTTCCTCACAGTCCATCACCCGGAAGCCGTTCTTTTCCAGCAATTGTGCAAATACTCCCTGTCCGGGGATGAGTTTACCGGTAAAGTTTCCATCATAAATCTGCTTTACGCCGCAGCTGGGGCTTCGTGACTGTAAGATTGCCAGATCGATGCCATTCTCTTTGGCGATCCGCAGAGCCTCCTCTGCGCCTTCCCGAAACTGCCTGTCCACATTTACGCCTTTACAGTTTATGACCTCACCGCTCACGATCTCCGACGGATTCCTCGGGGTCGGAAGTCCTCCTAGCACCTCAGGACATACCGGGATCACCTCATGCCCTTCCAGATATTTTGCCACACGCTCGCTGTAATTATTTTTCCCGTTATATTTACAGTTTTCGCCCAGCAGACAGGCACTGACCAGTATTTTCATCGTAATCTCCAGCTTTCCGTTATGATGTCTGTTACAGCAACGGCGCGATCAGCCGCATGATACACTGCCAGCCTCTCACTGCTATATTTTTCCTTCCATCCCGGTATTTATCGGTGACTTCCTCACTATCCTGTATCAGCTTATCAAAATCCGCCTCAATATCCCGGATGGCATCACAGCCGTGCATCCACACACCGTTTTCAAAATGATGATACAGGCTCCGGTAATCCATATTGATGGTACCGACGGTCGCCGTATCCTCATCGCAGAGCATCTGCTTCGCATGCAGGAAACCCGGGGTATATTCATAAACCCGCACACCCTGGCGCACCAGTCCGGAATAATAGGATCTGGTCACACCGTAGATTACTTTTTTATCCGGAATACCGGGGGTAAATACCCGTACATCCACGCCACGTTTTGCCGCCAGTCCCAGCTCTCTCGTCATCTCATCACTGATGATCAGATAAGGAGTTGCCACATAGAGGCGTTTTTTCGCTGTCTTGATCAGGTTCAGGTAGACATTCTCTCCCACCGGCTCTCCGTCCAGAGGAGAATCCGCATAGGGCTGTACATAGCCGGACGCCTTCTGCACATTTCCGTCTTCCACACCTTCCTGCGACGCCTTCAGATACTTTTCATAATCCGTGTCCGCCTGTCCCATAACATTCCACATTTCCAAGAACATCATGGTAAAGTTCTGTACCGCTCTGCCGGTCAGCTTCACTCCGGTATCCTTCCAGTAACCGTAAGGATGCGTGATATTGAAATACTCGTCCGCCAGGTTATATCCACCGGTGAATCCCACTTTTCCGTCGATGACCATGATCTTACGATGATCGCGGTTATTCATAAAAATATTTAAAAAAGGCACTACATAGTTAAATACCCGGCACTGTACACCAATGGCATTCATGCGGTCTATAAAGCTTTTATCCAGAAAGCCGATACAGCCCACATCGTCGTACAGGATACGGACTTCCACGCCCTCAGCAGCCTTTCTTGCCAATACATCCCTCAGCCGTGCAAAAGCCTCCGCCTCCTCTATGGCATGATATTCCAGGAATATAAAGTGCTTTGCCTTCTCCAGCTCCTTAAGCTGTTCCTCGTATCCCAGATAAGCTTCCGGATAGAATTTCACAGCTGTTGCGTCATACACCGGATAATTACCATACTTCCAGATATAATGGCATTGATTTGCCATCAGAGGATCTTCCTGCTCCAGCTGCTGCAATATTGTCTCATCCTGAGCATTCAGAGGAATCAGTTGTGCATCCACACCCTCAAATTTCCGGATGATTTTGTGCATAGCCTCTTTATGTCCGAACAATCCGTAAATACACAGACCGAACACCGGAAAAGCCAGAATCACAATGATCCACGGCATCTTAAACGCAGCATTGGTATGTTTCCCGTAGATCCGGAGTGCCACAGCCAGCGCCAACAGGCTGGTGAACAATGAGATCACGGAAGAATACTGGTTCAGTCTGATCATCAGTATCAGGATCCACAGAATCTGTAAAAGCACTGCGATCGCTGCGAACGCTATCCTTCCTATACTGTTTTTTACATTTCCTTTGACTTCCGAACGCATCTGTTTTTTCTCGCCCATAATGTCCTCTTTTCTCTTTCGTCCTGCCAGATCATAAGTAATCTCCCCCTCACAGACTGCCTGCACTGCGCACAGACAGTCATGACATCATTCTATGATGCCAGGGTCTAAGGGGCTAAGCCCACATGAGCTTGCTCATAAGTGGGTGAAAGACCTTGGGCCCCGCCCCGATATGAGCATAAAAGTGGGATGATAATCCCACGATATGCGAATATTGGGTAGGGTGCTATGTGCCAGTGGCACATGTCTAGCACGGGCCGAAGCGGAGCGGAGACGTGGGAGTGCGCAGCACGGAACAATCCGTAGGCATCAAAGTCGGGGGCTTTCGACCCCGACATCATTCTATGGGGGATTGTTTTATGGTATAACATTTTTGCAAAAATCTCAATAGGTCTATGGACTACAACTGTCCTCTTTTGTCTGCCTAACCACAGCTTCTGTCACACAGTACCACCACTGTAGACGGCGTGGTCTGGGCCGGAATGCTTCTCGTGGAGGAAGCATAGCTGACTACCAGATTGTGATTAGCAGGACTCGCCTGGAAATACTGGTTGTTCACAGTACGCACATCCACAGTGCCATCCAGATTCAGCTGCAATGTCTGCTCCTCATTAGTCAGTGAATTGTTGTAGTAGCTCACATCCACATGCCGGTCATTCCGATCTTCCGCTACTACCACTGCGGTATACTGAGGCGGATAGATCAGGGGCATGGGTGCATCATTGCGATACCAGAAGGTTGCCATCATTCCCACCGACAGTGTAGTGAAATCCACCACATACGTATCCGGGTTGATGAAAAAGTTCACCGTGTTGCCGTCCGTATCCTCGATTGTAGCGAACAAAAGGCATCCATCGGCTCTGCGGCCACCCTGTCCTGCCGGTACCAGATCCACAATGGTTCCCTTCATGGAGCCGAAACTGCTTCTTCTCATAGGTCTCTGAAATGAAAAACGATAATCCATAAACACTCCTGCTGTTGTTAAAAGCTTTCTACTATTATATGCACGTCGGTGCCACTGTTGTCATACGCCGTGATAAAAATGCAGGACCACTATTGTAACAATAGTGATCCCGATCTTTTCCGCTATACAAATCTTTGTATCCGTAGGACACAGAGACCTCCTCTTTGAGCGCTTTCCTACAGAATAATGGTTCCGCCGCCCAGTACATGCTCATCCTGATAAAATACCATGGCCTGCCCCGGTGTTGCGGCACGTACCGGTGCGTCAAAGGTACAGAGCACTTTACCGTCCGGCTGTTTTGTCAGAGTTCCGTATTCTCCCTTATGGTTGTAACGGATCTTCGCCAATACTCTGGTGGGCTCTGTCAGATCTTCCACTGTCATATAATTCACATGATCGCACAGCACTTTATCCGTAAAGAGTTCCTGATTGGAACCGATGACGACTTCATTGGTCTCGGGACGGATGGCGGTGACAAACACTCTTTCCCCCATAGGAAGTTCCAGTCCTCTGCGCTGTCCCAGTGTATAATGGGTAATGCCCTTATGCCGGCCTAAGATCCTGCCGTCCTCCGTGACAAAATTGCCCGGTCCCGGCACCTTTTCGCCGGCTTCTCTGTCAATAAAGGAAGCATAATCATTGTCCGGCACGAAACAGATCTCCTGACTGTCCGGCTTATGCGCCACCGGAAGTCCCGCCTCCTCTGCCAGGACGCGGATTTCATCCTTGGTATATTCACCCACCGGCATCAGGGTATGTGCCAGCTGCTCCTGGGTCAGATTGTACAACGCATAGGTCTGATCCTTGGCTGCGGTAACGGAATTACGGATGGCAAAACGGCCATTCGGCAGCCTGTCAATCCTCGCATAATGTCCCGTGGCAATATAATCCGCCCCGATCTCCAGGCTTCTCTGCAGCAGGGATTCCCACTTCACATAACGGTTGCAGGCAATACAGGGATTGGGGGTATGGCCTCTTAAATACTCTGCCACAAAATAGTCCATGACATGGCATTTGAATTCCTTCTTAAAGTTCATGACATAATAAGGAATCTCCAGTCTCTGTGCTACTCTTCTGGCATCATCCACCGCCGACAGTCCGCAGCAGCCGCCGTTGGCTTCCTTGGCTGCTTCCTCTTCGTCCTGCCAGATCTGCATAGTGACGCCGATCACGTCATAGCCCTGTTCCTTCAATAACATGGCTGCCACGGAGGAATCTACTCCCCCGGACATGCCTACTACTACTTTTTTCTTCATAGATCTTAATAATCTTCCTCTTCTTCGCCCTCACTGATGTCATTCTTGGGCTTCTGCAGTCCTTCGATGGTGATATGGTTCTTCTCTGCATAATCCCACAGTGCTGCATGAATCGCTTCCTCTGCAAGCAGTGAGCAGTGTACCTTTACGGGCGGCAGTCCGTCCAGAGCCTCCATTACAGCCTTGTTCGTTACCTGTAATGCTTCCTGAATGGTCTTACCCTTTACCAGTTCGGTAGCCATGGAGCTGGTAGCTACGGCAGCGCCGCAGCCGAAGGTCTTGAACTTTGCTTCCCGGATGATCCCGTTCTCGTCAATGTCCAGGAACATTCTCATAATATCTCCGCACTTTGCATTGCCCACGGTACCTACGCCGCTGGCATCCTCGATCTCCCCTACATTTCTGGGGTTCTGAAAGTGGTCCATTACTTTTTCACTGTACATGTATCTGTTATCCTCTTCTTTCTCACTTAATTGTTCTTCTGGCTTTTCAGGAAATCTTCATATAAAGGAGACATATCCCGCAGTCTCTGTACGATTTTCTTCACTTCTTCCGCCACGATGTCCATCTCTTCCTTCGTGCTTTCCTCAGATAAGGTCAGACGCAAGGAGCCGTGTGCTTCCTCATGCTTTAAGCCGATAGCCAGCAGTACATGGGAAGGATCCAGAGATCCGGAAGTACATGCGGAACCGCTGGAAGCGCAAATGCCCTTCATATCCAACATGATCAACATGGATTCTCCTTCGATGAACAGGAAGGAGAAGTTGATATTGTTCGGAAGTCTCTTCGTGCGGTGACCGTTCAGCCAGCAGTGAGGGATCTCGTTCTCCAGACGTCCGATCAGATAATCCCGCAGTTCGATCTCCTTGCGGGTCTTGGTATCCATAATACGCATAGCGCGCTCTACAGCAGCACCCAGTCCCACGATACCAGGAATGTTCTCTGTACCGGCTCTGCGGCTTCTCTCCTGTGCTCCGCCATGTACAAAGGAACGGATCTTCACACCCTTGCGGATATATAAGAAGCCGATACCCTTGGGGCCGTTTAATTTGTGGCCGCTGGCACTGAGCATGTCGATGTGCATTTCATCCACATTGATGGGAACCTGTGCATACGCCTGTACCGCATCGGTATGAAACAATACACCGTGCTCCTTCGCGATCTCACCGATCTCGGCAATGGGTTCAATGGTACCGATCTCGTTATTTGCAAACATTACACTGATCAGAATCGTGTCAGGGCGAATGGCTGCCTTCAGCTCGTCCAGACTGATCAGTCCGTCTCTGTCCACATTCAGATAAGTGATCTCAAAGCCTCTCTTCTCCAGATACTCACAGGTATGGAGAATGGCATGATGCTCGATCTTCGTGGTAATGATATGTTTTCCCTTGGAAGCATAGGCTTCTGCGGTAGCTTTCAGCGCCCAGTTATCGGACTCGGAACCGCCGGCAGTAAAATAGATCTCTTCCGGCTTTGCACCCAGACTGTCTGCGATGGTCTGGCGGGCATGATCCATGGCCTTCTTGCTCTCGGCACCCAGACTGTAGATGGTGCTGGCATTGCCGTAGTATTCACTGAAGTACGGAAGCATCGCATCCACGACCTCCGGTGCCGTTTTGGTAGTTGCTGCATTATCTAAATATATCATATTGCCTCATTTCCGCATATTTTCATGCTTATTTCACTGTTATTCATGATAGCATTCACCGCGCAGTTCTGTCAACAAGGTGGATGGAATATACTTTTGCAAGATCTTTTATCTGCAAAGGATCCAACGAAAAGCTATGAAGCATGCCAAACGTCATCCTCTGATCTTCGGTACTCTGATTCTGACGATCACCGGTCTTATCACCCGCATCATCGGTTTTTTCTACCGGATCTACCTGTCCAGGCTCTTCGGAGAAGAAGGAATGGGGATCTATCAGCTGCTCAGTCCCGCACTGTCTCTCTCCTTTTCCCTGACAGCTGCCGGCTACCAGACCGCCATCTCCAAATTCGTTGCCGCCAATACTGCGGGGCGGCGTTCCGATGACCTGAAAACGCTGCTGACCGGGGCAAGCATCACGCTCCCTCTGTCCCTTGGAGTCAATGCTGTCCTGTTTCTCGCCGCAGAACCCATAGGAACCTTCCTGTTAAAAGAAGCCCGTACCATATCCATGCTGCGGATTCTGTCCTTCTCTATTCCTTTTGCCGCGCTGCATGCCTGCATCAACGGCTATTTCTATGGAAAAAAGAAAGCTTCCGTTCCTGCCCTCACGCAGCTTCTGGAGCAGCTGGCCAGAGTCGGCTGTGTCTTTCTCGTCACCGGAGCCGATCTGTCTGAGGGGCGCACCCCCTCCATCAATGCGGCCGTCTTAGGTCTGACCGTCGGCGAGCTTCTGTCCATGCTGATCGCTCTGATCTGCCTGTACATACGCCTGTATCCGGATGCCTCTGTTCTTTCCCTGCAAAATATCTGTCCTTCTTCCGCGGTCTACCGGGATCTGTTGGGCATGGCACTGCCCCTGACCGCCAATCGTATCGTTCTGAATATTTTGCAGAGCATCGAAGCTGTCTCCATTCCCCAGAAGCTTCTGCTCTACGGTTATGATACCACCACAGCCTTAAGTGTATACGGCGTACTCACCGGTATGGCCATGCCCATGATCTTTTTTCCCAATGCTCTCACCAGTTCCGTGGCGGTCCTTCTCCTCCCCACCATCTCCGAAAATCATGCAAAAGGTGACCGGGAAGCCGTATGGAACGACACTCTGCGTACCGTAAAATACTGCAGTCTCATGGGCTTTCTTTGTCTGTGCGGTTTTCTTTTTCTGGGGGATTGGATGGGAACCGAATTGTTCCACAGTGAACTGGCCGGGCATTTCATCGTGACGCTGGGATTCATCTGTCCTTTTTTGTATCTGGATACCACGCTCTCCAGCATTTTGCAGGGGCTGGGAATGGCGGGGCGGATCTTTTTCTCCAATGTGGTCTGTCTGCTGATCCGTCTGGTCTTTGTATTTTTCGCCATTCCACAGATCGGCATGCAGGGATATCTGTGGGGAATTCTGGCAAGTCAGCTGGTGCTGGCCGGAATCTATTTTTTCTGTCTGTACCGTTTCTTCCGCCAAAACACAGTTTTCTGAATTTATCGCATAAAAATACCTCCCTGTCCAACTTATGCCGGGCAGACGGAGGTGTGCTATTCCGTAAATACAGAAGTCCTGTTCTGATTTTAATTGTGATTCTTATCGTTGAGAACACTCTTCAGCTCATCCATGAAGGTATTCACATCCTTGAATTCTCGGTAGACCGAAGCAAATCTCACATAAGCGACCGCATCCAGATCCTTTAACTTATTCATCACAAGCTCACCGATGGTGCCGCTGGGGATCTCCCGTTCTTCCCTGTTGAAAATCTCGTTCTCCACCTCATCCACCAAAGTCGTGATCTGCTGTGCGCTGACCGGACGTTTATGACAGGCTCTGAGCACCCCTGCCTCGATCTTGGCACGGTCATAGGCCTCTCTGTTATTATCCTTTTTAATAATGATCAGCGGAATCGTCTCGATCTTCTCGTAAGTGGTGAATCGCTTGCCGCATTCATCACATACACGACGGCGGCGAATGGAGTTGTTATCTTCCGCCGGTCTCGAATCGATAACTCTGGTATTTTCATGGCTACAGAACGGACATTTCATAGGCATCCTCCTTATAAAAACCACGTGTTATTTATGTTAAGATTATAGAAGATTCAGCAGTTAATGTCAACTAAAATTATGTCCGGTCCAATCTGTCTGATGTCCTTATACGGGATGACGATATTCGGCTCACAGCGCAGAAATGAAAGCCACTGGTTGCATCCCGGCACCATGATCTTACAGATGCATCCGCTGCACTCATCGAACTCCAGATCACATACATGCCCCAGCTTTTTACAGTCTCTGACATTGATTACATCTTTGCATTTTAACTCGGAAAAAAGCATACTCTGCTCCTCCCGTTTTCTTTCTATTTATTATATGATACCGCTCCGCTTCCCGTTCGGGAAAAACTGGAAAATCTTTCTTGCCGGTATAGTCACTGACTCTCCTGTGAATACTGTAGTTATCAAAAATCAGCAACGATTCAGAAAACTTGGGAGGTCTCTATGGTACAGGGAAAAGTAGAAATCTGCGGTGTCAATACAGCAAAACTGCCTTTGCTAAAGGCAGCGGACAAGGAAGCTCTCTTCGCAAAGATCCGGGAGGGAGATACCGCCGCCAGAGAGACCTACATCGAAGGCAACCTGCGTCTGGTCCTGAGCGTGATCAAACGCTTTTCCGGCAGTGCGGAAAATGTGGACGATCTGTTCCAGATCGGCTGTATCGGTCTGATCAAGGCCATCGACAATTTTGATTCCACGCTGGGTGTAAAATTTTCCACCTACGCGGTTCCAATGATTATCGGTGAGATACGCAGATTTTTACGGGATAACAATAGCATCCGTGTTTCACGGTCTCTGAAGGACACCGCCTACAAGGCAATCTACGCCCGCGATACCCTGACCAGGAAAAATCTGAAGGAGCCCACCATGGAAGAGATTGCCGCAGAGGTAGGTATCTCCAAGGAGGACATCGTCTATGCCCTGGATGCCATGCAGAATCCCATGAGCCTCTACGAACCGGTCTACACCGACGGTGGTGACACCCTCTACGTCATGGACCAGATCAGTGACAAAAAAAATAAGGAAGAGACGTGGGTGGAACATCTCTCCCTCAGTGAAGCCATGAAACGTCTGAACGACAGAGAGCGTCATATCATCTCTCTGCGCTTTTTCGAAGGAAAGACCCAGACCGAGGTCGCCGACATGATCGGCATCTCCCAGGCCCAGGTCTCCCGTCTCGAAAAAAATGCATTGAAAGCTATGCGGGGCTATCTTACCGCATAGACCTTGATCCTCGTATTCTCTGTAACGTATGATACACCAGCCAAAACATCCAGTATCCGATGATTCCTCCCAGCACGTTGGTCAGGATGTCATCGATCTGAAAATAACCTCTGCCGGTAATGAGCTGGAAAGTCTCCACTCCCAGGCTGGTCACAAAAGCCGCAAAGATGTTCCTGAAAAATCCCCTCAGCCAGGGAAATGCCCAGGGGCACGCAAAGCCATACGGGATGAAAAGCAGCACGTTTTCCACCACGAAGGCGTTATTTCTCGTATTGATCCCCCAGGTGGAGAAAAGCTCCAGATCCATGGCACGGTTCCGGCTGCCATCCTCTCTGGAGAAAAAAGTAATCACCAGTATGATCATAAGGTACAAAGAAAACACCATGAGACCTGCCATCGGAAAGGCTTCTTTTCCCTTCCGCTCCCTCCTGGCATTCATTGCATTCAGGATCAGTCCCATGACGGCACCGGCCATCACACCATAGGGCAGATATTGTATGGCACCGTTCAGATCCCTTATTATATATTTCCAAATCATTCTTTCTTCATCCTATATCTGTCTCTTAAAATTCCCGTTTTACATCTGGTAAGTGTCCCAGCGGGAAGGCGCCTCGTCCCATAGCTTTTTGTTCTCAAATAATCTGTCGTTCATCCAGCCGACCGCATCCACCACTCCGTCCTCGTCAAAGGAGAACATGGCCCTCTGCTTCTTCTCCTCCGGTGTCTTTAAAAAGTTAAAGGGCTCCGGCCAGACCGTCACGAGAAGCTTTTTGCCGCCTTCCGGATCCTCAGTCTGCTCCAGACGGTAACGCATCCCCTGGTGGCATCCGGTGAATTCCGTCTTTTTTAAATATTCCATTGATAATATATCATCACGCTGTATCATGTATTTGTCCTTTTTGGTTACTTCCGATTCCGTTACCTGAAAACTATCCTGTCTGTATTATATGGTTCACGAACTGCTCTGTTGCCACGCAGCTCCCACAATTCTGCACATGTTATATAGTATCATGTATCCCGCCGGAATGCAAAGTCAAATATGCAGGCTGATCTCCTTTTTCAGCTGCCGCATGATCTTTTTCTCCAGTCTTGAAATATAGGATTGTGAGATACCAAGAAGACCTGCCACTTCTTTCTGGGTCATCTCCTGACCATCTACCGTTCCCAGACCGAACCGGAGTCTGACAATGGTTTTCTCCCGCTTGGACAATTTGCTCACAGCATTCATGAGAAGCTTCCGCTCCACCTCATTCTCTATACCGCGATAGATCACATCCTCATCCGTCCCCAGAATATCCGACAACAGCAGCTCGTTGCCGTCCCAGTCTACATTCAACGGCTCGTCAATCGAGACTTCCATTTTCGTCTTGTTATTCCGGCGCAGATACATCAGTATCTCATTTTCAATGCACCGGGAAGCATAGGTTGCCAGCTTGATATTCTTCTCCGGATTGAAGGTGTTGATAGACTTGATCAGTCCGATGGTGCCAATGGAGATCAGATCCTCCACCCCTACACCGGTGTTATCGAATTTTTTGGCTATGTAGACCACCAGACGCAGGTTATGTTCGATCAGGATGGCTTTCGCCTCATCCTCGTATTCCGTCCCCAGATCACCGATCACCTGATTCTCCTGCTCACTGGGCAGGGGCGGCGGCAGTACCTCCGCGCCACCGATATAGTGGACATCTCCTTTCCGGTGCAGCAGATAAGGCTCCCTGCGCATCATTTTAAACTGCATTTTTCCCGGTATTGCTATCTTTAAGACCATATTTACTCCTATCTGCCACATTGTGCCTTGCCGGATTGTCCGGCTCTTTTACTTTTTCCTTCTTCCTTCGTGCTTTATTCGTCTCCTGCAACAGCGCAGGAGGTAACAGCATCGGGATCTCTTCTCCCGCGATCTCCTCACTCACTGCCAGGTATACATTTCTGTATTCTCGTTCCACACCCTGCTGTATGAGCGTCATCTGCGGCACCGGATATCCCTTAAGGATCCCGCTCTTTTTCCCTACACTGTGATAAGGAATCACCCGGAATCCAGGCAGTCCCTCCGGCCACAGCCGATAAAATATCCGTGCGTCCAGCACCGATACCGGTGCTCCACTGATAGGTTCGGTCAGGGTATTGCCGGAGTCTACCAATGCATGAATTCGCAACGGTCCCTCCGCTCCCTGTAACACTACCTCACAATAGCAGGCTTGTTCCGCTTCCTTTTTGCACCCCCGCACAAGTATCCAGCCGGAGAATGCTCCGACTCCCAGGGTCATACCGATCCCAGGCAGATAATTTCTTCCCATCGGGAATCCCCGAAGCAGTGCCGCCAGAATGCCTCCGATCAGGAAGGTGGACAGCATCAGTTTTCGGAAATAGTTCCACAACGTCCCAAGGCTGCGAATGTGAAATGTCACATACAGCATAAGTATTGTCCCCGGCAGAAAACAAAGCAACAGCTTCCCGGCGGCTGTTCCTTTCCATAAAAAAGGAAACAGATACCAGACCGCTCCGACCCCTGCTCCCGCAAGCAGCCGGTACCACGTGGCAGTGTGGCCCATGCTGTGATCCACCAGGCAAAGCAGCAGCAGATTCATCCCGAAATTGAGGAGGAACAGACTGTCTAAGTAGAGTTCATAATGCATCACACCCCTCCTTCAGAAACATTATAAAGGGTGGCATCAGCGGATTTTGTCAAATTTTCATCCGCCGGAACCTTTTTCTTTCCATTGTTTTCGACATCGTCCCTGGGGAAGTCTGCGACCGCCATCACTCCCCGGACTCCGCTGTCTCCTCCGGTTCTTCGGTCTTCTCCAGTCCCAGATAGGGCAGAATATTTTCGTACAGCTGCCTTATGATCGGTGCTGCCACCTGCCCCCCGTAGTAGATGCCCTGGGGATTATTGATAATAGCAATGGCGATGACCTGGGGATCATCCGCCGGAGCGAAGCCGATAAAGGAAGATATGTAACGTCCGCTTCCTCTGGGCAGGGTCTGGCTGGTTGCAGTCTTGCCGCCGACGCGGAAGCCCTGTACCTGACCGTTTCTGCCGGAGCCTTCCGCCACTACCATTTCCAGAATGTAGCGCATAGTAGCCGAAGTCTCCTCCGAGACGATCCCCGTCTGCACCGGATAGGAAAAGGTCTCTTCCACCTCCCCGTCACGGTTCAACGCCTCGATGCCGAAATGCGGGGTGATCCGGTTGCCGCCGTTGATAATGGAGGACGCCGTGGTCAGCAGCTGGATTGCTGTGATCTGGAAAGATTGCCCGAAAGCCACGGTAGCCAGCTCCACATTTCCCATATCCTCTTTTTTATGCATGATAGTCCCAGCTTCCCCCGGCAGGTCGATGCCGGTGCGCTGTTTTAGGCCGAACTGTTCAAAATAATGGTAGTAATTGTCCACACCGAGCCGCAGGCCGACGGAAATCAATGCCGGGTTACAACTGTTCTCCATGCACTGTACAAAAGTCTGGCCGCCATGTCCGGCAATCTTGTGGCAGCGGATCTTACGGTCATCCACGATGATAAATCCGGGGCAGGAAAAGGTGCTTTCCGGGGTCACCACTCCCGCCTCCAGTCCCGCAGCGGCCGTGATGATCTTGAAGGTGGATCCCGGTTCGTAGGTGTCGTTGATACAGCCGTTTCGCCACATGGCATTCAGCTTTTCCTGTTTCTGTTCCGCCGTCAGTGTGGCCGGGTCCACCGCCACAATGCTGCCGTCCTCCTTCACTTCCGTCAGCTCCGGTAAGGTATAAGGGTCATTCAAATCAAACTCCGGATAATTCACCATAGCCAGGATCTCGCCGTTCTGCGGATTCATAGCCACTATATAAACACTGTCCGCCTCCTTGGTAGCACAGGCCTGCGCCGCCAGCTGTGTAGCATACTCCTGGATGTTCCGGTCGATGCTGATACGAAGATCCATGCCCGGCACCGGTTCCACCCGACGCTCTCCTGCCGTATCCACCTCGATCCCCTTGGCGTCCGTGATCGTCAGGATCATTCCCGGATCCCCCTGCAGGATCTCTTCATATACCACTTCCAGTCCGATGATTCCCTGATTGTCTCCTCCGGTAAAACCCAGCACCTTGCTGGCCAGATCCCCGTAAGGATAATATCTCTTGTAATCTTCGTCCACTTTTACCCCGGCCAGATCATATTCCCGGATCCGGTCTCCCACGGTCTTATCCACGTTGCTTTTCACCCGCTCAATGGAAGAATATTTTTCTACCCTCTTTCTGGCCTCTTCCTCGGAGATTCCCAGTTCCTTCACCAGTATGGCGATCACCTGCTCCGGCTCCTCGATCTGATTGTGGATCACCGATACCGTACAGACCATCTTGTTGTCCGCCAGCACGACCCCGTTGCGATCCAGAATCCGTCCTCTCGCCGCCTTGATGCTGCGCTCTCTTTCGTGCAGCCTTGTGGCCGCTTCCTCATAATATTCCGCCCGCCATACCATCAGATACAATAGTCTTCCCAACAGTCCGCAGAGCACTGCCGCACATACGAAAAATATGGTCATGATCTTCTTCCGATGAAAGAAACGATTCTGATGATCTGCCATAAAAAAACCTCACAACAAGAGCTTTTTACATTTTATTGCTCTTGCTGTGAGGCTATTCGTCAGATTACCTTACTATTCATTCTGCTGGTTCAGCAGATTATTGTTGACCGGGCTGTCCCCCAGGGAATCATCGCCGCCGACATCCGCTCCCGTAACAGGGTCAATCAGTCCACCGTCAATCGGGCTTACCAGATAACCGGTGGCCGGATCCACCGGATAATTTCTCCAATCCTCGGAAGGCGTTGTATTATCACCGCCCTGAGCGTCGCCGGTTCCATCTCCACTGCCCGTCTGATCGTCTCCGGTCTGTCCATCACCGGTTCCGTCACCGTTATTCTGATCTTCACCGTCCTCGGGCTTCTGGGTATACTGATTGGTGATCTCGATCTGTTTTTCTGCCAGCTCCTGGATCTCCTTCTCAGACAGCTCCTCCGTCATGAAAATATTCAGGTACGGCAATACTTCCGTCAGAACATTTCGTACAATACCGGTTGCGAACTTCGCATCATCCTGCGGTGATGCATTGGCACGATCTACGACCACATAGATAGCAATCTGGGGATCATCCGCCGGTGCATATCCCATAAAGGATACGACATACTCACCGTTTTTACGGGGAATGGTCTCTGCGGTACCGGTCTTGCCACCGATGGCGTAGCCTGCAGGTCTTGCGGTTCTACCGGTTCTGCGGTCACCACCCTCTTCCATTACGGTAGCCCGGCAGTACTGTCTGATCTTCGCCGAGGTGCTCTCGGAAATGGTCTGACGCAGTACTCTGGGCTCGATGTTTTCCACTGTTGCGCCGTTAGAATTGGTGATCTTATCCACCATATGCGGCTCATAATAATAACCGCCGTTGATCAGGGAACAGAATCCCGTGATCATCTGGATCATTGTTACATTAAAGTTCTGTCCGAAACTGTTGGTAGCCAGATCGGCACTGCCCATCTGATCCACCGGGAACAGGAGGCTTGCCGTTCTCGCTTCTCCTGCCAGATCCACGTTAGTCTTTAATCCAAAGTTAAAGGTTTGCTGAAATTTGGCAAACTCTTCTTTTCCCAAAGTAGCTGCAATCTTCATCAGCGCCACGTTGCAAGACCAGGCAATGGAATCCTGTACGGATACATCTCCTTCACCGCCGGAACGATAGCTGTGACACTTGATCGTATGTCCGCCGACTTCCAGAGATCCGTTACACTGATAGTGCTCGTTGCCGGTGATAGCACCGCTCTCCAGTGCTGCCGCCACAGTAAACGGTTTTGCTGTGGAACCCGGCTCGTAAGTAGTGGAGATACAATAGTTCTTCCACAGGTAATTCAGGTTGTCCAGCAATTCGTCATCCGTTAAGGCATCAATGTCTTCCTGCGTAAAATAGGTATCTGTCTTGGTCAGAACATCATAACCGTTGGCATTGGTCACCATCTCGATCTTACGGGATCCCAAAAGGGCGTCCGTATTTCTGGTGTCGTTCAGGTCATAGGTCGGATAGCTGGCCATGGCCAGAATGTTGCCGGTATTTACCTCCATAATAATGCAGCCCACATTTTCCGCACCGTTACCGGGATGTACCGCATCCTTATGCTCATCGTTGAATTGTTTCAGATATTTTTCCACGATACCCTGGATATTGGCATCAATGGTACTGTGTATCGTATTGCCGTCCACGGCCGGTTTGATGGTCCGCTCCAGGTTGGCATCATCATTCAGATATCCATACTCTCTTCCGGTGGTTCCGTTCAGCACATCATTGTAATACTCTTCCAGTCCGTACTGTCCTTCGTTGTCCGATCTGGAGAATCCGATCACGTCCGCCGCCAGGGAACCATTGGGATAGACTCTCTTGTATTCTTCCTGGAACCAGACGCCCTTGATCTTGCTGTCCTCCAGTGCTGCCGCCTGAAAACCGCTGATCTGATCATAGGTCAGCCTTCTGAGAGGGACATACCAGGAAGAATCCGGATGACTGATCACATACTGTCTCACTGCCGTCATATCCAGATCCGGGAAATTTGCGGACAGCGCCTCCATCGTCGGTTCCAGATAAGTCTCACGGCTTAACATTACATAGGAATCAATGACCAGATTATATACTTTCTCGCTGACTGCCAGTTTCGTTCCTTTGGCATCCACGATATCCCCGCGGCGAAATGGCAATGTCACGGAATCATATTTCTGCTGCGACAAAACCTGTTTTTCGTAAGTCGCTCCATCCGCTTTCACGATCCAGGACAGTCGGACAGACAGCAGAATAAATGCCAGTATGATCAGGGCATACAGGCATAAAAGTTTTTTCTGCATCTTTATGGAAAATTTCTTGGGCTTCTGTTCCTTCACGCTTTCTGCCTCCCAGACTTAGTTCTGGCTGGTATCCGCCTGACGCATATAGTCGTTGCTGCTGCTTGCGTAGGTAATCACCTGTCCCTCGGTGGCATAGGTCATTCCCAGCTCGCCGATGGCAATTCTCTTGATCTCTTCCAGGTTAATATTACTGGTGATCCGGCTGTACTCTTCATCATTTGACAGCTTCAGAGAGTTTAGCTCACTCTCCATTCTGGACACCTCTGTGATCTTGGTGGTCAGTTCTGACTGCATCTGGATATAATTTACCAGAAAAGCAGCGCAGGCGATCAGGGCTCCCATCAGAAAAGTGACGTAGCCGATGCTCATATGTCTTGCTTTTTCTCTGTTTTTTCTTGTCTCATGAGACAGTTGTCTCCGGGGCTCCTCCATCTGCCTGCGGATCTGTAAGTCTCTTGCTGTATTATCATATATGTAAGGAGTATTGCTTACTCTTCTTCTCTGTGCCATACTCTTTCTCCCCGCTTTCACTACTAAAGTCTTTTATTTTTTCTCAAATACCCTGAGCTTTGCACTCTTGGATCTGCTGTTTACTTCCAGTTCTTCCACACTGGGAAGAATGGGTTTTCTGGTGATCACCTTTCCCTTGGAGACCTTACCACATACGCACACCGGAAATTCCGGCGGACAGGTGCAGGGATTCTCATTCCTGCGGAATGCGTTCTTCACGATCCGGTCCTCCAGAGAATGGAAGGTAATAATGCAGAACCTTCCGCCGGGATTCAGCAGATCGATCAGCTCGTCCAGCGCCTTTTTCAGTACTTCCAGTTCCTGATTACATTCGATACGGATTGCCTGGAAAGTCTGCTTGGAAGGATGTCCGTTCTGTCGCATCTTTGCCGGGACTGCGGCTTTGATGATCTCATTTAATTCAAAGGTGGTCTCAATGGGCTTGTCTGCCCTGTTTTTCACAATGTGTTTCGCTATATTCTTGGCAAAAGGATCTTCACCGTAATCCCGGATGATGTGATACAGTTCCATCTCGGAATAATTGTTGACGATATCTCTCGCTGTCAGGGTCTGCCTGCGATCCATCCGCATGTCAAGAGGGGCATCAAACCGATAGGAAAATCCTCGGTCTTCGGTATCCAGCTGATAGGAAGATACTCCCAGATCCAGCACGATTCCGTCCACGCCGGTGACACCATATTCTCTGAGGGCCTCCACTGCATTCACATAATTGTTGCGGATCACGGTTACTTTATCTCCAAACGGCTGCAATCTTGCGGATGCTGCCGCGATTGCTGCATCATCCTGATCAATACCGTAGAAATGTCCGTTTTTCAGGCGACTGCATACTTCGTAGGCATGTCCTCCTCCACCTAAAGTTCCGTCCACATAGATGCCGTCCGGGTTAATATTCAGTTGTTCAATGGTCTCATGCAACATCACAGAATAATGATTGAATTCCACGACGGTCATCCTTTCTCGGTCACGTTTTTCACCCGTTAAATGGTCAGTCCCAGTCCTTCCATGGCACTGGTGATCTCATCCATATCGGCATCGGAGTTCATGTTCTCCCACTTATCCTTGCTCCAGATCTCCACACGGCTGCCGACGCCGACCAGTACCACGTCCTTTTCCAGTCCAGCGAACTCTCGCAAGTGTGCCGGCAACAGGATCCTTCCCTGCTTGTCCACTTCTACCGTAGCTGCACCGGCCAGGAAGAAACGGGCAAATTGTCTTGCTTCTTTATTGATCAGAGGTAATGAGGTCAGCTTCTGTTCAAAAGCATTCCAGTCATCGTTGGCATACACAAATAAGCAGCCATCCATTCCCTTGGAAATCACAAATTCCTCTCCTAAGACTTCTCGGAATTTCGCCGGAATGATCAACCTGCCTTTCGTATCTAACGTATGGTTGTACTCGCTCATAAACATCGCACTCACCACCATTCATCCAAAATGGGACTGCCACGAAAAGGAGGTCATTTTTCTAAAAATCTACCACTTTGTGGCACTTACCTCCACTTTCTCCCACTTTTATTATGATTTTATACTAAAATAGGGTATTTTACAAGAGAAATCAAGTGGCTTTTTTCGACAGCACCACGCAAAAAAGCGCCTTGTCATACGGCAAAGGCGCTTTTTACTACAATATCTGGTATAAAAATAAGAGCAAACACAATATCTATGTATTTGCTCCTGTTTCGATATTCTTAATAAATTTTTAAAAATTTTTAATATTTTTCCACTTTCGGCTGTTTTTCCAGGCGGATACGTACCACAACGTCCGTCACCACTGCGAAGATCACCATGCACAAGGATAATACCTGTGATACGGCGAGGGTCGTTCCGGGGATAAACAGGGTATCTGTCCGGATACCTTCGATCCAGAATCTGCCAAGACCATAGCCTCCGAAGTACAGCAGACAGATCTCACCCTCGAACTTTTTGTGCTTGCGGTACACCAGCATAAGGATCAGGATCATCAGATTCCACAGGCTCTCGTAGAGGAAAGTGGGATGTACCTGAATGTAATTGGTCCCATCGATAATGTGAGCTGCTACATTCTCAGAAATATCCCGGCTGCGCACAGCTTCGATAGGAAGCCGCATGGCCAGAAAACTGTCCGTATATTCCCCGAATACTTCACGGTTCATAAAGTTACCCCAGCGGCCGATGATCTGTCCCAGGATCAACCCCGGCACACACAGATCTCCCAGCCGGAACGGGTTGATCTTCTTGATCCTGCAATAAATGAGCAGTGTCAGGAATGCTCCGATCACACCGCCGTAGATCGCCATACCGCCGTTACGGGTATTAAAGATGCTTAACAGATTGTCCTTGTAATAGTCCCAGGCAAAGACCACGTAATAGATTCTGGCTCCGATCACGGAAAAGATCACGGCATAAATGGCGAAATCCCAGATCGTATCCGGATTTTCTCCTGTCACCTTTGCCTGATGCACCGCCATCAGAATGCCTGCCAGTACCCCGATTCCGATGATCAGGCCGTAAAAGGCGATTTCGAAACCGAATACGGAAAAGCTTCTGGGAACATTCTCCAGGTAAATGCCTAAATGGGGAAATGCAATATCTCCTGCATTCATCATAATATTTATTTCCTTTCTTGGTACTATCCGGCTTCTGCGCGCTTCGCGCTCCCGAATCCGGCACATACATTCGCATTCCGGGCTATCGCCCTACTTGCTCATGTACATATACTATCCGGCTTCTGCGCGCTTCGCGCTCCCGAATCCGGCACATACATTCGCATTCCGGGCTGTCGCCCTACTTGCTCATGGCTCCATACTATCCGGCTTCTCCGCGCTTTGCGCTCCCGAATCCGGCACATACATTCGCCTTCCGGGCTGTCGCCCTACTTGCTCATGTACATATACTACCCGGCTTCTGCGCGCTTCGCGCTCCCGAATCCGGCACATACATTCGCATTCCGGGCTGTCGCCCTACTTGCTCATGTATGTTTGATCCGCTAATAGACAGATTACTCTGCCTGCAAGCAGTCTCGTAATCTGTCTATTGCGGATCTTAGTATTACACGTTGAAGCGGAACAGGATCACATCGCCGTCCTGCACTACATAATCCTTGCCTTCCATGCCGACCAGACCCTTTTCACGGGCAGCGGCCAGAGAGCCCTGCTCCAGCAGATCCTTGTAGTTTACTACTTCTGCCTTGATGAAGCCTCTCTCGAAATCGGAGTGGATCTTGCCGGCTGCCTGAGGTGCCTTGGTGCCAATCTTGATGGTCCATGCTCTGGTCTCATCCTCTCCTGCAGTCAGGAAGCTCATCAGACCTAAGATATGATAACTTGCCTTAATCAGTTTCTCCAGACCGGATTCCTTTAATCCCAGGTCGTCTAAAAACATTGCCTTCTCATCATCATCCAGCTCGGAGATCTCTTCCTCGATCTGTGCACAGATCACGAATACCTCACTGTGTTCACCGGCTGCGAACTCTCTTACTTTTGCCACCATCTCATTGGATGCGCCGTCATCTGCCAGATCATCCTCGGCTACATTGGCTGCATAGATCACAGGCTTATAAGTCAACAGATTGTATTCCTTTAACAGAGCCAGTTCATCCTCATCGGTAACATCCAGGCTCTTTGCCATCTTACCGCTCTCCAGATGCTCCTTGATACGCTCAAGCAGTGCCAGCTCCTTGGCATAGGTCTTGTCCATTCTGGCTGCCTTGACTACCTTGGACAGTCTTCTCTCCAGTACTTCCAGATCTGCGAAGATCAGCTCAAGATTGATGGTCTCGATATCACGCAGAGGGTTCACACTGCCGTCCACATGAATGACATTAGGATCCTCGAAACATCTTACCACATGTACGATAGCATCCACTTCACGGATATTGCTTAAGAACTGGTTGCCCAGTCCCTCACCCTTGGAGGCACCCTTTACCAGACCTGCGATATCCACGAATTCGATCACTGCGGGAGTTACCTTCTTGGAATGATACATCTCGCCCAGTGCTTTCAGTCTGTCATCCGGAACTGTTACCACACCCACGTTAGGGTCGATGGTACAGAAGGGATAGTTGGCGGATTCTGCTCCCGCCTTGGTCAGGGAATTGAAAAGTGTGCTCTTTCCCACGTTGGGAAGACCTACGATACCCAGCTTCATTTTATCTTTACCCGTTCAAAAATCCCTCTATAAACGGAATTTTTGCCTTTCTGTTTATTAGTTGAACAATATAATCTAAAATTATAGCATAATATGTGTTTTTTTCAAACACCTAAATACTTTTCTTTCGAAATAAAAATATGCTATAATATGCAATATCATAAACCAAAGGGGAAAAATTAATGAAAAGAATACATTATTTTGATTTGCTTAGATGTACCTGCTTTTGCTTCATTATTTTTTATCATCTGCTCTTTCAGCTCTATCTCTCCGGAATCTGTCCTGTAGAGAGACTCAATCCTCTGTTTTCCAACAGCAATATGCATCTGGCAACCCTGGGTGTTGCTGTATTTTTCATGTTATCCGGTGCCAGTCTCTCCTATACCGCGAAGGAGAACTTCAGCCTCGCAAAATATTATAAGAAAAGATTTCTGCGCATCCTGATTCCCTTTTATATACTTTACATTGTTTATTTCCTGTTTCTCCTTTTCCAGAGCCATTCCGTCCACAATATTTTTCCTGAAGGAATTCCTGCGTGGAGAATTGTTTTTACTTTTCTTGGAATGGATTCCTGGGTCAGCATGCACGGGATCAGCACCTTTTCCCTTACCATCGGAGAATGGTTTCTGGGATGTCTTATTCTGTTGTATCTGATCTTTCCATTGCTTCGATTTTTTATGATAAAAAGTGAAAAGTTCTTTTTTATCATCGCTACCGGGATTTATTTGATTGTTTTATTTCATTACGATTTCTCCGTCCCCATCCATATGAACTTCTTCCTGAAGGGCTACGAGTTCGTAATCGGTATGATGATTGGTTATTATCATGAAAAATTCAATCCTAAATGGATTTTCTTATCCCTGCCGGTGGTGATTTTCTTTGTTCTGTGCCCTTTTGCACTTCCCATCAGCACCGGTTTGAAAATAACGATACTGGCCGTTGCCTTCTGGATTTCCGCTGCATGCCTGGAACCGGTTCTCGAAAAAGGAAACGGCCGATTTCTCCGTACGATAAGTAACTACTCTTATGAAGTATTTCTGGTCCACCATATCATTATCTATTTTATCACTCCGAGGGCTATTCCCTATATGCGCGGTATGGTGGGTGTTTTAGGTTTGTTTCTCGTTGAATTGCTGCTGATGGCAGTGCTGGGATTTCTTTTGAAATTCATCTCCGATCAATGCATTGCCGCTCTATCCAATCTTACTGCTGTTGAAAATAAACGTTAATCCCCTGCAGCAATCCTTCCGCCAGTTGATCCAGTACAGCATTGCTGTGATCGGAATATGCATTTCCCAGTTCCATATCCACGGAAGGGATCGTACTATAAGAAGTCTGGGTCAGGTCAATGCTCATGTTTCCTTTTCCATAGATCGTTGCTCCCTGTCCCCGCAGCCCTTCCACCAGATCCGCTCCCAGAGCATCGTGCTGCTGCCAGTGGGATGCCACCGGTTCCATACTCTTCAGTACTTCCGGCACAGAGATGTAAAAGCATCCCTTGTCGTAATTCTTGCCGTCACCGCTGTCCCAGTGCAGTGCGATATGGCAGTCTGCCACGTTATTGCAGATCACGGTCCTGGCCACATTGTCCAACTGCACATCCTCTCCGTCCCTGAGCATCAGTACATCATAGCCAGAGGCCAACAGTTTGTCCCGCAGGATCTGTGCCATCTGCAAAGTAACCGTTCGCTCCGGTGTCCCGTCCTGAAATGTCATGCCTCCGGACACTGCCGCAGCTTCCGTAGCTCCCGCTGCCGTACTGCCTCCCGTAGTCTTGGCTGAACCGTCCGGATGGCACAGCGTCTTTACTTTGGCCCCACCGGCGGTGCCATGTCCCGCATTCACTCCGATAATGATTCCCTTGCTTCCGGACTCCTCTGGTGCCCGGTATAGTACTGCGGCTCCGGTATTTATCTTCGAATGATCCGCATATTCCCAGTCCGGATTCAGAGTGATCTGTTGTAAGTCGGTATATTCCACCGACTGGTTCTGTATAGCCTCCGGCTGACCGGCTACCGTTTCTGTCTGACTGCCTGCGGCCTCTGTCGGCATACCGCTTTGCGACACCGCAGCCTCTCCCCCGGGAACTTTGTCGGTCCCCGAAGTCACCATTTCATGTCCTGCACTATTCGCCGCCCCTTGCGGCACAGACGTTTCCGCCGGCGTTTCTCTACCGAATTCCTCTGCGTTTTTCTCATTTTCTGTTGTCTCCACGGATGCTACTACGCTCTCGGGAACCACAGGATCCACGTTTTCCATAGTTTCCACGCTTTCCGTCCCCTCAGTCCCTTTCTGTGCACCACAGGCTGTCATACTTACTGCAAGCGCCAGACCGGCCACTACCGCCGCTATCCTATATTGTTTTCTATGAAGCATTTCCTTATTACTCATTACTCCTCCGATATGAAAAGAACCACAGCTGTGGTTTCAGCTATGGTTCTTCTGTTCTCTCTATTACGATCTTGGGAAAACATCCTCCGATTAACCGCGCAGTTTGAAGTGCTCTAACAACTCGTTCAAAGTAGTAGCGGAAGCGGAAAGCTCCTCGCTGGTAGCGGAAGTCTCCTCTGCTGCTGCGGAGTTGGACTGGATAACATCGTTGATGTCCTCCACACCCTTCTTGATGTTGTTGACAGATACTGCCTGTCTGTCGGATGCAGTACGGATATTAGCAACCTCCTGGATGATCTGATCCAGTTCGGTCATAACCTTCTGCATTGCTTCGTTGGTCTCCCTGGTAACCCTGTTACCCACTCCTACTTCGTTCATGGATTCTTCGATCAGCTTCTTAGACTCTACTGCGGAATTTGCACTCTCTTCTGCCAGCTGTCTGATCTGGTCAGCCACGACTGCGAAACCTCTTCCGGCTTCCCCTGCTCTTGCTGCCTCAATGGAAGCATTCAAAGACAGCAGATTGGTCTGGGATGCAATATTCTCGATATCTGCGATGATCTTCTCGATATTCTGGGTCGTGGTATCGATTTTCTTCATGGCATCTACCAGCTCATCCATCTTCTGCTGGCTGTTGGCTGCCTCGATACCTACCTGTTTTGCCTTATCGTGAACGATATCGGTAGACTTGGTGTTCTCCAGTACCTGATTCGTTACTTCTTCTACGGTAGCCACCAGTTCTTCAACAGCTGCAGCCTGACTGGTAGCACCTTCTGCAATATCCTGTGCACTGACAGCCAGCTGATTGCTTCCGGCAGACACCTGTTCGGAAGATCCCTGAATACCGTGCATAGTCTCACTGACCTTGTTCACCATATCATCCAGTTCATCCAGTACATTGCGGAGCTGTCCTACATACGCATCGGGGCAGTTGCTATGTACATCAAAATTACCCTCAGCAAAATGCTCTACAATATCCTGCAGATCTGATACAACCTTTTTCAAAATACCGGCTGCGGTCTCAAAACTATCGGATAAGCGTCCCAGCTCATCCTCGGACTCATAAGGAGTGCCGATCTCGAAGTCACCGACTGTAATCTTTTCAGCTGCCATTACCAGGCTTTCAATAGGTTCCACCAGCATTTTGGTAAGCATTTTTGACATAGCTGCATTAAATGCAATAGCTAATACAACTATGATCACAACAATTACGCTTCCCACATAGCTTTTTGAATGTATCAATTCCACAACTGCCACCAGTGCCAACACCACATATAAAACATCCATAATGCGGAACACAAAAGAAAGCTTATTTTTAATTGGTTTCTCCCTTAGCATTTCTTCCAGTTTTTTCATTTGTTTCCTGCTCCTTCCGTTAATTAACCTATATACATTTTATTTTAATTTCCTCTGGTGGTTTCGTCAAGATTTCTCTGCTTAAAATTATGTAAAAATCATGTATGGGATGACTGGCTCATCTCCAGCAGTTTCTCACGCATTTCATTTTCGATCCGCTGTAAGTCTTCCTCTGCGCTCTGTCTTCTGGCACGGCCTTCCTCCTGGATCTTCATGACTTCATCCAGTGTGGTCATCAGTGTCTGGTTCGTGGTCTTGAGGGTCTCGATATCCACAATACCTCTCTCAGATTCCTTCGCTGTCTCCACGGATGCCACTTTCAGTGCTTCTGCATTTTTCTTCAACAGTTCATTGGTCATATCCGATACTGCACGCTGTGCCTTGGCTGCATCGGTGGCATGATCCAGACCGATGGCAATGACCATCTGGCTCTTCCACAGAGGGATCGTATTCACCAGTGTGGACTGGATCTTCTCGGACATAGCGATATCATTGGACTGGATCAGTCGGATCTGGGGTGCCATCTGCAGAGAAATGGCTCTGGTAAGTTCCAGATCATAGATCTTCTTCTCGAATCTCTCACACATTGCTGCAAAATCCTTCGCAGCCTGCGTATCCTCCGGCAGTCCACTCTTCTGTGCTTTTTCCAGAAGTTCCGGCAATTCCACGTTTTTCGCCTGTGTCAGTTTCTTTTTACCTGCCAGAATATACATGGACAGTTCTTTAAAATAATTCAGATTCAGCTGATACAGCTTGTCCAGTACCGCCACATCTTTTAGCAGCACCACCTGATGATTTTCCATGGCATCACAGATCTTGCTGATGTTCACTTCCGCTTTATCATACTTTGCTTTCAGATTATTCAGCTTATCCCCGCTCTTTTTAAACAAGCCGAAGAATCCCTTGTCTTCCTCTGTATCAAAATCCTTGAGCTGTGCCACTACATCCGTCAACAACTGTCCAACCTCGCCCATATCCTTGGTCCGGACATTGCTAAGTGCTGTCTCAGAGAAATCTGCGATCTTTTTCTGACTCCCCGCACCGTACTGCAATACCGCCTGGGTATTGGTCAGATCGATCTGTCCCGCAAAATCATCTACCATTTTCTGTTCTTCCGGTGTCAGTTCCATCTCCGGAACAGCCTGCTCCTCTACCAGTTCCTCCGGCTTCTTCTCCACGATCTCTGCCTTTGCCTCCGCAAAGGGATCCAGTGTAAGGGTAGGTGCCTCTTTTGTTGCTGCATCCAGATCCATATTCATACTTATAACCCCGCCTTTCCATACTCTCTCATGATTTTTTATTTACCATCAGCATTACTTTCCTGCTGTCATACACTTTTTTCTCTTACAAAATCCGATTCCGTCAGCCCTTCCTTAGCCAACATCGTCTGCAATACCTGTGCATCCGCCGATGCATCAAAGGCTGCATCCCGGAACAGATTGTTCAGCAATGTAACAAATGCCTGATTGATCATATCCAGTGTCTTTTCGATCTCTTTTTTAGCATCGAGAATATCGTCTCCCGGGCTGCTGATCTCATCAAATTCCGCATACTGCTCCACCAGTTTCAACATAGTAGGCAGGTAATAATCCATCAGTTTATGCATCCGGTGCATCTGCTCCGGATGCTCCTGCACTCGGTCAAAGATCTCCTTCAACAGATTTTCCAGCCGGTACAGCTTCTCAGAGATCGCTTCTCCTTCGATCCTGTCATTCAGATCCCGCAGATGACGGATGTATTCCATTCCTTCTGCCACCATACTGTGCAGCTCCTGCTCTCTGCGGCTCTGCTCCGTATCCTGTGTGTCGGTGTCCGCTGTATTCTGTTTTTTTTCCTGCTCACTGCTCTTCTTCTGCTCCAGATAGGCTTTCTCCGTCTCCAGATACTGACGGTAGATCACATTATTGAGCATAAAGCAGGTCTCTTTATCATCCAGATGTCCGTCCGGAAACATTCCGGCTTTTAACATCTTACGAAGATCCCTTCTGACATAGCGGACACTTTTTCCGGTATAGCGGGCCATTTCGTTGATCACACCATACATTTTGGTGCCGCACAGCTCCAGATATTTCTCCGCACGCTTTAATCTTCTGCGCTGTCCGTTGCCATAAGATATCATCTCTAAAAATACCAGAGACAATACTCCCGGAAGGATTGCCGCACTCAGAGATGCTGCCTGAAAAGCTGCCAGTAACAGCTGTACCAGAAGTCCCAGTCCGCTGAACCCCAGTCCGATCCCGCCGAACACAGTGCACAATGTTCCGGACACGTTTCCCTTCTTTTCCATTTTGACCAGAGAAGTCATTTCTGCCGCAGTAGCTTTTCTGGGTGTCACCGGCTGTGCCTGATTCCGTGCACGGTTCTGCTCTGCCTGAGCCTTCCGTTGTTCTTCCCACTGCTTTTCCCGCTCTCTGCGCTGCCGGTGCCATTCTTCGTTCTGCCTGCGGCGCTCCTCCTGCTGTTTTTCCCGTTGCTGCCGTTCTGCCTGGATCTCTGCCTCGGTCTTGACTTCCTCCCGCCTTTTATCCTGCCAGCTGCGCTGGGAATTCCACACCTTTTTTTCCGTGGCTTCCCTGGACAGATTTGCCTGGAAATCCGCCTCCCGCAAGGCATCGTTGACCGTATCCGTCACCAGCGTGTTCAACGCATGAAAATCTCCGGTCTTCATCGCTTCCGTAATGGTCTCTTTGAATTTTTCCCCTAGATTATTCTGCACTTCACTCATAATTAATATTTTCTCTGATTTTTCAGTTCATCATAGAGCAGACAGTAGTTCTCATAACGTATCTGCGGGATCTCTCCCTCTGCCACAGCAGCCTTGATACCGCATACCGGCTCAGAGATATGGGAGCAGCCTCCGAATCTGCAATATTTTTCAAAAGGGGCAAACTCCGGATAAAATTCCGCCAGCTGCTCCTTCTCCAACCGAAACAACCCCAGAGAGCTAAATCCCGGGGTATCCAGAATATACGTATCCTGTGCAATGGAGATCAGTTCGGAGTGCCTGGTAGTATGCTTTCCCCGCTCGATCTTCTCACTGATGGAGCCGGTCTCCATCACTGTGCCGGACTGCAGGCAGTTTACCAGAGAGGATTTACCGACACCGCTGGGACCCGCCACCGTAGTGGTCTTGCCGCGAAGCAGCTCCTGAATGGTATCTATCCCTTCTTGTCTGGCTGCGCTGACCGTGATCGTACGGAATCCCGCCTGTTCGTAAATGGCACGATAATCTTCCTTTTTGCCTTCCTCGTCAATATCCTGCTTGTTAAAACAGATAATGCAGGGAATGTCCTGCTGCTGCATCATGACCAGGAAACGATCCAGCAGATTAAAATTCGGCTGTGGCTTCGTGATGGCAAAGATCACCAGCGCCTGATCCACATTAGCTACCGCCGGACGGATCAGTTCACTGTGTCTGGGAAGCAATTCCCTGATATTTCCTTTTTTCTGTGCCTCATCCAGGACATCCATCTCCACGTCATCCCCGACCAGGGGTTTTCTGTGATCCTTGCGAAAGACTCCTTTTGCCTTGCATTCGTACACCGTGCCCATTGTATGGCCATCGTCCGCTACATGGACGTAATAGAACCCGGCGATTCCTTTTATAATCTTGCCCTTCATAGCTTCCCGCCTTTGATCTTATTCCTTTACGAACTCAACTCTTCTGGTAAAGGAACGGTCTTCTGTCGTTCCGGGAACCGTCACCTGCTCCCCGGTATCCGGGTTCGTTGTGGTGGTCGGTTCGCTTGTCACCTGATACGTTATGGTGAGCGTACCACCGGAGGCAGTCATACCGTTGAAATTGGTAGCTACCGGGAAAGTGCTGGTCTTGGTATCCAGCAGTACGTTATTGTCATCCGTCACCAGTTTGATGCTGACTTCCATTCCCGATACATAGCCGGGTGCTTCCGAAGTCGTCGGTGCCGCAATGCTGACATTACACTTGTAAGTCACCTTCTGAGCTCCCTGACTGACCTTGATATCAATGGAGGTTCCCTGATCCACATAGGAACCATGGGAATAGCTCTGGTAACAGATCATGCCTTCTTCCACTTCGTCACTGTAGATATAGCTCACACTGCCTACGGTCAGTCCTGCCTCGATGGCTTCTACCGTACCGTCCTGCTCGGACAGACCGATCAGATTCGGCACACGGATCTTGGTATCTTCCTTACCCAGACTTACTGTCACAGTGATCACACTGCCCTTTGGTGCTTTGTTGCCCTCGGAGGGGGTCTGGGAAATCACCCGGCCGGACTCTACCGTATCGGAATAGTTCTCTGTCTTGTTGACCAGGAATCCCTTGCTTACCAGCTGTGTATTGGCTTCATCAAAAGTAAGATTCACCACATTGGGTACTTCCACACCCTGAGTTCCTGCACTGGCTTTCAGGGTTACCTTGCTGCCCTTATCGATCTGTGCTCCCACGCTGACATCTGTATTGATAACAATACCTTCCGCTACCGTGTCGGACTCCTCATAAGTCACCTCTGTGAGGATTCCCAGACTGGTCAGGGTGCTCTTTGCATCTTCTACCTTCATGCCCGTTACATTCGGCATGGAGACCTTTTCCACTTCTGTGGCATCCGTCTCTTCGGTCGTAATGATCGGTCCTGCATCAGAGTCACTGCTTCCTTCATTTTTGCCGCCGAAGATCTTCACTGCCAGAACGATCAGGATAATACAGATCACCACACCGGCTACAATTGCCAGGATTGTGGTCACACGCTCCATCTTGGGGTCGTAGTCGTAATTATCTTCGTCTTCGCCATCTTCTTCGTTTTCATACATGGCTTCCGTATCGGAACGCAGACGCATGGTCTCGTCATGATCCGGTTCTTCGTATTCCCGTCCTCCCTGATAAGGGACTTTTCGTTTGATCTGCGCCATATCCTCATCGGAGATCATCCGGGTACCACCTTCCATATCCGGATCGGTATTCACCACGAAATCTTCCTCCGGGTTGATCAGGGACTGCTTCAGATCCGCGATCAGTTCTGCCATATTCTGGTATCTGCGGTCCGGAGACTTCTGACAACATTTCAGTACAATACTGGCTACGCTGGAAGGGATCTCCGGTACAAACTCCTTCGGAGACGGCATTTCTTCCTGAATATGCTTGATGGCGATGGCAACCGTAGTCTCCCCGTTGAAAGGAACTCTTCCCGTCAGCATCTCGAACATGGTGATACCCAGCGAATAGATATCACTCTTTTCATCGCTGTAACCCCCTCTGGCCTGCTCGGGAGAAGTATAGTGTACACTTCCCATGACATTAGAAGTGATGGTATTACTGGTAGCTGCCTTGGCAATACCGAAGTCCGTCACCTTGACTTTGCCGTCCTTGGAGATAATAATATTCTGCGGCTTGATATCCCGATGGATAATATGATTATTATGTGCAGCCTCAATACCCATGCTTACCTGGATGGCGATACTTACCGCTTCCTTGTAAGACAGTCTGGCCTTCTTCTCAATGTACTTTTTGAGGGTAATACCCTCTACCAGTTCCATGACGATATAATAGATTCCGTTCTCTTCCCCGACATCATAGACATTGACAATATTGGGGTGCATCAGTCCTGCTGCCGCCTGTGCCTCGATCCGGAATTTGGATACAAAATTAGCATTTTCGCTGAATTCCTGCTTCAATACCTTGATCGCCACATAGCGATTCAGCTTGTGACATTTTGCTTTATAGACATCTGACATACCGCCGGTTCCGATTTTTTCCAGGATCTCATAGCGATCGCCGATCATCATTCCTATTTTGATCATACTTGCTCTCCATTTCCAAAAAAGCTGGGTAATTTACGCGCACGGCTCGATCAGTATCACACTGATATTGTCTCTGCCGCCGTTGGCATTGGCCGCCTCCACCAGGCTCTCTGCCTTCTCCACAAGGTCTCTGGCTCCGCTGATAATCATGCGGATTTCCTCGTCTTCCAGCATATTTGTCAGACCATCCGAGCACATAAGGACGATCTCACCCTCCTGTAATTCCACGGTAAAGAAATCCGGCTCCACTTTGTCTTCCGCCCCTACCGCTCTGGTAATAATATTTTTATCCGGATGGTTCCTTGCATCGGCACGATCCAGTTCTCCGATCCGTACCATTTCTTCTACATACGAATGATCTCTTGTGATCTGGCGGATCTTGCTGCCCACCACATAGAGTCTGCTGTCTCCTACATTGGCCACCTGTAAGAATCTGCCCATGCAGGATGCCACCACGACCGTAGTCCCCATTCCTTCCAGCTTTTCATCCTCGCTGGCTCTCTTGCGGATCACATCATTGGCTTCCTCAATGGCTTTGCGGAAGATCAGGGTGGGATTCTTCTCAAAAGAATTCTCCATCTCGGCAAGCATGGTCTCTACCGTTACCTTGGACGCATAGTCTCCCGCATTGTGACCACCCATACCATCTGCCACGATAAATACATTCGGCAGATTTCCCACCGGTTTTTCAGAGGTATAGATATAGTCCTGATTTACTTTTCTTTTCCTTCCGATATCGGTTATGGAAAACGTCTTAAGCACGTCAAACTTCCTCCTGTGAGAGTTCCCCCGGGTTCTTCGCCTCCTGCGTATGACGGCGTCTTAACTGTCCGCAGGCTCCGTCAATATCCCGGCCCATCTCCCTTCTAATTGTAACATGTATCATCTTACTTTCAAGTTTATTTTTAAATGCCTGAATGTGCTTCGTATCCGACTGCACATAATCCCGCTCTTTAATGGGGTTGACCGGGATGAGGTTGATATGGCAGCACAACGGCTTCGCCAGGGCGATCAGTTCCCTGGCATCCTCTTCCGTATCATTCACACCGCCCACCAGACTGTATTCGAAAGTGATCCTTCGTCCGGTCTGTTTGAAATAATACTGACAAACTTCCATCAACTCTTTGATAGAATACCGGTTGGCAATGGGCATCAGTTTTCTTCGTTTTTCATCGGTGGTGGCATGCAAGGACAATGCCAGTGTGATCTGCAGCTTTTCATCCGCCAGCTGCCGCATTCTGGGCACGATTCCACAGGTGGACACCGTGACATTTCTCTGGCTGATGTTCAGACCGTTCTCATCGGTCAGAAGATGCAGAAATTTCAAAATATTGTTATAATTATCCATCGGTTCCCCAGTGCCCATGACTACCACATTGGAGACCCGCTCCCCCGTCAGTCTTGTAATGGCGTAAATCTGATCCAGCATCTCGGAAGGAGTCAGATTCCGTTCCAGTCCGTCCAACGTGGACGCACAGAATTTACAGCCCATACGGCATCCCACCTGTGAAGAAATGCACACACTGTTGCCGTGCTTATACTGCATCCAGACACTTTCCACCACATTGCCATCAGATAATTCAAACAGGAATTTTTTCGTTCCGTCGATCTTGGACTCCTGTATTCTGACAGGGTTTACACAAGTGTATTCATATTTTTCCTTACATTGCTCCCTGAATTTTGCGGAGAGGTTGGTCATTTCATCAAAGCTCCTGACCAGCTTCACATGCATCCATTCATACATCTGCTTTGCCCGGAAAGCCTTCTCTCCCATGCTCTCCATCTCTGTCTTCAATTCTTCCAGATTCAGGGATTTGATATCTTTTTTCGTATCCATTTTTCGTTCTCTTACTTCTTATCTCTCACGCTTTTCTGCGCAGTCTTGCATAATAGAATCCGTCGGTCTCATCCGTTCCCGGCAGAAGCTGTCTCTCTTCTTCCAGTACAAACGGGAAATTCTCTGTGATCCAGACTGCCATCTCCTGATTTTCCCCGCGGTGGATCGTGCAGGTACTGTAGAGCAGTACACCGTGCGGCTTCACATACTGCCATCCGGCTGCCACGATCTGCCTTTGCAGTTCTGTGATGGATTGCAGGCTTTCCGGTGTGGCATGATATTTGATATCTCTCTTTTTTCCCATAACACCAAGACCAGAGCAGGGGACATCCATCAGCACCACGTCCGCATATTTTTCCTTCTCCGGATCATGCACCGTGGCATCATACACCTGAACCTCCACATTCCTACGGTTCATGCGCTCCAGATTCTCCCGGATCAGGTCCGTCTTGTATTCAGATATATCACGGGACACGACGTGGCCTGCTTCCCCTGCAAATTCCGCCGCCAGGATCGTCTTGCCACCCGGAGCCGCACACAGATCCATGACCGTATTACCTGGGCATATACCTGCCGCTTCCACTGCAAGTGCGGAGCTGGCATCCTGCACGGTAAATTTGCCTTCCGCAAAGCCCGGAAGTTCACTTACATTTTCCAGATTCTGTGCCAGATACACATAAGGAAGTTCCCTGCTTTGCTGCAGACGTACACCGGTTTTCTCAATTTTCTCCGCCAATGACTCTCTCTCCGCTTCGGTCAGTTCCGTGGAGAACCGCAGGGATACCGGATGAATGGAAAGGAGTCCTTTTAAAAGTGTTTCCGTTCCTTCTCTGCCATATGCAGGCAGCCACAGATTCACGATCCATTCCGGCATGGAATATTTTATGCTCAGATATTTCACCGTATCCTTGGGATCCGGCAACGGCATCTGTTCCTTGCTGCGGGAAATATTACGCAGCACCGCATTGACGAAGCCTTTCAGGGTACGGAAGCCTCTTTTGGCCGCCAGCTTGCAGGCCTCATTGCACACCGCACTGTCGGGAACTGCGTCCATATACAGGATCTGATAAGTACTCATGCGAAGAAGACAGCGGATCAGAGGCTTCATCTTCCGGACCGGAACAGAAGAAAACCGATCCAGATAATAGTCCAGCTCCAGCTGTCTCTCTATCGTACCTTCCGTGACTCTTTTGATAAACGCTTTCTCTCTGGGATCCAGATAATCGTATTTATCCAGAACCGCTTTCATCAATTTATGGGAAAAATCCTGCCCCTTTTCCAGACTGAGCAGGATCTCCACTATAATTTCTCTTGTATCGGTCGTTGCATGATCACTCAAGATTAGTCTCTCCTTCTGCGATTGCCGCCGTACAGCAGGATCAGTCGGAGCAGCTGTAATGCGGAGGAGGCCGCTCCTGCCACATAGGTCAGAGCCGCTGCCGTCAGCACCTTTTTGCCGCCGCTTACTTCTTCACTGCCTAATAACCCGTATTCTTCCACCTTCACGATAGCTCTGTGGGAAGCATTGAATTCCACAGGCAGTGTCACCAGTTGGAAAATAACGGTCAGGGCAAATGCCCAGATACCAAGCTGGATCAATGTCTGGTTCCAGCTGAGCAGTACTCCTAAAAAGATCAGGGGAATGCTTAAATTGCTTCCGATATTCACCACCGGCACCAGTGCAGCACGAATGCTCATGGGGGCATAGCCATGGGCATGCTGAATGGCATGTCCGCACTCATGGGCCGCAACACTGACCGCGGTCACCGAGGTTCCGTTAAAGTTGTTGTAAGACAGTCGCACCGTATCCGTCCGGGGATCGTAATGATCACCGTCATCGGAGTTCAGGCACTCGATCTGTACATTGTATAAGCCTTCTCTGTTGAGAATGTTGCGGGCCGCTTCCGCTCCCGTCAATCCTCTCATATTCCGGACTTTGCTGTATTTGCGCATGGTGGAATTCACCAGTGCGCTGGCACCCAGACACAATACCAGTCCGACCAATACCAGAAAATAAGTAGGATCCCAATAATAACCATATCCGTAATAGCCACCGTACATACGAAAGTCTCCTTTCTGTCAACACTGCTTACCCGATCGTTGCTTTTCGTTTCGTCGTATCCTAACGCTCGCCCAGAAGCTCTCCCGGCTGTACCTTTACCCCCAGCAGGAAATCGTGAGTTGTCATACGCTTTTTACCTTCCAGCTGCAGTTCCATCACCTTTAAGGAGCCTTCCGATGCAGCCACTTCAAAGGAATCCTTATTCACCGTAAGGATCGTGCCCGGTGCTTCCTTATGCGCAGTTGCCATAGGAATGGCTTTCCAGATTTTCAGCTGTTTTCCATGATAATGCGTATATGCACTGGGCCAGGGAGTCAGTCCACGGATCAAACGATCCAGTTCTGCCGCTGTTTTCGTAAAGTCCAGCTTTCCCATCTCTTTGGTGATCAGGGCCGCGTAGCAGGTCTTGGTATCATCCTGCTTTTCCGGTACCAGTTTGCCTGCCTCCAGCAGAGGCAGTGCCTCGGTGATCGCTTCCCCGCCCAGCACCATCAGCTTGTCATGCAAAGTTTCGAAGGTGTCCTCCGAAGTAATGGGGATTTTCTTCCGGTACAACATATCGCCGGTGTCCAGTCCCGCATTCATCTGCATGATGGTCACACCAGTCTCGGCCTCTCCGTCGATGATCACTCTCTGGATAGGAGATGCCCCGCGGTATTTCGGAAGGAGGGATGCATGGATGTTCAGACATCCGTATTTCGGCAGATCCAGAATCTCCTGAGACAGGATCTGTCCGAACGCCGCCACGATATAAATATCTGCGGGATATTTTTTCAGTTCCTCAATGGCTTCCGGTGTCTTGATCCGACGGGGCTGGAATACAGGAATGCCATGTTTTACCGCACATTCCTTCACGGGAGGAAACTGTAATTCTTTGCTTCTGCCCTTTGGCTTGTCCGGCTGGGTCACCACTGCGGTGATCTCATGGCCCTGTGTGATCAGTGCCTCCAACGCTCCCACGGCAAAATCGGGAGTTCCCATAAATACGATCTGCATAGTCTGTCTCCTTTCCGGAAAGCTTACTCTTCTTCCTCATCCTCGTAGGTCATATCCTGCAGCGGTCCTTCCGCCTTTTCCACATAGAGATGACCGTCCAGATGATCCAGTTCGTGGCAGATGGCTCTGGCCAGCAATTCTGTTCCCTCTACTTCGATGGGCTTCATATTCACATCCAGTGCTACCGCTTTCACATAATTGGGTCTGGTTACGATGCCGAACTTACCGGGTACGCTAAGACACCCTTCCTGTCCGGTCTGCTCTCCACTGCTCTCTACGATGCGGGGGTTGATCAGAATATACGGATCCTCTCCGGTGGTATCGATCACCACGATTCTCTTCAGGACACCTACCTGTGGTGCCGCCAGCCCTACGCCATTGGCATCGTACATAGTCTCCAACATATCCTCGATCAGTTCTTTGGTCCGGGGTGTCATCTCCTTGACCTCTTTGCAGGTCTTGGTCAGTACTTCATCCCCATATTCACGAATGTTTCTGATTGCCACAGTTCTTTACCTCCTATAACACGCTTACCGGGTCAAAATCAAATTGTATACTCATCTGTCTGGACTGCCACTGTCTGAGAGTTTCCTCCAGTCTGTCCTTTACTTCCACCAGGACATCATACTCCGCATGCTTCACATAGAACACATACCGGTAGATATCATTGATCTTGCTGATGTTGGCAGGGGCAGGTCCCAGTACCTGTATCTTCTTATTGGACTGTTCTTTTTGCTTTCCTGACAAAAAGTCCATATTAGACTTTACCACATCTGTCAGTCTCAGGGCAAGCTGTTTTACATTTTCTTCCTCTTTCCCGTAGATCTGTACTGCCAGCATATGAGCCACCGGCGGGTAGCCGGACAGCTCTCTATACAGAATCTCCTCCTGATAAAAGCTCTCGTAATCCTGAGCCGCAGCACAGGTAATGGCGTAATGATCCGGCTGATAGGTCTGGATCACCGCTTCCCCGGGGAGCACCCCTCTGCCAGCCCGGCCCACCGCCTGGGTCAGAAGCTGGAAAGTCCGCTCTCCCGCCCGGTAATCCGACGCATTTAACGACAGATCCGCCGCCAGGATCCCCACCAGTGTCACCTTTGGGAAATCATGTCCCTTGACGATCATCTGGGTGCCGATCAGCACGTCCGCTTCCCCGTTTGCGAAGGAGGATAATATTTTCTCATAGCTGTCCTTCGTCCGGGTGGTATCCGCATCCATGCGTAACGTCCGCACACCGGGGTACAGCTCCTTTAGTTTTTCCTCGATCTGCTGGGTACCTGCCTTAAATCCCAGAATATATTTCGATCCACACTTGGGACAAAGCTTCGGCATCGGCTGTGTATAACCACAGTAATGACAGATCAGCCTTCCTCCCTTATGTTCCGAGAGAGAGACATCACAGTGCGGACACTTCATGACCTCACCGCAGGAACGGCAGGACACAAATCCCGCGTAGCCTCTTCGGTTTAAAAACAGGATGGTCTGCTGGCCCTTGTTCAGCCGGTCTGTCATCAGTTCCTGCAATTTTCTGCTGAAAATAGAACGGTTACCCTCCTGCAGTTCCTGTCTGAGATCCACCGTGTACACCGTGGGAAGTTCCCCGCCGGTGAGCCGCTTTGTCAGTTGAAGCAGCCGGTATTCTCCCCTACCGGCACGATAATAGGCCTCCAGGGAAGGTGTGGCTGAACCCAGCACTACACTGGCCCCGTACAGTTTTGCCACTTCCAGCGCAGTCTCTCTGGCATGATATTTCGGAGTACTTTCACTTTTATAGCTGTTCTCCTGCTCCTCATCCATAACGATCAGGCCAAGACTTGGAAACGGCGTAAAAAGTGCGGATCTTGGGCCGATGATCACATCGATTTCTCCAGCTTTGGCCCGTTCGCACTGATCGTATTTTTCCCCGGGGGATAACGTGGAATTCATCACGCTGACCCGATCACCGAATCTCTGGTAAAATCGCAGCAGTGTCTGATAAGTCAGGGCGATCTCGGGAATCAGCACAATAGCCTGCCGTCCCCTCGCGATCATTTCTCCGATCAGCCGCATGTATACTTCCGTCTTGCCGCTACCGGTGATGCCGTGGATCAGATAGGTCTGTCTCCTTCCGGCATCAAAATCCTTCAGCACTTCCGTAACGATGGTCTGCTGTTCCTCACTCAGCGTATTACGCACTGCCTCTACGGACTGCATTTCGACCGGATTGCGATAGCTTTCGGAACTGACCAGTTTTGCCGCGCCGCTTTTTACAATACTGTTTACCGTGGCTGCACTGACCCCCAGTTTTCCGGTGATCCACTCATAGGGAATCGTCTCCTGTTCTGACAGGGCTTTTAACAGTCTTGCTTTGGCCACCTGTTTTTTCCGTTCACATTCTCCTAATAATGACAAAATCTCTTCTCTGTTCATCAGACGTACCAGCTGTCTGTGTTCCAGCTTTTTTACCGACTGTTTTGCCGGCAGTACCGTCTTCAGCGCCTGGATCATGGTACAGCCGTAATTCCGACGGATCCAGGCAGCCAGAGCAATCATTTTGTCCTCCACTCCGGTCTCTTTTTCCGGCATTCCTGCGATATCCTTGATCTTCTCCGGAGCGAACTGACACGTTTCCCCCAAAGCCACCACGTAACCCTTGATGAGACGATTGCCGTTGCCAAACGGGATCATGACACAGGCTCCCGGCTCCAGTCTGCCCCGCAGACTCTCCGGCACCCGGTATTGAAAGGTTCTATCCAGTTTTTCGTGGGAGATATCTACAATGATATCCGCATATAACGTATTCAATCTGTTTTCCTCATTATTTTGCTGCAGATCCCGGAATATGTCCTTCCGCCAGAATATCCCGGATCAGATCTCTCTCATCCATGGGATGCTTCACCCCGCGGATCTCCTGGTAATCTTCATGTCCCTTGCCTGCCAGCACGATAATATCTCCGGGTTCTCCGTGTTCGATAGCATAAGTGATGGCTTCCTTACGATCGCAGATCTCTACATAATTTCCATCCGTTTTTGCCATACCTGTCTTGATATCGTCGATAATATCCTGCGGTTCCTCAAAACGGGGATTGTCGGAGGTAATGATGGTCAGATCCGCCAGCTTGCCGCTGACCTCTCCCATCTCAAAACGACGCTGTCTCGAACGGTTGCCTCCGCAGCCGAACAGGCTGATCAGTCTGTGAGGTTCATATTCCCGCAACGTGGTCAGCAGACTCTCCAGCGCCATGGCATTGTGGGCATAATCGATCAGCAGGGTGAACTGATCGGATACCTTGATCATCTCGATACGGCCTTTTACCTTTGCCTGCAACAGCGCCTTTTTAATGTTTTCCTCATCTACCTTGAAATGACGGCAGATGGCAATGGCCGCCAGCGCATTGTACACGCTGAATCTGCCGGGCATGGGTACTTCCACGTCAAAATCCATCAGTCCGGCTACATGGAAGGTCACGCCCAGTTCTCCGGGCTTATGCACCAGCTGTCTGTTTTCTGCCCGGAGCATACAGTGCTCTCCCATTCCAAAGCTTTCCAGTGTGCAGGTATGGCCTTCCGTCACTGCCTGCCAGTGCTCATCGTCACCATTCACAATACCTACCTTGCACTGTTTGAACAATAATCCCTTGCAGTGCAGATATTCCTCGAAGCTGGCATGCTCGTTGGGACCGATATGATCCGGTTCCAGATTCGTGAAAATACCGTAATCGAACACAAAGCCCTGCGTACGGTGCAGCATCAGCGCCTGAGAGGATACTTCCATCACAACCGTATCCAGTCCTGCCTCCACCATACGGGCAAAATACTCCTGCAGCAGATAGGATTCCGGGGTGGTATTGTTGGCATGGATATGTTCGTCTCCGATGATCACTTCGATGGTTCCCACCAGTCCCACTTTATAGCCGGCATTTTCCAGAATGGACTTTACCAGATAGGTGGTCGTTGTCTTACCTTTGGTACCCGTGATACCGATGACTTTCAGCTTTTCTGCCGGATGACCAAACCAGGCCGCAGAAATAAATGCCATGGCATATCTGGTATCCGCTACTTTGACCACCGTCACATCCACATTCTCCGGCAGTTCCACGTCTTTTTGCACCACTAGTACTCCGGCTCCCTGCTCTGCCACCTGTGCAGCAAAATCATGACCGTCAAAATTTGCTCCGCCGATGCAGAGAAATAAGCATCCCGGAACGACCTTGCGGGAATCATAGACCACCGCAGGGATCTCTCTGTCCAGTGTTCCCTGTACCAGCTCATATTCCAAGTGCTCCAGAAGCTCTGCTAATTTCTTGTTTTCCATCTTATTCTTATCCTTTTCCATAGAGGTATCCGCCTTTCTCTCAGGAATCTTTTTCACATACTGTATTTTATTTTACTCTTTTTTCTCAGAATGTACCACCCTTAAATTTAGTTGCATCTTTTGCTTTTTCCGAAGCAATGGTATAATATTACTGATTTTTATTTAAGGGGGAATTCTCATGAACGGTTTCTATGGATCCGCATTCGGAAATATCCTTGGCACACTTTATTTTCTTCTATTTCAATGTGTGGGGTTTCTGTACATAAAACGTATTTTTCCTAAAAAGGGACTTCTGTTCCATCTGCTGACCGGCAGTGTATCCGGCTCTGTTCTGTTGCAGTGGATTCCTGCTCTGTTTGCCTTCTTCTTCGGTTTTTCCATGACAGCTCATATTATGGCTCTGCTTTTCGTAGTCATTTGTCTGGTCCTGCTATATGTCTTTTACCATCCTGCCACGGCAGTATCTTCGACTGCTCCCACCAAAGACTACCGGCAGCTGTTGCGCAGAAATTATGCCTTTCTTCTGCTGGCAGGCGGTACCTTTGTTCTGTTTTGTATTTTATTATCCACCCACACCATCCTGCCGAAAGACGACGGTCTTCATGTGGGGCAGTGTACTTATGGGGATCTGCAGATGCACCTGGGAATCATTACAAGTATTGCCAATCAACAGACCTTCCCTCCTTACTACTCCATCTCTCCCTGGGATAAGCTCTGCTATCCTTTCCTGTGCGACAGTATTTCTTCCAGTATTTACCTGTTTGGTGCATCCCTGCGCTATGCTTATATGCTCCCTATGTATTTTGCCTTTTTCCAGGTCATAACGGGATTTTATGCCATTGCCGATGTTCTGTTCCATGATCGCGCCAAATCTCTGGCTGCCTGGGTCTTATTTTTCTATAACGGCGGTCTTGGCTTCGTATATTTCATTGACTGGAGCAGAGAAGGCGGTTATAAATTCAGTGATATTTTTACCGGCTATTACACTACCCCCACCAATCTGGTCGACCGGAATATCCGCTGGGTCAATATCATCGCAGATATGCTCCTGCCACAGCGTGCAACACTCTTTGGCTATGCGGTCCTGTTCTGTGCCATCTGGCTGCTGCTTCGGGCCATCCGGAACGGGGAAAAAGAATGTTTTCTCCCTGCCGGCATCCTGGCAGGGACATTACCTATGATCCATACCCATTCCTTCGTTGCCATCCTGATCTTAAGTGCCTGTTGGATGTTGCTGTGCCTTTACCGGTCCGTGCCGCATAATACTTCCCCGGTAGAGCATCCGGGAGCCGTTCTGCTCGGATGTTTCGTGACCTGTATGATTCTTCTGGAAATTCTGAACGAAAGTTCTGCTGCCGTTGCACCTGTACTGCTCTTTCGTTTTGGCATCCTTGTTGCGGCATCCCTCGTGCTATACGGTCTGTCCTTACTGTACCGGTGCTTTTCCGGTAAAAGTACAAACAATTATACACTGCAGAAGTTTTTGACCACCTGGGGAGTTTTCTTTGGTGTGCTTCTGCTTCTTGCACTTCCACAGTTATTGGAATGGACTTTTGGCCAGACAACGCAATCCGGCTTTTTGCTGGGGCATTTTAACTGGGGAAATCAGGGCGATACTTATTTGTGGTTTTATCTGAAAAACTGGGGTGCGATCCTGCTATGGTTCGTCCCTGCCATGATTCATTGTAAAAAAGAAGATTTTGATGTGATGTCCGGGGCATTTCTCCTGTGGTTTGTTGTGGAGATCATTTCCTTCACCCCTAACACATATGACAATAATAAACTATTATATATAACTTATATATTTGTCTGCTGCCTCAGTGCCGATTACGGAATCGATTTCCTGCGTTCTCTGAAAAAAGCCTCTTCACGATACCTCTGCATGATCGGCATGGTATTTCTTTGCACCTTTTCTGCCGTTCTGACCCTGTGCAGAGAGGTAATATCCGATTATACCGCTTATTCTTCCGCACAGGTGGAAGCTGCAGCATTCGTCGAGCAAAATACCTCTCCCACATCCCGTTTTCTTACCAACAACAGGCATGTAAATGAAATTGCCGCCCTTGCAGGGCGCAATGTGTTAAACGGGGCGGGAACCTTTTTGGCAATGCACGGTCTCTATCACACAGAATATCACGAAGATTTCCGGACAATTTATGAGACTCCCGCTGTTTCTGCTGATCTGATCCGTACTTACGACATCGATTATATTGAAGTCTCTTCCTGGGAACGGGCAAGTTACGCTGTCGATGAAAACTACTTCCGCTCCGCCTGGCCCTGTATCTTTGACAACGGAGAAATTCAGATTTACCAGATCAATCCATAATTTCACACTTGGAAGTCGCAAGACCCTCCGCATCACTGTGGGATGCACTTCCGAAGTTCTGGATCAGGCCGATCAGCTGTCCGGACATAAGCACGGTAAACAACGAATATCCGATACGTCTCACCGGAATGTAGCTTAAGGACATTACCAGTATGATCAGATCCGACATCAGATACACCCACTGGATCTTCCAGCCGGTAGCATGGGAAATACTCATGGCCAGGGCATCATCTCCGCTGGGGGCTCCGCCGATGCGCACGCACAGTCCGGCACCGACACCGACGAACAATGCTCCCACCAGTGCTGCCAGAAGAGGCATATTTGCCAGTTCCGGCCACAGATGAGGAAATTGCTCGCAGATTTTATAGGTTCCTGAGAATCCTGCGGTAGCCAGAGCCGAATAGGCGATAAATTCCTTGCCTAACAGCTTCCATCCCAGGATATAACATAAAATATTCATAATCCCTCCGGTAAACGCCGGAGAGATTCCTGTCCAATGCTCCAACAGCAACGTGGCTCCCAGCACACCACCCTCCGTTACTCCGGAGATGGAGTGCACGTTATATAATCCAAATGCCAGAATAAAACTTCCCAACAAAGTTATGGCACAATTTTTTAAGGTAATATTTTTCAGTGCCTGTCTCCATTCGTAAATCTGTGTTTTCATTTTTGTACTGCTATTCCTTCTATATTTTTATAATTTTTATCCATATGATGTCGGGGTCAAAAGCCCCCGACTTTGATGCCTACGGATTGTTCCGTGCTACGCACTCCCACAATCCTACCCAATATTCGCATATCGTGGGATTATCATCCCACTTTTATGCTCATATCGGGGCGGGTCCTAAGGTCTTTCACCCACCTATGAGCAAGCTCATGTGGGCTTAGACCTTTTGACCCTGGCATCATCCATATTTTTATATTATAATCCATAACTTCCGGGTGGCGTCAAGCATTATCGGAAACTATTTTGCTTTTCCAGACATCGAAAAGCCCCAGGCTGTTGCGCCTGAGGCTTTCCGATTTTCTTATGAGGGGGGGGAGATAGTGAGTTCATCAGCTATCTGAAATACATATTACAGGGTAAATGTGTACAGAGTGTGTACGAATTCTAACTTAATTCTAAAATGTGTCTTGAGGTTTTATAAACTGCGGTAAGTTTCTCTCCGGACACCAAAAAGCCTCAGGCATCGTACCTAAGGCTTTTCGGTTTCTTATGAGGGGGGGAGATAGTGAGTTCATCAACTATCTGAAATACATATTACAGAGAAAATGTGTCCATTTTGTGTTCAAAAAATAAAAAATTTAACAATAGTTCTGCATGACGAACTGTACTTCCGTTTTCCCCTTATAGGTATTCTGGCTGACCTGATATACCACGGACAATGGGAAATTCCCTTTCCCGGCATAAAGTGCCTCTTCACTTCCTGCACCGTATTTTTCATCCAGGAAAGCTCCCAGTTTCTCCAGATCTCCAAAAAATACCACCGTCTGTGTCGTGCCCTCCGGTGTCTTCACCCGGAATCTGGCACAGGTCTTGTTGGCACCCATTTTAAAGCCCGCCTGGAAGACCAGCCCCTTCTGGGCAAACAAAGGACGTGGATTCCCGGTGCCGAAAGGCTCCAACAGGGCAAACTCTCCCGCCAGCGCATCATCCGCATACCCCATGGGCATTGCCACATCGATATGTACTTTCGGAATAAAATCATCCTCCGTCAAAGTGCATTTTTTATTCAAAGCAGCTCTCAGCGGTTCAATATCCTCTTCTCGCATGGAAAGGCCTGCTGCCAGCTTATGACCGCCGTACTTGGTAAAATACTCTTTTACCTGCGTCATGGCATCATACATGTGATAGGCTTCTATGGATCGTCCGGAACCCTTAACTCCATCTTCTCCCTTGGTCAGAATGAAGACCGGATGATGGTATTTTTCTCTGACTTTTCCGGCAATAATACCGGCAATGCTCTCATGTACCTCCGGCAGATAGATCACCATAACTTTATCTTCTGCCATATGATGTTCCTGAATATACTCATCCGCTCTCTGAATTCCCTGTACTGTCAGGTTCTTGCGGCTCTCATTCAGGTCTTTCAGCTCTCTCGCCGCGGTCATGGCATCCGCCCTGGTAAAGCTCTGCAGCAGTTCCAATGCCCGTTTGGCAGTATCCAGTCTTCCCGTGGCATTCAGGCAGGGTCCCAGCACAAATCCCAGATGATAGGCGCTCAGCCGGTCTGGCGCAATATCATTCACTTCCATCAGCGCCTTCAAGCCTTCGTTATATCCCTTTTGGATACGCTTCACCCCCTCCTTCACCAGAATGCGGTTCTCATCTTTTAACTCCATAACATCGCATACGGTAGACAGTGCTGCAAATTCCAGTAACTCCTCCTGAATATTTACAAGTCCCGGATTTCCTGTCTTTTCCGTGATCGCCTGGATCAGTTTCAGTGCTACCACGCCACCACAAATGCCGGAAAAAGGATACGTATCGTCTGCTCTCTTGGGATCCACCACTGCCAGCGCCGGAGGCAGCTGTTCCTTCCGCTCTCCGTTTTCTTCTATTATATATGGAACTTCATGATGATCCGTAACGATCACCCGCATGCCGAGAGAATTTGCCATTGCGATCTGGGGTGCCGCTGCAATTCCGTTATCGCAGGTCACGATCATACCGACACCTTCTCTTTTGGCCTCTTCGATCAGATGCTCATTTAATCCATAGCCGTCATGGATTCTGTGGGGAATAGCCGTGTCCACCTGAGCCCCCAGCATCTGAAAACCTTTGGTCAGAATATAGGAAGAACAGATTCCATCCACATCATAATCCCCGATGACCCGGATATGCAGCCCTTCCCTTACCGCTTTTAGAATTTCCTCCGCTGCCTTATCCATATCCTTTAACAGCCAGGGAGAATAACAATCTTCCAGTTTCCCGTAGAGGAACCTCTGTATCTCACTCTCTTCCGTCAGATCCCGGTTTCTTAGGATTCTCGCCGTCACCGGACTGATATGAAATTCCTTCGCCCATTTATCAAAATCTGCCTTTTTTGCGGCTACATACCATTTTTCCATACTTTTCCCACTTTCATAATTTTGCTCACGTATTCGTGCTTTCGCACTCTACATTCTGCTTCACAGCCGATTGTTTTTCCCTGAGACTCATTACATTGTACCATAAAAATTCTTGTGCATCTTCTCTTTTTATGCTATAGTCAATTCAATTTCTATTTTAAATTTCTTACATCCGGCGTTTCGCCATTTTTCAAGCAACTTTTAATGACACTAAGGAGGATTCTGCCTATGAAACACAAACAAGTATTTTCCATGAACCTTACCGGTCCTATTGACTACGGTTTCCGCAATGACTATATGTTCCGCGCAGCCCTGCAGCTAAGTCAAAAAGCTCTGACCGGTCTCATCAGTTCTCTGCTCCATCTGCCACCGTCCGCAATTAAGTCCGTCACCATTACCAATCCAATCACTTTAGGTGCAACCATTGAAGACAAAGATTTTGTTCTCGATACCAATGTCTTGTTGAACAATAATACTCTCATAAATTTGGAAATGCAGGTGAATAACCTCTACAACTGGCCGGAGCGTTCCCTGAGTTATCTGTGCCGTAACTTTGATCAACTAAATAAAGGTCAAAATTATTCTGAATTAAAACCTGTAATTCACATTGGTTTTTTAGACTACACCCTGTTTCCGGAACACCCTGAGTTCTATGCTACATATCGATTACTGAATCTTAAGGATCATTTTGAATATAGTGACAAACTCACACTTTCTGTGGTAGACTTAAAACATATAGAATTGGCTACCGAAGCTGACAAAGCATATGGTATTGACAAATGGGCTGCTTTATTCCGGTCTATTTCATGGGAGGAAATTCTTATGACTGCTAAAAATGATGAATACCTGATGGAAGCGACAAAGACTTTATATAATCTGAATGCGGATGACATGGTCAGACAACGCTGCCAGGCACGAATGGATGCTGAACTCCAGGAACAGTATCTGCTGAAGAAGATTGATACTCTGACTGCCGAGAATGCCGCGAAAGACGCAGAGATTGAATCTCTGAAAAAGGAACTTGCCAGTTTGCAGCAGAATGTATAACCATAACTTAACTTTAAAAGGAGCCGGAACATTTCGTTCCGACTCCTTTTTTGATTCCATTCTACTATCTGAAATCTTATTTTGCCTTCGGCGCAAACTTCTTTCTCAATACATACCACAGGGCACCTGCAATACATACAGAGGAGTAAGCACCACAGATGATACCTACCATCAGAGGCAGTGCAAAATCACGGATGCTGGTCACACCCCAGATGTACAACGCACCTACCATTACCAGCGTGGTCAGGGAGGTAAATAAGCTTCGGGACAGTGTCTGGGTGATGCTGTGGTTTACAACATCCTGCAGATCATCCTTCTTGGTCATAACTGCCATATTCTCACGTACACGATCGAAGATTACGATGGTGGCGTTGATAGAGTAACCTACGATGGTCAGCAGACATGCGATAAAGGTATTGCTGACAGATACTCTCGCCAGTGCGTAGAAGGTAATTACTACCAGCACATCGTGAAGCAGACAGGCAATACTGCTGACACCGAAACGGATATCGCTGAAACGGAAGCGGATATAGATCAGCATGCAGATGATTGCTACTGCTACTGCCAGGATCGTATCGGACTTCATTTCATTACTGATGGTGGAACTGATGGTCTCGGAGGTGATCAGTGTCTCATCCACACCAAAGTTATCCACGAATACCTGATTCAAAGCCTGTCTCTGATCCACATCCAGAGAAGTAGTCTTGAAGATAACTTCGTTGGAGCCCTGTACGGTCTGGATCTGAACCGCACTGCCGGTGGTGCTCTCGATCAGAGGTACCATCTCGCTGTTGATCTCTTCCAGCGTATAGCTCTTATCAAAAGTGACAGTAGTTGCAGTACCGCCCTTGAACTCCAGGCTGTAGTTCAGTGCATCACCACTGTTTACTTTATATACTCCCATGGTAATGAATCCAACCAGGATCACTGCCAGAGACAGTCCAAAGAAAATACCCTTCTTGCCGAGGAAGTTGATCGGCTTGTGCTCCTTGCCGATACCATACCACTTAGTATCTTTCAGTCCCAGTGCGTAGAAAGCTTTCATAATGTACTTGGTCACTACCAGTGCAGTGAACATGGATAATACGATACCAAGTGCCAGCGTCTGTGCGAAGCCTTTGACAGTACCGGGGCCTAACAGCCACAGCACTGCCGCTGCGATCAGGGTAGTCACGTTACCGTCAATGATAGCGGACAGTGCCTTGTCATAACCGATCTGCATAGCACTCTTAACAGTCTTGCCTGTTGCCAGTTCCTCACGGATACGGGCAAAGACGATAACGTTGGCATCCACTGCCATACCGATAGACAGGATGATACCTGCGATACCGGACAGGGTCAGGGTTATGTCAAAGCCGTTCAGCAGCAATACTACCAATGCCACATAAATACCCAGTGCAATGACAGAAGCAAATCCGGGCAGGAAATATACTGCAATCATGAAAACAGCCACTACGATAAATCCGATCACAGCTGCTTTTAAACTGGTGGAGATTGCTTCCACACCCAACTGTGCACCAACTACCTTGGAATGCAGCTCTTCCAGCTCCAGCTTCAGTCCACCGATACGGATGGTGGAAGCCAGGCTCTCTGCCTCTTCATAGGAGTTCATAGGAGATATCTGTGCATTACCATCGGAGAACACACCTTTTACGGAAGGAACACTTACAAAGGATCCATCATAGTAGATACCCAGGGTCTCGCCCTTCTCGTAAGCATTTCTGGTAGCCTCTTCAAACTTCTTAGTGCCTTCCTCCGTCATCACCAGATCTACCGCATAAGTGGAATTGCCCATCGTCTGGTCCTTGATAGAGCCTGCGGTAGCAGTCTTGACATCTGTACCCTCCAGCATGATGGATCCATCTGCCTTCAGTTCATCGATGGTCTTATTCAGAGCGTACGCATAGCTTACATTGCCCTGTGCATCGGTTACTGCCTGCATAGAGTAGTTCGCATTGCCGTCCTTGTCTGTCTCTGCAATGAAATACAGGGAACCGGGACGTCCCAGCTCTTCCAGGATCTTGTTGGCATCTGTTACACCGGGAATCTCGATATTGATACGATCGGTACCCTCCTGGTATACAATAGCCTCTTTACTGTAGTTCTCAACACGCTTCTGCAGCTTGGCAATAGTATCTGCCATGTCCGTTGCATCCGGCTCTTCATCGCCTACCACCTGATAAGTGATACTGACACCACCGGCCAGATCCAGTCCCAGACTTATGTCTGAAGCACTGGCAGTTCCTTCCGCATCTACGCCATACAGATCCACATAGCCGACACCCAGCAGGACCAGAAGGGCGCAGAGCAGAATGATGATTGCTTTACTTTTTTTCATCTTTCCTTTGTCCTTTCTATTCTTCTGAAGCTTCTGCTGCTTCCGCAGCCTTCAGCATGATAGCACATTCGATACGCTTTCTCTGCAGCTCACAGCCGATGTCATACGCATCATTGATATTGCCATGGAAATTATAGGAGTTCGCAGCACATCCGCCGCTACAATAGAACTTGGCAAAACACTTCTTACACTTGTCCTTTGCATAGACATTACAGCATTTGAACTCGTCACGGATATCATCTCTTACCACACCGGTATCCACATTGCCCATGAGGAACTTCTCGTTACCCACGAACTGATGGCAGGGATACAAGTCTCCCCAGGGAGTAACCGCCAGATATTCGGTACCGGATCCGCAGCCGGAGAGTCTCTTGGCTACGCAGGGACCGCCCTGCAGATCGATCATAAAGTGGAAGAAATTGAAAGCCTTGCCCTCTTTCTTACGCTTGATCATTTCTACTGCCAGTTTATCGTATTCTTCCTTTAAGATCGGAAGATCCTCTTCTCTGATGGCATAATCATCCGTAGGCTGTGCCACAACGGGCTCCACGGAGATCTGTTTGAATCCCAGATCTGCCAGATGCAGAACGTCCTTGGAGAAATCGAGATTATTGTGGGTGAACGTACCACGCACATAATAGTTCATCTGGTCTCTGCTCTCCGCTACCTTCTGGAACTTGGGAACAATGATGTCATAGCTGCCCTGTCCGCCACGGAAAGGACGCATCTTGTCGTTGATCTCCTTACGTCCATCGATACTCAGCACGATATTACCCATTTCCTTATTCACGAACTCCAGGATCTCATCATTTAATAAGATACCATTGGTAGTCAGGGTAAAACGGAACTTTTTATTGTTGGACTTCTCTAAGCTTCTGCCGTATTCTACCAGCTGCTTTACCACATCCCAGTTCATCAGTGGTTCGCCGCCGAAGAAATCCACTTCCAGGTTCACACGGTTGCCGGAATTGGCTACCAGGAAATCCAGTGCCTTTTTGCCGACCTCAAAGCTCATCAGTGCTCTTCTGCCGTGGTACTCACCCTCTTCCGCAAAGCAATATCTGCAGGCAAGGTTACAGTCATGGGCAATGTGCAGGCACAGTGCCTTGACTACGGTCTGACGCTTCTTAAAATCAAAAATGTAATTCTCATAAATATCGGGAGCAAACAGCTGTCCTGCCTTCTCCAGTTCCAGGACCTCGTCCACCGCTTCGGTGATCTCTTCCTGGGGATAGGGGATATTTGCAAGATTCAGTACAGCAGCCTTGATGGTGTCCGCATCCTTGATACCTTCTGTCACCAGAGGCTCTACCAGCGGAATCATATCATACACAATATCATCTACCACATGGACAGAACCACTGTTCACATCCATAACGATATTATAGCCGTTGCTCTTATACTGGTGTATCACAGTTCTATTCCTCTTCTTTCTACTTCTTATTGCTTAAAATACATTAACATTAACTATCGGAACCCCATTCGCAAAATCATCCTCCGGACTTTCCTGAATAACATGCCTGCATGTTATTTGCTCATGTGGTTACTTCGCCGTATTTTGCCGGACGTATCTTCTTACGTATGCAAGCATCCGACAAAGAATACGCTGTCATCTCCAGCTCCGAATAGTTAACAGAGAATAAGCAGCGACCTGAATCGCTGCTTACGTTAGTCTCTTCTCATTTTCTTAGATTATTTAATCTTTTCACAACTCTGGTTTCCTACAGTGCAGGAAGTCTTACATGCAGACTGGCAGGAAGTCTGGCACTCGCCGCAGCCGCCCTTTTTCATAGATTCCTTTAAATCTCTGGTTGTTAAAGTCTTAATATGCTTCATTAAAAATAGCCTCCTTATGATTTCAAAGCGCCTATAGACGCCAGCGTGTATATAAACATACAGACACGCAACTCATTTTTGCTCATTATATCATGTATTTGGCATTTGTAAAAGCTTTTTTTCTCAAAAACCGTTAAATTCCTGTCCATTTCTGTATTTTACCCTAACATTCCGCCCAGTGTCCCCCCGGCCACACACAATACCATTGTGGTCCAGAAGGAATTGCCCAATGCAGTTTCCGGCGTTTTGATCAATGCGGATACCACCGCCAGTATCACGAAATATACTGCCCCTAGCAGTGCTCCCCAAAGAAACTTCTGCGTCTCCATCTTTTTTCCTGCCAAAAATCCCGCCATAAAGGTAGTTATGACATAAATAGCAGAGATTGCAATGGTCACCATTCCTTCCGTCAGATGCAATTTATACAATAAAAGTGCCAACAGACATAAAAGCAACAGTGTCAGCACATAGGATGCCAGCAGACATTTTGCCAGTGCAAGCACCGGAACCCCTTCTTTTCTCTCTCCTCTTTTTTCCATGTTGCTCCTCCTTTTTACCTATGTAAAATGTATATTCAAATCATTCGGAAAACTTGACAACTATTCCTGTCCTATTGTATATTGTTGCTTAATAACTTATAAATGGGGCTTATGCCTACTACTATTATTTAAGAAGGAGTGAACTTTTTTGGATACCTCTGGTGTCATACAACTTGTTTCTATCGTAATTCTGATTTTTCTATCCGGCTTTTTCTCTTCTGCCGAGACTGCGCTGTCCACGGTCAACCGTGTACGGATGCGTACCCTGGAAGAGGAAGGCAGCAAGCGTGCTGCACGCGTCAACAAAGTCCTGGACAATTACAGTAAAATGATCAGTACCATTCTGATCGGCAACAATATTGTCAATCTGACTGCATCTTCCCTGGCAACAACATTAGCTATGCGAATCAATCTGGCTGTAGGTATCGCAACCGGTGTTCTGACCATTGTCGTGCTGCTCTGCGGCGAAATCGTACCCAAGACCTGGGCAATACTGTATTCTGAGAAGCTGGCCCTGACATATTGCAATGTAATCTATTTTCTGATGCAGGTGCTCACGCCGGTCATCTTCATTGTGGATCTGCTGTCCCACGGTATCATGAAGCTGTTACATATCGATCCCAACAAAAAAGCCAGCACCATGACTGAAAGCGAGCTGAAAACCTACGTGGACGTCAGTCATGAGGACGGTGTCATCGAATCCGAGGAACGCAAGCTGATCTACAATGTGTTCGATTTTTCCGATGCCCACGCCAAGGATATCATGATTCCACGCATCAATATGGTAACGGTCAGTCTGGATGCTACTTATGACGATGTTCTGGCAGTTTTCCGGGATTCCATGTATACCAGGCTTCCGGTCTATGAGGATGACAAGGACAATATTATCGGTCTGATCAATATCAAGGACTTTATCCTGACGGAGGATCAGAGTGCTTTCCATGTGGGAAACATTTTGCGTGATGCTTACTATACTTACGAGTACAAGAAAATCGCAGACCTCATGTATGAGATGCGGGAAAAGACCACCAATGTCTCTTTCGTATTGAATGAATACGGTGCTACCGTTGGTATGATCACTCTGGAGGATCTGTTAGAAGAGATCGTCGGTGAGATCCGTGACGAATACGATGAGGACGAGGAAGAACTGATCCAGAAGATGTCAGAAGATACTTATCTGGTGGAAGGCAGCATGAAGCTGGATGACATCAACGACGTTCTTGGAACAAATCTGACCAGTGAAGATTATGACTCCATCGGCGGTCTGATCATCGACTGTCTGGATCGTCTGCCGGAGGATGGTGAGGAAGTTACCCTGGAGAACGGTATTCACTTGAAGGTACAGGGTATCGACCAGAACCGTATCATCAAGGTACTGATGACGATTCCAGAACCCAACGAAGAACATGTGGAACACAGTTCCGAGACCTCTGAGAATCACGAATAACTCTGACGGTTCCGCAGTCCCTGAGGCACACGGACAGTTCTGGCACTCCCGCAGCTTTTGAGATCCACGAACCGCACCGGCACTTCCGCTCTTTTGAGGTCCACGAACTGCACCGGCACTTCCGCTCTTTTGAGATCCACAAACCGCACCGGCACTTCCGCTCTTTTGAGGTCCACGAACCGCACCGGCACTTCCGCTCCTTTGAGATCCACGAACCGCACCGGCACTTACGCTCTTTTGTGAATTATGAATGGGAATAACGAAAGGAATACAAATGTCACAGGATAAAAATACACAAAACAAGAAAACAAAAATGACTTCCAAACAGATCTTCGCGATCATTGGAATTATTCTGCTGGTGCTTTTATATGTCGTGACGCTTTTTGCGGCGATCTTCGACAGCTCCGCCAGCCACGCGCTATTCGCCACCTGCCTGCTAGCCACCGTGGCCATCCCTCTTCTCATCTGGATCTACACCTGGATGTTTGGAAAACTGACAAACCGCTCCACCTTCGCAGACTTCCATCCGGAAGAAAAGGAGAACGAAAATAAATAGCAAGTTAGTTTGGTGTAAAAAGCCCCAAAACAACGAATTCCGTACAAAAAAGTTCCGAAATCAGGATTTTTTGTACGGAATTTCTTTATTTTGCTTGTGTAGCGAAAATAGAGACTTTTTACATAGCAAAATCTTATGTTTTTGTATTTTTTTCGTAGAAATTGGCGTTTTGAATACAAACAGAACTCCCGAAGTGGCAGAAAGCCCTCAGGCAGATATCTGCCTGAGGGCTTTCTG
>OBWJ01000057.1_pt1 | contig 125147 bp, 114 predicted proteins | sample 1495181 | NCBI WGS metagenome assembly OBWJ01 (sample SAMEA2580041, study PRJEB22360) | human gut metagenome
CGTGCGGGCAGGCATAAAGCGCTGCCCCTACATGCCCGCCAGGGTGTTTGCATCTTTAAATCTTCCAATTTCTGAATTTTAGTTCCCTTTCAGCTGCTATCGGACATTCGGAAAAATCAGCCGCCGGTCTCCACGCTCAGCCCCATCCGGGCGGCTTTTTGCATGAGCAACGCCATAAGTGGTTCGCGCTCGTTGGGCACTTCATTGTCAAGCACCGCATTTTTGAGCACCTGCTTGAGTGTGCCCACCTCTCTACAGGGGGGCAAATGGAACATTTCCATGATTTCATTGCCATCGATGACGGGTTGCAGCAAACGCTTGTAGTCACGCTCCCGAAGGTCGGCAATCTTTTCGCGAACGATGCGAAAGTTTTCAAGGAAACGAGCCTTTCGCACTTGATTCTTGCTTGTGATGTCGGCTTCGCAGAGCAACATGAGATCGTCAATGTCGTCACCGGCGTCATTCACCAGTCGGCGCACGGCACTGTCGGTCACCTCCTCGTCGGCAATGGCAATGGGACGCATGTGCAGCTCCACAAGTTTCTGCACATATTTCATCTTGGCATCCATGGGCAGTTTCATGCGCCGGAAGATGTCGGCCACCATACGCGCACCGATATTGTTGTGGTTGTGGAATGTCCATCCCTGCACGTTGTCCCAACGCTTGCTACGCGGTTTACCGATGTCGTGGAACAGAGCGGCCCAACGAATCCAAAGATGGGTCTCGGCCGAAGGGCAATCGGGAGCCGATGCAGCCCGGCACACGTTTTCGAGCACTTCAAGCGTGTGGTAATAATTGTTCTTGTGAGCACGTCCGTTGCGTGTCTCCACAATGTCGAGCTGGCAGAGTTCGGGCAGGATGAGGTATAAAAGTCCTGTCTCATGGAGGTAGTAGAAACCTTTGCTGGGATGGGGGGCGAGCATAATTTTATTCATCTCGTCGGCTATGCGCTCACCGCTGATAATCTTCAGTCGCCGGGCATTGCGCGAAAGAGCATCGTAGGTCGCGGGCTCGATGTCGAAATTGAGCTGTGTGGCAAAGCGCACGCAGCGCATCATGCGCAGCGGATCGTCGGAGAAAGTGATGTCGGGATCGAGCGGCGTGGCAATGATGCCCTCCTCCAAGTCACGGATACCGTCGAAGGGATCAACGAGTTGGCCGAAGCGGTCGCCGTTGAGACACACGGCAAGGGCATTGATGGTGAAGTCGCGCCGGTTCTGGTCATCTTCGAGTGTACCGTTTTCGACCACCGGCTTGCGCGAGTCGTGGCTGTAACTTTCCTTGCGGGCTCCCACAAATTCCACTTCCAGCCCTTTATATTTCACCTGCGCCGTCCCGAAATTGCGGAACACCGAAATGTGGGCCTTGCGCCCCAACTGCTTCTTCAAGGCATCGGCCACCTGTATGCCGCTGCCCACCACCACCACGTCGATGTCGCCTGACGGGCGTTCGAGGAACAAATCGCGCACGTAGCCGCCCACCACATAGCACTCCGCATGTAGCGAATCGGCTGCACGGGATATTTGATGGAAGATGTCTTTATCGAGTAATTGCGCCAAATCGGCGTCAGTAAGATACCTCATTCGTTTTGATTTTTGCGAATGCAAAGGTACGAAAAGTTTTTTATATACATTATTAATAGAAAGGGATTTTATTTGGCAGTTTCATTCGAAATGCTTAAATTTGCAGCAAATTTAGAAGTTCTGATGACAGACACAAACCAAACAGAAGAGCAGTTCAAAAGCGTGCTGACAGAGTGCCGCACGCTATTTGAGAAAAAACTCCACGACTATGGTGCCTCATGGCGCATCCTGCGTCCTTCCGCCCTCACCGACCAGCTTTTCATCAAAGCCAAGCGCATACGCTCGCTTGAAATCAAGAAGGAGTCGCGCGTGGGCGACGGCATACGGCCGGAGTTCATTGCCCTGATCAATTACGGCATTGTGGGACTGGTGCAACTGGCCAAAGGATTTGTCGACGAAGTGGACATGAGGCCCGAGGAGGCCTTGGCACTCTACGACAGATACGCCCGCGAGGCACTGGAACTCATGCTCAAGAAAAACCACGACTATGACGAGGCGTGGCGCTCGATGCGCGTGAGCAGTTATACGGACTTCATTCTGACTAAAATCCAGCGCATAAAAGAGTTGGAAGACCTGCATGGCGAGGCGTTCGTGAGCGAAGGCATTGACGCCAACTACATGGACATCATCAACTATGCCGTGTTCGGAGCCATCCGCATGAAGGAAGGCGAAGCGCAATGAGTAGACTGGCGGTCAACATCTGCCGGCTGCTGCTGGCGCTCGTGTTCATCTTTTCGGGCTATGTGAAAGCCATAGACCCGCTGGGCACACTCTACAAGTTGGGCGACTACATGAAGGCCGTGGGCCTCGAGGGTGCCCTGCCCGATTGGGTGCTGTTAGCTTTCTCAATAGGGTTGGCAGCCGTGGAGTTCTGTCTGGGCATATTCCTGCTGTTCGCCATCAGGCGCCGACAGACCTCGTGGGCCACCGTGTCCCTACTCTCGGTAATGACGGCGGTGACGCTGTGGCTGGCCATAGCCAACCCCATCAGCGACTGCGGATGCTTCGGGGATGCCGTCAAACTGACCAACACGCAGACGCTGTGGAAGAACATCGCCTTGCTGACGATGGCCGTCGTGACGGCATGGAGACCACTCAAGATGATGAGATTCGTGTCGGAATCCAACCAGTGGATTGTCATCAATTACACGATTTTCTTCATCATCGTCTCGAGTGCGTGGAACTTGTGGACACTGCCGATGTTCGACTTCCGCCCCTATCACATCGGAGCCGACCTCAAAAAAGGTATGCAGATGCCCCCGGGAGCAGAGCAACCGGAGTTTGAGACTACTTTCATATTGCGGAAAAACGGGGTGCAGAAAGAGTTCACGCTCAACAATTATCCCGACAGCACATGGGAGTTTGTGGACAGCAAGACTGTTCAAACCAAGGCCGGCTATGAGCCGCCCATACACGATTTCGACATCACCCCGATAGATGCGAACGGTCAACCGGCCGGAGAGTCGGTCACCGACAGCATTCTCGACAACAAGGGATACAGCTTTCTGCTCATTTCCCCGCATCTGGAAACAGCCGATGACACCAATTTTGGCGATATAGACCAACTATACGAGTATGCGCAGGAGCATGGCTACGGCTTCTACTGCCTCACGGCAAGCACGCCGAAAGCCATTAGGCACTGGCAGGACATCACCGGAGCGGAATACAACTTCTATGCTACCGACGAGACAACGCTCAAGACCATCATCCGCAGCAACCCGGGACTGATGCTCATCAAGCACGGAGTGGTGATCCGTAAATGGAGCCACAACAGACTGCCCAAGGCAGACGAACTGGTGCAACCGCTCGAAAAATCGGAGTTGGGACAACTGCCCGACGACACGATACCGGGCAAAATACTCAAAATTGTACTCTGGTTCGTACTCCCACTGTTTGTGCTCACCTTGGCCGACCGACTGTGGGCATGGAGCAGATGGCTGAAACGAAAGCAAGAATCTAACAGAATATATCAACTCTTAAAAAAGAAAAGGAAAATGAGAAAGAAAATTGTAGCAGGCAACTGGAAAATGAACATGAACCTGCAAGACGGTGTGGCATTGGCAAAGGAAATCAATGAGGCTCTTATTGCCGACAAACCTAACTGCGATGTGGTGATTTGCACCCCGTTCATCCACTTGGCAAGCGTGGCTCAGGTGCTTGATTCGAAGGTCGTCGGACTCGGTGCCGAGAACTGCGCCGACAAGGAGAAGGGTGCCTACACGGGCGAAGTGTCTGCCGAGATGGTGAAGAGCACAGGAGCACAGTATGTGATTCTGGGCCACTCCGAGCGTCGCCAGTACTACGGTGAGACTGCTGAGATTCTGAAAGAGAAGGTGCAGCTGGCTCTGGCCAACGGTCTGAAGGTTATCTTCTGCATCGGTGAAACTCTCGAAGAGCGCGAAGCCAACAAGCAGAACGAGGTGGTAAAAGCCGAACTCGAAGGTTCTGTCTACAACCTGAACGCCGAGGAATGGAAAAACATCATCCTCGCCTACGAACCGATTTGGGCTATCGGCACCGGCAAGACCGCTACAGCCGAGCAGGCCGAAGAGATGCTGGCCTACATCCGTTCTACCGTGGCCGAGAAGTATGGTGCCGAAGTTGCCGAGGATACAACTATCCTTTATGGCGGCAGCTGCAAAGCAAGCAATGCTCCCGAGCTTTTCTCCAAACCCGACATCGACGGTGGCCTGATTGGCGGTGCTTCTCTGAAGACAGCCGACTTCAAGGGCATCATCGACGCTTGGAAGAAGTAAACAACTTATTATATGGGGAATCAGGGATTAGTGTCCCTGATTCCCTATTTGACTAAAACGCTTTAGGTATGAAACAATTCGTCTGTATCATCATCATCGCCCTATGCGCCGCACTGCCGGCCGGTGCCCAAAACTTTCTCGACCAGCTGCGCAAGAAGCAGGTGGGGCAAGGCACTGTGACCGTCAGCCAGAGCAAGGAAATCGACGAATTAGTCAATGGTAAGAGGACTGTGCGGCAGGAAGGAAATAACGTAACACCGCTTCCTGCCGGCAATGGAAAGGATAACAACGAACAGAAAAACGCCGCAACGCATGACAAGGTAGCCTCCACCAATGGCAAAGAGGGGGCCGGTCACGAAGCAAACGGCAACACACATGCCGAGGAGAAGAAAGAGACGGCTCACCGGGAAGCCGCTCACGCACCGGAGAACAGCGAGGAAGAGGCTGAAGCACCGGCCGTGGACATGCGCAAAAAGGTGATGCGCGGAAGCTACAAAGTGACAGGCTACCGTGTACAGGCATACGCCGGAGGCAATTCAAGAAACGATCGGCAGAAGGCAGAACAGATAGGCAACGCCATCAAAATGAAATACCCGACACAGCCGGTATACGTACACTTCTACTCGCCGCGCTGGATTTGCCGCGTGGGCAACTTCAGAAGTTATGAAGAGGCGGCCCGTATGCTGGAACAAGTCAGAGCTATGGGCTACAAATCGGCCATCGTGGTAAAAGGTAAAATCACCGTTCAGAATTAAATCCGGTGACTGTCCATGCAACTTAGACAGAATGTTGCAGAACGATTCACCGCTACACAAAGCTAGAGAATAAAGAATTGTCGGACTCTCGGGCGAGAACACCGAGTGAAGACACACACCATACAGAAAGAACAGAACACATGAATCCGGAAACAGAATATCGCGATGGACTCGACCAGCTCGCAGCACATTACAAAGAGGTATTGACACTTTTGGGAGAAGATCCCGACCGCGATGGGCTCCAAAAGACCCCCATGCGTGTGGCCAAAGCCATGCAGGTGCTCACGAGGGGATACACGCAAGACCCTCACAAGGTGCTCACCGATGCGCTCTTTGAAGAAAAATACAACCAAATGGTCATTGTCAAAGACATCGACTTCTTCTCCATGTGCGAGCACCATATACTCCCTTTCTACGGTAAGGCACACGTGGCCTACATCCCCAACGGCTATATCACAGGGCTGAGCAAGATAGCCCGTGTGGTCGACATATACAGCCATCGGCTGCAAGTGCAGGAACGCCTCACCCAACAAATCAAAGACTGCATTCAGGAGACGCTCAAACCGCAAGGCGTGATGGTGGTCATCGAGGCCAAGCACATGTGTATGCAGATGCGCGGAGTGGAGAAACAGAACTCCATCACCACCACAAGCGATTTCAGCGGCGTGTTCAATTCGCTCACCACACGGCAGGAATTCATGAGTCTGCTGCGCGGGGAGTCAAAGAGAATCTAACCAGCCTACCGGGCAGAAATGAGAATTTCAGCATCCGGGCGAGCGACAAATGAGCTTCATGCTCACTCCCTCATCATTCCATGCGGACAATTATGACACCAACGCATGGAACGCAATAAGATATATTTTCATCTCCAAACAAAAGAACCAAAACTGACTTATGAGATTCATTTCATGGAACGTGAACGGCCTTCGCGCCTGTGTGAGCAAAGGTTTTGAGGAATCTTTCAAGGCTCTTGATGCCGACTTCTTCTGCCTGCAAGAGACCAAAATGCAGGAAGGGCAGCTCAACCTGCAATTTGAAGGCTACGACTCCTACTGGAACTATGCCGAGAAAAAAGGCTATTCGGGCACAGCCATCTACACCAAACATAAGCCACTGAACGTGACCTACGGGCTCGGGATAGAAGAACACGACCACGAGGGACGTGTCATCACTCTCGAAATGGAGGATTTCTACCTCATCACCGTCTACACGCCCAACTCGCAGGACGAACTGCGACGGCTCAACTACCGCATGACTTGGGAAGACGACTTCCTCAAATACATACAGGGACTTGACGCGAAGAAGCCCGTCATCGTGTGCGGTGACCTCAATGTGGCCCATGAGGAGATAGACCTCAAGAACCCGAAGACCAACCGTCGCAATGCGGGATTCACCGACGAGGAGCGGGAAAAGATGACCATTACACTGAATAGCGGTTTTACCGACAGCTTCAGATACAAATATCCCGAGCAAGTGACCTACTCATGGTGGTCGTACAGATTCCATGCCCGCGAGAAGAATGCAGGCTGGCGCATCGACTACTTCCTTATTTCCAACCGTCTGAGAGACCGCCTCGTCGATGCCAAAATACACACTGAAGTGTACGGAAGCGATCACTGCCCTGTGGAACTGGACTTGAAATGACCGGCCGCACTCCCGTTTCGGGCACAGGCAAAACACTTCCCTACTCCATAAATATCAAAAAGGACCCCTCTCACGAGGAGTCCTTTTCCTATTTGAACACTTCTATATTTATTTTATAAGAGAGATTTTAATTTTCCAATCTTTCAGCTGCCATTACAGAAGCGACTTGAGTTCGCTAACAGGGCGCTTCTCCATTGTGCCGTCTTGGTAGGTCACGGTGTAGTAGGAATGCACCGACTTGCCGTTGGCAAACTGCACCACAGCAACACCGCCCTCGCGCATTTGGAGTGTGAAATAGCCTTCACGCTTACCGTTGCGGTATTTGCCATGCCACTTCTCCTTGCCATTTACGTAATAGGTTGTCACTTCACCATTGAAGACCGTGTTCCGGTCATTACCCAAATCGATGAAGCTGTATTCTCCCTCAGCCTTGAGATTGCCATTCATATAGAAGTCTTGAAAGACATCCTTCTTGGCAGAACCCACGCCTTGGGTCATGAGCAGACGATAGTAACCGGCCTGTTCGGCACTGGTCACATTGAGCATATTGTCGGCGTAGTAGATTGTATCGGCAACCACAGTGGCATTTTCAATGTGCTTGCGACCAAAACTTGCTACTGTCATCAAAGCAAAAACGGAAATCAAAAATACACGTCTCATAATTTTTATTGTTTAGGTTTTTATTTTTGTTTATTGTTCTTTGGTCAGTCATCCAACAGATAATTATCTCTGTCTTACATTGCAAATATAACATATAAATATGAGACAGCGCACAAAATTAACACTATTTTATATATATTTTTCACCTCCAAAAAAGCCGTTATTCAAACACAAGGTTTCAATTTGAAAGTTGCCAAATTACCCACTCAAAACTTACACTTTGTAAAACACAAAATCCAATACAGACCACACACAAGCACGACGCATTACAAAACGTCACCAAACACCATCAAACGGACACTCTCCGTCACCGGACACACGCACATCGTTATCAATCAGCTTTGTAATGATAATATCAAACATATCAAAATGAACGTAGAAGCGGTTGCAACGTTACCAACAGGAAAGTCTGGCAAGGGTATAACATGACACAACGGACAGAAAAGTACGACTTTTCTGCCCGTTGTGATACACCGCCTGTTCCTTAAGCCACACGCCGCCCTGTCACTGCCACCTGACAGAGAGCGGGAAAGTAAACAGCGTGCGCACAGGCCGGCCATTCAACATGCCGGGCCTCATGCGGGGCATGAGGCGCACAAAGTTGGCCACCAGCCGGTCAAAATAGGGCGATGAGGGTCTGACCACCCGAATGTTGCTGGCACTGCCGTCGGACTCCACCACAAACCGGCAGACAAGACTTCCACGCGGATCTTTCCTGACCTCATCGGGCAGAACCCGCACACTGCGCGAGAAAGCCACCGTCATAGGAATACTGTCCACAGCCGGGCGGGGCATGGTGTCGACCACCACATAGACCGAATCGCCTCCCGCATAGAAAGCGCGCACAGACTCCACCGCCCCGCTCTCCACGGGACGGGCTTTAAGCAACTTGCGGGTGGTTGATGAAAGCAGATGGTCCAACTCTCCAAGAGGCACATCCACCTTGTCGGAAACCGATGTCACGGGATCGGTGGCATAATACCAAGTGGTGTCGAAGTGCATCGACCGGCCGGCCAACGCCCCGAAAAAACTCACCATGCCGGGCAGGCCCGTTATAGAAAAATCGGTCGTGGAATGTTTCAACAGATAGGTGGAAAAACGGTTTGTGCCATCCGATTCTCCGGAAAACAAACTGTGTTTGAGCAATTCTTTCTCCGTTAACACCTTACCGGTGGTCATGTCGTAAGTGAACAGCCGGCTGAGCGAGCGAGCCTGCCGGGACGACTTCTTCGCCGGTGTCACACGCAGAGACATGCGAAACGAGACATAACACCTCGGCTCATAGTAAAGCAACTGCAAAAGGACATCGGCATAGCAAAACCTTTCGTCGTCGGGAATTTCCTCAAAGCGGGCCGTCACAGGACTGCCGAAAGAGTCCAGCCACCCCTCGTAGGCGGCATGCACGTCATCAGCCGGCCGGCCGAACAGTTCTTTGGAGATATATTGCTGCAACGGACCGATGGGCACACCGTCCAGCACTTCGGGTATTTCCAATTCGGCATCGATCACACTTACGTCGCCCCCACGGTTGTAAAGCAAATGTTGTTTCTCATAACTCACGCTATAATGCCGCCCCTCCCGCAGGGTCAACGCCCGCACTCCCAAGGCCGGCACCAGCAGGATGAGTATCATCAGTCGTTTCATCATCGCCATCATTCGTCCAACACCATTTCACCCGCAAACTGCACCTGTTCTCTCTCTTGAGCCGTCACGTCGAGCATCACGCGCCCATTGTCAAACACATCTATCACGTAGAGATAGCGATCTTCGTCATTGGTCACCCGCAACTCCACACGTGTGAGCCCATTCTTGAGCCGCCTCACCTGTCGGTCGCCCACCGGCGCGGTAAAATCGAGTGCCTTCCCGCCACCATAAGGCACGTGGTAGGCCCGCCCGAAATAAGGCAGCCGGGAATAGAGCGTGTCGCCCGACAGCCGGATGCCATAGCCGAAATCCACTGCGCGGGCAGCTCCCCGCCGCGGGTAGATGTAGTTCACATCCACCCGAAAGCGCATGCTGTCGAGCTTCTCCCCCACCCTTTGGGCGACATGGGCCGCCTTCGCGGCCCGCCCTTCTGCCGTTTGCCGCGACACGGTGCAAGCAGCCAGTCCGGCAACAGCTATCATCAACAAAAACAACTTCTTCATAGCCAAAGTTCATGTTACATGGTAAAGTTACGACATTCTCCCGACAATCAGTCGTCCTTTAGCAATATTTAACCGTAGAAGACAGCCTTGCACCCTACAGGACGGAGACATGCCAACCTCAACTCCATTCCGCTTGACATATAGCGAACTATTAAATCTTTCGAAAAAGCCTTACACGTCATTTTTCCACGCCCATCTTTCCGCCCCCTCCCATCCGTTTCATTCACCCCATCCGGCCCATCAATTTTCTCATCCGGCCCAAACGGCTTTGCAAAAGAGCCACACTTGGAAGCTCATTCGGGCCGAACGACAACCTCGAAGAGGCCCTCTTACAAAGCCGATCGGGCCGGATTGCCTCCCACATCAGGATGGAAAAAGCCCCTTTAGGGAGTTGGGGAGCTTGTCGGGAGCTTTGGGGACTAAAAAAGGGAACGCGTATGCGCTCCCTTTCCTACGGCAAAGATACGATATAAATGAGAAAAATGCAAATCAAGAAAGAAAAAACAGGACACTCAGCGCGTAGCATCATACCTCACACACAAAGTGTGACCACACATGCCTCCTTGGGCACACGAAACCGCCCGGCTCGCGCGGAAAACTCCGCCAACACCTCACCTCGTGTAAAACCGACGTGACCAACTGCCGTCTTTCTCACGCGTGAGCACCACGAGCCGTCGGTCGGTCAGCGTCTCTATCACAGAGTTGTCGCTCCCCTTGCTGTAGGTCACGACCAGTTGGTTGCCCGTCATCTGATAAGTGCCTGCCGTGGGATTCCACTGTCCGTCGTAGAATTCTTCAGTCATACACGACCCATTGCTGCGCAAAGTGAAACGCATGGCCAATTCACCCTCACGCTTAAACGTTTCCCGTTCGGTCTCCGTGGTTTCGGCATCAAACGAAACCTCGTTGACCATATACCACGTGCCTTGGATGTTCTCCTTGATCATGGGCAAATCGGCATCCTCAGAGCAGGCGGCAAAGCACATACCCACATAGGCCAGCAAGAAGGCCAGCAAAAACTGTCTTGGCGTTTTCATATCATCACGTTTGGGGACAAATATAGGAAAAAGTTTTCAATGTTGTATCCCGTCAAGTGCATTTTTTGTTCTCACAAGACAAAAAGCACGGCAAGGATGCACACTTTTCCACATCTGTGCACCCTCCCAACTGCTTTCTGATAACAAGAAATGTCCATCAGGCATCCCCCCCGTTATGACATCTGTCACTCGAGAAGCACCGGCTGGCAGGAAAAGTTTATTCTTTTGCCTTTATTTTTTACTTTATTGACATTTTTCCTTACCTTTGCAAAAAACAAGCAATGGCAACGGAAAGCAACGACAACACAGAGAAGGTCATCCACTTCATGAACCAACTCGAACAGCTCGGCCTACAGCTAAAGGCGGCCGGCGACGAACAGCGGCTCACGCTTGGCCGGCTACTGGCCTTGAAAAAGGAAAAGAAGACAGACACCGAGGAATACGCCCGGCTCACGGAACGCAGCAAGACACTCCAGGCCCTCATAGACAAATGGCGCCCCGTGTATCAGGAACGCATGGCATGGGTGAAAGAGGTGCAGAGAAAGAAATAGAGCCGGGGCTTTGACAAGCGGCTGTAACGTTGCCGCCCGCTCTCCTATCCGGACGGAAAACACAGAAGACCGGCTTTCTCGCAGTTGAGAAAGCCGGTCTTCTGTGTTCTTAAAATATCACAATGGCACTATCCGCCATACACAAAGCGGTGGGCCGTATGCCGGCCCCGGGCCTCAATGCGCAAAATATACACACCACCGGACAAGCCTTGCAAAGAGATTGCAGCTTCGCTTCTGCCTGCCACAGAGACTTGCCGCACCAGCCGACCGTTGACATCAAACAACCTCAACGCGAGCAGACTGCCACCGCGCACCTCAATGACTTTATTGCCATGAGTCACGGCCAGTTCTTCACCGCCACCGTCTGCACTTTCTATACCTGTGGCCCCGCCATTGTCCGGAACATGCTTGCTGCTTTTAAAGGTAACATAATAGACGGGGATTCCGGAGTTTGAGATTTCAAAATCCTTGCCATCGCTGTTACCATAGAGCACCACCCGATAGCGTCGTCCGTTGACAACCGGCAAGTCGGTATTCTTCAGCCAACCGCTATTCACTTCAACTACGGCTCCCGGCACCACTGTCACCTGCTTAGGAGATTTAGTGAGCTTCAACATCTGACGGGTTGTCATGTCTTGCAAGAAAATGCTGACAGTGCCTTGATAAGTCTTCCCCAAGGTGGTCTTGAGTCTGGCCATGACGCCCAACAGGCTATACCGCCCAAGGTCGATTTCCTCGCGTGAGATTGCATCCCTCCCATCGTCATAGAACACAATTTCCTGATTTTTCAACCAACTGCCTGCCGACAAAGGCCGAATCTCCACAAAAGTACTTTCCTTGTCATGGAGTTTGCCCACCCGGTAGCGCACGGTCTGCCCGTCTTCAAGGCCTCCCTGTCCGTCGTCTCCGATCACTTCAAGACGCACCTCATAGTGCCCGGGGGCAATGTCTTCGCCTAAGGTCAGGGGCACGGAAACATCGTTGGCAGAAAAACCGTCAAACTCAACAGCCTTCTGTGTTCTCCCCACACAGGCCACCTTGCCATCCTTGCCGAGCAACAGCATCTTCACATAGCCGTCACGAGGCACCCCACTCAAATTTTTGAGGGGCAAAACGACCGTCGTCTTGCCACCCGGCATAAGCAGTCCGTCCACCACCGGTTCGCCCATCAGCTGGAAACCGGCTTCCTGTTTGTTCAGTTCAGCAATGCGTATGTTGGCGTTCGTCAACTCTATTTCCATCGTGGGCGCATTCTTCATCTTCACCCACTCGTCCCACTTGTCGTCCGGCAGCAAAGCCACACACATCGGCACAAGCCGGTAGTAACCGTTTGCCAGTCCCTTCAAAGGCACGTTTATCGTCTGCGGCGTATTGATGAGTCCGTCGCTGATAAGTGATTTGTCCTCGTATTGGGCAAAATGCCGGTTGGTGAAGCCGCCAGAAGCATGATCGTCGGAGGGACAGATCGCGACACGCTCCCCTACCGAATCATAAATTCCGATACCGATGTCGCCCTTGAAGTTTTTCCCTTTATTCACGAAATGGCTCATAGCGACAGCCATCGTCCGGGTGCGTGGAAGCATCTTCTCTTCGGACGACGGCAAGACGAGATAGCCTTCACCGTTGAACGAGAGTTGCGGACTGTCTTCCAAAAGCGCCTTATCCACGGGCATACTGCCCGGTTTGTTGGGGTGCGCGACAATGGCCTCGACACCATAGCTGAAAGCCAACGGCCGACCTCCAAACTCGCTGCCGCTCTGGCTCACGTTGAGAGCCGTGAGCGAATAGTAGCCGTCACTCTGTCCTCCCCAACCGAAATTCATGTGGAAGAGTCCGTTTTCGTCAAATCCGTCGGCTACCCACGCATGGCCGGAGCCACCGCCTTTGCCCGAACCGGACAAATAGACAGGATAGCCGTTGAGCAATTCGCTTCGCAGAATGGCAGTAAAATTGGCAGCCCCTTCATTGAGTTTGCTGATGAACGCCACCGAATAGTCGAAGTTGTCTTTCAGGGCCTGATAGGCCAACCGACTCTGCGTACCGCTCGCCCGAGGCGTGTATTGCATCCTCACAGCGATACCCACATCGCTCATGAGTTTAGCAACGGCATCTTTCTGCACCTGCGTGGCTCCCCCAAAAGAGGCATAGGCGGGCAACATGTCGGCCCAAGCATAGTGTGAACGGCTGAAATCGGCCGACTTCTTCCGCCGGTCATAAGTCACGGTGTATTCCACCTTACCTTTCCCCGTTTCCGGCCAACGGTGATAGTACATCACCTGTGCCACCGCCGTGGCCACACAGCCGGTGTAGGGATAGCCCGTCATGCCGTTATAGGGTTCTGCCTGGCTCCATCGGCTTGCCAGCAGCGGGGCTACCGTCTTGCTGTATCGCGGAGTTTTAGCACGCTCGCCCGACACATGCTGAAGCCGTTGCAACTGTCTGAAACTACGCGTGTAGCCGGCCAACAACAACTTCACGCCGGGGTTGGCATGCAAAGTGTCGAGTTTGCCCTCGCGACTATAGGCAAGCACTTCGCCCATGTCGCCGTCACCGGAGACAATGACAAATCCCTTTCCTTGCACATCATTGAATATATAATAAGGTGTAACCGCATTCTTGCCCTCCTTTCCCTTCGTGGCCCGGGTGGAAATGTTTTTGGGCAAAGTGACATATTCCCGGGCAATGCGTAACGCCTGCCGGGGTGTCACCTGCTCCGCGCGGAGCGACAACAAGGGGAAAAAGAACAGACCGATGCCCACACACAAAGTCAAGGCGACGCTACCGAAGCGCAACCCGCATACAAAAATCGAGAACTTCTGATATGTCCTCTTAACTTGCTTTATCATTCTCACTAATTATTTTCTCGTAAATATCATAAAATCCAATGGCTTCCCTCAAGCGGGAAAGAGGACTGCCACCCACTCCGCAAAGGTCCTCAACCTTCTTTCAAGTTGCTTCTCCCCACACTTACAGCCCCCACCTTCAGCCATTAGCATCATTTTGGGGGCTGCAAAGATAAGCACTTTATTTGAAATTAAAGAAGCTATCGGTAAAATTCTACCCGTCTTCCATACAATCCGCTTTTCAGCGTAGAGTCAACCAGCAAGTGCAAGAATGATTCTTGCAAAAACAAGATAAATTATTTGTAGATAGAAAGAAAAATGCTATATTTGCCTTTCCTAAATATATAACAATAATGGAAAACAAAGAGAAACCTGAACTAATTTATTACGAATTAACTGATAAACATTTTTGGGCTGCCTTTCTTAATTTGGCACGCCACAATGTTTATACCACCGTCAATCATATCAATAAACTTTTAGAAATAGCAGAACTAAAGAATGATGAAGACGTGCTGAACATCAAAGACAGTTGGAACAAACAAGCGGAAAAACTCGACAAAAAAGTTCGGCTGAGAGACTTGATCATGAAATACTTTCCTTTTCTGGAAGCTGCAGCTTATGAAATAACAAACTCTAAAAGTCCCAACAATAAGGAGCAACGGGAAAAGGAACAATCCGAAGCCCTATCACTTAACAACTTAAAGAATGTTCTATTCATTTTCTTGGAAAAACTTCAGGTTCTTAGGAACTACTACTCCCATTACAAGTATTCTGAAGAATTCCCAAAACCGATATTTGAAACAAGCCTTTTGAAAAACATGTATAAGGTTTTCGATGCCAATGTGCGGTTAGTAAAGAGAGACTATATGCATCATGAGAATATAGACATGCAAAGAGATTTTACACATCTCAACAGGAAAAAACAAGTGGGACGAACAAAAAACATCATAGACAGTCCTAACTTTCATTACCATTTTGCAGATAAAGAAGGCAATATGACCATAGCAGGCTTACTGTTCTTCGTCTCTTTATTTCTTGATAAAAAAGACGCTATTTGGATGCAGAAAAAGCTAAAGGGATTTAAAGATGGCAGAAACTTGCGTGAGCAAATGACAAACGAAGTATTTTGCAGAAGCCGTATATCTTTGCCTAAGCTAAAAATGGAGACTGTACAAACAAGAGAATGGATGCAACTCGACATGCTTAACGAGTTGATTCGCTGCCCCAAATCTTTGTATGAACGGTTGCGAGAAGAAGATAGGGAAAGTTTTAAAGTGCCTTTCGACATTTTCTCAGATGACTATAATGCCGAAGAAGAGCCATTCAAGAACACACTTGTAAGACATCAAGACCGCTTTCCATATTTTGTCTTAAGATATTTCGATTTAAATGAGATATTCGAACAACTCCGCTTCCAAATAGATTTAGGTACCTATCATTTCTCTATCTATAACAAACTTATCGGTGACGAAGATGAAGTTCGCCATCTCACACATCATCTATATGGCTTTGCGCGCATTCAGGACTTTGCACCACAAAACCAACCAGAAGAATGGAGAAAATTAGTGAAAGACTTAGATCATTTTGAGACATCGCAAAAGCCTTACATATCTAAAACCACCCCACATTATCATTTAGAGAACGAAAAAATAGGCATTAAGTTTTGCAGTGCCCACAACAACCTCTTTCCATCTCTTCAGACCGACAAAACATGCAATGGAAGAAGTAAATTTAATCTCGGAACACAATTTACAGCAGAAGCATTTTTAAGTGTCCACGAATTGTTGCCGATGATGTTTTATTATCTGTTATTGACCAAGGATTACTCCAGAAAAGAAAGCGCAGACAAAGTAGAGGGAATTATAAGAAAAGAAATAAGCAACATATACGCTATCTACGATGCTTTTGCCAATGGTGAGATAAATAGCATTGCAGACTTAACCCGTCGGCTTCAAAATACAAATATACTACAAGGCCATTTGCCAAAACAAATGATTTCCATATTGGAAGGCAGACAAAAAGATATGGAAAAAAAGGCTGAGCGCAAGATTGGGGAAATGATAGACGACACCCAAAGAAGACTTGACTCGCTCTGTAAGCAGACAAATCAGAAGATAAGGATTGGCAAAAGGAATGCCGGTCTGCTAAAATCGGGAAAAATTGCAGATTGGTTGGTAAATGACATGATGCGCTTCCAACCTGTTCAAAAAGACCAAAATAACATTCCAATAAACAATAGCAAGGCTAACAGCACCGAATATCGGATGCTTCAGCATGCGCTTGCGCTTTTTGGCAGTGAGAGCTCCCGTCTTAAAGCTTATTTCAGGCAAATGAACCTTGTGGGAAATGCCAATCCACATCCTTTTCTTGCAGAAACACAATGGGAACATCAAACTAACATTCTGTCTTTCTACCGAAACTATTTGGAAGCGAGGAAAAAGTATCTTAAGGGCTTAAAACCACAAAACAGGAAACAATATCAGCATTTTCTCATACTTAAAGTACAGAAGACCAACCGCAACACATTAGTTACAGGATGGAAAAACAGTTTCAATCTCCCCCGTGGAATATTTACCCAACCAATAAGGGAATGGTTTGAGAAACATAATAATTCAAAAAGAATATACGACCAAATACTATCTTTTGACCGAGTAGGATTTGTTGCAAAAGCTATTCCCTTATACTTTGCAGAAGAATATAAAGACAATGTACAGCCTTTCTACGATTATCCGTTCAATATCGGCAACAAACTTAAACCACAAAAAGGGCAATTCTTAGATAAAAAAGAGCGTGTCGAATTGTGGCAAAAGAATAAAGAGCTATTCAAAAATTATCCGTCTGAAAAGAAAAAGACAGACTTAGCTTATCTTGATTTCCTATCATGGAAAAAGTTCGAACGCGAACTTCGACTTATCAAAAACCAAGACATCGTCACATGGCTGATGTTCAAGGAACTATTCAAAACGACAACTGTGGAAGGATTGAAGATTGGGGAAATACATCTAAGGGACATCGATACAAACACGGCAAATGAGGAAAGCAACAATATTCTAAATAGAATCATGCCCATGAAGTTGCCTGTTAAAACATACGAAACAGACAATAAAGGAAATATATTAAAGGAAAGACCTTTAGCAACCTTTTATATCGAAGAAACGGAAACCAAAGTCCTGAAACAGGGCAATTTCAAAGTATTGGCAAAAGACCGCAGGCTCAACGGACTACTTTCTTTTGCAGAAACTACAGACATTGATTTAGAAAAAAATCCTATCACCAAATTGAGTGTAGACCATGAGCTTATAAAATATCAGACTACAAGGATTAGTATCTTTGAGATGACATTAGGACTGGAAAAGAAACTCATAGACAAATATTCCACACTACCTACAGATAGCTTCAGAAATATGCTTGAAAGGTGGTTGCAGTGCAAAGCTAATAGACCGGAATTAAAGAATTACGTTAATAGTTTGATTGCAGTGAGAAATGCTTTTTCCCACAACCAGTATCCCATGTATGATGCCACACTCTTTGCTGAAGTTAAAAAATTTACCCTTTTCCCTTCTGTCGATACAAAAAAGATTGAGCTAAATATAGCGCCACAGTTACTGGAAATAGTAGGAAAAGCCATAAAAGAAATTGAAAAATCAGAAAATAAAAACTAAATTATGGATTATATGGAATTAGCGAAAGAGGCATTCTCTATAATATGTACCTTTATAGCAGCATACGTGGCCTATTACTATGCTATCAAGCAACTACACCAAAAAAGTGTTGAGAATATTGAATATGCTAAATACCAAGCTGTGTTACAAGCACATAAAAGCCTGTATAGACTACTCAGATTTACTACAGATACTGAAAATGAAGATAGCATATTGATTTGGGAAAGACCAAAAGATGGTGGACTAGAAGCAACCTATTATTTCAGAAAAGGAAACATACGTAAATTTATAAAAGAGCTTTCCAAAGAAATATATAACGAAGGATGTGGTATTTTTATGTCAAAAGAGGCTCTGTCACTAATTTCCGAATATAGAAATATTGTTTATGGTTTCATGCTTTCCGCCCAAAACAATCCCCAAGAAACAATAAGAATAACTAATAGAGAGTCTGTAGAACGAATGAAAAAGATTCACCAAAACCTCTCGATAGAAATCAGACAAGCAATCAATCTGAAAAAACGAGATTTAAGATTTTAATAAATAAAAAGTGAGGAAGTATAACCTAAAAAACAAAGAAAACAGATTGGAAATGAGTCGTTTACTAAATATCCGTTGCATCTGCCTTCTTTTTGAAAGGTAAAAACAACACGAACTTCTCTGAACTCTTGCACCTTACGGTTGCATCTGCCTTCTTTTTGAAAGGTAAAAACAACACCGAAGAGAGATTGCTTTCCTTGGTTTGGGTTGCATCTGCCTTCTTTTTGAAAGGTAAAAACAACTGGGCAGGACATGTACTATCTTGCACTGGAGTTGCATCTGCCTTCTTTTTGAAAGGTAAAAACAACTAACGACACGGTGGCCAATATGTTTTTAAGTTGCATCTGCCTTCTTTTTGAAAGGTAAAAACAACCGTTGGTGGATTAGTAAAGATAAAGATTTGTTGCATCTGCCTTCTTTTTGAAAGGTAAAAACAACAGGCGATGCTGCCGGTGGTAGACTTGTAGGTTGCATCTGCCTTCTTTTTGAAAGGTAAAAACAACGCCGAACGAAAAGGTAATGAAGAATATAGCGTTGCATCTGCCTTCTTTTTGAAAGGTAAAAACAACTTATTTCCGCCTCCTTCACTTCGAGCACTTCGTTGCATCTGCCTTCTTTTTGAAAGGTAAAAACAACCCGATAGCACAATATAATTGGTTACCTTATGTTGCATCTGCCTTCTTTTTGAAAGGTAAAAACAACTATATTCATCTATAGCAGTCAGCTCTGCTAGTTGCATCTGCCTTCTTTTTGAAAGGTAAAAACAACAGAACCTGTCGAACATGTACACGGCGAGGTGTTGCATCTGCCTTCTTTTTGAAAGGTAAAAACAACGGACAAATATGATGGCCAAATCCCTACAAGTTGCATCTGCCTTCTTTTTGAAAGGTAAAAACAACTACGGTGACGTGAACGCACGGACGTTCTCAGTTGCATCTGCCTTCTTTTTGAAAGGTAAAAACAACAGATGATTGTTGTATTGATGGTTTTCATGGTTGCATCTGCCTTCTTTTTGAAAGGTAAAAACAACTCATTGAATCAATTATTGCGCCTGCAACGCGTTGCATCTGCCTTCTTTTTGAAAGGTAAAAACAACCGTTTTGAGTCGTTTTCCTTTTGGTGCAAGGTTGCATCTGCCTTCTTTTTGAAAGGTAAAAACAACCCTTAGCATATATAGATGCCAATAATTCAAGTTGCATCTGCCTTCTTTTTGAAAGGTAAAAACAACCAGGTGTGGTACTCCGAAATGTCGCCTTGAGTTGCATCTGCCTTCTTTTTGAAAGGTAAAAACAACCAGATAGGCCTCTGCCTCTTGCAGTTTAGCGTTGCATCTGCCTTCTTTTTGAAAGGTAAAAACAACTGCTATTTTATGAATGAAGATTATTACCTTAAAACATAATATTTCGTCATCTCAAATTGAAACATGAGACAGTTATCATCAAATATTAAAGCAAATAATTTTTAAGAAGGATACAAAGTATATAACAAATATAAAAGAGAATTTGGGTCTTGTATGGAAATTCTGTAAGAATCAAAAACTTATATAAAATACGCGATGGGATAAAACGTGATCAAACATACTCATCTTAAATGAAAAGAAAAATGAAAAATCTCTTCTCAAACAAGTCTTTGTTCCCTAAAAAAGACACAGCAAAAGATTCCAAGACAACCTTTTGCAAGATAAACAAACCATCTTGCAGATTCTACAAGCCATAACAAAGGGACCTACACAATTAGGCCATGAAAAAAGGGAAGCACACATGCACTCCCCTTGCCAACAAAAAATTACAAAATAAATGGACAGGACGTAAAGCGACATGAAATAAGTCGACTACTCTGACATACCATCATCAAATTGACCGAAAACTCTTATCCGACTTTATTTTTTTTCTCGGGAATGAGTAATGAGGCCCCTATACCTACGGACAGTACGGCAAGAATGAAGATGAGCGACCAAACAGCATCGATCTCTACATACTCATGAATCAGCAGCTTGACACCGATAAACAGCAACAGCAGGCAGACGGCGGGCTTGAGGTAGCGAAAACGGGCGGCCACACCAGCCAACAGAAAGAACATGGCGCGCAGACCAAGGATAGCAAAGATGTTGGAAAAGAACACCACATAGGGGTCGAGCGACACCGAGAAAACGGCCGGAATGCTGTCGAAAGCGAAGATGAGGTCGCTAAATTCAATGAAAATGACTGTAACGAGAAGTGGGGTCATGTAGAGATGACCGCCACGGTGCTTCCCCACAACTTCATAGTCCTGCCCCTCCTTCTTGGCCCTCACAAAGAAAGCATCGCCGTGGAAACGGGGGAAGACACGAAAATGACCGGAGAGAAACTTCACCACAGGATGGGCGGTGACATCCATCTGCTCTTCCTTGTCGCGCTCGAAAAACATCTTGATGCCACTATAGACGAGGAAAACTCCGAAGACAAGCAATATCCAGTCGAACTTGGCAATGACCGTGGCACCGAGAAAAATAAAGATGAACCGCAAGACGATGGCTCCGAGAATGCCCCAGTTGAGCACCCGCTGATACTCCATCTTGCTCACACCAAACGATGTAAAAATCATCATCATCACAAAAAGATTGTCCACCGAGAGTGTCTTCTCGATGAGGTAACCGGTGATGTAGGAGATGGTCATGTGATGGCGGTATTGTTCCAATCCCCCCTCAAAGTCATTAGGGTCGAGTTTGAGATGGGAAGCATAACGCCGGGCAACTTCCTGCAAGTCGGAGAAATTGTTGATACCATGTACCAAATCACCGTGAAACCATAGGAAAACGGAAAAGAGCAGGGCCAAGGTGATCCACACGGCCGTCCATGCGCCCGCCTCCTTCATCGACACTTCGTGAGCCTCCTTGTCTATCACCAGCATGTCGAGCATCAGAATGCCCACGATAAACACAATGAAACAGCCGAAAAAGATGATTTCTGTGTAATGCATACTTTCCTATTCTAAACAGGGCACAAAGATACGAAATATCCGCTTAACAGACGCTACATCTTGATGATATTCATCGGATTTTTTCTACAACATCTATTTCTAGGGATATGGAGAAGCCGGCGACAGAACAATTATTTCATTTACCGGTCCGTCATTTAAACCGATGTGCCGAACGGCGTATGCAAGTTTTCTTCCCCACAATATAGCGTTCTAAAATAAAAAGTGTACCTTTGCAGTTGGTTATGGACGGATTAGTACTTGCGCTGATGATTCCATTCATCGGCACCACTCTCGGTTCCGGCTTCGTATTCTTCATGAAAGAAGAGATGCCGGCAAAGTTGCAAAAGACCCTCTTGGGCTTTGCTTCCGGTGTGATGGTGGCAGCCTCCATCTGGTCGCTGCTCATACCGAGCATGGAAATGTGCTCCGGCATGGGCAAGGCTGCCGTTGTCCCGGCAGCTGTGGGACTCCTGGCCGGCATGGCATTTCTCCTGCTGCTCGACACCATCACCCCCCACCTGCACATCGGCAATGCCCTCCCCGAAGGCCCCCATGCCCACCTCTCGCGCACAGCGATGCTCGCGCTCGCGGTCACCATCCACAACATCCCCGAAGGTATGGCCGTGGGTGTTGTCATAGCCGGTGCCTTGCAGGGCGGAGACTGGATTTCGCCGACGGCAGCCATGGCCATGTCGCTGGGCATCGCCATACAGAACATTCCCGAAGGAGCTATCATCTCTATGCCCATGAGGGCGGCGGGCGGCAGCCGGATGAAATCGTTTATCATGGGAACTTTGAGCGGAGCGGTGGAACCTATCGGTGGTTTGGTAGTCATTCTGCTGGCCTCGATAACCACACCCATCATCCCCTACCTGCTCGGTTTTGCCGCCGGTGCCATGTTCTATGTCGTCATCGAGGAACTCATTCCGGAGGCCTCCGAGGGCGAGCACAGCAACCTGTCTACCATAGGCTTTGCCATCGGTTTCGTGATAATGATGGTCATGGATGTGGTGCTGGGCTGACATCGGGTAGCATCTATCATGCATGGCAGTCTCAGAAAACCCCAGTGCGATCGTCTTTTCTGCCTTAAAAAAGCATAACACTTACTTTGAGGTATTGCGAAAGACAAATAGATTAGCTATCTTTGCACACAGATACTATTGTTTTTTAATAATTATAAGATTATGGTAATTGAAAAAGTTCATGCAAGAGAAATCCTCGACTCAAGAGGTAATCCTACTGTTGAAGTGGAAGTGACATTGGAAAATGGCGTTATGGGACGTGCCAGCGTACCGTCGGGCGCCTCAACCGGCGAAAACGAGGCTCTCGAGCTGCGCGACGGCGACAAGGCCCGCTATGGCGGAAAGGGTGTCCTGAAGGCCGTTGACAACGTGAACAACGTGATTGCTCCCGCCCTGAAAGGATTCAGCGTGCTCGAACAGCGCAAGATCGACTACAAGATGTTGGCACTCGACGGCACTCCCACCAAGAGCAAACTCGGTGCAAATGCCATCCTCGGTGTGAGTCTCGCCGTGGCCCATACGGCTGCCAAGGCCCTCAACATTCCGCTCTATCGCTACATCGGCGGTGCCAACACTTACGTGCTGCCCGTGCCCATGATGAATATCATCAACGGTGGTGCCCACTCCGATGCGCCCATCGCTTTCCAGGAATTCATGATTCGTCCGGTAGGAGCTCCCAGTGAGAAAGAAGCTATCCGCATGGGTGCCGAGGTGTTCCACGCTTTGGCCAAACTGCTGAAGAAGCGCGGTCTGAGCACAGCTGTTGGTGACGAAGGTGGTTTCGCTCCTGCCCTTGATGGCATCGAAGACGCTTTGGAGAGCATCTGCCAGGCCATCCGCGACGCCGGTTACGAACCGGGCAAGGATGTGAAGATTGCCATGGACTGTGCAGCCAGCGAATTTGCCGTACAGGAAAATGGTCAGTGGTTCTATGACTACCGCCAGCTGAAAGACGGCAAGAAGAAGGATCCCAACGGCAAGAAGCTCACTGCCGACGAGCAGATCGCTTACCTCGACGAACTGATTACCAAATATCCCATCGATTCTATTGAGGATGGTCTCGACGAGAACGACTGGGAAAACTGGGTGAAGCTCACAGCCAAGATCGGCGACCGTTGCCAGTTGGTGGGTGACGACTTGTTCGTGACCAACGTGAAGTTCCTCGAAAAGGGTATCAAGATGGGCGCAGCCAACTCTATCCTCATCAAGGTGAACCAGATCGGTTCGCTCACCGAGACCCTCGAAGCCATCGAAATGGCCCACCGTCACGGCTACACCACTGTGACCAGTCACCGTTCGGGTGAGACGGAAGACACCACCATCGCCGACATCGCCGTGGCTACCAACTCCGGACAGATCAAGACCGGTTCGCTGTCACGCACCGACCGCATGGCCAAGTACAACCAGCTCATCCGCATCGAGGAAGAACTGTGCTGCTCTGCCCGGTATGGTTACACCAAGTTGAAGTAACAATCACTCAGACGGATGCATCAGCTTCGTATCAAACGCGTCTATTCGGAAGCAGACCCCACCGACGGTTATCGGATTCTCACCGACCGCCTGTGGCCGAGAGGCATCGCCAAAGACAAGGCTGCCATTGACGATTGGGCCAAGCAGATTGCACCGACAGCAAGTCTCCGGCAGTGGTTCGGCCACAAGCCGGAGAACTTCGCACCGTTTAAAGAACAGTATATCGCCGAACTGAATGCCAATCCCGATGCGCCACAATTTGTGGCCAAATGCAAACGGCTGTTGCAAGACACCGATGTCACGTTGCTCTATGGAGCGAAAGACGAGGTGCACAACCACGCTGTCGTGCTAAGAGACTGGATACTCGGATAAGCGGATATGACATAATGAAAAGGGAGGGAGCCATCAGACTCCCTCCCTTTTTCGTTCTCCCTTACCAACGGCATGGGCAAGAACCGGTAGACTTCAACCGCTCATAGCTATCAAAAAGAAAAGCTGAAGACACGTCCCTGCCCGTTTCCACCTTTCGAAGGGCCTTACAATAAGCCCTGAAACCGACCATTTCCGGGACAAGAAAGATGCCGACTCTAAAAAATTTTCACAACAAACAAAGCACAACAAACCAACTGCCACACAACATGAACAAAGACCTCCTGTCGTTTTACCACCGCCGGGTTGCCCACTACGCAGCAATGGCCGAAAGATTGAGGAAGCGCAACAAGCTGTTCATGCTCTCCTCCTTCCTCTCTTTCATGCTCATCCCCGCCTGCATTGGGATCTATGCCTCAGCCGACAAGGGACAACTGTGGCTGATGGCGGGCCTACTGGCATTCCTACTCTATCTCGCCATACGCTATCTGGACAACAAAAACGGCAAACAGATAGAACATGCCGAAAACCTGCTCAGCGTCTACGAAAAGGAAGAGGCCTATCAACAAAACAACTTCTCAAGGTTCGGCTCCGGTGAACAATACATCGACCCACGACATGCGTTCACCTACGACTTGGACATTTTCGGCAGCGGTTCTCTCTTTCAGCGGATGAACAGAACCATCACCACGGGAGGCAGCGACACGCTTGCGGGCTATCTTGCCGATGTACGCATGCGCCCCGTTGGGGAAATTGAGAAACGGCGGGAGGCCATCCGCGAACTCGCCGAATGCGAACCGCTGCGCGCGGCATTTTGTGCCCACGGACAGAAACATATCATCAATACAGCCGAAATACTCTCCGCGCTGAACACCATCAAGGACATCCGCATTTCAAAATTCGCCCTCTCGCGGCTTTCCTTGGGCATGGCCGGCTTGGGCATCGGTCTACTGGCCGTCACAACCGTGCTGGCCGCGACCGGCAGCCTGTCTCCTGTCATTCCGGTGGCATGGGCTGTGATACAGCTCTTTGCCGTGCAGATGGCCTGCGCCCGGTCGCTGGGAAAAATCAACAAGGTGGTGGGAAAGATGCACACCCACCTGCGGGCATACATCAGCCTCATCAGACTGATTGCCGCTTCCGACCTGAAAGCGGCCGAAAACCGCGAAATCATTACGGCCATAGCAGGAAAGGAAACCGATGCCATCGCTTCGTTCGAGCAACTGTCAAGGCTGCTCGACGGACTCGATCAACGGGGCAACATCATGGGCCTCATCCTCTTCAACTCACTCTTTGCCGGCGACTATTTTCTTGTGCGGAGGTTCCTGAAATGGCAAGTCCGCTACATGCCTTGCATCGAAGACTGGATAGCGGCCGTGAGCCGTTTCGACGCATTGGTGTCCCTGGCCACCTACCGCTATAACGAACCGCAGGCCGTCGATGCCGAGATTGTGGACGAGGAGCAGGTAGTCTATCGGGCAGAAGGCATCTACCACCCATTTTTGGGCGAAAAAGCCGTGAGCAACAATTTCCGCATCGACGACCGGCACTACTACATCATCACCGGAGCCAACATGGCCGGCAAGAGTACCTTCCTGCGCACCATCGGCGTAAACTATCTTCTGGCTATCAACGGGCTGCCCGTATTTGCCGATCGGCTCACTGTTTCCGTGTTTTCGCTGTTCACCGGCATGCGCACCACCGACGACCTCAACCACGGCATCTCCTATTTCAACGCAGAACTGCTGCGCCTGAAACAACTCATGGAGAGCTGCCGGCGGTCGCCCCGCACACTGATTATCCTTGATGAAATACTGAAAGGCACCAACTCGCTCGACAAACTGAACGGTTCGCGCCTTTTCCTGCAAGAGATTGCCACCCTCGCCGTGACGGGCATCATCGCCACCCACGACTTGGAACTGTCTAAAATGGCCGATGCTATGCCCGACCGTTTCCACAACCATTGTTTCGAAATACAGCTGTCGACCGACATCACCTACACTTACAAGATAACGCCCGGTGTCGCCCGCAACCAAAATGCCACCTACCTGCTTCGCAAAATGCTCCTGACGCATTGAAAACAAGCCGGAAGGCTGTCACCGCTCCACCTCCAGCACATACACCGGTTGCGGCTCCACGCTGACGGTTCGCTCACCATCGCCCTGCCTCGCATCCTGCACGAAGAGGTGGAGTCGTTTCCGGCTCTTCCAAAGTTCGGTGTCGTGGGTCGGCTCCCAAGCATTGACGGGGAAATCAGTCAGGTCTGCCGTCTGCCATTCGTGGCGTTTCACATTCCGGGTGTAGAACATCGAGACACAGCTGCCGCGCTCCACATCCCGGAAGAGATAATACACCCTGCGACCGTCGACCACAATGCGGGGCCGGGCAATGGGTATCATCTTCGTGCCCCCACCCTTGAGCGTGAACGGCGTGTGGCGTGAGGAGACCGTTTCGCAGTGCCACTGCCGACCATCGTTCCACACCAGCCGGTATTGTGGTACACCGGAATCGCTGTCGCGCCAATAGGTGGCAATGTAGGGATGGCCGTGGCTGTCGGCACTCATACTCGTCTGGTTGATGAGTTCCGAGTTTTGCGGTATGCGGCAGGCATACTCCGCATTGCTGAGGCGGATGGGAAGGCTGTAAGGCTCACCCGTAGACTTCTGCCACGTCTTGCCGTTGTCCACGGAGCGGGCATAGCACAGGTCATGATTGGTCTCCACCAGCCACGACTCGCGCCACACCCACGAGAGATGAATCGTGCCCCACTCGTCCACATAGAGTTGCCAATAGGCGTTGCGGGCGTTTTCACCGTCGATGAGCACATCCTGCACGCGCTCCCATTTGCGTGTGGCCACGGAGTAGCGGTTCATCACCAGATTGCCGCGGCCCGAGCGACCCGAGCGATAGACAAACAGCAGGTCGCCGCCCTTGAGGGTGTAGAACTCGGGATAGGTCACTTTGTCTTCATCTATCCCCGTCATGGGCAGCTTCTCCCCCAACTCCAGTGAGCCCGGAGCCACACTGCGGCAATAGTTCAGGCGGTGGCCGTGGTGGTCGAATGCCACGTGCAGGTAGCCGTCGCCGTCGAGCATCATGCTGATGACGTTGTGCCCGTCCTTCACGTTACCGCGATATTGCGTGCGATGCAGCTGCCAGGCTTCCTCGTTCAGTTTTCGCTTGCCCAGTGTGAGATAGCCGTCGCCATCGTAGTAGCTGATGTATTGTTCGCCGCCGTGGGTCACCAGAGAGTTGTTGCGAAACACAGCCGTGTTGACCGATGTGCGGCTGTAGCCCTTCCCCACCGACACCAGCCGTCCTGTATGGGGAGCCACCGCCTGCAGTTTATTCTTTTCTCCGTCGCCCGCAAGGCCGACTGTGGGGCATACCATCAACACCGCGAGCAGTGATAATAAATGTCTTTTCATCATCTATCTAACAAAAGTTTTTTCATTCCACCTTATTATATATCCTTTCGCCATCCTCCTGCATTCTTTCATCTGCACGGGAAACGGCAAAACGGCCCTTGCGTAAACCGGAAGTTTCTTCTCTTTGCGGTCTCGGCTTTCAGTCATTAGGCTTTCGAAAGCAAAGATAATAAAAAGAATTGTCAGGCAGTGGGGATAAAATGAGAAAAAAAAGGGACTAATCGTCCATTATAGCTATTAAAGCCGAATACCGACACAAAACGCTGGCAAATGACAGGGTACAACATAGCGGTGTGTCAACATTATTGACCTCCCACCCCGTTTCATCCTGCCCGTTTCCACGAAGTGATTTCTTCCGGCCCGAAATACTCGATTTTCAGGGCAGTTTATAAATCCCTATCAATCACCCACTTGATTTATTTTGACATCCCAAACGATCTCTCAAAGGTTGCAAAAGAGCCTCAATGAGCACTTGAAAGAGCCCGTTTTGTCTTCTCACTACAGCCATCCGACACGCTCAAACGGCCTCTTTCGCACTGCCGGTCGGCCCAAATGGGAAAAACAGCCGATCCTTTCGCCCTTCCAAGCGTATTTTTCCCGCCCCGCTATCACCTATTTGAGCAAAACAAAAAGTCCTGCCTTTTTACTTTTTGTCATGCTTTTTTTCTGTGTGGTGATGTTATGCTTAATAACCGTTAATTTCTGTTCCGTAGTTTCTCCATTTGATATTTGATGTATATTGTGCCGCTATTCGGATCAGCCTTTCAAAGAGGTCATACTTGTTCTCTTTGCTGTCCCGAAAGAACCTACGATTGAACTTCCAGCAGTATTCATTAAGGTAGAGTTGCAGGAATCTCTCGTCTATGTCTTTATGTATGGCCTCGATTCCACTTCGGCATTCCCCGGTAACGATATGTACCCATGGCAGGATTTTTGTTACGACGTCATGGGCATCCGTCTCTGTTTCTAAATGCGCCTCATGCTCGCCAACCACTTCTTCCAGCCTTAACAGATTATGTCCTCCGTCTGTAAGAACTTTGGCATCGTCTTTGACGGCAGCCGTAACGAAAGGCTTGATGGTTTCGAACCGGATGTCAGGCAGCGCACACATCTTGATGTAACGGACAGCTTTCTTGATTTTTGTCTGTGAGCTTTTAGCCAACAGTATAGATGCCTTGTTAACCTTCTCCGTATCAGTGAGGTCTGTAAGGTATCTGAGCATTATTTCGTCAACAGGCCTGCTCTCAGCCATTACCAAAACACCGGTCTTTCTGCGCTTCCTTGTCTTTTCTCCATCTTTGTTCGTAATGGAGGAGGTCGGGAAATACGAAATGTCGAGCTCTATTTGGTCCGCCATCTTATACAAGGAATCTCTTTGCCCCATGATGTCCCGGTACTTCATCACCATAAGCCAGGCGGGTGGGTAATACTTCATTTCCAACTGGTGCTGGATTTCCTTGGCTGAAAGCACCTGTTTGAAAGACGTCATCATGTGAGCAGTAAAGAACCATGGATATAAGGGCAGATGGCTTTTCTCCATTACGGTACCTTGGGTAAGGGTGGTCCAATTTCCACACTCCATGCATTGGAATACGCTGCGTCTCTCAACCCATTTATGGCTCGTGCAGCCACATTTCGGACATACGATACCAACAGAATGCCGTATTTCCTTGAAGTATGAGATACAATCGTCCTCATTGGTAAAACGAGAAAAGAAATCTTTCAGCAACATGGGCGTTCGATTTCTTGCAAAAGTACTTATATTACAGTGCATTATATACTAATTAGGACTTTTTAAGTATAACATCACCACACAGAATGCTTTTTGTATGTCATGATGGGTACAATACCACTTGGAATAGAAGCAAGAAGATACTTAAAGATAGAAAAAATCGCTTTATGCCTTAAATTTTCATCAAAATTAAATGTTCCATAAATATTTTTATACATCTTTGCACTCGGATGTCAAGTACGCCTATGTGTAGGTGTGCGTTATAAAGAGTTCGACTTTGAAAAGAGCGTTTGAAATATTGTCTTTTATCTGAAATCTGCAAAATTTCAACTACCAAAGACAATAGGCAATACGCTCACGCTTGGGATTATTATACCCTTACCAAGGGCATAATATACCTCATGGCGTGGGCTATTGTTTGTTGTTTGGTAGTGGGTATTGCAGAACCTTGAACACGACAACATTCAATAGTTCCCACGCTTTTACTATTTATATTAACCGCTTACTTCTGGGAGACAGTTGGCAAAACGCTCACACATGAAACAGTTTTTTTATAAATAAAAATGATTGTAAGTCGTATGCTTGTTTAGAGATCGCTGATAATACATGGGAAGGTTATGTCATCGTAAAATTTCGTTCCCCATTAGATTGCTCTAAATTAGAATTCATTCATGTAAACAATAATAATGGGGAAAGGCAATACACGAAATTACAGCATTTAAATGTCTATCGGATCAAATGGAATGTGAATCTGAATGGAAAACGATAGATGAAAGATACATAGCATCTATCTTCTCTAAAAATGAGCTTTCCACTTTTCAAAAAGAGATAGAGGACTATCTAAATAAAAATAAAAAGAGATAGTATTTGATAAGGTATGAGTATACTTACATTTCTTTTTAAAAAAAGAAAGAGAAAAAATCAATTCTGCTCACCATTTCGAAGTTAAAACTCGTTAGAAACTTGGTGCTATGGGAAAAAAGGATTATCTTTGTGGCGTAGTAATCATTTTTATATAAAGGAGGCATGAATATGTGTATATTGGAAAAGATGCAAGAATTTGCTGCCAATGGCATACGTGTGTTCGGAAAGGCTTCCAAAGGACAGTTTCATTCGGAGTCTGAAGCCGTCAAAGCCATTAAAAAGGAGATGATGGAAAGAACGTCCGACCGCCGTGATGACATCGAAAGTCTTTTGCAAGACAAAAAGAAAGTCGAAGCTGATATTCGCAAGAGCTTTAACAACCTTATTCTGATCAATGGGTAAGCAATCTATTAGCAGAAAAGAGACGCAGGTCTCTATGGGAGATTCAACAGGAAAGCAGCTCGAACAGACAGTTTCCGTTGATGACAATTCTCTGCCCTCTCCCCAAGAGTTGGCTCAATATCAACAAATAGACCCCGATATTGTCAGGTTTTTGATAGAAACTTCTGTCAAGGAACAAGCCCACCGCCATCGTATGGATGATGAAAAAATGAAGCTTCTGAAAAATTCAGAACGAAAGAACACTCGTATGAATTGGTGGGGGATGTTTTTTGCTTTTCTATCTCTTATTTTATTCATGGGGGTTGCTGCTTTTGCCCTATACTTGAATAAGCCGTGGTTTGCAGGAATCTTTGGAGGGACTGCAATCTTAGCTGTAATAACAACCTTTGTGGAAGCTGGTAAGGATTCTGCTAAAAATAAAAAATAATTTGGGTAAAAAAATACCATTAAGGTGAGATTTGTTCTCGCCTTTCTCTTTACTTTCCAACTCTTACTCTCTGACTATTTTGTTACCTTACCGAAACAAATAGGAAAACGGGGCCAGCCGATATTTTTTCTATCAACTTAGGAACAAAAAAGAAAAGGGTAGGAAACCTCGCGGTTTTCTACCCTTTCTCATCAAAGTCGGGATTACTGGACTCGAACCAGCGACCTCACGCCCCCCAGACGCGTGCGCTACCAACTGCGCTAAATCCCGATTTGCGAGCGCAAAGGTACGCACTTATTCTGACATTTGCAAATTTTATAGCACTTTATTTTGCCTTTTAAGTGATTTATCGTAAATTTGCACCATATAAAATCCAAGATATGAAGCATCCTCTCCTCCTTTTTCTAATGGTTGTGGGACTCCTTTTGGTCTCGTGCAAAAGTGAAGACGACCTGCCACTCGAGACGGCGGGCATTGACCAAGACGAAGACAACACGACGGCTAAACTTGACGAGTCGTATGTCTATCAGTTGCCGGTGGTGTTTCATGTGCTTTATCAAGATGCTTCCGACAAGTCGCAATACGTGGATGCGAACAGACTGAAAGAGATTTTGCAGAACGTGAACGACCTTTGGAAGGGCAACATATACGGCGAAAGCGAGAATATGGGGGTACACTTTGTGTTGGCCAAACAAGACGAGGCGGGAAAGGCAATGCCCATTCCGGGAGTGGAATATATCAAATATGAAGGCACTTACCCTATAGATGCCTATGACTTCATGAAGCAGAAAAGCAACCTTAAATATATTTGGGATCCCAATGAGTATATCAATGTAATGGTGTACAACTTCAAGGAAGAAGAAAAGAGCGGGCTTCTGCTGGGCATCTCACACATGCCACTGACCATCAAAAGCGACTCGGCGCTGGCCGGACTGGAAACGACGGAATATCGCAAAATTCCCAAAAACCGATTGTCTTACGCCCCTTGCACGTCGATCAACAGCAGTCTGCACAACGGGAAATCGATCATTAACACTCAGTCTACACGCTATACTTTGGCCGACAAGGGGAAAAAAGGCTATGAATATTCATCGGCCGATGTCAACGTGACCTTGGCACACGAACTGGGGCACTATCTCGGCCTGCACCATGTGTTTGCCGAAGAAAAGAACGACAAAGGATATACAAGCATCGACGACTGCCAGGACACTGACTATTGTGAAGACACTCCCAGCTATAACATCTTGGAATATAACAAAATGCTGACGCAATATATCGAACAAAAAAAGCAGAATCATGAGCAGGTGCAGATGAAGGATGTGGCCAAGCGCATCAACTGCAGCAACGAGAGTTTCCTCTCGGAGAACTATATGGACTATGCTATCAGTTACAGCTTCAGATTTACGCCCGACCAAAAGAAAAGGGTGAGAAACGTGCTCTACTACAGTCCGCTGATACCCGGTCCCAAGAAAAACGGTGCCAACGGTGTGCCTCCGGCAACACGCGCATCAGCCGACAACGGCAAGCCCTACGACCTGCCAATCACCATCGTTAAATGAAAAAGAAAATCTTCTTAATACATGCAATATAAAATCACCGCCCCGGAACGTATTCAGGCAACCATCGATCTTCCGGCATCAAAAAGCATCAGCAACAGAGTGCTGATGATACATGCGCTTGCGGGCGGAGACACTCTACCGGACAATCTCAGCGACTGTGACGACACGGAAGTCATCATACGTGCCCTCGCCGCAATGCCTTACGAAATCGACATCAAAGCCGCGGGTACGGCCATGAGGTTTATGACGGCGTATCTTTCTGTGACGGAGGGCAAACACCTGCTTACGGGAACCGACCGCATGAAACGGCGGCCTATAGCACCGCTCGTCAATGCCCTGCACTATCTGGGAGCCGACATCCGATATGCCGGAGAGACGGGATTTCCACCTCTCATCATAAATGGCAAAACGCTTGAAGGCGGACGCTTGGAGGTGCCGGGAAACATCAGTTCGCAATATATTTCCGCATTGTTGATGATCGGGCCGGCACTGAAAGAAGGACTTGAACTGCACCTCATGGGAGAGATCATCTCCCGTCCATACATAGACCTCACGCTTTGGACGATGCAAGAATTTGGTGCCGAAGCGGAATGGACGGATATGGACATCATCACTGTCAGGCCACAAGTCTACAAGTCTCATCCCTATCTCATCGAGAACGACTGGAGCGCGTCGAGCTATTGGTATGAAATGCTTGCCTTGCAGGGAGCCTCCGGTTCGTCAATCAAACTAAAGGGACTCACAGACGGCTCCAAGCAAGGCGACTCGGTAGTCAAATACCTTTTCAGTTTGTTGGGTGTGAAGACGACATTCGACAACAAGGAAGAGGGGCAGCCCACAACTGTAACCCTCACCCGCCATCGCTGCCTGCTGCCCCGCCTTGACTATGACTTCACGGGCTCGCCCGATTTGGCACAGACCTTTGTCGTGACATGTGCGTTGCTGGACATTCCCTTCACGTTTACTGGTTTGGCCAGTCTGAAAATCAAGGAGACCGACCGCATAGAGGCTTTGAAAGCCGAAATGAAAAAATTGGGCTATCTCATCAAAGACGAGAACAACAACACCCTGCGCTGGGAAGGAGAGCGCTGCACGCCCTCTCTGCAACCTATCGACACCTACGAAGACCATCGCATGGCATTGGCTTTTGCCCCGGCTGCCTGTCGGTTTCCCGGGTTGAGAATCAACAATCCGGGCGTGGTGAGCAAATCCTATCCCCACTATTGGGACGATTTGCGCAAAGCGGGATTCAACATTGAGGAAGTATGATTTATCTGTTATTGGCTCTCGTTGCAGGCGGTCTGCTTGTCGGATTTTTCACTTGGATCGGTAACCGCAACAGCCAAGGCGATGAAGAATGTATCGTCGTCAAGAAAGGTGACTGTACCACATGTAACGGAGAGAACAGCAAGTGTGAGCAGGAATGTATGTTGGAAGCCTCTGTCAAGGACATAGAATACTACAACGACGAAGAACTCGACGCTTTCGCCGGACGCCCGGCCGATGCCTACAGCGAGAGGGAAGTGGAACAGTTTTCGGAAGTGCTCTACACGATGAAGCCTGAGGAGGTGAAAGGATGGACGCGCAGCCTGACCCTGCGCGGCATTAATATCCCCAACCAACTCAAGGACGAAGTTTTCGCATTCTTATGAACATCATCGAATACGCTTTTTTTCAAAATGCCCTGCTGGGTTCGCTGCTTGCCAGTATTCTCTGCGGCATTATTGGCACCTACATTGTGACACGTCGCTTGGTCTTCATCAGCGGCGGTATCACCCATGCGTCGTTCGGCGGCATCGGCATCGGGGTGTTCAGCGGCATCAACCCCATTCTGTCGGCCATGGTGTTTGCCGTATTAAGCGCCTGCGGAGTGGAGTGGCTGTCAAAGCGCAGCGATGTGCGCGAAGACTCGGCCATAGCCGTCTTCTGGACGCTTGGCATGAGCGTGGGCATCATCTGTTGTTTCCTCACACCCGGTTTTATGCCCGACCTGCCCTCTTTCCTTTTCGGAAGCATTTTGACTATCGGGACAGCCGATCTATGGCTGCTGGGAATTCTTACTGCCATTGTGGTCGCCACCTTTAGTTTTTTTTGCCGCCAGATAGTAAGCGTGGCCTTCGACAGCATCTTCGCCCGTTCACAACATCTGCCCGTCACCCTGATAGAGTATTTCATGATGGCAATCATCGCCATGACCATCGTCTCCACGCTCCGCATGGTGGGCATCGTACTAGCCATCAGTCTGCTCACCATCCCGCAAATGACGGCCAACCTTTTCACGTTCAGTTTCCGGCGCATGATATTCCTTAGCATCGCCATCGGCTGGGCCGACTGTCTGATAGGGTTGGCAATCAGCTATCAGCTCAACGTGCCTTCGGGAGCCTCCATCATTTTTGTCGGTGTCATTGTCTACGCTATTGCCAAGACAATAAAAACCCTTTGTTTGAAGTTCTATAAACGTGAGACTAACCGACTATAGACATATCGCCGTCTTGTTGACCGTTGTGACTGCACTGACCATTGCAGGATGCGGCACACAGAAGAACACCGCGCAGAGTCGTTGGTGGCAATCTTTCACAGCTCGCTACAACACCTACTATAATGGTTCGATGGCCTATATCGATGGTTCGTTGGAGAAAGAGCAGGGCAACAAAGACAACTTTACAGAACTGATTCCACTCTACACCGTGGGCAACAAAGGCAGTAGGGAACTGGGGCTGTCAAACTTTCAACGCGCCATAGAAAAAAGCGAAAAGGCCATCCACCAGCACAGCATCAAACGCAGGCCTGAATGGACCAAGAGCCGGCGCAAAACCGCCAAGGATATAGAGTGGCTCAACCGGCGCGAGTACAATCCTTTTCTCTGGAAAGCGTGGCTGCTGATGGGGCGTGCACAGTTCCACAGCGGAGCCTTTGACGAGGCGGCTTCCACTTTCGCCTACATGAGCAGACTCTACGCAACCCAACCGGCCATCTACGGCCGTGCCCGCGCATGGCTTGCCAAATGCTACATAGAACAAGGATGGATGTATGATGCGGAGGATGTCATTCGCAACATGCAGCGTGACTCCATCCATTGGGCAGCCCAAAAAGAATGGGACTATACATACGCCGACTACTACATACACTCCGGCGACTTTAGAAAAGCCATACCCTACTTGAGAAAAGTCATCCGCCACGAGATGCGGCGCAAGCAGCGTGCCCGTGAATGGTATCTCATGGGGCAGCTGTATGCCGCTATCGGAAATAGGCAGGAAGCCTACAAATCCTTTCGCCGGGTGGTGCGGCTAAGTCCGCCTTACGAATTGGATTTCAATGCCCGCATAGCCATGTCGGAGGTTATGGCAGGAAGCCAGTCGAAGAAAATGATTGCCAAGTTGAAGCGAATGGCAGCCAATGACAACAACAAAGAGTATCTTGATCAGGTGTACTACGCCATCGGCAACATCTACTTGGCACAAAAAGATACCGCCAACGCCATCGGAGCCTACGAACAGGGCAGCAGAAAAGCTACGCGCAACGGGGTGGAGAAAGGTGTGTTGTTGCTCCACTTGGGCGACCTCTACTGGAATCGGGAGAAATTCAGCGATGCCCGGCGTTGCTATGGTGAAGCCATCGGACTGCTTGACAAAGATCGCAAAGACTATGCAGTGCTTTCCCAACGCTCCAAAGTACTCGACGAATTGGTACCACACACCGAGGCCGTCGAACTGCAAGATTCGCTCCAAGCCTTGGTTAAGATGAATGAGAAAGACCGCAATGCTGCCATCGACCGGGTCATCGCCGCTTTGAAGAAAAAGGAGAAAGAAGAGCGTGCGGCCCAAGCCGAAGCGGAAAGCAATCGGACTCAACAACAGAACAGTGGCGCAATGAGGCCGAATCTGCCCAACGTGACATCTCCCAATGCAACTACAAGCACTACATGGTATTTCTATAATCCCACGGCAGTGAGCCAAGGAAAGTCTGTGTTCCAACGCCAATGGGGCAAGCGAGAAAATGTAGACAACTGGCAAAGAAGCAACCGGACAGTTGTGATGGATGTCGGCGGAGCTGAAAATATGACTGATGCCATGCGCGATTCGCTTGTTCGGGCGGCAGAGATGAAAGATTCTCTAGCGCAGATAGCCGACAGTGCCCACAATGATCCTCATCGCCGGGAGTATTATCTGGCGCAGATTCCGTTCACTCCCGAACAGATGGAAGCCAGCAATAAGATTCTCGAAGACGGGCTCTACAATTCAGGCGTCATATTCAAAGACCAGCTCGATAAGCTCCGGTTGAGCGAGAAAGCACTGCGCCGGTTGGTAGACAACTATCCCGACTTTGAGCATTTAGACGATGCTTATTATCATCTCTTCCTGCTCTATTCGCGCATGGGCATGCCTACAGTGGCTGAAAGCTATATCAACAAACTGAAAAGGGGTTATCCCAAGAGCCGATGGACAGCCTTGCTTACCGACCCCTACTTTAAAGAGAATGCCCGATTCGGCGTTCATATAGAAGACTCGCTCTATGCAGCCACCTACGCGGCATTCAAGGCCGATAGATACCATGAGGTGAAAAGCAACATGCGCCTCTCCGAAGAACGCTTTCCCATGGGTGCCAACAGGGACAAATTCCTGTTCATCGGCGGTCTAAGCAAGCTCAATAATGGAGATGCTACGGGCTGCGTGGACGATATGAGACGGGTGGTTGAATCGTATCCTAATAGCCGCATCAGCGAGATGGCCGGCATGATCGTTAATGGAGTGAATGCCGGACGCCATTTGCGTGGGGGAAAATTTGATTTGGGTGACGTGTGGAACAGAAGAAGCATTGTACTCAACGACAGCGACTCCATTGCCAAACAGGCTTTTTCGACCGACCGGAATGCCGACTTCGTTTTTATGGTGGTTTACACCCCCGACTCCCTCAACGAAAACCGGCTGCTCTTTGAATTGGCTAAATTCAACTTCACAACTTATCTGGTGCGCAATTTCGATATTGATATCGAAGATGTCGACGGTCTCCATCGCATGGCGGTCAGCGGCTTCCGCAACTATGACGAGGCCTTGCAATACGCTCATCAGCTCTATCAACAATCCGGCATTGCCAAACTATTGGGCAACAGTCGCTCCATCATCATCAGCCGGCCCAACATAGACTTACTCGGGACGCGTTTCTCTTACGACGACTATGCCAAGTTCTATTCCAAACATTTTGCACCTCTGAAGGTTTCCACTTTCCGTCTGCTCACCGAACCAGCCGAGATTGCGACAAAGAAAGAATCTGAAACTGAGCCTACTCCCGAAGAGATAGACCGCACATTGGATGAAGACGGATTCATCGATAACGGCCTTGACATACTCCCCGAACAGAACAATGTGCCCCCTACGCATACGGGGACACTAATCATCCCCGAGGAAAAGACACCAACGCCGGTGGACAAAGGCACTATCATTATTCCCGAAGCCCCGCTTGTCAAGCCAAGCCAACCGGCTATACCGGTCAAGCCGACCACTCTCCCCGCCAAACCGACGGGTACGGGCAGCAAACAGACCACCCCGATCGGTAAACCGAACGCTACCGGCAAGACACCGGCGGTCCCTAAACCGGCTCCCACGCCCAAGCAGTCTCCGAAGCCCCAACCCAAGAAAGAGGATACAGGAGTCTATTTTGATGACGGGTTCGGCGGCACATTCACCAGTGGTAAAAACACCGGCAAATCCAGTAAGAATGACCGAAACAAACCGGAAAAGAAGAAGCAGACTTTCGATCTCGAGGATGAATATTACGAATTAGACGGATTTTAAGATATGAGCAACGGATTATTACTTTGGATTGATGACGAGATAGAACTCCTCAAGGCCCACATCATCTTTCTTGAAAAGAAAGGATATGAAGTAACGACAGTCAACAATGGCTCAGATGCTATTGACCTATGTCGCCAGCAAACATTCGACCTCATCCTACTTGATGAAATGATGCCGGGACTCAGCGGACTCGAAACACTCCACAGACTGAAAGAGATTCAGCCTTCCACACCGGTCGTGATGTGTACCAAGAGCGAGGAAGAGAACATCATGGAACAAGCCATCGGTTCGAAAATAGCCGATTACCTCATCAAGCCCGTCAATCCCAGCCAAATATTGCTCACACTAAAAAAGAATATCCACCGGAAAGAGATCGTCACCGAGGTGACGCAGAGCGGCTACCAGCAAAGCTACCAAGAGATTGCCATGCAGATAGCCGACTGCCGCAGCCACACCGACTGGATGAATGTCTACAAACGTTTGGTGCATTGGGAATTGGAGCTGAGCAGCACGGAAAGTGCCATGACCGAGATGTTGCAGATGCAAAAAGAAGAGGCCAACAACGGTTTTGCCAAATATGTCGCCAAAAACTATCTGGACTGGATGAACACTTTCAACCTGACCACAACGGCAGACAAGCGTAGCAGCTCCGCCTTCCAAGGAACTGCTGTCGCAGAAAGACCCGTGTTGAGTCCGGATGTGTTCAAAACAAAAGTTTTCCCACTGCTGGATCAAGGAGAAAAGGTGTTCTTCATCGTAATAGACAATTTCCGTTTCGACCAATGGAAAATGCTTCAGACAGACTTGGGAGACATGTTCGACATCGAGGAAGACATGTATATGAGCATCCTCCCCACAGCCACCCAATATGCCCGCAATGCGATATTCAGCGGACTGATGCCCAACAAGATAGCCCAAATGTTTCCCGACTTGTGGGTGGACGAGGATGAAGAAGAAGGCAAAAACCTCAATGAGGGTCCACTCATCCGGACACAGTTCGACCGTTATCGGCGTCACAACACGTTTAGTTATCACAAAGTGAACGATTCCGGTGGTGCCGACCGGTTTCTGGAAAAGTTTAACGAACTCAAGAACAACGATCTCAACGTGCTTGTCATCAACTTCATTGACATGCTTTCCCACGCCCGCACCGAATCCAAGATGGTGCGCGAGTTGGCTAACAACGAGTCGGCCTATCGCAGCATCACACTCAGCTGGCTACGCCATTCCGTCATGTCAGAGGTGTTTAAAAGGTTATCTCAAGAACATTTCAAAGTCATCGTCACCACCGACCACGGCAGCATCCGTGCTTCCAACCCTGTTAAAATCATCGGTGACAGGAACACCAACACCAATTTGCGCTACAAATTGGGCAAAAATTTGGCCTACAATCCAAAAGAGGTGTTTGCCATCAAGAATCCCTCGCAGGCACATCTGCCGGCCCCAAATCTGAGCACCTCCTATGTGTTTGCCACGGGCGACGACTTCTTTGCCTATCCCAACAACTACAATTACTACGTGTCCTACTACAAAGATACGTTCCAGCACGGAGGCATTTCCATGGAAGAAATGCTCGTTCCGCTCATCACACTGAATCCAAGAAAAAGATAAGAATATGAAAATCAAGATCGATTCATTAGACAACATCCATGCTGCCGCCAAGCAGTTTGTCGACAACATGGGCACCAGCAAGGTGTTCGCTTTCTACGGAAAGATGGGGGCCGGCAAAACAACATTTATCAAAGCCATTTGCGAAGTGTTTGGAGTGGACGATGTCATCACCTCCCCCACGTTCGCCATCGTCAACGAATACACGGCCGCTTCGGGAACCCCCATCTATCATTTCGACTTCTATCGAATCAAAAAAATAGAGGAAGTCTACGACATGGGCTATGAAGATTATTTCTACAGCAACAACCTGTGCTTCCTTGAATGGCCCGAATTGATAGAAAACCTCCTGCCCGGGGATGCCGTGCGAGTGACTATTCGTGAGGAGGAAGACGGAACAAGAACTGTGGAGACAGTCTGAGGCAGCCCTCCCGACACGGCTGACACGCGCTATACCAACCAACAAAAATCCCGCAAGGCGATGTGTCCTTGCGGGATTTCTTATTGTAACGGCAAATCAATTTTATTCATTTGCCCTCGCTGTTTTCTACTTACAGAAGCTGTTTGAACTTCTCGTCAAGTGTCTCTTTATTGGCGGCACCGACATACTTGTCTACCAACTGCCCTCCCTTAAAAAAGAGAATCGTGGGGATGTTGCGCACACCAAACTGCATGGCTACATCATCGTTCTCCTCCACATCACACTTGCCTACAACAATCTTACCGTCGTAGTCATTGGCCAGTTCGGAGATGACGGGACCCACCATCCGGCAGGGGCCGCACCACGTTGCCCACAAGTCAACCACCAATGGCAGTTCGCCATTCTTATAAGTCTCGAAATTCTCGGTTGTGATCTTTACTTCCATTTCTTTATTCCTTTTTATTAACTGTTGTTTAATTCATTCAATCGAGTGAGCAGCGCTCTCCATGTGTTCTGCAAACACCATGCCAACCGTCAGTTGATGTGAAATTGCATCTGGGGATGCGACTCAATGTAGTTAACCAGTGCCTTGCTCACATCCACGGTCTTGTCTTTCGAACGCAGCGACACAAAACTGTTAGTCTCCAAGTCACGTATTTGGAAAAACACCTGAGTGGGGCCCGGGTTGTCGCTGATGATAGTCGAGAGGTCGTTGACCAGCGTCTCGTCCACCGCATCGCTGTCCATCGAGATAGTCAAGCGTTCTATACGTGTGTTCTTCACATCGTTGAGAAACTGCACGTTCTGCACCTTCAACTCCAGCAGATCGGGATTGTAGGAGAAACGCTGCACGCACTTAGCCGTGACAAAGACGGTGCAACCCACCGTGAGCCGTCCCTTCCAGTTGCTCCAGTCATCGCCGAAGAGTGCCAATTCGCCCGGTGCATCGAAATCTTCTATGGTGACAAAACCAAACGGCTTGTTGGTTTTGGCGGAAAAACGCTCGCTCACATTGGTCACAATGCCACCGAATGTCAGTTCTTCACGCTCTGCCAGTGCCTTTTTGTCACTGTCACGTCCCACCTCCATACATTTGGTGTTGCATATACTTTTCAGTATCACCGTATATTCGTCAAGCGGATGAGCCGAGAGATAGATGCCCACGAGGTCGCGCTCTTTGTTAAGTTTCTCTATCGTGCTCCACACCTCCCCCTTCGGCACCGATGGTGTAGCTATCTCCACCATGTCCATACCCCCAAACAGGCTGTTTGTTGCCTGCTGCTGGTCGAGCTGATAACGCTGCCCGTAGCGCACCAACGAGTCGAGGAAGACTTCTCCCTTCGAATTGACACCCATATACTGTTCGCGTTGCAGTCCGAAACCGTCGAACCCGCCACTGAGTGCCAGGCTCTCGAAAGCCTTACGATTCACGCAGCTGTAGTCCACCCGTTGGGCGAAGTCGAAAATGTCTTTGTAGGGCCCGTTTTTCTCGCGCTCACTGACAATGGCCTCCGCAGCCGCAGTGCCCATGCCCTTGATGGCTGAGAGTCCGAAACGGATTTCTCCTTTTCTGTTTACACCGAAGCCGCTGTAACTCTCGTTCACATCGGGCCCCAGTGTGGAGATATTCATCGACTTGCACTCCTCCATGAGCTTAGTGATTTCCGTAATCTGACTGAATCGGCGGGTCATCAGTGCGGCCATAAACTCGGCCGGATAGTGAGCCTTAAGGTAGGCCGTCTGATAGGCCACCCACGAATAGCACGTGGCATGCGACTTGTTGAAAGCATACGAGGCAAACTTCTCCCAGTCGCTCCATATTTTCTCGAGCACTTGCGGATCGTGGCCGTTCTCCTGCCCCTGCTTGATAAATTTCGGCTTCATCGCATCTACGATGGCCTTCTTCTTCTTTCCCATGGCCTTTCGCAGCGCGTCGCTCTCGCCTCGGGTGAAATTGGCCAACTGTCGCGAAAGCAACATTACCTGCTCCTGATACACCGTGATGCCGTAGGTGTCTTTCAGATATTTCTCCATGCAGGGAATGTCATATTTCACGAGCGAAGGATCGTTCTTTCGCTTGATGAAATCGGGAATGTAGTCCATGGGCCCCGGCCTGTAAAGAGCATTCATGGCGATGAGGTCTTCAAACACCGTGGGGTGCAGTTCGCGCAGATACTTCTGCATACCTGCCGACTCAAACTGGAATGTGCCGATGGTGCGGCCCTCCTGATAGAGCTTATAAGTGAGTTCGTCGTCAATGGGAATGTTGTCCAAGTCTACCACGTCGCCGGTCGTCTGTTTCACCACCTTGCAGGCCTCCTTCAACTCTGAGAGGGTCTTGAGACCCAAGAAGTCCATCTTGATGAGTCCGGTGGACTCGATGACATGGCCGTCATACTGGGTCACTGCCGTCTTTTTGTCAGGGAAATCAGGGTCATCGGCCGTGGAGATGGGCACCCAGTCACTGATGGGATTGCGGCAAATGATGAAACCGCAGGCGTGAATGCCCGTTCCGCGTACTGTCCCTTCAAGCATCTTGGCATATTTGATGGTGTTCCGCTCGCGCTCGTCTATCGACACGGCGGCCTCCTGCAATTCGGGCGTATACTTGATGGCGTTGGTCAGATTCATCTTGGCCCCATCGGGCAGACGGTCGGGGATTGCCTTGCAGAGGGCATTAGAGCGTTCGAGCGGCAGTTTCTCCACACGCGCCACATCTTTGATGGAGTTTTTGGTGGCCATGCTGGCGTATGTGATGATGTGCGCACAGTTTTCGTGTCCGTACTTGTCCATCACCCATTGCAGCACCCGCCCACGCCCGTCATCATCGAAGTCGGTATCAATATCGGGGAGATTCACACGGTCGGGGTTCAGGAAACGCTCAAACAGCAAATCATATTTCAGCGGGTCTATCTTCGTGATGCCCAGACAGTAGGCCACTACTGATCCGGCAGCCGAGCCACGCCCCGGGCCCACCATCACGCCCAATTCCTCTCGGGCCGCATTGATGAAGTCTTGCACGATGAGGAAGTAGCCCGGAAAACCCATTGTCTTCATCACATGAAGCTCGAAGTCAATATGTTCTTTCACCTCTTCGGAGAGCGGGTCTCCATAAAGTTTTTTAGCCCCGTCGTAAGCAAGCTTGCCCAAATAGTCGGCTTCAAACTTGATACGATAAATCTTGTCATAGCCCCCCAGACGGTCGATGACGGCCTGTCCGTCTTCTGGCGAGAGCTGATTTTCGCCTTTCTCGTCGCACGTAAATTCCTTATACAGCTCCTCTTTCGAGAATTTCTGCCGCCACTGCTCCTCCGTTCCGAAGTCTTCCGGAATGGGGAAAAACGGCATGATGGGCCCATGTTCGATACTGTAAAACTCCACCTTGTCCAAAATCTCAAGCGTGTTGGTGAGCGCATCGGGGATATCGGAGAAGATGTCGTTCATCTCCTGCTTGCTCTTAAACCACTCCTGCTTAGAATATCTCATGCGGTTGGGGTCGTTGAGGTCGGCCTGAGTGGAAAGACAAAGCAGGTGGTCATGGGCCTCGGCGGTCTCTTTGTCCTCAAAATGGCAGTCGTTGGTGCAGATGAGTTTGATACCGTATTCTTTGGCAAACTCTATCAGCACCTTGTTGGCCCGCTGCTGCAAGGGATAGGTTTCACGATTGGCGAGAACCGTGGGGTCAGTCACTTTGTGGCGCTGCAGCTCGAGATAGTAGTCGTCGCCGAACACCCGATGATACCACTCGCAGGCTTCGCGCGCACCGGCGATGTCGCCTTTCAGTATTTTGGCGGGCACTTCGCCGGCTATACAGGCCGAGCAGACGATCAGGTCTTCATGATATTTCTCCAGATCTTCGCGGTCGGTACGCGGCCGATAGTAGTAACCATCCACCCACGAACGCGAGACGAGCTTGATGAGATTCTTGTACCCGTTGTAGTTTTTGGCCAACACGATGAGGTGGTAGCCCGAGTTGTCGCCGTGCTCCTTCACCTTGTCTTCCTTGCGGTGGCGGGCCACATACATCTCGCAGCCGAAGATGGGCTTGAAAGGCTCCTTCCCCTCTTTCTTGCGCTCTTTGTTCAGTCCGGCACAGATGTCGGCAAACTCCTTGATGCCGAACATCACGCCGTGGTCGGTAAGTGCCATGCCGCGCATACCGTCGTCCACGGCCTTTTTCACAAGATTGGCTATCTTCGACTGGCCGTCGAGGATAGAATAATAGGTGTGTACGTGTAAGTGTACAAAATCTTCCATCGGCTGTCAATATTGTTTTAAAATCGGAGTGTAAAGTTACGGCTAAAACCTGACACAGCCAAAAGAATGAGTTGAAAAATTTGCGGCTGTCATAAAAAAAAACTATCTTTGCAAACAAATTGAAAACCTGAACCTTCAATGGGAAAAAGAATAAAGAAACTCAAGAAAATCAGAATACATCGCGAAGGGACGGACACGCTCGTCTTCAGTGCCGTGGCCATTGTGGCCATTGCGCTGCTGCTGTGGTATGCCGTGCCCACAAAAGTTCCTTTCTGGGGCTTCGTGGCCGTGTTTGCCATCATCTACGGCGTTGTGCTCAACTTCTACCGGTGTCCCAAACGTTTCATCAATCTGGAAGATACCGACAAGATAGTCGTGGCCCCGGCCGACGGCAAGGTGGTGGTCATCGAGGAGGTGGAAGAGACGGAATATTTCCACGACAAGCGACTGATGATTTCCATTTTCATGAGTCTTTTCAATGTACATGCCAACTGGTTTCCCGTTGACGGAAAGGTGAAATTCGTGAAGCACGAAGACGGCAACTACCACAAGGCATGGCTGCCCAAGGCCAGTGAGGAAAACGAACATGCCGACGTGATGATCACCACGCCCGATGGGGTGGACATCCTTTGCCGTCAGATAGCCGGTGCCATGGCGCGCCGCATCGTCACCTACGCCAAGGAAGGTGAGGAATGCTACATCGACGAGCATTTGGGATTCATCAAACTGGGGTCGCGTGTCGATGTGTTCCTGCCGCTGGGCACGGAGGTCTGCGTGAAGATGGGACAACCCACCACGGGCGACCAAACCATTATAGCAAAACTGAAATAACAGAACAACCGTTCGCCCAAGCCTACGGCCTACTTGGCAGAGAGCTTGGGCGTTTTTATATTTTATCAAGGATGGCAAACTCAATCACGAAACACATTCCCAACGCCCTCACCTGCAGCAACCTCGTTTCGGGCTGCATAGCCACCGCCTGCGCCTTCGGCGGCTCTCCCCGCTGGGCACTCACATGGATCATCATCGGTGCCGTGTTCGACTTTTTCGATGGCATGAGCGCACGCTTGCTGGGAGTTTCCTCGCCCATCGGCAAGGAGTTGGACTCGCTGGCCGACGACATCACTTTCGGTGTGGCGCCGTCCACCATCATCTTCTCCCAACTCTGGGTGATGGAATATCCTGCCTTTCTGGAGCCTTATCGCGAATTTCTCCCCTACTTTGCTTTCGTCATGGCGGCTTTCTCGGCTCTCCGACTGGCCAAATTCAATCTTGATGAGCGGCAGACAACCTCTTTTATCGGCTTACCGACTCCTGCCAATGCTCTATTCTGGGGCTCGCTCATCACGGCCAATCCCGGATGGATGCAGCATGGTTGGTCATTGTTGGTAGTGCTCCTCATGGTGTGTCTCAGTAGTTGGCTACTCGTTTGCGAACTGCCCATGTTTGCCTTGAAATTCAAACACTGGGGATGGAAAGGCAACGAAGTGAAATACGTTTTTACCGCCCTCTCCGCTCTCGTGCTGATTGTGTTTGGCTTGCTCAACGGCTTCTGGATGGTCATTTCACTCTATTTCCTTGCCTCGTTGGCTTTGTATCTCTCAGGCAGCAATCCTGACTCTACTTCCCAACCACGTCAAGACGCGTCATTATGACAGCCATATTCCAATTTTTACTGTTCGTCTTCGTTGCCATCACCGTCTTTGTCGGCTTGGCACTCTACCGCATCTACCGGCAACTGCACGATGCCACCCACCGCTTCCGCGAACGGCCCCAACAACGCGAGGCCAAAGTGGGCAACAATGTCATCATCGACCGGCGCACTCCCGAAGAGACCAACAAGAAGATTATTCCTGAAAACGAGGGGGAATATGTAGACTTCAAGGAAGAATAACGGTCAAGAATTATCCGCCCTCATTTGCATTCCCGCCTTTTCCGGTGTATCTTATTTTATTCGTCGTTACCAACATCTCCGTCGGCAAATGAGGCGAATTTATCTCACGCCTACATTCGCATAATCCGCATCATTCGCCGTAACCCATTATACATTCGCCGACGGAGACATGATTCTATTCATGCACGAGGGTGCCTATCTCCTCGCCATCCATCACCTTTTTGAGATTGCCCACGATATCCATGTTGAACACATAGATGGGCAGATGATTCTCCTTACACATGGTGGTGGCCGTGAGGTCCATCACCCGAAGATTGCGATTATAGATTTCATCGAAAGTGATGTCCTTAAACTTCGTGGCAGTGGGGTCCTTCTCCGGGTCGGCCGTATAGATGCCGTCCACGCGCGTACCTTTAAGCATCACATCGGCCTCAATCTCGATGCCGCGAAGCGAACTGCCCGTATCGGTGGTGAAATAAGGGCTGCCCGTGCCGGCCGAGAAGATGCACACATAACCTGCCTCCATAGCCTCGATGGCTTTCCACTTGCTGTAAAATTCGCCTATAGGCTCCATGCGTATGGCTGTGAGAACTTTCGTTTTGACACCTATCGCACCGAGAGCGGAACTCAAGGCTAGCGAATTGATCACCGTGGCACACATCCCCATCTGGTCGCCTTTCACACGGTCGAAACCTTTCTGACTGCCGCTCAACCCGCGGAAGATGTTGCCCCCGCCAATCACAATGCCTATTTGCACCCCCATCTCGTGCACTTCCCTAATCTGCCGGGCATAATCGTCCAGACGCTCTGCGTCGATGCCGTAGTTCTGCTTGCCCATCAGGCTCTCTCCGCTCAATTTGAGCAGAATGCGTTTAAATCTTGCCATAATTATCTATTTTATAATGTGAATTTCTAACTTTCAGCTCCCCCTCTTAACTCCTCACAAATTCCACTTCCTTGAAAGCATAGCTGCGTATGCTCCCCTCGCGGTCACGAAGGATGAGGTGTCCGTCGTCTTCCACTTCGACAATCGCCCCCTCAAACTCACCGTCTTTGTCGCGATAGCGATAGAAGCCCGAACGGCGGTAGAGGGCTTCATGATAACGTTGCGACACCTCACCGTAACGCCCTTGCCGCAGCAATTCGTAGTAGTGCTCGAAGGCATGGAGAATTTCATGGAGCAGGTGTTCTCGATCTATTTCGCGGCCTAAAAGCTGATAGAGAGAAACGGGATTGGGGGCGTCACTGCGGAACTCGCGCTGATTCACATTCAGTCCGATGCCGAAGATGCAACGGCCGATGCCCCGGCTGTTCACGGTGGTCTCTATGAGCGTGCCGCTAAGTTTGCTGTCACGCCAATACACATCGTTGGGCCACTTCAGCGTAACGAAGTCGATGTAGGCATCGAGCGTCTCTTTCAGAGCCAAGGCCCCGGCCATGGAAAGCAGGAACTGACGGCCCACAGGCATCCAACAAGAATGCACCATGAGCGAAAAGAGCAGGTTGGCCCCGGCTTCGCTCTCCCACGTGTTGGTGCCCTGCCCCCGCCCGGCCGTCTGATAGTCGGCCATGGCCACGGTCATTTCCTCCTCACCGACCGGTGGACAATCGTGCAGATAGCGATTGGTGGAGTCAACGGTTTGCAGTCTGATGATGTTTGTCTTCATCCGTATTTTCCTTTTATCACACAATGACCATAGGATTGAAAGCGTCCACGATGTGTTCTATCGTCTGTGCCTCCTTTTGGTCGCCGATGATGGACACAATGTCGAAACGCAACGGAGCCGACACGCCCAGCGACTTCACATAAGAATCGGCTGCACGGGCTAGCCGTTTGATTTTCTTGGCATCCACAGCCTGCTCCGGCTGTCCGAAAGCATTGGTCTTCCGCGCTTTCACCTCCACGAACACCACCGTCTCTCCGTCATCGGCCACGGCCACAATATCGAGATCGAGCTTTCCCTGCCGCCAGTCGCGGTCGCGAATCACATATCCTTTCTGCTCAAGATATTTGGCGGCCAGCTCTTCGCCCCATTTCCCTAATTCGTTATGTTCGGCCATGTTTTTAAACAGTTAATCATGCAAAAATAGCAATTTTATCTAACATGGTCAAACTATTTTTCGTATTTTTGTACCCGCCAAACAGTTGTTTACAGAGAATGAGCCGCCCTAAATAAGGTGGATCAACAACATGCACTCTTATGGAAATACAGAATCTGACATTCTACTATCCCCGACGCAAAAGACCGGTGTTCGACAAATTCAGTCTGACACTGAATCCGGGGCATATCTACGGACTTCTCGGCCCTAACGGCGCCGGCAAGTCTACCTTATTATATTTAATGTCCGGACTGCTCACTCCCACGGTCGGCGGTGTACGACTGAACGGGAATGATGTACGGAAGCGTCGCCCGACGACCACAAGCGAGATATTCCTCGTGCCCGACGAGTTTGAACTGCCGGCTGTGACCCTCCGGAAATACATTGCCACCAACAGTTGTTTCTATCCCCGGTTTTCGATGGACGACATGGAGTGCTACCTGAAGACTTTCGGCATGACGGCAGATGCGCATCTCGGCGACCTCTCGCTCGGACAGCGCAAGAAGATATTCATGAGTTTTGCCATGGCGACCCACACTCGTGTGCTGCTGATGGACGAACCCACCAACGGGCTCGACATCCCCGGTAAGCGCCAGTTCCGCGAATTCATCACGCAGGGACTTACTCCCGACCGTCTGTTTGTGGTGTCCACCCATCAGGTGAAAGACGTTGAGAGCATACTCGACCAAATACTTCTCATCGACCGTAGCGAAATTATCCGCAATGTGAAAGCGGAGGAAATAGTCGAAGAGCAGACTGCCGACGGCACGATAACGAATGGAGAGATAGATCTTGAGACTTATTTTGAGAAGGCAATGGCAGGAAAGGAGGTACACAATGACTAACGATTTTTTCACACCCCGGCGGTTTCGGGCTTATTTTCGCAAGCTGCTGACCGAGCATTGGCGCACCATCTGCGTGGCAACGGCCATTCTTTTGGGCATCATGCTTGTCGCAGAGATATGGACGGCTTTATCCTCCTACTCCTATTACTTTTCTCTGGAAAATCCTGAATCGAACTATGACCCGGCACGAGAGACGCTTTTCTTCACCGGTGCTCTGATATTCCTTGTTGGCGGCTGCATCTCCTCCTCCCGATTGTTCACCGACGGGCAGAGGAAAGCCGGGCGCATCCACGTGCTCACAACGCCCGTCAGCCCATTTGAGAGTTGGCTGGCGCGATGGCTCCTTTACGTGGTGGGCTATATCGTCGTATTCTTCGCCTGTTTCTATCTGGCCGACTTGGTGCGCGTGGCCATTTTTGCACCGCTGTTGCCGAAGGTCTCGGTCTCCTTTGTCAGCATCATCCCGAAAAGTATTTCCGACCGGGAGACCTATCCTACCATGTGGTTCTTCTATTTCTTCTTCACCTCATGGTTCGTGCTGGGCAGTTTCTTTTTCCCCAAACGACCGTTGTTGGCCACAAGTATCTGTATATTTATTATCGGCATGCTTTTCTTTTTCGTATTATTGGGAGTGATGGATCCGTTCATCAATCTATCCGACAGGCAATCGGCCCTTCTGAAAACCATCGCCAATCTGTGGCTCATCCTGCACGGACTGTTGAACTGGTGGCTGTCTTATCAGCGATATAAGGAAATGGAAATCATCGACCATCACTAAACAAGAGGAGGAAAAAGCATGAAAAGGACAACCATCATCACTATATCCGCGATAGTCTTCGGTTTCGTTTTTTGGAGCACTCTGCCCGGTCTGCTTTCTTCCGTGAAGACCAAGACCTTGAGCATAGACGACACGGAAACCATCAATTTGAAGGACTTGACAAGTCTGACCTTTCTCATGAAACCGGGAGCCGAGGATGACTACGAGGAAGAAGGACTCTTCGGCGACTACACTTTTGACATTACGATTCGGGTGGACGATCATGCCAAAGGGGTCCGCATCACATATCCTAAAGACCTTATCACCGCCCAAACAGAGGGAGTCACAGGAAAGAGAAACGGAAGTGACATCTCCTTGCGATTCGCCCGAAAGTTCAAGGACTTTGTGACAGAGGGGGGCAGACAAATCATCTCCCAAAACAAAAAATATGGAGGGTTTCAAGAAAAAGACGAGATGTTGAACGCATACACCATCAGTGACATTCCCGTCACAATCGTGATGCCGACGGAGAAGCTCATGACGCTACTCAGCGACAACGACTCTCCGAAAGGCAAAAGGCTCAGGCTTCACACAGCATATACATTGACCATAGAGAATCTGAATAGCGAAAACTTCAATTTTGCAGACAGTCTGTCTTTGTCTTTGGTCAACTGCAACATCCGGAAGGCCCATATCGCGGTTATGGAGCACTGCCTGACACTGGATAACACGCGCATCGGCGACTTGACGTTCGAAGTATATACAGAGGAAGGACAATACACTTCGTCCACGCTTTCCACCACGGGGAAATCGAGTGTGGAGCATGTAACAGTGAATGGAACCGGAGATCTCAGCCTTGACCACCAGACATTCAAGAGTATAACGGCCCTCCCGTCTTCCGGAACGTTGCTCAACATCACGCTGGAAGGAATCTCGGAAGAAACAAATATTAAAGGAACAGCGCAAAACAAATGGAACAACGAGAAGTCGACGAACAATACATGCGAAAGGCCTTACAAGAAGCCGAAGCAGCCTGCCAAAAAGGTGAAATCCCCATTGGGGCGGTAGTGGTGTGCAAAGGGCGCATCATATCGCGGGCACACAATCTGACAGAGACGCTGCACGACGTGACAGCCCATGCCGAGATGCAGGCCATCACAGCGGCAGCCGATCTGCTCGGAGGGAAATACCTGACCGACTGCACCCTCTATGTCACGGTAGAGCCCTGCACGATGTGTGCCGGAGCCATCGGTTGGGCACAAGTGCCCCGCATCGTCTATGGCGCCCCTGACGAGAAGCGTGGCTACCGGCACTACGCCCCTCACGCCATGCACCCGAAAGCAGACATTGTGGGAGGCATTCTTGAGGATGAATGCCGGGAACTGATGCAAAAGTTTTTCAGAGACAAACGATAACACTTTCGCCCTCAAAAGATCGGGCCTGTCAGAGCGAAAGCACTTATAATCATTATCGGATAGGCTTGGGAATAATCCAACCCATGGGTGACGACAGAGAGAATATTGGCCAATCATGATAAGTGGCTATCGACTCGGGTAAGAACAAGCTTTACAAAAACAGGGTTGCGAAAATTCTCCAACCAGAGAGGAAAACCGACTTTAAACCACCTAAAAACCCCACCGTTTTTCAGCTTCGGGCTCTTCGAGTTTGCGAAAGAGCCACAGTTGGGAACCGAAAGGGCCACAGTTGCGTCGCAACTGTGGCCCTTTTGCACGTTCATTCGGCCTCTTTCAGACCTGTTTTCAGACTCAAAAACATGTTGATAAAATTCAACTTGCTGATTATCAACAGGCAAGAAGCGTCTCCAGAATTCGCATATTTTCGTCCAGCCGGTCTCCCGGCGAAAATATCGCACATACAGAAGCCGAAAAACTGCAAATCGTTTTACAAAAACTACCGGCTGCTACTTCACAAGCACCACGAGATATTTGCTCGTTGACCAGAAAATCTGCGGATTGGTGATGCGCAGCACATACTGGTTGTTGGCATCGCGCTGCAGCGTGTAGCTGGTTGCCGGATGAGCCGTAAGAAGCTTGGCCGACTTGGAGTAGAGCTTGATCTCTTTGTCCACACGGATGTCAATCTTGGTGAAATAGTTCTTGTTGAAATTAGAGCGAAGCACCTTTCCGTCTTCGATGATACGCTGGTTCTTCAACTCCTTCTTCGTGCCGAAGACAAACCATGCCGTATTGAGCTGCTTGTCCTGCTCGTTGATGACCTCAGACTTTTTCGAACTCTCGGCATTCAGATTGTTCACATCGGTGTTCAGGTTGTTGATGGTCTCATCGAGTTCAGAGATGTGAATGTCTTTAGAGTCGAGCTCCACACGCAACTGCTGTAGCTGGCGATCCTTTTCGCTAAGCTGCTTCATCAGACTTTCGATGGTCTTCTTGAACTGTTCGCCCTTCATCGAACTTTCCCGCATCTGCTGACGGAGCTTTTCGATAAGTTCGCGGTTCTCCTTCATACGCCCGGAAATGAACTTGATGTTCTCACGCAACTGTTGGGCACGGTTGGCCCCTTCACCATCTTTCATCAGACTGACACGGTTTTCAGCCTCATTGATCTGTCTGAAACCCTCCTGAATCTCATTCAGCGTGCCCATCATATCGTTGATTTCATTGTCTTTTTGCTCAATGATCTTATTCAACGAGTCGTTCTGTGTCATACCGGCCAACTGGTTGGCATTCTTGTTTTCGGTGCAGCTTGCCATGACTAATGCGCCCATGCAAGCAATGAACAACAACTTTTTCATCATAATCTTTCGTTTAAGTTATTTTCTTTTTGGTATTCTTTCCTGCAAGTACAATGACAATTTCTCCCCGAGGTTCGGTCTCCTGAAAATGGGTAATGACCTCTGTTAAAGAGCCGCGCACGCTCTCTTCATGCAATTTCGAGATTTCACGGGCCACACTCACCTGGCGGTCTTGCCCAAAGATTTCGGCAAATTGCCCCAATGTTTTGAGCAAGCGATAAGGCGATTCATAGAAAATCATCGTACGCGTCTCATCTACAAGCGACTGTAAATGAGTCTGCCGTCCCTTCTTCTGCGGCAGAAAACCTTCAAAGCAAAAGCGGTCGCAAGGCAGGCCTGACGAAACAATGGCAGGTATGCACGCCGTAGCCCCGGGAAGGGTTTGCACAGTGATGCCTGCGCGGGCAGCCTCACGGGCAAGGAAAAAGCCGGGGTCACTGATGCCCGGAGTGCCCGCATCGCTAATAAGGGCCACTGTCTGCCCCGCTTTGAGACGCTCTACAATGCCTGAGGCTGTGCCATGCTCGTTGAATTTATGGTGTGACATCAAGTGGTTTTGGATATCAAAGTGTTTCAACAGAATACCCGATGTACGAGTATCCTCTGCCAACACGAGATCGGCCTCCTTCAGTATCCGGATAGCCCGAAGCGTCATGTCTTCCATGTTTCCTACAGGAGTAGGCACTATATACAATGTACCCATAGATGTTACAAATGTAGCTAAATAATCCATGAATACAAAAAAGGGACTTAATTCTTTGCATTTTTTAAAACGTCTTTGTAATTTTGCAGGCATTATGATGGAAAACTTAACGGGAGAAGCTCACCGCCCGGGAAGAATAGAAGTGGTGTGCGGCTCTATGTTCTCCGGCAAGACCGAAGAACTTATCAGGAGGATGAAACGGGCCAAGTTTGCCAGGCAAAAGGTCGAGATTTTCAAGCCGTCTATCGACACAAGATATTCGGATGAAGATATCGTCAGCCACGACCGCACCTCTATCCGTTCCACCCCCATCGACTCTTCCGGTTCGCTGTTGCTGTTAGCGTCGGATATCGATGTGGTGGGCATTGACGAGGCTCAATTCTTTGACGACGGTTTGGTAAGCGTGTGCAACCAGCTCGCCAATCGGGGTGTGCGCGTCATCATAGCAGGTCTCGACATGGACTTCCAGGGATTACCGTTTGGCCCAATTCCCGCACTTTGCGCCATTGCCGATGACGTGACCAAAGTGCATGCCATCTGTGTGAAATGCGGAGCACTGGCCTATGTCAGCCACCGTTTGGTGCATAACGACCGCCGGGTGCTGCTCGGTGAGAAAATGGAGTATGAACCGCTTTGCAGGGATTGTTATCAAAAGGTATTGAAGGAGGAAAAAGAACATGAACGAACAAAAGATTACGTTTGACAAACTTGTGAGATGGGTGGGGATCGGAGCACTCATCCTTGCCGTTCTCTATCTTGTAAACTATTTGAGCGGTGCACTGCTGCCTTTCTTCATCGCTTGGCTTTTTGCCTATCTGCTCTATCCCATCGTGAAATTTATCCAATACCGGTTGCATGTCAAAGTGCGTGCATTGGCCATCATCGTCACCATGATACTCGTCATATCAGTTATTGCCGGAGTAATCTATCTCATCATTCCCCCTATGATAGAGCAGTTTGAGAAACTCGGCGAAGTGACCACCAAATGGCTTCATACAACCACACACACCAACAACCTCACCACCTATATACAAGAATGGTTGCAGGCTAACCAATCGGAAATAGAAAAGTTTTTTAAAAGCCGCGATTTCAGTGATGCCATCAAGACAGCCATGCCACGGCTCTTTTCGTTTGTGGGACAAACGGCCAGCGTGGTCATGAGCATCATCGCCTCCATGATCACCTTATTATATATGTTCTTTATCCTTCTCGATTACGAACACCTCACGCAAAACTGGATAAGAATATTCCCACAAAAGAATCGTCCATTTTGGCACGAACTGATGCAGGATGTAGAACGCGAACTCAACAACTACATTCGCGGACAAGGATTGGTAGCCCTCTGCATGGGCATCATGTTCTGTATCGGTTTCACCATCATCGGCTTCCCGATGGCCATCGGCCTGGGTATCCTCATCGGCATCCTTGACTTGGTACCTTATCTTCACACCTTTGCACTGATTCCCACAGCCTTTTTGGCCATGCTCAAAGCTGCCGATACAGGACAAAACTTTTGGTGGGTATTCGGACTTGCAGTCATTGTGTTCATCGTGGTTCAGATTATCACCGATTTCATCACGACACCCAAGATTATGGGTAAGGCTATGGGGCTCAATCCGGCCATTCTCCTGCTCAGTCTTTCGGTGTGGGGAACTCTCCTCGGCTTTATCGGACTCATCATAGCCCTGCCTCTTACCACACTCATCATAGCCTATTGGCAACGCTATGTGACCAAAGAACATGCTCCAAAGAGATCCAGTATCTCCAATGAGCATTCCGCAGGCGATTCCGATTCTCCAGACTTCCAAATACATTCAGAACCTCAAAAACCTCAAAAATAAATTCGTATTTAACAAAAAAGGCAGAATAATTTGTTCAATTCAAAAAAACATCGTACCTTTGCACTCGCTTTTACAGATACACAAAGCCGAAACCTTTGCCTCATTGGTAAAGATTAGATAATAGATCCGCTAGCTCAGTTGGTAGAGCACAACACTTTTAATGTTGGGGTCATGGGTTCGAGCCCCATGCGGGTCACTAAGCACTAAAAAGAGGATTTCATCGCTGAAATCCTCTTTTCCGTTTATACACAGCCACTTGTTAGCTAAATGGCGCATTTAGAGGAAGTTATGCTAAATGTTGAACCTGCGGCTAACAGGACATAACGGGAATTAAAAAGCCCTCTCGGGAACGAAATGTGTTACCAAATGTGTTACCACCTCCCAAAAATGTGTTACCACTTGCACATGATGACCCCGAAATTACTCCTTTAGCCGATTTAATTAGTTAAACTATGCTAAAAGAGAATGTAACGGTCATTTTTGACAGAAAGAAACAGGCGGCAAAACGTGGCTCCGGAAAAGTAGAATTACGCATCTATCTTGGCAGAACAGAGCGTAAGTACATTTCTTTGGGTGACTTCCCTGCTGAAAAGTGGGAAAAATTTGCTTCCTCACCACAAGTGAAAGCCGAACGAAAAAAGTGTGAACAGATTGTCGGAGCTATGGAGCTACTGGGCAATGAGATGACGATTGCCACCTTCGATGCCTATTATTATGGTGAGGAAGAGCAGCCCTCCTTCATTTTTACTCCCAAGAAGGCAACTTCCACCAAGCCCAAGCCCAAGGCGAAAGTTCAACCTTCCATCAACTTCATAGAATATATGAAGGAGCATATCGAGGCTGAAGATCTTAGTGAGGGGACTCGAAAACATAAGCAATGCACGCTGAACGCATTGAAGAGATTTGGCAAGATTCAAAAGCTTACAGATCTTACGAGTAATAATCTGGTGGCTTTTGATGAATGGCTACACGACGGTACGCGATCAGATGTTGGAATACATACCTATCACAAACATCTGAAGAAGTATTCCCACCTATTATATATTGAGGGTAAGATTGGAGTTGATCCATATACCCAGGTCAAATTCAAGCGTGGAGAGTGCAAAGAAAGAGAGCCACTGACAGAGGCTGAGCTGCAAAAGTTGAGAAAGATTAAGTTGGACGACAAATTAGACAAGGTTCGCGACCTGTTCGTCTTTTCTGCATATACCGGGCTTGCCTATTGTGATGTGCAGGCTTTCGACTTTGAGAAAATGACTGAACAGCAGGGAAAGTTATATTACATAGATGGAAGCCGCATCAAGACAGCATCGAAGTTTTTCACCCCTATCCTGGGACCAGCCATGGAAGTGCTAAAAAAGTACAAGTTCGTTCTTCCTAAGATTTCTAATCAGAAAGCTAATGACTTTCTTCACCTCATCGAGACTGCCCTAAAGTTGAACAAGCCTCTGACTTTTCATGTCGCCAGGCACTCATTCGCAACATTGGCCCTTGCCCATGACATACCTATTGAGAACGTCTCACGCATGCTTGGACACAAAAATATCCGGACTACACAAATCTACGCAAAGGTTCTAAAAACCACGATTGAGCGGCACGCTGAGAATCTTCAGCGAGCAATCAGATAATTTGATGACACACCACATTGAGCCATGCCTCCCTCTTCCGAGGCATGGCTTTATGTTTTACGCTCCATCAGATAGTTCACCAAGTAGGCGATGCCGCCAAAGAGCATCCACAAAACATACAGAAAGCCTTGAATCACCCAACCTATCAGCTGGAAGATGGCTCTGAACAGGATATATACGAAGAGAAATACTTGCATCTTAAAACATTATTAGCTATACCAAAGATACGAAAAATATCCGAGAAAAGCAAATAATAGAGCATCTAAAGCATTGACAATCAGCAAGTATTTATAACTACATTTTCTCGTAATATCACTATCTCACGGCTTCATTTCTTCGTCTTTTCTCGAAGAAACGGACTCGTAACTTCGGTTTTTCCTTATATCGCTAAATCGGGTTTTCATTATCCCGATTTCACGATAACATTTTTCTTGAATTAGTTATTGAAGAATACCACAGTCCATCATTTCTTGCTAACTTTATGTCAGACAAGCAGGTGGCGGGACTACATTTCCCTTACGGAGTTTGGGTAGCAAGTTGTACTTTTGTGCGGACAAAAGTAACTTGCCAACTCTGTCAAGTTGGGGATTATTCTTCGCAACTCAGAATATAAACAGAAGAATATGGAACGGAAAACGAAAAGACTCTGGATAAGGATTTCTGCACAGGATGCCGAGCTGATTAAACAGAAAGCTACTAACTACAAAACGGTAAGTAGCATGATTTGGGATGCTATTAAGCAATTTGACGATGTTGGCACGAAACGTAAAATCGCCACGCTCAACGAAATGATGACCTTCTATAAGAAGTATCAGCAGGACTTAGCATGGATGGGCAGCAACTTCAACCAGGTGGTCAAGCGTGCCAACGAACTGGCGATAGCCAATGAGCTGACACTTCCCTATTTCGAGAGTGTGCTTTATCCTCAAATCATGGAGCTGCAAAAGCTCTTAACAGCGATAAAACAGGAACAGCATCAGATAGCCAAACGATTAACACGATAAAGCGAAAAGCCGTAATCGGTAAATACCGATTTATCAATCCCATCTTTTCACGAACACACAAGAAAACGATGATAGCAACCATATTACCCTCCAGCACGACATTCCACGCCGTCGAGTACAACGAGCGAAAAGTTGCCAAAGGCCAGGCTGTGCTTCTTGAAATGAAGAACTTCGGTTATGTGGGAGTCGCTGATAGCTACTCTCCCGAACAACTGCAACAATACCTGATTGACTATTCGGCAAGAAACGAGCATATCCGCAAGGCGCAGTTCCATGTTGCTATCTCCTGCCGAGGACATGAATACTCTCAGGAGCAGCTTCTGGATATTGCCCACCGGTATCTCCATGAAATGGGCTATGATGATGAAGGCCAGCCGCTTCTTATCTATGCGCACAATGACACCGACAATAATCACCTTCACATCATCACCAGTCGGGTGAATCCTAACGGGCAGAAGATAGACCACAACCATGAGCGCATCCGCTCGCAGGAGGCTATCAACAAGATTGTTGGCGAAGATGAAGAACTGCGTGCCAGCCTGTTCTTAAAGGAAGCCCTCGGTTACAAGTTCAATTCGCTCACTCAATTCAAAGCTATCATGGAAGCATCCGGCTATGAATGTTTCGAGCGTGACGGCAACCTCGAAATAGCACGCAGCGGTCGTGTACGCACCAAGATTACTAAGGATGACTTGATAGCAGGATTTTCAACCATTGATGAAAAGGAATCCTACAAACGTCGTAGGCAGTTGGGGGCTATAATAAAGAAGTACCGTAACATGGTTTCCAGCCGTGGCGAGTTGGCGGACATCATGCAAAAGAAATTTGGTGTGTCGCTCATCTTCTTCGGTTCAAAGGACAAGCCATACGGCTACATGATTGTGGATCATCACAAACAGGCGGTGTATAAAGGTGGCAGTGTGCTCTCCATCAAACAGCTGCAACATTTCATGAGCGAAGAAGAACGAGTCAATAAGGTGGAACTCTATGTGGATGCCATGCTGGAGGATAATCCACGGATGATTGCCTACGAACTCAACAGAATGTTATGGCGACAGTATGGTACCCGCATTGCCAAAGGTCGCTTCAAACTGCTTGGTGGCAGGGAGGTTGCCCTAAGCGATAACGTGCAAAAGGTGTTGAAGTTCAACTTCATGCTGCGCCGTGTCCAGGCATTTTTCCCTACCAACGAGACCGAGCGTGACATTCTCTGCCATATCTGGAAGATTGAGAATCCCCACCTTATTTATATAGAGCCACACAGCAAGCCCAATAATGGCTTTGCCGTAGAAATGCTGAACAATCTGGCAGCATCAACTGAGAAGCAAGACTTGGAGGTGGCATTAAAAGAGAATCACCTCGCCATTTTCAGGCAAGGTATCGAATATTATTGTGTCGATTTCACGCACAAGTGCATTTTTAACTTAGCTTCAGAAGGCATTGACTTCAAGGCTCTTCTCCCCGCTCTACAAGAACTTCAACCTATGCCAGTGCAGGACTCACATCATTCCAATAACATTTTGAATAACGTCCTTTCGCAGCAGACGGCAACATCCGACCGCAATGCCGAATGGGAAGTGGGTGGCAATGGCGACTATGAGGTGGATGGTGAGTGGAAGCTGAGACGATCGTAGATTTTAAGGCAGCTAGTTTATACGATTTCTGATAACCTTCATAGTCTTCTACTATGTTTAAACTATATTTTTATCTTTATACCTTCAGGAATACTTTCGTATAATAATGATTTCTTTATTTGTGAAGGGTTAAAATTATACTTGTTTTGAAACAACTCTTTAAGCATCTTACAAGTATCGTCTCGAACGGTTGGTCCAATTGTAACTTCTTTTATCAGCTTGCCATGATTAGGAATTGGTACACTTATACCCCTCTCTTTTGTTATTTTAGGTTTAACAATGATAGCTCTGTATTCTTATTCATATTTAAAAGCTTTTCTTTTTAAGAGTAGTAAGCGCTCCTTTAATTCCATTGAATGAAGATCTCGCCTTTTGGGTTCTGGATCGAATGGAATCTTGGGTAACGGCTTTTTTATAAAAGCCGTCCTCATATATTCAACCCTATCAAAATATACTTGCCAGTTATTATTATTTAATTGAATGTCATCAAGGAATTGTAATAACTCCTTTCGATCAAAAGAAAATTTAATACACGGTTCATTCTTAGAATATGCATTCCACGAAGCTTCACTAGTATTATTATTTGTAAAACAGGTACAGAACACACGACCTTTCCATGCAAATTTCTGGTTTGAACCATATGTAGCATTGATGAACCTTTTTTCAAACGGATCGTTCCACTCTTCTGGATTAGCAAACCAAAATGTCTTTGAATTTAATAGATTTAAAGCCCTTTCAAGCAGCATAAATTTATTTACCACTTTTTTCTTTTCAAATTCTTGACGATCTAATATAAAAGATTTTAAATGCATTGGTATATTTAATTCTTGTTGAATTGGTATTTATTGAGTTATAACGATTTATACTAGTGTTTAGATTCTTTCAATGTTGCAACATTTTACTTCCACTCCACCTTCAAGTCCTTAAACATGACGGATTCTTTATTCTCTCCATTGAGGACTTCAAAGCGCAGCAATTTGATTTCCTTTACCTTATCTATATTCACGTCATTGAAGATGATACGACCATTGGTTGGGGTATCTTTGAATACCCTGACAATAACATCGTTGCCTACGGTAAGATGCTCTGTCTTCTGTCGTTCTCCATACAGATCTACATAGGAGGCTTCGTAGCCGGAAACTATCATATCTACCATTTCACTTGTGGTGGACATCTGAAAAATTGCCGTGATAGATTTCTCTGCCTTATGACCCTTCAGTGAGATTAGTTTGTAGGTAACGCCGTTGCTACCCTGCATTGTTGTGATGGCCTTGCCAAAGTCCATCGCTTTACGCAAATCGACATTCAACTGTTCCACCTCACTCACACGTTGAGAGAGTCCGTTCAGCTGTTGCTGCCGCTTCTATCTTTTGTTTTAACTCTGTAATCTGGCTTTCAATGGTTTGCTGCGCCATCGCTGAAACCGACAGCATCAAGGTACATACGACGACTAATAGTTTCTTCATAGATGGGATAATTATGATAATGATTTTGATTTCCAACGACAAAGATACTATATTCTTTGTAAATTTCTCTTTGACAGCCCTAAAACTATCCCTACTTTTTCACCACTTGCGGACTACTAACCGTTAAATAGTCTTAATCTTTATTCTTCGTCTGATTTTTGGTCAATCCCCACACATCGCTTTCCCTAATCCTACATCTTATTACATTTACACAAAGGGACATTAACCATCTATAAATGAGGACATTCTGGGATGAAAGACCATTTGCAAGTATAAAGCGGAAACACTATCTTTGCCAATGATTTCACGATTTAACATCTTCTTCATTTACCTACTTCTTAAGATGCTTATTTCACGAAATAACGCTACTGGGGCCCAACTCCATTTGATAACCGGCCTTCCAAAAAGGAGTTTGTTATTATCTCACAACTAATAACAACCTCGACAATGAGAGACAACATCATGATAACCTTTGCCAATCAGAAGGGCGGTGTCGGAAAGACCACGCTCTGCACCATGTTTGCTGATTATCTGGCAGCAAAGGGCGAAAGCGTACTCGTTGTTGACTTCGATCGTCAGCAGACCATCTACTCCAAACGACAGGAAGACCTTGGAAAATATGAAGGAGTACGACTGCCTTATACCGTGCAGACATTCGACATCAAAGACACCAACAACGTGAGAGAGTTCCTGACGAATCTGCGTAACGGCTATAAAGGCTTCGTACTGATGGACACTCCCGGCAATCTGTCGCAACAGGGACTGGTGCCCATCTTCGCCCTGAGCCATTACATCGTTTGTCCCTATCAGTTCGAGGCGACCTCCATCAGTTCTACCGCCACTTTCATCGGCTTTATCGCCAAGCTACAGCACATGCTGCCCATCATGAAGAGCCGGTTCATCTTCGTTGTGAACAAATGGGACAAGCGGTATGGCCGGAAGGCGGAACTGGAGCTGTGGGATAAGACGGAGGAAAGGCTGCGCCACTTCGGACTGGTTGCGCCACGCATTGAGGTCAAGGCAGATATGCAACGCTACAACACCATTGAACTGATGGGACCGCAAAACGACATCGTGTCGCCTACCTTCGACTTTATGTATCAACAGATCATCGAACCTAAAGAGCTGACAAAATGAAAACAACCATTCCACATTCACAGACTACGCCTACCAACGACCTACTCAACCTGCCCGACATAGACGGTGTTTTTAATGAGGTGAAAGGACAATCAGCCCCAGAGCCTTCGCAAACCACGCTAAAGGCAGCACCGACTGACATCCGTCAGACGAATGGCAGTTGGCAGCTCTTTCAGCAATATGCCCAGCAGTACGGCTACCGTGTCAAGAAGTACGACCGCAAGAACTACGAGATAGACAACGAGGTGGTGGATTTGCTGAAGCTGTGCAATATCAACAACATGTCGGTTACCGACATCATCAACGCTGCCCTCCGTGCCTTCATCGGCACCAACAGTGGCTACCTCAAAGAGTTTCTACGCAGTAACGATTATATTGTCAATAACCTTCAAGATCATGTATAGGCAAAGTATTATCTGGATCGCACCAATGGTGGATTTCCTTATCAACCACTACAAGGAGATGAGCAATACCGCTTTAGCAGGGCATTTGGGCATTTCTCTGAGCTGCTTACGCCGAAAGCTGCATGAGTTGGGCTTGCGTAAACACCCTGTCACCAAGGCGATGACGGTAGTAGAGGCCGTCTGTCGGCTATACAGCAGCCATTCCCATAGTGAGATTGCCCGGCTTACAGGCATTTCCACCCGGACGGTATCACGTATCGTGAAGAAATACCGTCTTAGCAGGACGGCGGACGAGGCCCGAGAGATACGATCGCGCAGCAGAAAGAGTATCATCAAACGGGAGAAGGCTCGCGTGCTATTCGGTTTGCCACAGAAAACAAACATCAAGGTGGTGGGCAACAAGAAACGGGTGGTCCTGAAGAGCATCCTAAAGTCTTGCGGCTATATAGTCATCCCAGGACACAACACCTTATATTATAATGAGCAGCTAAAGCGCCGACCGATACGCGAGGGCAATGGACAGAGGTTGGGATTGACCTTTCAGCCAATGAGTGCCTATCTTGCTGCATCTGCTCAATGCTCACCGTTCACCTAAAGACCATAGCTTATGAATTTTCAAATATTCCTCGGTTTTATCGTGGTTTGCTACCTTTGCTATTACTTCGGCACGGTGGCCTACGACCTGTTGACAGGCAGAAAACGTGCTGCCAGCGAAGACGACAAGGTGCAGGAGGAAGCCATCGACATTTCTGATGAAGTAAGGGAATTTACCCCCGTGCTTATCACTCGTCCCATCGTCAAGAAGCAAAAGGCGGCTGCTATGAAGCGGAAGCAGACGGCAGAACTCCTGATGACCGGCGGCATTGAAGTAAACGACCTGCTGGTCAAGGTGGAAGATCTGTCGAAAGAAGGAGAGAACAGCGAACTGGGCGACTTGCTTGCCGAATGGAAGGAGTTTGATCCCGAAAGAGAGGGCATTTCTTCATAACAACATATCGACCTTTATCTTTAACATTTCAGACGTAGCACTTTAACTTGTTTCACTTACGGCTTTAACATGGAATTGAATCTCAAATTTAATCCATTCGATTATGTCGCAATTAAGAGAACAAGCAGTAAAATGCGTAAAACGTGCTTGGAGCTTTGCGAAGCGTCAGTCTTTGAAATTAGCAGTGTGCGCATGTATGTTCACCCTGAGTACAGGAACAGCGTTGGCCAACAGCAAGGGTGCGGGCGGCTTCTCCAAGGCCACCACGGAGATCTCTTCGTATCAGACCCCAGTGTCCAACCTGATGAAGGCCATTGCAGCCGTCATCGTGCTCGTAGGCGCGTTCAATGTGTATTTCAAGATGCAGAACGGCGACCAGGACGTGAAGAAGACCATCATGCTCACCATCGGTGGCTGTGTGGCTTTCATCGCCATGTCGGAGGCACTTCCGCTCTTCTTCAAGTAATCAACCGGTGGGAGCCGGACCATTTGACCATGCGTCTGGCTCCTGCCAAATTTCAAAGTTCTATGGAAGATTTCTATCCTATATACAAGGGCATACAGAAACCGTTGGAGTTCATGGGTATCAGAGGCCGCTTCCTGACCTTTGCCGCGATTGCCATCGGTGTGTCCTTCCTCGGCTTTATCCTCTTCTCCATTATCTTGGGTAAGTTGGCTGGCTTCATCGCCATGATTGTTCTTGCCCTTGTCGGACTGGCTACCATCTACATCCGGCAGCGCAATGGGTTACACGCCAAACATCGGGATAAGGGTATCTACATCTATCATGGAATCTTCAAACACTAACGGTTATGGCACAGAAAAGAAAACCATTCGATAAACTCTTTGCCCAGTTGCAGGACATCAGGGATAAGGACGGGAAACTGCTCAATACGGTGCTGTGGTCGCAAAAAGGCAACCCATCTGTCTTCTTTGAGATTGAGAATCCCGTGCAGCAGTATTGTACCGATGCCGACCAGTATCGGCTCTTTCAGGACGTACTGGCCAACATCGTCAAGACGCTCGGCGAGGGGTATGCCCTGCAGAAACAGGATATTTTCTGCAAGCAGGAATATCACCATGAGCCGGAGGGAGAACAGGAGTTCCTCACCGAAAGTTACTTCAACTACTTCGAGGGACGGCCTTATACCGACATACGCACCTTTCTCATCATCACGCAGGAATGTGCGCACAATGCCTTCGTGAAATACGATGCTAAACGATGGGAGGACTTCCATGTAAAGGTGGCCAAGGTAGCCGACATCCTGCAGGAGAAAGGTATTGTGCACCGTAAGCTGAGCAAGCCTGAGATTGACGAGTACCTTCATCGCTTCATGGCGTTCCAGCTCAAGCAGGGGCCGTTTTCCATGACCAACTTCAAGTGCTCGGACGAGAACCTGAAGATTGGCGACCGCACGGTGAAGTCCTTCCCCTTGGTGGATATAGACGAAATCAACATGCCCAACTTCGTGCGACCGTTCCTCTCTGTCAATATCAACGGTACTTACATTGCCACCGACCTCTTCTCCTTCCTGACAGAGATTCCTTATACCGATTGTGTTATCTACAATCAGGTCATCCAGATACCTGCCCAACGCAAACTCATGCGGAAGCTGCAAGGCAAGGCAAAACGTCACGGCTCCATGCCCGACCCGTCCAACCGCATCGCTAAGGAAGATATAGAACGGCTACTGGACACGTTGGCCGTGGATAGCAAACTGATGGTCTATACCAACTTTAATATCCTCGTCAGCTGTCCACACGATAAGATAACCCCGGTTACCTCGTATATCGAGACGAAACTCTACGACTGTGCCATCATGCCTTCACGCTCGGCCTATAACCAGTTGGAACTCTTCACATGCAGCTTTCCAGGCAACGGCTATGCCTTCAATCCTGACTACGACCTTTTCCTCACTTTATCGGACGCGGCCCTTTGCCTTTGCTTCAAGGAGCATCTGAAACACTCGGAGGAAACTCCACTCAAAACCTACTACACAGACAGGCAGGGACTACCCGTGGCAATAGACATTACCGGCAAGGAAGGTGCGCACAAATACACCGACAATGCTAATTTCTTCTGTATTGGTCCCAGTGGCAGCGGCAAGAGCTTCCACATGAATAGCGTGGTGCGCCAGTTGCTGGAGCAGAATACGGACGTGGTGATGGTTGATACCGGAGACAGTTACGAGGGAATCTGCAGCTACTTCGGTGGTACCTATATCACCTATTCCAAGGAGCATCCCATCTCCATGAATCCGTTCAAAATCACCAAGACAGAATACCGACAGAACTTCGGGGAGAAGAAGAACTTCCTCAAATCCCTCATCTTCCTGATCTTCAAGGGTAGCGAGATGCCCTCCAAGATTGAGGATGCCATCATCAATCAGGTCATCGTGGAGTATTACGATGCCTTCTTTCATCCTTTCCATGGTTTCTCTTCCGAAGAAAAGGACAGACTGCGCCATCGCCTTTTGCTGGAGGACAAGAAGAACGGCGAGTATGAGAAGTACGGCGAGAAAGTGGAGCATCGCTATTATCGGGACTTCAAAACACAGCAAAACAATGCGCAGACGGTTGATCAGAGTGATGGCAACGAGGAACAGCCGATTACCACACCACAACATGCACAGGAGGGAAGCTTTTTCTCTGAAGCCGAAGTTGCCCACCAGATAAAGGCAAAACGACAGGTGGAGAAACTGCACGCCTTGGTCAATGACAAAGCTGCGACGGAGGGCGAGAAGGTAGCGGCCAACCGTCAGCTCATGCGTCTCATGGCAGAGGTGATCGAGGGCAGCTACCTCATGCGCATCGAGCAGAAGATAGAGAAGATGGAACAGCGCAGACGGAAGATGACCGTCAGGAAGCTGTCCTTCAATACCTTCTATGAATATGCACTGGAGCGTATTCCGCAGCTGATGACCGAGAAAAAGATTGCCTTCGACATTGACAACTTCTCTGCCATCCTCGAACAGTTCTACCGCGACGGTGAGCTGGAGAGTACGCTGAACAACGACCTGGAGCAGTCACTTTTTGATGAGCGGTTTATCGTCTTTGAGATAGACAAAATCAAGGACGACCCGGTGTTGTTCCCTATCGTGGTGCTCATCATCATGGATGTGTTCCTCCAGAAGATGCGTATCAAGAAAGGTCGTAAGGCACTCATCATCGAAGAGGCATGGAAAGCGATTGCCTCGCCTACAATGGCAGAGTACATCAAGTATCTGTACAAGACGGTACGCAAGTTCCACGGCATCGCCGGTGTGGTGACGCAGGAGTTGAATGACGTGATAGACTCCCCCATTGTCAAGGAGGCTATCATAAACAATAGTGATGTAAAAATCCTTCTCGATCAGGCTAAGTTCAAGGACAGGTACGATGACATTGCGGCTATCCTCGGACTGACGGCCGTACAGCGGCAGCAGATCTTCACCATCAATGCACTTAACAACCATGAGGGGCGCAACTACTTCAAGGAGGTGTGGATATGCCGTGGACAGGTGTCGGATGTGTATGGCGTGGAGGAACCGCCGGAATGTTACTGGGCCTACACTACGGAACGGGCAGAAAAGGAAGCCCTCAAAATCTACACAAGACATTATGGTGGCAACATCCAGCGTGCCATCACGGAGATAGAGAAAGACCGCAGACAGGCAGGGATAAATAAATATCTCGACTTCGCGCGGCAGGTTAATGAACATCAAAACATTATGAGCTTATGGAAAAGTCAAAGTTAATACTCGTTATGGCGATGCTCCTTGCCTCGCTGAATATTCAAGCTGGCTGGCGTGTGGTGATCGACAAGAGAACGACGGCAGCTGTAGCGGCAAATGCAGCTTCGCAGAAACTCATAGAGGATAAGCACAACGGTCGTTTAGATTCCATCAGGTCCAAGCAGGAGAAGCTGATGCAATACACCGCTACGATGGCAAGCATCAAGGAACTCTACCAACTCTCCATGCAGAACATTACAGGCTTTGGGGAGGAAAGCAAGTATTACGGTGAAATCGTTTCGCTCACTGCCGGTATCTTCAAGGACGTGCCCATTGTATTGAAACAACTCGGCAAGTCGCCGGGCAAGAACTATGTGGTATGCCTCAATGAGATGACCAACCTCGTGTCCGAGACGGAAGGACTGGTACACGACTTTGTGGATATTGTAAACAACGGTAAGATACGCAATCCGTTGGGTACTGCCAAGGAGGATGGTAAGGACGATGGATATAACCTGCTCAATCGTTATGAACGGCTGACGGTGGCTAACAAAATCTATAGCCGTCTGCTTGAAATCCGCTATAAGCTGGAGGTCATGGTGATGATGTGCCAGTTCGGTAACAGCTGGGGCGATGTACTCATGGCCATCGACGTGGAGTCGTGGGCTGCCTATATCACCGCGCGAAACTCCGTGGACGGACTGATTGACAACTGGAACGGATTGGGTGTCTAATGGAGATTGAGCCTATGAAAAGAGCATGGAATATAAAATGGAATATAAGGAGGTGCTGGTTGTTGCTCTTATGTCTGACCTTGGCAGCTCCCACCTTTGCCGATGTCATCCCCACACCGAGGGATCCGGCCACCATCGAAGCCCTCATCAGTTTGCACAAACTCATCAAGGGTGAAGAAGACAAGGCTCTGGCGAAGGTAACAACGAGCTTTGGCGAGCAGAGCATCATCACAAAAGGTGCCACCAAGTTCAACAATGTAAGGACGACCTTGGACAGCAAACTGAATAACGGCTATTCCTACGTCATCTTAGCCGGAGCGTTGGGTTCGACGGCCAACAGTATGTACCGCCTGATACAGGAGTATTCTCAGTTTACACGCTCCACCTTCCAATACACGTTCAAGAAACCGATGGTGGCATGGTATTATACCGAAGCGAACATGGCGTGTGCAAGGGAAATCAAGAACATCAAAGCCCTCTATGCCTCACTTGCCGCCAGCGGCATCAATGTGATGAAAGCCTCGATGGACGAGAAACTTCACATCATTATGGAACTTAAAAACTCCATTGAAACAATGAGAGGCATTATTGACAGTGCCAATGTATGGTGCAGCCTTATTACCGTTGGTGGCTTCAGATATGACTACATCTGGGACATTCTCAACAGTGAGGTGACGGATAAGATAGCAGAAGGTGTAATCAATAAATGGAACAGCGTATGAGAAAATATCTATTCGCCATTGTGGGGTTGTTATATTTCTCTTTCCCTGCTTTGGCTCAACATCCTACCTACGACGACCAGAAGGAAAAGCAGTGGAAGTCGATGGAGAACGGTCCATGGGACTTTTCCCCGGATTGGTATTATTACCTGCTGCATAAGAAGTATAGTGGCGGTGAGACTTATTGGCAATGGAGATTCCTCAAATCCGGCTGGAGAGTACGGTTCAAGGAGAATAAATCCAACGTGAAGCGGATTATGCCCACCCGTATCACCACCGAAGAGACGCAACGGCAGAAGGTGAAGAAAGCCGAAGAGGAACGCATGAAGATAGAAGATCTCTACAAAGAAGAAGTTGCTCGTGCAGCTGACAGGAATGTCGATTTGGTTTATTCTTCGTTCAAGGCCGACTTTGACCGTATGCAGAAGTCCATTACCGATGGACTGCTCTTCTGTATGCAGCGAAGCAAGGGGAAACTGAAATTTCAGGTCGATGAGCTGACGCGGCAGAATGAAATGATGTGCCAGGACATCGCCTACATCCATCGGACAGGTGCAGGGTATGAACTTGAAAACGCCAAGCGGCAGAAAGCCTACCAGCAATACAAGAAACAGATGGAGGAGATGGTCAGCCGGGTGGCGCACCTTGTCGGCATGGCGCAGAACTATTACAAACGATAACATTATGATTTAAGAATATGGTTACAGACATCTTATTGAATATCACAAGTCAGCTGCTCACGATGGGATTGCCTTCCATCGACGAGAGCCTGGACAAGCTGCTGGTGGCGATGGAGACCTTCCCGAAGTCGGCGGTACTAGGCGACACCGTGGGCTATGCCCGTGTCATCGGCCTATGCCTTGCCCTTTGCGTGGGTTCCTACGAGTGCTGGATGATGATGCTTGGGCGTAGGGCGATGGACGTGATGAAACTTCTCCGCATCGTGGGATTGTCCATTTGCATCACTTACAGCTCATGGATCTGTCAGGAACTGGCCCGGCCGGGCAAGGCATTGGAGGCGACCACCAAACAGATGGCAAGCAGCAAGAACAAGGAAGTGGCAGCTTTGGAGCTAAAAGTGGCGCAAAAGCAGTCGGACTACCTCAAACGGCTCCGACAGGTGCAGGACAGCATCGAGACGGCGAAGCAGGTACAGGAGATTGGCGAGGATGCTCATTGGTGGGACAAGCTCATCTACAATATGGAAAATCTGGGCACAACCATCAACAACTATGCGCAGCGAGCTACCGTAGCCGCGGAGACAAAAGTGTCGGAATGGATCAACGACGTGATACGCTTCATCGGGGAGCTGATATTCCAAATGTCGTATTATGGTATTTTGGTGGCCCAGCGTATCTTCATGACGATACTGGCGATCTTTGCTCCTATCATGTTTGCCCTGTCCATCGTTCCGCCATGGAGCAGTGCATGGTCTCAATGGATCAGCAAATACCTGTCTTTGTCGCTATGGGGATTTGTTACCTATATGTGCCTGTACTACATTGACTTTATCCTGATGTATAACCTCGGAGAAGACCTAACCGCTTACGGTAGGCTTTTGCAAGGTCAGGTGAACTCCTGGGGGCAGATTGGCGCACTGGGTATTCAAGGAATTGGCTCAAACTGTATGTATGCCATGGGTATGCTCGTGGGTGCCTACATCATTCGCTTTGTTCCAGAGGTGGCTTCATGGCTGATACCGGGTGGCGTGAGTTCGAGTGCGGGCAGTGCCGCAGGTGGTGTCGTGGCCGGTGTCGTTGGCGGAGCTGTGGGCAGTGCCGCTTCTACAGGAGTGGGCATCGCTTCGGTTGTTACGCCAGTGGCAGGCTCGGCGGTATCCGGGGCTGCTCATCTCGGAGCGGCAGGTGTGGCCGGAGCCGTGAGTGGTGCAAGTGGCTATTCCGATGGCGGTGCGGCTACTTTAGCTGGAGCGATGGGCGGTGCAGCTTCAGGTATGGCGAAAGAGGCCAAGCACATGTTCACCGAAAGTTCTGCTGGCAAGGCGGCATCGAAGATGGGCAGTTCCATGAGGGATTCATATAACAGAGGAAAATAAACTAAAACGACAGGATATGTTAATACAGAGTTTGGAACAGAAAACAAGGCTTGCGCTGACGACCGTACTGCTGACCATCATCGGCAGTACGGTGATCTGTGCCTGCTGCATCTTCTACTGTGCCAAGTTGGTAACGGAAGAGCGTAATCAGATTTATGTCCTCGACGGCGACATCCCTTTCCTCGCTGAAAGGAGCAAGCAGGAGGCAAACTTCGTGATGGAGGCTAAGGCGCACATTCAGCTCTTCCATCAGTACTTCTTCAACTTGCCGCCCGACGATGACTATATCAAGTGGACGCTGGCCAAGGCAATGTATATGGCAGACGGTACGGCACTGAAGCAGAAACAGGCGATGGAGGAAAACGGCTTTTACTCGGACATCATCTCTTCCTCAGCCGTGTGTATGATCATCTGCGACTCCATCCAACTGGACGAGCAGTCGAGGAAGTTCAAATATTATGGCACGCAGATTATAAAACGCCGTTCAAGGGATATGAAACGCTCCCTTATTACGGTGGGCAGTATCGAGAATGTGCCCCGTACAAGGAACAATCCTCATGGCTTGTTGATTACCAACTGGAGGACACTGGAGAATAAGGATTTAGACTACTAAGAGTATGAAGAAAAAAATGAAACGTGCGAAAGAGGCCAAGGCCAGATGGGAAAATGAAGCCAAGGGCAAGGTGGAGTCCTTCGTAAAGAAGCTGTCTTTGCAATGGAAGGTAAGGGAGCGGATAGATGCTGCCAACGCATGGGCAGTGAAACACCCAAAGCGTACGGCGACAATGACCATCGGTGCGCTGGTCTGCTCGCTCTGCTTGGGGATAGTCGTTTCCCTCTATACTCCACAGTCCAGTAAGGATATTGTGGGAGAAATCGAGAATGTACAGCCTATGTTTGCCGGACTGCAGAGCATACAGAATGGCAAAAACGTTCAGGTTCGGGAGGTAGGACAGCTGGCCCTCAGAGGTCAGCGACTGAAAGGGGAGTTGGATTCTTTGGTGCGTATTCCTATCAAGACGCATCAGGATTCTGCGCTTATCATCTATAAATACAAGCAACTCGAAATGATAGTGGCAAACTTAAAACATCAATGATATGAAAGAACTGATAAAGAAATTCTTGTTCAAAGTAGGACTGGGAAAGGAGAGCGAACCATCGGCTACGGTAGAGATGGAGGTTGATGCTGAAACGCAGGATGATAACAAGGCTAAGGGCGACGAAAGGGAAAAGACAAGTCCGAAAGAGCCGCCCGTGGCGAAGCCCTTATCACAGGGCAAGAGTTGGTGGCGCATCGACTTCAAACAGCCCAAGTACATCTTTCCTTTGGCCATTCTTCTGCCTATCTTGTTCTTAGGCTATGAGTTGATGGGGGTATTCGGAGGTACGGACAATGCCAAGAAGGGTGTGGCCACGGACAGCATCAATGCCTCGCTGCCCACGGCGGCCAATGACGAAATGGGCGATAAGATGACGGAGATGAACAAACGCTATAACGAGGAAGATGCAGCATCGGCTGTGAACGGAATCGGTGAGGACCAGCCACAACAGGACTCACTCGGCAACGGTTATCAGGAACATGAACTGGATGAGATAGACCGGCAGAACGCCATCAATGCCCAGCGGCAGAAGGACATGGAAGCCCTTCAACAGCGGCTGGCACAGTCCCGGAAGCATATCAATGCCTATGAGGGGGGCAGCTACGGGGTCGCATCCGGATATGATTCGGGCAGCAGCTATGGGCGTGGTTCCCGACAGGCTGAGATGGATGACTATGCAAGGGAGGTGGAGGCCATTCAGAAGAGAAGTCTTGCCCGGCAGAAATCCTTGGAGAAGAGCATAGGTATCGGCGATGAGAATGAAAGTGTCAAAGTGTCAAAAGTGTCACAGCCACTTGATGCCTCTCACCGTAAGCCCGAAGAGAAACCGGCCATCGTCAAGAAAGTGGTGGAGGGCAATGCGGATAAGTTCAATACCGTCAGTGCTGAGCCTACGACGGACGTTCCGCTGATCCGCGCCATGATAGACAAGACGACGAAGGCACACGAGGGTACGCGCCTCCGCTTCAAGCTCCTCGATGATGTGACGCTCAAAGGGACAAGACTGAAGAAGGGCACCTACCTCTACGGTACGGTGACGGGATTCGGACAGCAGCGTGTCATGGCGACCATCACCAGCATCCTGGTCAGGGATAAGTTCATCAAGGTGGGACTGTCGGTCTATGACAACGATGGTATGGAGGGCTTTTACGTTCCTGAGTCTGCTTTCCGCGACCTGATGAAGGATGCCAAGGCGAATGCCTTGCAGAGCAACATCAACTTTGACGGTGGGTATGGCGGTGGACTGAGTTCCGAGGCAGTGGCTCTGCAGGCCCTTCAGAACATGTACCAGTCGGCATCGTCTGCCGTGTCTGCAAATATCAGAAAGAATAAGGCACGTATCAAGTACAATACCATTGTCTATCTGGTCAATACGGGTATGGAGTAGTCATTCAACAAATTTCTCAAACGCTCATCATGGTTGATGGGAACAATAAAAATATAGAAAATATGAAAAAGTTTTTAGTCATCATGGTTGCCTTCATGGGATTGTGTGGCAGCCTTCAAGCACAGAGAACGTATAAGAACGTCGAGGCTGATTCAGTTCCGGTGAGATATATCCGCAACACCAAGCCTACGGACAGCTACATCTTCGACGAAAACAGGCGTAAGGATGTGGTGTTTGTCAACGAGGAAGTGACGACACACCTGCTGATGCCTGAGAATATCAAGCTCGTAGACATCTCTACGAACAAGATTATAGGTAACCAGTGTACGGACAACATTGTGCGCATCAAACCGTCAGGAAGAATGTATGATAATGAACTGGTGGGTACGATTACTGTTATCGGTGAGCGGCATATCGTGCAGCTCAACGTGGTTTATACCGCCGGACCTGCCAAAGCCAACTCCATCTACCGCATCAAAGCCGGGGACATGGGCAGGTATGAAAATCCCGACGTATCGATGCCGCGCAAGGAAATGGCTGCCTACGCCTGGGCCATCTTTACCAGCAAACCACGCAAGAACATCCATTCTAATGAGAACGGAATCAAGGCGAGGGTGAACAACATCTACAGTATCGGTGACTATTTCTTCATCGACTACTCGCTCTACAATGCTACCAAAATCAAGTATGACATCAGCGAGGTACGTATCAAGCTCACGGACAAGAAGGAACTGAAGGCCACCAACTCACAGACGATTGAGCTGACACCGGTGTATAGTCTGAGCAGTGCCAAGAGTTTCAAGAAGGCATACCGTAACGTGCTGGTGCTCGATAAACTCACATTCCCTGAAGAGAAGGTGCTGAAGCTGGAGATTTCGGAGGAGCAGATTTCGGGGCGTGTCATCACGCTCGATATCAACTACAAGGATATGCTGCACGCTGACGGGGTCAGTGAGCAGATGGTATCGTATCTGCCAGTGTTTTAACCATCAAACTATCAAGTCATGGCTGTAGAAGAGACAAGGGAACAGCAGCAGATGTACAACATCTTCAGGAGCTGCATCTATCTTTTCCTGATTGTGGAGCTGATTATGAATCTGCCCATCACGGCAGACAACCGTGTTACGGGGTTCATACTGGAACTCATCGCTCGTTTCAAGGTGTTCAACAATGTGGCATCGTGCAAACTTGTCGAACTTATCTGCATCGGTGTGACATGTATCGGCACACGTCCGCAGAAGGCACTGAAGTTCAATGTCAAAACGATGGTGCTTTATCCTATCGGCATCGGCATCACGTTCATCGCTCTCTGCATGATGTTTCATAAGGGCATTTGGGGCGGAGTCTCTTTTGGCTTCCCCACCAACCGTGTGCTCTATGCCATGACTTCCATCATCGGTACGATGCTCCTTCATCAGGGGCTGGACGGTATCTCCCGCTACTACAACTACAAATTGGGAGAGGACCGCTTCAACTTTGAGAACGAGTCGTTCGGGCAGTCAGAAGACCTGAATGAGAATCCTTACTCAGTGAACATCCCGATGATTTACTATTTCAAAGGACGTATGCACAAGGGGTGGATCAACATTATCAATCCCTTCCGTGGTACCATCGTGCTGGGTACGCCCGGCTCCGGCAAGTCCTTCGGCATCATCGACCCGTTTATCCGCCAGCATGCGGCCAAGGGGTTTGCCATGATGGTGTACGACTATAAGTTTCCGACATTGGGAAAGACGCTGTTCTATCAGTACTGCAAGAACAAGAAACTCGGTAGGTTACCAGAGAACTGTGGTTTCCATATCGTGAATTTTACCGATGTGGAGTACTCCAACCGCATCAATCCTATTCAACGGAAGTATATCCCTGACTTGGCAGCAGCGGCAGAGACAGCTGCAACGTTGCTTGAATCGCTTAACAAGGGGGGCGACAAGAAAGGCGGCTCGGAGGCATTCTTCCAGAACTCGGCCATCAACTTTCTGTCTGCCATCATCTACTTCTTCGTGAACTTTCACCCGACAGGATTCAAGGACGGAAAGAAGCTCACAAGGTACATCAAGTACAGAGGCAAGAAACTGAAACTGATTACGAAGAACTGGCATGACTACCGAGCTGTAGATAAGGACGGTAACACGATACTGGACTTTGTGGATGAGTTGAGCCACGATGTGTCAGTAGATGAAGATGGCATGTTCGTGGATCTGAATGACTTCATCTATATCAGCCGTAACGGACAGAGGGTGCATATCACTTCGTCCTGGTATGAGGATGAGCAGGGGCAGGTGGTGGAGCCGGACACCATTACGGGTGAATACTCGGACATGCCGCATGTGTTGTCCTTCTTAAGCAAGCAGTACAGTGACGTATTCGACATCCTGATGCAGGACCAGAAGATTCTCTCGCTCATGGCTCCGTTCCAGTCGGCTTATACCAACAAGGCGATGGACCAGCTCGAAGGTATGGTGGGTACGCTCCGTGTCAATGCGGCTCGGTTGGTGTCGCCCGAAGCCTACTGGATATTCACGGGGGATGACTTCGACCTGAAGATTTCAGACCCTGCCAGCCCCTCGTATCTTGTGATTGCCAACGACCCAGAGAAAGAGCAGATAGTGGGTGCGCTGAATGCGCTGGTGCTCAATCGTCTAGTTACCCGTGTGAACAGCAGAGGGAATATCCCTGTTTCCATCATCGTGGATGAGTTGCCAACCTTGTACTTTCATAAGATTGACCGACTGATCGGTACGGCGCGAAGCAACAAGGTAGCTGTTACGCTTGGTTTTCAAGAGTTGCCACAGCTGGAGGCGGATTATGGCAAGAACGGTATGCAGAAGATAATCACCACTTGCGGTAACATCTTCATGGGTGCTGCCCGGAACAAGGAGACATTGGAATGGGCGCAGAACGATGTGTTCGGAAAGGCGAAGCAGACGTCAAAGTCCATCACCATCAATGACCAGAAGGTTTCCACGTCTATCTCGGAACGGTTGGATTATCTGGTGCCAGCCGCCAAGATAGCGGACATGGCGACGGGCTGGCTCGCAGGTCAGTCGGCCCGCGACTTCACACCGACAGACGGCAGTATGATGCAGGGCTTTGACATCGAGAAGTCGGAGGAGTTCAAAACCTCGAAGTATTTTTGTAAGACGCACTTCGATATGGAGCAAATCAAGCAGGAGGAAAGTCTATATGCCGACTTGCCGAAAATCTATCAGTTTGCCTCCGACCGTGAGAAGGAAATCATGCTAGGGCGTAACTTCAAGCGGGTCAATGACGAGGTGGATGCGATGATAGCTGAACTTTTGGGTAAAGACAGAAAAAAGAAACAGGAAAATAAACAGTAGTATGGTACTTGAGCAGTGGAAAGGTTTGTCGGGCAGTGCCCTGAAAGCAATAGCGTTGGTGTCCATGACTGTAGACCATATCGCTTATTACCTGATGGAACATGGTACTTGGACGTATGACATGATGCGGACGGTGGGAAGAATGGCGTTCCCCATCTTCGCCTTTCTACTGGTAGAGGGGTATGGCCATACTCGTTCCACAAGGAAGTATGCGCTAAGCCTCTTGGCTTTTGCACTTATATCTGAAATACCATGGTGGCTGCTCAATCACGATAATACCCACAACGTATTCTTTACCCTACTATTGGGGCTAATAGTGATAGAGGGTATCAATAAGCTCGGCAAAAAGCCCCTGTTATGGGCAGTTTTGATAATAACTATTTGCACCATCGCCATATTTCTACACGTCGATTATGAGTATTCCGGCATCCTACTAATCTGTACATTCCACATTTTCAAGCCAGACAAGGTAACGAAATGCCTTTTAGCCACCCTGTTCATGTATCAGTACGGTGTAATAGGTTTGTGGTTGAGCTTGGCGGTTATTCTTTGCTATAATGGACAACGGGGATTTATCAAGGGACAGTATACTAAGTATTTGTGGTACGCATACTATCCCTTGCATTTAATGACAATAACCATATTGTTGCAAGTTTAGACAACACAAGCCTGCTATTTCAAAAAAACATATTAACTTTACAGAATCAAATATTTCTAAGATGAACGAGAACATATACAATATATTGAATTCCTATGCAGAGAATCCTGACCCTCAATATGCAATCTTCTTAAAAGGGTTGTGGGGATGTGGAAAGACCTATTTCATCAAGAATTGGATGACTCAATATGAAAGAAATCATCCTTCAGATGAAAATGCACTGACATTAAAACCAATATATGTTTCTCTCTATGGCATCAAACAAATATCTGATATTCGTGCAGCAATTGATAAAGAGATAAATCCATTCTTTTATTCTAAAACTGGTAAATTTATTACAGGATTTGCAAAAGTAATAAGTAAGATCGTTTTAAAAACAGACTTTGATATTAATAGCAATGAGGACTCTGATGTATCTATTTCTGGTACACTAGATTCTCTTTCTATTTTTAAGACTCCAACTGATGAAATAAATGGTGTTAAATTTATAATATTTGATGACTTAGAAAGATGTCTTTTGGACATGAAAGAAGCTTTGGGATTTATCAACTACTTTGTGGAGCATTACAATTGTCATGTTATTATAATTGGTGATGATAGTCATTTTGCAGACAACAAAAAAAATGCTTTTGAAGAATTTAAGGAGAAAACGATAGGGAGAGAATATGAAATTCAAGCCGATATTAATAATGCCATTAAGAGCTTTCTTGAAGAAATTCCTGTTTCCGATTTCTTAAAATCCGAACAGGAGTTGATAACATGCTGCTTTTTAGCCACGAAATATAATAATCTTCGGCTCTTGCGACAATGCCTATATGATTTTAAAGCCCAAACTCAAAAATATATTGATAAAATAGAAGAAAACAAGGATTTCTTTCGGTCGTTATTGTGTTCATATATTGTTACATACGCTGAATATCATAATGTGAAAGAAAGAGACTTGTTTGTTTCTATTGCACAAAAAGGATACTCTTTTTTCTTAATGGGGGATAAGGAGAAAGAACCTGCTAATAAGTTAATGTCTAAATATTTCCATCACAATAATAGTTATATCTCGAATGCGTTAAATTCTAGTATCTCTTTCATTCTGGTACAAATAAAGGAAGGTCGTTCATTAGACAATTACATTGATAAGCAGATATCCACAGTGCAAACTCAAAGCTGCGTTTGGAATCAATTGAGTGATTACTGGCGCATGGACAACACTATGTTTAATGGTGTCTATATGCAGACTATAAGTGCATTGAAAAATGACAAAATAATAGCTGCTTCAGCTTTAAGTTATATTCTTGCTTACCTTTTCTATTTTGATAGTTTGGATATTATCAGAATAAATGATGATACGATAGAGTATATCAAAAAAGGCATACGTCAAATACTTTGTTCCTCTATTGATAAAAAAAAACTATATGAAAATTTTCAAAATCTTCGTTTTGGCTATAGGCGATACATCATTACGGAAGAGCCTATTCCTAGAGTAAAAGAAATGATGGATTTTGCCGAACAAATTTATCAGGAGGTAAACGCAAAAATGAAGGATGATATGCAGATTGCTTTAGAAAATCTATCTGATAATAATATCGAAGATTTAGGTCGTATAGAATGTAGATTATATCCAGATGGAAAGGATTTTTATAAAGCCCATGCAATATTTGCAAATGTAGATGCCAATTTAATTTACCATGCTTTAGTCAGAATGACGAATGAGTCGCGGAACAGTTTTCTGCTATTTATCAAAGATAGATATGGTAATGCTATGACAGAGCAAGACGCTACTACTTTTCAAGATGATATTCCCTTTCTAAAGAAATTATATAATCTTATAGGGAATGACTTACCCTCCTACACATGTATTGATAAATTTTCCTTTAATGGTCTACTTACTACGATAAAGTCTGCTATAGAAAATATTGATAAATCGTAATTTTGGGACAAAATAAGAATAGATAACCCACTAACTTGTAGCATGTCTTCTAAAGTCAGTGGGTTATTTTATATATCTAAGCAATGTAAACTAGCTCCCTCTTACAAAGGAACGGAGAGTGTTACCGTCCTATCCTTTTGAAAAGAGTCATCCCAAGTGATTCTTAAAGAAATCACGTCAGGGTACCCCATACACAATGCAATTCTTTCCTCTCTATAAGACTGAGGATTTATCAAGTCATATGGTCCCCATTGTCCATCACGAATAACAGATTCAAGCTCTTCCTCTGGCGTTAGAATTTCAACTCGCACATTGAGTGCATCTGAACGTCCGGCATTAACAAAGCGAATACGATCATTTCCGTTGCTCCCTTCAATGACATTAGCTTTCATCTCTGCCTGAAGTTCTTTTGCCTCTGATTTTTGCAATTGGCGAATTTGCATATCATTTATGATTTTCTCTTGGGTCTTCAGTTTCTTGTCATGGCTAAAGTATGCCCATAAGCCACCAAGAATACCAAATGCAGACAGTATGTGTGCTCCCCAATCTTTTATAAAGCTAATCCAATCCATTTACTTGAATTTAATATTTTTGCATCCATTAAGAGCCTTAGCCAATTCTTCCTTTAGATAGGAAGCTGCATCATCTTCGATTTTTTCCTTTACTTCGTCGAAAGCATCCTGATTAAGCTCTTTCAACTCACCAATACCGCCAAAGTACTCTCTATTACAGAAAGTACACTTGACGTATGATTTGTCCTCATTAAACTCAAATTGATCATCGCAGCCACATGTGGCACACCGAAGTCGTATTTTATAACTGTCTTTTAGCTTTTTCATTTGTAGCTATTATAGTTAAACATTTAATCAAGTTCCGGTATTTCAAACAAATTCAGTTTAACCTTGAAGCCAGGAAGCAGTGGCTGCTCGAAAACATGAGCATTGTCGAGCTTCCAGTTTATGTTTCCTTCAGCCAAGGAACCACAACTCCAAATAGAGTCAACGGCCTCGCCTGTACAGTCAACAATGTCAACATAGCCAATAACAGCACTTTGAGGTAATGTGTGGATGTCTGCAATCTGCCCATTGGTTACAGCCACCTCTACAGCTTTCAGTATCTCTGGTGCAAACATGTTTTGGTCAAAACCAGAGTTCACATTCGTACTACTTGCTACGATATACAGACGACCACGATAATCTGTCTGCCATGTTCTATTCTCTATATCCTTAATACCAGAGCAAATGAGTGATGCCCAAGGCTGCTTTACAGCAAGAGCAACATTCTTCCATACTGGATTCTTATGAACTGTACGAACAGTTTTCATACCTTCCTCTATTGATTTAGTGGTAGCTGTTACTGCACTTGGAACAATAGATTCTTGCGGAGTATGAGTAAAACCCACATACTTCATTAAAGTCTCCTCTGGAGCACCATCCAAAGTATTTAACATACGTGTCAACACATGACGCAGGTTTGACTTGAAGTCCTCACTCTGCTGATACTGTTTATAAAGAGACATGTCTCCTGTACGTTTCTTGCGAATAATTCTGTCAATAATACTATTGAGTGCCGTCTCCGTTGCATCCGGATCAGGGTTGCCTATAACTTGTTCCTTGTACTGGTCATCCTGTGCAATAGAGATTACTATGCTGATGAGTTTTGCCTTTTGGTCATTAGGTGTTGCCTCCCATCCCTTAAAATGGCTTTCGTTGAATGCCTTGATGATTTCTTCGAGGAAATCTCTTTCCTCTTCGTCTCCCCCAGCACCAGCCATAGCAGGCTTGTTAGGATCAATGACTGTCTCCGTATCATCCAGTTGAACGGTCTGATTGAGAGCTGTACGTTTCAAACCGTATGTGTTTAAGTCCACATTGTCAAGTAAGTCCTTCATATCATCACGTCCAGGAACATCAACGTGGAGTCCAGGAATAAGGAAACGAAGATACCAAAACATCTTCTCCCATTCAGGCATTTCATAGTCCATGATGGCAGCTACACGTGAATAAATTTTCACAAACTGCTTGCATTTTATCTTAAAATCGGCTTTACCGTTTTCAGCCCACTCTATTTCATTGTTAAAACGATTTGAAGCTACATCGATACAGTGGACCCACTTGTCTGCTGGAGCACCTCGGAAGTACAATTCAGTAAATTCATCGATTTCCTCCTGTTCAAACACGCCTACGGATAACAATGTTGAACGAAGCTCATGTAGTACATTGACATCTGTCGGCTCAGACAGGGTTGTTGATGTATAAAAAGGATCGAAAGCGGCCTTAATATCCTCTACTTTATTAAAGAAATCAAGCACAAACAAATCTTCGCTGCGTTTGCCAAGTGATGGCTCTGCTCGATTTAGGCGTGATAATGCCTGTACTGCAAGTACTCCAGCCAAAGGCTTATCAATATACATGGCAGCCAATTTGGGCTGGTCAAATCCAGTAAGATATTTATTGGCAACTACAAGAATGCGATTCTCATCCTTTTCAAATTCCTCTGGCGTTTTGGATTCAGGGAATCCATTCATGCCAGCCTCCGTGAAAGATGCACCATCCACCTGCTTCTCTCCTGAGAATGCTATGAGTATGCCGAAGGGAAGTTTTTTTTCCTTCTTAACCTCTAACAGGGCCCAGTAGTAACGGATAGCACACTCTATATCCTTTGTTACTACCATTGCTTTGGCTTTGCCCATCAGTTTGTGGTTGCGATAAAGATTAGAATCAAAATGGGCAAGAATCTGTTCAGCTTTGGCCATGATAGTTTTGGGCTCACGTTCTACAGCTTTCTTCAAGAGCTTCTGAGCGCGGACAGGATCATACATAGGGTTGTCTTCGATAGATTTGATCAACTCATAGTAGCTCTTATAAGTGGTGTAATTCGTCAGAACATCTAGGATGAAGCCTTCGTCAATCGCCTGCTTCATAGAGTACAGATGGAACGGACGGAATGTGTCGTCCGGCATATGTACACCAAAGCGTTCTAACGTCTCTTTCTTTGGGGTAGCTGTGAATGCAAAATAGGAACAATTGGTGGACATCTTGCGACTAAGCATCAACTCCATAAGCAATGCTTCGGTGTCAGCTCCGGAATCTTCTTCCTGCTGCTTCTGAGTTGTCGCGTTCATTGCATCCGCTGCACTACCAGATTGTGACGAGTGTGCTTCGTCAATCAGAATTGCAAAATTATGATCAGATACATCCTTTATGCTGTCACATATATATGGGAATTTCTGTATTGTAGTTATTATAATACGCTTGTTATTCTCAATAGCCGTTTTTAGTTCAGCAGATGAGTTTGCGTGAGCTATAATTTTCTGTGTATGACCAAAAGCTTTTAAGTTGTCTGTAATCTGTTTGTCGAGAAGTCGACGGTCGGTTACAATGATGACAGAGTTGAACAAGGGTATATCTAAGCCTTTTGCCCGTATAGCTTCCATTGTATCCGGACACTCCTTAATTAGTTTATAGGCCAGCCAAGTGATGGAGTTCGACTTTCCTGAACCTGCTGAATGTTGAATCAAGTATGTCTTGCCAACCCCCTGCTTACGCACATCAGCCGTCAGTTTGTTTACAACGTCAAGCTGATGGTAACGTGGAAAGATAAGTTTCTTGGCATTTTTCATGATATGCGGTACTTTCTTCTGTGTCTTGGCCTCGCCATAATCAAAGAGTACATAGTTCATGATAATGTCTGAGAGAACATTCTTCTGTAGCACCTCTTCCCAAAGGTATGAGGCCTTGAACCCATTTGGATTTACAGGATTTCCTGCTCCAGCACCATTTTCAAGTCCTTTGTTGAAAGGCATGAAATAGGTGTCTGCCAGGGCAAGATGTGTAGTAAAGAAAATCTCGTCTTTATCCAACGTGAAGTGAGCAAGGCATCGTCCAAACTTCAGAATCGTTTCGCATGGATTTCGTTCATCAGACATATATTGCTCCTGACCATCTTTTCGTGCTGTTTGGTGCTTCCATGGATTCTTTAATTCAAAGGTAAACAGTGGAATACCATTGAGAAAGAGTGCCATATCAAGTTCAAGTCCTGGTCGAGTAACGGAGAAAGTCTGTTGACGGGTAAGTGAAAACTGATTTTGTTTATATAGTCGCTGAGACTCGTCGCTATCAGCTGCCGATGGTTTCGGATAGAAAAGGGTGACGTGGATATTGTCAACATCAAGACCATTTCGTATCACGTCTATCACCCCCTTGGTTTCTATATCTTTTGAAAGTCTTTTGGGTAGAGCTTCTTTGAGGTTACGCCCCTTGAATTTAGCCAGTTCGTCTGCTTGAGTTGTTTCGAGGAATGACCATAAGCGGCGTAGGTCAAGGGCAAACACCTTATCCATATCTTTTGGTTGGCCCCAGTAGTATTGATTGTCATTTGGATCTTGACCATCAATGTTTTTTGAAGCACCGCTTACTTCACGTTCTTCACGTGTGGTACCTATAAGAGCCTGCTCAATATGTTTCTCAAAGGCTCTTTCGTCTGTATCTGCTATGTTCATGATTATATAGTTATACTATTGTTACTAAGAGAGTTTTTTTATTTCCTCACAAATTACAGGATCAAATATAACTGCATAGACCCCATTTTTGAACTCAAATGAGATACAAGGCTCAAGATAAGATCCTCCTGTATATATGTATCTCTTTTCTACATGATAGTCTAAGTTAGCCAAACGCTGTATCATAATGACTTTGGTTGGATCACTTGTATATTTTCTATTGTAATATACAGGGTCTGTGTCCAAGTCATTGTACACTTCTATGATAGTCCTCCGTATGTCAGGTTGAAGACTTAAGAAGAAGCTACGCACATTTCTTGCCCAGTCAAGATTAGCCTCCTTCTTAATAGCCTTATATCCATCCTTTTTAGGTCGCTTTCCCCAGAGGAAACTAATGAAAGTAACTAATACATAGCCAATAATACCATAAATTACAGCACTAAGTATTGTCCAACCATCCCATTCTTTCGAGAACAAATAAGCTCCACCTTCTACTGCAAGAACAAACATCAGCCGATTGAAGTTTGCGCTTGAAAAGATATGTGTTAATAGTGACTCTATCATCTTATACTTTAATTTTCCCAGTTACTACGTTGTTGATGATTATCTGCTTACGTTCTTGGAGCAAGACTACCTTTTGCTCCGCATTGGTTATTGCAATGTTAAATTTATTCATTTGCTCATTTAAGTAGGCAAGAATTGCAGATTGTTCTTCTTTTGAGGGAAAAGCTACAATAAAGTCTTGAATCATATTCAGGCGTACAGAATCAACTGTGCTTTTAGCACTTAGTTGCTCAATAGTATGTTTGAATAAACTCTTCATATAAAAGAATAGATATTCTCCATAAACGTGAGTTATATCATGAAAGATATAAACTCGCTGATGGCATCCAAATTTACCATTTACATAATGGAATACTTTACCAGCTCCAACACCATCACCTGCCATCAAAACAGCCTCCCCATCGTATGTATAAGAATTTATACGCTCAACTTTTGGAGAACGAACATAAAATGGATAAACACCGTCATCGACACGATTAACAGTGTCTTTATCACCTGTTTTAATCTTGCACAAATACCGCATTCTTCTAGTTTCCCAATGCTTTGGTATTTCGCCAATCCAATCTATACCACAATCCTTCATAGGCACATTAGGGTCAAGACCCTTGGTTACAGCATTATTGATGATCATCTGCTTACGTTCGTTCAGTAAGTCTATCATCTTTTGTTGCTGGGCAATGGCTTCGTCTATCTGAGAGGTCTGCTCATCAAGGTATTGAACCATACGATTCTGCTCTTTAATTGGTGGCAGGATAGTCAAAACATCCCCAAAATCATCTGTGTACATTCGCCATCTCGAAGGGACTATACCCGTAGAATGGCGTGCGAACTCTGCAAGATATTGTGGTGTTCGATACAAATAATGCAAAAAGCGAGGATTTTGTTTGTCTTTCAGATGGTACACACAATATGCAGGACTGACAACACCTTCGAAGTTAGAAATACCCAAGCCACCGAGCCATGCAAGCATTATATTGATAACGAATTCATCTTTGTGAACATACTTATATCCAACAAGGGATTCGCTTCGGGACTCTGCGTTGGCTTCACGTACTCCGTCATACTGAGAAACAGACAATAATTGTTCTGTTCCTTTTTGAGAACGGCGGTCGGTTTCCTTCCACAAAAACTTTGACCTCCGAATCTCCCAATGACTCGGAATCCTTCCAAGCCACTGTTCACCACTATCTTTATAGCTATCGTATGTCTGCATCTTAGTGCCGCTTTAGAAGTGAATGTATAAAGCCCTGGCTCTGCTCATCGAGTGCAATAATGTCCTTTTCGTTCTCTTCAAGAGATCGAAGTGGGGCAGGCTTGTAGAAATACTTATTGAATGAAATCTCGCAGCCAATCTTTGTCGAAGGCAATTCAATCCAAGCATCGGAAACATAAGGACGAACCTCACGCTGGAAATATTGGTATATGTCTTCAGTTACGGGGATCTTCTCCGTATCGCGGAGATTACTGTCAGCTTCATATATAACATACTTGTTATCTTTGGCATATATGCCATAATCAGCAAGCAGTCTTTCTTCAACTCCAAAAACATCTGTCAATTCGGTGAAATCTTTTGCATTAGCTTTCAGTTCCTTTTTGACTACAGGCTTGGCTTCTGGGTCTTCCACAGACATGGCGCGACAGATGGTCTTTAGTTGCCCTGCAGTGAGCTTCATGCCAAGTTCCTTTGCTGCCTTTGCAACCTTATCAGCAAAGATGTTGTAGTCCTTATAAGCTTCAGTACCAACAGCTTGTAATAGTTTTTGAGCCACAAGCATGAGGTTGTTTCGTTCTTTCCACTTCTTTGGATCAATGAGTGAAGAAAGTTGTTTATCAGTTTTTTTTATGTCATCGTCGGCTAGATAATCTTTTATTTCGCCAACTTTATCTGCGAGTCCTTTGAACACATCTTTACCGTAGGTGTCAAACAGATACTTTGAAAACTCCAAATCTTTTGAGTCATAGAGCAGCTCATCTACCTTGATAGCTGAGAATTGGGCACGCAAGCGAAGAGGACGTTCAATCGTTACAGAATAAAAACGGAAGTCATCATTCGCAAAAATCTTTGAGACTATAGGATTATCTGCAGTTGCTTCCTTTGACTCAAACGAAGTATACGACTGCACTATCATCTCTGCGTATTCAGGAGTGATAGTACAATTACGAGAACCTTGATTCTTGCGTAGTTTCTCGAAGGCTTGACTCGCCTCGATAAGCTGTACGTGCCCTTGGCGCATCCCTTCTTTCTTGTTGGTAAGCAGCCAGACGTATGTCGATATACCTGTATTGTAGAAGATGTTATTTGGTAGCTGGATAATAGCATCAACGAGGTCGTTTTCAATGAGATAACGACGGATGTTACTTTCACCACTACCTGCATCACCTGTAAACAAGGAAGAGCCATTGTGGACTGATGCAACACGAGAGCCTTGTGGCTGATACTGCAAAGGCTTCATTTTGTTAACCTCTTCAAGAAGGAACAATAGCTGTCCATCTGATGTACGAGGAGTACTGTCAAGATACTCTTCCTCACCCCGAAAATTCTTGAGTGGGAGTTCAAACCGATGGTCAATCAGCTGCCCATCGTGATAAATCCGTGGCTTATCAACTTTCCACGATTTTCCATAGGGAGGATTTGTAATGCAATATCCAAAGGATTTTCCTGCAAAATGGTCGTCTGTGATAGTATTTCCAAGGTGCATGCCAGAAGGGTCTACACCTTTGATAATAAGGTCAGCCTTGCAGATGGCGTAGATTTCAGGCACTAATTCTGTACCCGATAGTTGTATGGCACTTGACGCAACACCTTCATTCAGCAGAAACTCTCTGCCTTCAGTCAACATTCCACCAGAGCCTTCTGCTGGGTCGTAGAGTGAAATAGTCTTGGGAAGATTGTCTTTTACGGGCTCAAACACTAAACGTGCTAATAGTGCTATGGCATCACGTGGAGTGAAGTGGGCTCCTGACTCTTCGTTATTTTCTTCATTGAATTTACGAAGCAATTCCTCAAATATAGTACCCATAGCAATATTTGAAAGGGACGGTAAGGGAAGTCCGTCTGGATCAGTTGCTGCTCGATCTGTAAGATTGATATAAGGATCTGTAATCTTTTCTATGATAGCAAGCAGACGGTCATTCTTAGCCAAACGCTCTGCCTTGGAATAATAATCAAAGTTCAAAAGCACATCTTTAACATTCTCGCTGTAGCCATTCAGATATTCAGTAAAGTTATTCAGGAGGATGTCATTATTGTCGGTTGCCTGAGACTTAATACGATTGAGTGTCCACTTACTTGTATTATAGAATGTCAATCCAGTAATATCACAAAGTGCTCCCTCATCGTAGGACTCTTCATCAAGGCCAATTTCTCGCTGCGCCTTAATTTCCGCTTCTACTTTGTCCTTAGTAGCTTCAAGAAGTGCATCAAATCGACGGAGGACAACCATGGGCAAGATAACGTCGCGATACTGACCGCGAACAAAAACATCTCGGAGACAGTCATCTGCTATCCCCCATATAAATGAAACTATTTTTGATTGTGAAATATTCATATCTATGCCACTATTGATTACTCTTCATCACGTATTAAATCTGTGTATTTACATTCAAGCACCTCTGCTATTTTGAAAATCATTTCAAGTGAGGGTTGAGATGAATTTGTCACCCACTTCGATATTGTAGCGGGGTCTTTTCCCAATGCATCTGCCAGCATTTTGTTTGTATAATCACGCTCTGCAAGCATGACCTTGATTCGATTGAGCTTCTTTGTTGCCATATTCATATTATTATAGCCGTAAAGTTATGAAAAATATATCAATCTACAAACAAATTCCCACAAATTCATAAAATAATAGTTGCTTTTTTTGCGAAATTTTCACGAAAACACTTCCTACATTCCCCTTGCTAGTAAGTCCCCCTTGCTAGTAAAATCATTCAGTTATAATAAAAGGGGGCTTGTACCCCCCTTCGCTGTCGCTTGTGTGAAGAATAGAACTATAAACTTTGTTCAATATTTGCAACCTTAGATATATAGCTGCCATCTTCCGCATACCCAATCCTATTCAGGAAGTCGTAATAGTTGCCAACTTTGTACTTATACTGCACATAATCCTTATAGGCCTTCACGCTTTCCTCCCATGAGTTGAAGGTGTAGTAGCTGCCATTGCTGGGGCGGCGTAGCCCAAAGAGGTTGTTGTTTTCTAAGCATACTCTGGAGGTGAAATAGCCTGTTTCAAGCAGGGCTTGCGCGGCTACTATCTGTGGGAACTTCACATCATACTGCTGGAGAACGGCCATCAGGTTCTTGATGTTCAACTCTTTGTCGGGCTTTGTCCCGAATCTGACGTATGCCATCTTATCCTGTAGCTGTGTGATGTAACCGTTAAGATAATCCACGAAAATATTGGGATCGACACTCTTCCCACCTTTCCTAATTCTGATATGGAGGTGCGGGCCTGTGCTTTTGCCTGTGTTCCCTGATATTCCCACGATGGTTCCTGCCGAAACGGCATCACCAGCTCTTACGGTTATCTGGTCAAGATGCCCATACAGACATTCAAAGATGCCATGTTCCAAAACGACATAGTTGCCATAGCCTCTGTTCCCGAAATGTACCTCCTTGATGATACCGGGCAGCATCGCATAGACCCTTGCATGGTTACATTGCAGGTCGATGCCATCATGGAAAGCAGTACATCGCTTTACAGGGTCTTTGCGATAGCCGAAAGCTGAGTTGAACTTCAGGAAGTCGAGCGGAAGGCAGACATTCATGCGCTGGCTGATCAGATTGAAAAGCAAGGAGTCTTTCACATTGACAAACAGTGGTACATCTTTCTCAATGGTGATTTCCAAGCCACGTCCTGTTTGAAAGGTTACATCAGGTCTTTTTGTGTTTATGCTATCCGCTTTTTGCCTTGTAACTATTTGTTTTACAAGCTTTATCTGTGTGTGAGCTGTCTCCGGGCGGAGGGTGTAAAACTGCGCTGCCATCTTCATACTGAATATCGTGGTGACAAAAACCAATAGAAATAATCTGTATCGTCTCATCTTATCGTCGTGCTTTTTGATAATTTTGTTCGGTGAGAAGCGCATAACTTCTCTCGACAAATTTACCGATAAACATTCAACGTATGGAAAATGTGATGACTTTTCAAGCTCAGGGAGCAGTCTTAGATAAACTAATGCAGCTGGGTATCGACAGCGAAAAACTGGAGTTAATGCCTGACGCTCTGAAAGTTCCGCTGCTTCGTGGGGAGGTAACGCCTGTTTTCGTGGCCAACATGGAAACAGCAAATGGCAAGGTGATACAGTTACCGCTTAAAGCCCAGTTCGAGCTGGATGAAAACAATCAAGTGCAGCTGATGACCTATCCAGTTCGCAAGGAGATAGCCAACGAGTTAGGGCTTAACCCAAGTGAACTTCAGCGTGTGCAGTCGGGTGATGTAGTCCGTAAGGAGGTGCACGTGGAGGGAGAAAGGAAAGTAAGATTTATCCAGTTGGATAAGGAAACAAACTCGCTCATGCACCGTGACGTAACAAGTGTGCCTATCGAATCGGAGCTACTGACACGGGACAAGGTGAAGGACATTGAACTCGGGGCTAACCAGAAGGAGGCTCTGCAGGAGGGAAAGCCCGTGGAGCTTTCTCTCGGCGACACCAAGGTAACGGTGGGTGTTGACCTGCGTGAGCCACAGGGCTTCAAGGTGGTCAACGGCGACATGAAGGAATGGGAACGCCTTCAGCAGATGCGCTACGATGATGCCCACGAGGATTTTATGGGGTATGTGATGACCGACGAGAACCGCTGGGAATACCAGAAAGTGGTGGAACGCCAGATCATGACCAATAACCCCTCTGAGACTATCGAAAAGAAACAGCGTACAGGCTTGATACGATAGCAAAAACTAAAAACCATTCTCCCAAACAAGGGATTCTTTAATATTCTGCTCCCGGCTTGTCGCTTTGCGCGGCCTCGGTGAGTGCTTTAACATTCTTCTCTCTTTGGCGAGTTCTTCTGTTGTAGAACCGTAGCGTTAAAGCACATCACGATAAGCAAGGTGGGTAGAAAGAAAAACAAAAATCTTGATTACGATTACATTGTCAGCTCCGTGGCTGGCTATGCCAAGGTTGCTCCCATTGCCCGAAAGGTAAAGGCTGGGGACGGTATGGCCATTGCCAAGGCAGCAGCGATGATGACGGCTGCCGTCAGGAATGTCATGCCTAAGGACAAGCAGGTGGTACTGGTGCCTATTCCCAACCGCACTGGCAGGGCAGGCTATACCAAAACGCTGGCCGAGAAGATCAGCGAGGCGCTGCATCTGCCTGTCATCGACGCACTGGCCAGCAACACCCACGAGCCGCTTTATCTGGTGAAGAAAGCCAATGGCTCGCTCGATGAAGTGCCGCTCTACTTCTATCGCATCCGAAGGGTGCCCAGAGACAAGATACCCATTCTCATTGATAATGTACTCGACACCGGGCACACGGCCATGGCGGCCTATGAAGCGCTGGGCAGACAGGACACGCTGATGGCGGTGCTCGGTGACACGCATAAATTCACGCCCAACAAATGGAAAACGGATATTTACCCTTTAATTGACAACAATATGGCAAGCAAGAAAAAAGAAGAGGTGCAACAGCAAGCTACCCCGAAGGAAGAGCCGAAGGCTCAGACTGAGAAAAAAGCTGCAAAGAAAACAGCGAAGCTCCCGAAGTCGAAGACGCTGGCAGAGCTGTACGAGAACATGAAGGAGAAGCACCCTGATGCCGTCCTGCTCTTCCGCACGGGAGACTTCTATACAGCCGTGAACGCTGATGCCCCCAAGGTGGCTGACACATTGGGACTGAAAACGAACAAAACTGCCAAGGCGGAAGACGGTTCTCTGCAAGTGACATTCCCTCATCACGCTTTAGACACGAATCTGCCCAAACTCATCCGTGCCGGTCTCCGAGTAGCCATCGTGGACAGTCTGGAGAAGAAGCAAAGTGTAGAGAAGTCCGTATCGGTGAAAACGGAAGCGAAAGCACAGGAAATAAAAGCTGAGGAAAAGAAAGAGGAAGGGAAGGCCGTAGAGAAATCGGCAACCGCCAAGCAGGAGCATCAGCCACGCGAGCCGCAGATGGTAACGGTCAACGGAGATAAGGTTTCCCATGCCCATGCCTTCCAGTCGAAGGTGAATCCTGCCGACTGGTTCTATGTGGCACAGCTCAATGGCAAGCAGCTCAACCCCATGAAGATGGACGCTGCCGACATTGCTGCCTACCAGAAACGGGAGGCGAAGGTGGAGGACATGATGCAGAAGTATTATCCCACGAAGCTGGCTCCCAAGGTGTCGGTGGAGGAATACAAGGCTGCCAACATTCTCTCTGATGGTAGAATCATCGATAAGATGACGGTGTACAAGGAGAAGGACGAGCAGCGTGCCGACTATGGCAAGTACAAGCTCTACGCACAGGTGGGCGACCAGCGTATGTCGGTGCCCATGACCAAGGCGGACCAGAGTGCCTTCTTCGACCGTGTGACGACACCGGCGGCATTGGTGGAAAGGAACTTCGGTGAGCGGTTGCATCTGGCATCGGCATACTCGGTTTATCAGCTCCCCGCCAACATCAAGGTGGAGGACATCCGGGTGGCGAAGGACAACATGGACGGCAAATGGAAAATATCTGCTGCCGTGGGTGAGAATGGGCGCACGGAGAAGAAGGCGATTTCCTTTGACGACGGCTTTTCGCTCTTCCAAGCCAAGACCGTCACACGGGAGCAGCTGGCCGCCAAATATCTCTCGGACGACATCAAGGTGCTGTCGGGACAGAAACAAGCCATCAGCAACGGACTGAAGATGTAGAGCTTGGTTATGGTATAGTGAGTATGAATTACAAAATACAGGCAAAATAAAATCAAAGAAAATGGCATATAGTTTTGAAGAGCTGGTCCAGCTCAAACAGGACAGACGGATCGGGTGGCTGCAGTTCACGCTCGAAGGCGAGCATGCGGACGGCTTCATGCAGTGGTGCAAGGAACACAACACGCATCCGAGTGAAGATACCGCAGAGTTCTACATGGAGTCGGTGGAACTGAGTATACAGGACAAGCAAATCTTGGCAGAGGACGACTATGACTACAGCTGGAACTGAAACAAAGACGCTCGGTCAGAAAGCCGTGGACAGGTTCACGGAGATGATGATTGGGCGCATGGAACAGATGAAGTCCGTGGGCTGGCACAAGGGGTGGATAGGCGGTGCCACCGCCCCCGGTGCCATGCCTCAGAATGTGTCCGGGCGTGGATATTCGGGAAGTAACTCTTTCTTCCTCCAACTGGACACGGCTCTCCGTGGCTACTCAATGCCCGTGTATCTCACCTTCAAGCAAACCAATGACTTGGGAGCGTATGTCAAGAAGGGTGAGTCGGCCATGCCGGTGCTCTACTGGGACATCATGGCAAGGGACAAGGACGGACGCAAAATCACCAAAGACACCTACCGCAAGATGAGCCTTGCGGAGCGGATGCAGGTGCAGACCATTCCATTCCTAAAGGCCTACAATGTGTTCAATGTTGATCAGACCAATCTGGCTGAGGTGAAGCCTGATAAGGTGGAAGCACTCAAAAAGCTATTTGCACCGCCTGAACTGCGTGATGCAGAGGGGATGTTTACAAGCAAGGCACTCGACCGTATGTTTGAGAAACAGGAGTGGATTTGTCCTATCCAATATGACAAGCAGGTACCCGGTGCATACTTTTCTCCCTCCAAGGACATCATCGTCATTCCAAGGAAAGAGCAGTTCAACATCGGCAAGACACCGGAGGAAGTGTATAAGGACGGTATGGAATACTACTCCACGGCCCTGCACGAGATGGCTCACTCCACGGGTACGGAACCTCGGCTGAACAGGGGCAGCCATGAGAAGTTCGGCGACGCGAAATACGCCAAGGAGGAACTGGTGGCTGAGCTGACGGCGGCGATGGTGGGCAACTCGATGGGCTTTGACAAGCGTATCCTGAATAACAACGCTGCCTACCTCGACGGTTGGATCTCCACGCTAAAAGAGAATCCAAAGTTCATCGTATCGGTGATAGCCGACGTGAACAAGGCTGCCAACATGGTGCTGGAAGAGGTGGACAAGCAGAAGATGGCTTTGGGCGAGGAACCTTTGCTCGACAAGAACAGGAATCAATCTACCGAAGCCCCTAAAAACAAGATTGTCTTTGAGAACGCTTCGATTATCAAGCAGAACGACGGGGACTATGCGGTGCGTGCCTCCTTCCAAGGCAAGGAGCTGGGACTCAAGCCGATTGATCGGAATGTGGGCATCCTCTATTTCTCTCTGTCGGAGGAAGCGGAGAAGGCTCGCCTGCTCTCTCGCACGCTGGAAAAGAGCTATGGCGATGTGGTCATGGCACAGACTCAGCAGCAAGCTCATCGTGTAAAAATCTAACCTTTATACTTGTAGGCAGTTATGAAACAGACAGTAAACTTCAAAGACCTGAAAGCCAAGGTAGGCGTAGATGATATAGCCTATTATCTGGGCTATCGTCTCGACCGCTCGGCTGGCGTGGGCAGATATATTGAAATGGTCTTGCCTGATACCACCGGACATAAGGATAAGCTCATCATCAAGAATCCAAAGGAGAAGGCCGCACAGACTTATTTTCACCGTAACGGGGCGAAAGGCGGGGATGTAGTGTCGCTGATACGTGAGAACCTTAACAGCTTTCACGAGTCTGGCAAGAACGAGTGGGAAATCATCGGTAAGGTGATGGCCCGCTTCGCCAATGAGCCGATTCCTGATTATGGGGATAGCCAGTATCTTGCGAAAGCAGGGTACACGGGTAACACTGTATTTGATCCCAAACGCTATGAAACGAAGGACATTGACGGTGCGCCCTCGGAGGTGATGGCGTTCTTTGCCCAGCGTGGCATCAACGAGGAGACGGTGGCTGTCTTTGCTCCGTTCATCAAGCAGGTAAGGGACAGCAGCCATGCTGCCTATAAGCAGTTCAACATCGGTTTCCCATATACGGAGGCTGGTAAGGAGAAGGTGGTGGGCTATGAAATCCGTGGTTTTGGCTCATTCAAAAGTAAAGCAGCTGGTACCAACTCGACAATAGGCGCATGGATTGCTGACCTGTCAAGAGGTGGTAATCCAGCGGACATCCGAAATGTGTATTTCGCAGAGAGTGCCTACGACATCATGGCGTTCTATCAGCTGAATCACCTACGCTTGGATGCTGCTCATTCGGTGTTCGTATCGCTGGGCGGTACTTTCTCAGACGGACAGGTGAAGGGTATTATGGCGCATTACCCGGAAGCTAAAGCGATGGACTGCTTTGATAATGACATAGCTGGGCGTATCTATGGCATTCGTATGGCTGCCCTGTTGGAGGGTATTCGCATGAATATACATAAGGAAGATAGCGAGGTAAAAATTACCATTGGTGATAAGAACTTTGACATTCCTAACGACCAGTTGTCGATCCGTGAGCTTCGCAAGCATGTCCACATCCGCTATAACGTGGGTGAATGGAAGGCTGCCGAGAACTACAAGGACTGGAACGACCAGTTGATGGGTAAGCAGTTGGAAGTTGTGCCCATAGAGAATAAGTTTGCAAGGGACCGCAATCTGGCTGACCGCCGAGAGAAAGGAGTGTGCTTATGAAACGAATTTTCATCATATCGTTGTTGGGCGGTTTGACTTTCTGTCCTCTGATGGCGCAGCAGACGGACCCGACGCTGACGGGTGCCGTGGTAGCGCAGAGCGAGATGCTGAAAAAGATTTTCAAAGACCGCGAGAAGACGCAGAAGAAAATCATTGCAGCGGAAACAGCGGTCACGGTAGCCATGGACAGGATGCACAAGGTAGAGGACAAGATGCTGGAGTATCTTTCCAATGCACAGGGTGCGATGCAGAACCTCTATCAGATTAAGCGGGCAGCGGAATTGACGACGGTAGAAATACCCCGAAACATGAGCCTGTTACGCCAGTCGCTGCCCGGTCGTCTGAAAGGAACGGCCATTGCGTTGCTGGTGTCTGATGAGCTGACGGACGCTGCCACGCAGATGGCTTCGCTCTATCCGTTCATGAAGCAGCTGGTGACAAGCGGCACATACAACGTGAGTGGCTATGATGCCACGGGCAAGCCCATCAATGAGAAGCATAAGGTAAACTTGCTCTCTTCGGCGGAACGGTATTACATTGCCAATGAGGTGGTAACGAAACTGGAGACCATCAATACTGACCTTTGGTTGCTGGCATGGCAGGTAAGGACGTACTCGTGGAATGACCTTTGGTTCGGGCTTGATCCAGAAGGCTGGGCCACGGTGATGTCGGGGAAGGCGATTGTGGATGGACTGGTCTATGAGTGGAAATACATCTGACAGGCCTGAATATGGGCAATTTTCTGTACTTTTGCACTCGCTACACTTTGTTATTTCGAGGAGGAGCGGTGCAAACGGAGGGTTGCCAAAGATAGAGTAACATATAACGTAAAGAAATAACAAAATGAGTGATACTGACAATTTACTGACCTGCCCCGTGTGTGGCAGGGGCACAATGGTACATAACGAACAGGAGTGGAAGTGCAGTGAGCAGTCCTGCGGGTTCGTTATCCCTAATCGTGTGTTTAATCTGGAAATGACGGAGGAACTGGTTGCGCAGCTTGTCAAGCATGGCCATACCAATCCGTTGCAGTTACAGAACAGGGACGGCCAGCATTTCAAGGCGGCTCTCGTCATCCGTAATGGAAAGGTAGAGGTCTCGTCGGGTGTGCATTACATCGACGGCGTATGTCCTCTCTGCGGAGGCAGGATTCGCAAGACCTCGAAAGGCTACCGGTGTGAGAACTCCATCGGAGAGCATCCGTCATGCGATTTCATGATTCCGGGCATCATCTGCAACCGCAGGATCACGGAGCAGGATGCCGTGGCGTTCCTGAATGGCAGACATATCGCCTTGGAGGGCTTTGCCTCGAATGAGTGGAAGATGTTTGCCTCGTCGCTGTCGATAGCCGAGGGCAAGGTGAAGCTGGAATCGCGCATTGCGAAGTGTCCGCATTGTGGGGGCGACCTGCATGTGGGGCTGAAGGCGTACAACTGTGCCAACTATCGCAATACCGAGCATCCCTGCAAGTTCTCCATTTGGCGTAACATCAGCGGTCATGCCGTGTCGGTGGAGGAGGTGAAGCAGATTTGTGAGCAGGGCGTGACCAAGGACAGTATAGAGTTTTACAAGGAGGACGGTACGGTGTACTACAAGCGGTTGCAGCTAACGCCTGAAAAGGACAGAATAATCATGATTTAAGTAATTGTTGATGATGAAAAGACAAAGTATTATATATATAGTGGTGGCATTGTTATGCCTCACTAGTTGTACGAATAAACGTCATGCGTTGAAGCAGTTGGCAGTGGAGAATCTGAAACAGTCGGTGGAATATCCTAAGCAGTTACAGGTGGTGGCTATATCAGAACCAGACTCGGCGTTTGGATTCAGCTACTTCTCGCAAAAGGAGAAGGCAGGCATCGTCCGTATCATGAAATCGGTAACGGACAGCATTATGAGGCGCACCGACAATATGCAGTCGCTGGACATCAATGACTTCTATGTGATGGATCTCGCCGAAAGGCAGATGCGTGCCAACTCGGATATTCGCCAGATGCTTAGTCAGGCAACCGGCAAGAAGGAATGGACGGGCTGGAAAGTGAAGATCGACTATCAGGCGGTAACACATCATGGCATGAAGTACAATGCTGAGCGGTGGTTCTTCATTAGCAAGGACGGCAAGGCGGTGGTGAGGACGTTTGAGCTACCGCTGCCATAATATTATAATCATTTTCGCCCCATAGTCTTTTTAGACTGATGGGGCTTCTTTCTACCATTCAGCTTAGTATTTTTTGTATCTAAACAAATAATGAAAGGACTGACAGGTGGGGTCGAACCACCTATCAACTCTACAACGAAGAGTGATTTAATCCGGTTTGTCAGTCTTGTTTTTTAGATGTTCTCTCTCTCCATGAAGCGGTCTACTCCTATTTCCTCACCTTCTCAGAAGCTCCGAGCATCTTAAACTCATATTTAAGTTCGTTGTTAAGAGTCGGAATATGCTGTTTCTATTGATAGGCAGACCACAGGTTGATAAGACACAAAACAAAGGATAGTTGGAAACAGAATTTCGCTAACCCGTGCTTAATAGATTGAGTCATCCTTCCACACTCAATCTACGCACAAATAAAAAGTTTATTCATACATATTTTGTTTTAAGACTGGTTCATAGCATAGGGCAGATGCCTCAGTCGTGTTAATATTATGCCCTTTGTATCTGCAAAAATACAATAAAAATTTCTGGGAAAGCGTAAAATCCATAGAATTCTACTGAAAAACAATGGAAAAACAATGGAAGAACAATGGATTTAACCTCTTTATCATTTCCTCGTTTGCAGTTGCCTCCTTGCTGCAAGTACTCATTTTCTTTGCAAAGTTACGGCATAGGAAAGAACGGCAAGCACCGCTGCGGCTATGCGCAGAAAAATAGACGGCAGCCTTCCTCAAATCAAGATTTGGGTATTCCGTCGATTCTTCCGTGCATTGCTTGCCTTATCTTTCCCGCTTATGCCGTCCTGTATTGCTCGAAAATTAAGTACCTGCAAGAAGTCTGAAGACTTCACAAAAGGGAAAAGATTAAGATTGATAACCTCTTAAAATTGTAAGTTATGCACGCATGGATTTTTCAATTATCGGAAGAACGCATCGAGGGCTATCTTTGTGAAGATACCTTGTTGCAGGGTGATGGCAGCGACTACGACTATTGTACCGCCATATCAGAGGAAGAGCGGAAGAGAGCCGTTTGCTCGCTCATGGAGGACATACTGCCATCGGGTATGTTTCGCCTCAAAGATGAAACGACGTTGGTGTATCAAGGTGGTTTCGAACAGTGGAAACGTGAGTGGGTGGAGCGTATTCAGACGAAGGTAACAAAGGTGAACACGGAAAACGTGATGAACTTTTGCGGTGAGGTGTACCAGTTGGAAACCGAGTTGCAAAATCCGCTGGGCACCGATGCCCACTTCTACCTTTGCAACGACGACTATCAGACCTTTGCGGAGAGGTCGGTGGAGTTGATGCGAATGGTGGAGCACCTGACGGAGGGCGACGAACTTTACATTGGTGGTATCATTGATTTTCATTTCTAAAGGTATGGATAATATCAGTATTTTTTCGATAGAGGGCGTTGATGCAAGGGAGATTTGCAATGCGCAGTTGGGCGATGCCCTGTTTGCACCCTGTAGTGTGTGCGACAAGTGGAATGGCAACTTCCCATCAGTGGACAATCTGTTTTACGGATATGTGGAAGATGACATCTTCTACAACTATTCGGATGACGAGTTTGAGACCCACGTCAATGCAATGTTTGATTAAGTAGAACCAGGAGTATGCCGAGTTTCGGCATACTCCACAAAAGAAAATGCGATGAAGAAGATTTATAGTGTACCGGCTCGATACATCTTCGAGGGTACTTTCAAGGTGGAAGCTGAAAACAGCGAGGAAGCTAAAGAAAAAATTCTGAAACACTGTGGAATGGTCATGGGCAGTGGCATACAAACTACTTTGCCAGACCATGAGATTGATTGGGTATTCTACAACCACCCTTGTAAGCAAGTGGGCAGAATAAGCAGGGAGAAATAATGCACAAGGTTGGGCATATCTGACAAGGTATGCCCAGCTTGAAAATCGGGCAGCGGTCACAGTCCGCTGCCTGTTTGGGAGAAAGATGTCCAGCTGAATAATGCTTTGTTGAAGTGAAAGTCTTGTTTTTACGTCAAAAACAAGACAAATGTATTAAATAGCTTTATTTTCCCTGAAAGCCGTGTTTCGCTATCACGTCATAAATGAGTGTGATGGCTCCACACCGCTTTCATCGCCCCATCGGGACACGGAGCGACAAGGGAGAGAGGTTGGGACGTTTTGTGCTGAATGGAGTGTATTGGCATGGTACAGAAAGGATAGGCTACCGCTGTTACGCAGGTGATGAACTTTTGCCCATAACCACTTTACTACTCCACCTATCTTACTTTCTGCTCCGTGCCTATACACACCATATCTCACATTTTTTTCAGTGTAACGTCAGTGTTTCTCCAGTGTAACCCAATTCTTGCGTTGCACTGGGGTTACACCGACTATCTTTGCAGGTTTTACCTATATTGCAGAAGGCTTTTCCCTGAAAGCCGTATCTCCATTCATTGCGCATAGAGCAGCAATCATTACGATACCGCTTTCATCATTCTTTAGGGACAAAGAATGACAAGGGAGAGAGGTTAGGTCATTCCGTGCGCAGCAAGGCCAGTAATGAGCTGAAGAAGCCACATTGCATTTCAGACTTGCAGCAAGAAGCCCAAGCATCATTGCATGCAGTTCTTCCATTCCATTTTCGGCCCTCTTTAACTCTTCACCTGCCTTAGCGCACTTTATATTTTGAGAAACAAACCTTCTTCGGTGATCATCCATTTTCTTCGCGAAGTTCGCTATTGGCACATTCCGGTCAAGTACCAGTGCCTTATTTTTCAGGTTTTTTATTGGCTTCTTTAATCTGATCATGGTATGCTAATAAAAACTTGAAAAATTCCTTGCCCTTGAATGTGTTGCCCAATAGCAACTGATTTGCTCGAAAATAGTTTTCCCCGAAGAAGTCATTAGACTTCACAAGAGGGAAATGAATCGAAATGCTTTGCAAACGAGCGCAATAAAAGTTCACTTTTTAATTGCCGAGTGCAGCTAAGTATTATACAAAAGGTAACGGGGTAGCTCACCACTGCTCCACAAAAAGCATTTTATATGACTAATCGACTGATGACGGCAGAACTCGCCGAACAGCTGAAGGACTTCCCCCTTTATTCTCAGGACGGGAAGCAAAAGGACGCCACTTGCGTCTGTGTTTTCGAGATTGGACTCATCCGCTGGTATGTACTGGAGGGGCAGCCAGAAGGCGACGACTTCACCTTGTTCAGTATCGTCGTAGGAATGGCAGAAACGGAGTATGGTTACGCCTCTGTTAAGGAGATGGAAGGTATCACTGTAGATGGCTCCCAGTATGGATTGGGCATGTTGAATATAAAACAAGTACCAGACTTCAAGCCCTGCCCACTTGCCAAGATACAGGACAAGCGGCTACAGGACTTCCTGTCAAGGCTTTACGACGAACAGTAATGAAAAGACTTTGCAAGCAAGAGTAAAAAGAAGCTCGCTCCAACTTTGCCGACTGCAGCTAAACATTATGAAAAGGCGGAGCTTCCGCCTTTTTTTATTTTTTTGTAGGGCACATATATTTCTGTTGTCTTTTCTGTCTTATTTGTCTATTTGATATAATTCATTGATAATCAGAAATATAGTATTCTTTATTGTTAGACAAAACTTATATTATATGACTAAAACAGAAAAAATCTCCACTTCGTTCCTTTTCTAAGACAAGCTATGACAAGCCAAGACAATGCTGGTAATATATAACTCTCTGATACTCACCAATAAGACATATAAGACAATTAAGACAAGGAACACGGGTATTCCTTTATGCAAAATACAAAGCAAAAAAATACCATGTGGGTACTATATGGTTACCACATGGTATCAAGATGCGGAAGAACTCTGCATCGAACTAATTGACATGAGATATATAAAGACTTTTCGTTATACGAAGCCAAAGCACTTGAAATCTCCATCTAAAATGAATCTTCCTTTTCCTCTTTCATCTGTCCGGATTGCATCTCTAAATTTATATCGAATGATTGAACCAGCTTGTCATAATCGAAGCAATAAGAACGTTGCTGGACAGACATCTTGGTGGGCATCCCTTTTGCGTCTTTATGCTCGAAATCGAGTACCTGATTGCCCTTCTTGACGACGTGGTAGGTCATGCGCTGCTCGCCCAGGTACTCCTTGCTGTTCTCCAAATAGTAGCGAAGCGACTCTTCGGGCAGAGAGGTCTCACCGTTGCGGTGGGCATTGAGCTTGTAGAGCATGAAGATACGAGTCTTCTGAAGATAGAGTATCTTGCGAGGCTCGGCCCATTCCGTTTCACTAATGGTGCTGGAGTGGAATCGGCTGACGGCTCTAATCCTGAAATCAGCATCTTCGTAAATTTCGCCCTCGCTATTGAGGAACTGCACCATACGCCAGAAACTGCCTAACTCGTCATTAGTCTTGCACTCCATATTCTGGTGGATGATGCCATCTACCGTGATATTCAGTATCTCTGAATATGAAAGGGGGAGATCCAACTTGCCTTCCAAACATCGGAAGGCTGTAAGTGGAATCACCCAGTTTTGCACAATTCGGTCAATGACATTCCTGCTGCCCAATCGTTTGTTTACATCATTCAATATCAAATGATACTGATCATAAAAAACTTTACCAAACTGATCCCGATGGGCTAACAGTTGCAAGGTAAGATGCGTCAATCCTTTGGAACGCATCATGAGTAACCTTTGGTAATTTTTCTTTTCGTCATCCGTAAACTCTGACTTGGGAAACGAGAGGAATATGAGTCGGCTGAAGAGGGCGATGTCGGCCGTGGGCATCTCCTGCCCGGAGATAATCACGCCTGCATCTACGGCGGTGGTCTCCTTCTTCTTGTCGGTGCCCATGTTCATTCGGGTGCGCCCCGTGCCGTCCCAAAGGCCCTTGATAAACTCAATCTTGGCGGTGTCGATACCGTTCTTGTATTCGTCGATGTGTACCAGGGCATTGGCGGCGGCAGCCACGGTGTCGTTGAGGGCCGGAATGGTGGAGTTCTGGATGTTGGGCGGTATGTTGTCGATCACGAAGAATGACATCAGCGTGTGGCCCAGTTCACTCTTACCAGAACCTTTCGGACCGAACAGGTCGAGGATGGGGAAAGAGCGGGTTGTGAGAGTGATGATGTCACGGAAGAGTGTAGCGAGATAGAAGCAAAAGCCTATCTTGCCATTGTCGCCAAAGACGAGAAAGAGCTGACGGGTGAAGTCCTGGAGACTGATCATGGAGAAATTGAAATGCACAAACTGACGCTCGAAGCGGAAATAGTCGGTGTTCTCCTTATAAATCTGGGAGAAAGCTGGCAGGTAGTAGTTGCCCTTTTCGCCCAGATGTACGATGCCGTATTCATTAACTTCGCTGAACTTCCCTCCATAATAGATGCCGTTGCCAAAGGTATAAAAGCCTTTCTTGTTCCAGCCAAGCTGCTTGATCTGGGCTGCCGTCTCGGTCTTTTCATAGAGGAAACTCTTCAGTTTGATGAGTTCCTTCTCACCGGCCTTCCAGATGAAGTTGCCGAGCGATTCAAGCTTCTGACGGAACTTCTGGAGTGAGATAAGGTCTTCCTGCTCCATCTCCACAATCTCCTTCGTGCCCAACTCGTTAGTAAGCAGGTAGAGTCGCTTGGCCATGAGTGGGTCCTTGATGTGGAAGAGGGGTGTCAGCGTAAAATTGCTCCATTCCAGCACGCCGCCCTTCTCGGTGGTGGAGAAGTATTTGCCGTGGTCTATCCAGAAACCATAACGGCGGTTCAGGTCAACCTCTTCCTCCTTCGGGCTGTCGCGCCTTATCTTTTCGTTCTCGATTGCCTTCTGCCAGAAGAGCCTGCCCCGATGGTACTTGGTGAGGGCATCAATGTACATCGTGAGTTTGGTGTCGTCGTCGATAAATGACAGCAGATAGGCTACCTGCTTCACGGCATCGCTCTTCTCTTCAGTGTTGCCACAAGTTTCAAACAGCTTGGCAGCCAGCCACAATACGAAATCTACTTCCAGTACGTCCCTGAAGATGCTGATATGGGTGAAATAAGTGTCAGGATCTTCTTTCTTGCCATCCTCGGTGGTAGGTATTTCCTTGACCGATACGATAAGGTGTTGCTCGGTGGCTAACTTGCCGGCTTTCATCACGGCTTCAACGCCCGTTCCGAACACGGCACCGTCCTTGGGTGGGTCGTTATCGGGAATGAAACATACCTTTGGGGCTGCCCGATGGATGAGCTGGAACTGTTCGGCTGTCCATGCCGAACCGAGGTCGGCCACGGCGTTCTGCACACCGATGGAGTGCAGGCGCATACAGTCGGGTGCGCCCTCCACGAGATACATCTGTCCTGTCTTTCCTGCTGCCCTCCACGCCACGTCTAAACCAAAGACCGTGTTGCGCTTACTGTAGATGAGGGATTCCTTGCTGTTGAGGTATTTGGGCTGGCTGTCGTCCATCACCCTTGCCGTGAAGCCGATGATGTGCTGGTAGCGGTCCTTGATGGGGATGACAATACGGTTCTGGAGGAAATCGTAGCCCTGTGGGTTTATAAGCCCCAGCTCCTGAAGGAACTCCTTTTGCAGGGGCAGGTGAGCAAGAGTTTTGCCGTCGATGGGCGCAAATCCCATATCTATTTCGTCACAGTATTTCTTTCCCCATCGGTGGTAGGCATAGTCCTGGGCTGGTTTGTAGCGTAGGAACACCTCACGGTAATGCTTATGCACAGCAGTGTTGACAATCAGCAGTGACTCGTGTTTCAGTCGGTTCTGCTTCTCATCGATGGTTTCCTCGCGTTCCTCCACCTCAATGCCGTACTTCCTGCCCAGCCACTTCACAGCCTCCGGGTAGGCCATGTTCTCATGCTCCATCAGGAAGGTAATCGCATTGCCTCCCTTATGACAGCCGAAACAGTAGAACATATTCCGATTGGGCGTAACCGTGAAGGACGCTGTCTTCTCTTGATGGAAAGGGCACAGCGCACGATAGATAGTGCCACGCTTCTGAAGCGGCAGGAACTCAGCCACAACATCTTCTATATGCACTGCATCAAGTATTTTTTCTATAATAGTCTTGGGTATCATTTCATCCCCTAATAAAGTTTGGTAACACAAAAATGCCTTGACCGACTGGCTTCGCAGCTGGTCGGTCAAGGGCTTCTACTTAGTCACTTGTTATTTAGAGGATTGCTAAGTTTCACGTAGTCCTGCCACCAGTTCTGATTTCAGAATATACCAGCAGCGTCCCATCTTGTGGGCTGGGATAAGTCCATTCTCTATTCGGCGACGAATAGTACACTCCTTACGCTGCAGCATTTTTGCAATGTCGGGCACTGTATAAACTGTATCCGTAGCATCAACAATCCCATTGGCTGTGAGCATTGCCTTAATCGTGCTCTGAGCCGTTTTCCCATCTGTCTCTTCCAAAGAAACTCTTTGGGAATTTGTTCTTCCATTTTTTTGCATTTCTATCTCCATTTAGTTCTTTCACACGTTCCTCTCTTGAAACCACATAGATTCCGATTCTTTCAGCCTCCACATTATAAGTTACATGGATAAACTTTCCTGTTCTACGACCTTGAAAACGATTATACTTACTAATAACGTTTCTCACACTGTGCTCATCCTCAAATGACACATTGGCGACCTTTATGTCACCAATCTTGGACTTCTGCACCCACTCTGTAGGATGAATGAGCCTTTCTACTTTAATTTTAACCATATTATTGAATATTGATTAAGACCAGTACACCGTGCACTGGCTTCTTAAAGTAAAAAGCTTGAGGTTCCTCAAAGACATCGTTTTGTTCTGCAAGAAATCGTTATTCTCCATCGTCTAATACTATTTGATCAATCACTTAAAGTGGTTTCACGATTTATTGCTACAAAAATATAGACAAAAAAGATGATATAAGAGCATGAATTCCGCAAACTCTGCCAACCAACCAACTATTTAACGTTTGAGAATGGGATTCTACAGGATAAAATGGGTATTTGAGGGATATAATATAGTAAATAGTGCATACACCTACTTGCTATAGGAACATATCAGTACTGTTTATATGTTTGGTATGTGGAATATATTGTATTTGAGTTATAATTCTTCTATTTAGAAAGCTTTTCCCAGGCTTAATAGATAATATACAAACAAAGAATTATGTCCAACCTATATGAGTGTCCCACACCTGTGAGTGGGTATGGAGAGATTGACATGCCAAACGTATTAGATACGGTATATAAAGATAATTATCACTTGGTGGCAATCATCAATGGGCATCGTCGCTGATTTGTCATCAGAAAAGGCACCGAAAACGGGCAGATGATTAGCAAGATAGGGAGTAGCCGTATCACGGAAGAGGTCATTAAGAATATGACAGATATGGTATTTAAGGATTATAGATCATTATATTTCTCCATCAATGGGGATCCCTTTGCTACCCAGCAGAGAAATCCCCATTCTAATTTATTGTAGATTATACACTACAAAAAACGAGAGCTATGTTGTTCCAACATTCCCTATACTTCAGGCAATGCGCCCTGCTTCAAAGTTATTTTCGTGGTATGTCCTTTTTCAAGTTTGCACCGTCCGTTATACATCAGATCTTCTTCGGTATATTTCATACCGGGACTGGCAAAGTAGATTTTTAGGTCATAGTCGCCAGCAGACAGGTGGCTCATCTTGAAGCTCACGTCATAGTTGCAGATGCAGTCGGCAAGGGCTTCCAGCTTGTCATGATATACTACAAGCATAATCTTGTTGTCGTCATTGGCAATCTGGACGTGGATCTTACGCACAGCGCAATTTCCCTTGACATCTTCCAAGACACCCTTAACGATGCCGTCTCCCTCTAACTGTAATGACAGAGAGGCTGGCTTAACGATGTTTGTCTCATAAATATCCGGCTGAGTGTCCGTTTCTGAAAGATTCAATTTACAGGCACTATTTACCACATCATAAACTTTCATTGCGTCAAGGGCTATATGCTCCGACGAACATGCTGATAGTCCTAAAAGACATACCAGACTGAAAAACAAATGCTTTTTCATCGTTTTTATCGGTTTAATCGTTTTACACCATATATCATTCTATTTTCATACCATTTTTCGATGATGATGCCTTTTCTATTTGTAGAGTATTTTGTTCCGTCCAAGGCATAACGCCCTATCAGTTCTGAGGTAGATTTGGAGACTTTCTGTTTTATGCCCGTTGAGGAAAGCAGGGGCACATAACCACTTTCCTCCACAACGTTCTGTCCGTAAGAGCTCGTCAAATATTCAAATAACTTATAAGCCTTTGAATCCTTGTCTATGTCCGCTCTTACGGATGCACAAATCTCTGATACATACGGATAGCTTCCATCATTGATCGTTACCTTGCTTGGTGCAATCCCTTCTACTGCAATAACTTTCGCATAATCCTGGTCACGGGTCATAATATTATAATAATAGAATGGAGTGTAAGCGATGCCATTAACATCGTATCGCACTTCATGAAAAGGTCCTGCCATAGTTTCTGTGATCATTTCAGGCCAGGCAATCATCTTTAGGCCCTTCATCACCATAGTTTCCATCTTTTCCTGACTTCCAGAATTGGCATTTCGAATGTATGGATTGATGGTACCTTCATTGCCCCCAACCTCTGTCCAGTTCCGTTTAGTCCCCGTATATATATCCTGAATATTCTGGATAGTTAATGAATTGACAGGATTAGACTTGTTAACGATAAACACAAAACCATCTTTACCTATTGGACGAGTTATCAGATTCACCCCCTTATCATCTGCATATTCCTGTTCCGTTCTTGAGATGTCCCGAGAAGCAATGATAAGTTCCACCTTGCCATCAATTAAATTTGTATAAGAACCATGCGTCGTGCTGCAGTTGAGTTTGCTTTCCAGTTCCTCACGCTGCGATTGGGTAAGGGAAGCCTTATCCCAATCAATAGAAACATACCACACCTGAGTAACGGCCTCATTCTTATACCATTTGTATGGCAATCCCAAAACCTTAGATGCAAGAATAACGCTGAGCGGCTGTGTCGAGGTGGAACAATCTATCGAAGGAAAATCTCGAAAAGACATCTTCAAATCATCACATATATCTGGCTCTTCATGGCCATTACATGCTACTGGTACGAGCGAAGTCAATACCAACAGAAACAAAACTTTTATTTGTTTCAGAACACTTTCAAATGTAATCATCTTACCCATAACTATAAATTTAAGTTGTAATTTTGGTCTGTAACTTTGCCAAATATAGTCAATTTCTTATGTTTTTGCAAGTTATCAGCTTAAATCACTATCATATCTTCAATTCCTTTTATCAGTTCGTATGTGCTGCGTACGCTTTCAAGCCCGAAATCTCCCATATTCTCCTGCCGTTCTTCCACAATATTTGCAAAAGTTTCTATCTCGGAAAAGAAGCCCTGAGAATATATTTGATTGTTTACAATGGTGGGAACAAATCCGTTTCTTCCATAGAGTCTGAGATTTATAATGTTCCTATGCACCACTTTCTCTAAAGGTAGTCCCAATAAAGCTCCATTTTTTGGAGTAAAATCCAGTTGTTCCATCCTATCCAATTCATAAACACCCTTATTGGTATTGATATTCAGCGTTTCTCTTGCATCATTCCAAGAATAAGCAGTAGATAGTTCCAGCATACCTAAAACGCTTTTATGCTGTAAGGTAAGTAGCAAGGTGTTTCCCCCATCAGAGGCCTTGATCATATTCGCTGACACAATTTCTGCTTTGCCGAAAAGAAACAAGACATAATCTATAGGGTGAATGAACAAGTCGGTCATCGCATCTCCCTCCGGGTACAGCCCCGTAAGATAGCAGTAGTGATAGTGTAGCACATGTTCTTTTTTTAACCGCTTCTGTAATATTTGTGTTGCAGGTGCAAATCGGCGTTGCAATCCAACGACGAGAGAAACACCACCATAGAGCCTTGTGGAATCGATGAGCGAGTTTAATTCGTCATTATTTCTGCATGGAGGCTTTTCTATGAATAAAGCCTTTCCAGATTTGATAACTTCTTTTGCTATTCCATAATGTGCGCGGGGACTTGCCGCTACAAACACACCGTCAACAGCTTCGTCATCCAATATCTGTTGTAGAGAGTTTGTACCTTCCACTCCTCTGTATTTTTTTGTAATTAACGCAGCTTTCTTCTCCGAAGTGCAACATATATATTTTAGAGGTATTTGTAGATGCTGAATAACAGGTAGTAAGTTGCTCATACAATGGTTGCCAATTCCTACCAATGCGTATTGGTGGTTATAGACTTTTTCCAAAGTTTTCATGCTTCGGATATTCCTGTATCTGCCTATTACTTTGTTCAAATAATCCATATTGCTTATGATGAAATATTCTTGAAGTGATTTGTGTATGTTATATGTCTGTTATCAGTCCACTGATATTTACCGTAGAAAAACTCTATTATACGCTTGGGCAATACACGTTCAAGACTTCTCAAAAGAATAATGTCGTACTTCCTATGATAGTTGATCCAACACTGATTGCATTCACGTGAATATCTACATTGTGTTCGACAGGCTGCAGGTGAGTTAAAAATCTCATCGAGCGTATTTTTATGAATATTGCCCAAAATGACATCGAGATTTTGGCACAGAGGAACGTCGCCATTAGAATGGATGACTAATTCGCTGAAAATACTGTGGCATCTAAGCTGTAGCCGCCCATTCTTCCATTCATCATAGAGTGCCACAAAATCGTAGTTTTCTTCTGTTTGATGGATGTCAAGAGGGATCTGACCGATATAGTCTTTATCGTTTGCATCAATTAGTTCTTTGCTTGTATCGAAAAAAGACATAGTGCCGTAAATTCCAATGCGGACATCAATTCCATATTGTTTGGAAATTTTGATAACGTGCTCCATATCATTGAACGTGTTCCACGGCGATAAGCAAAACATCAGCGAGATCGGAACAAGTTGTTTGCATTCTTCAATAACCCTTATCACTTTGTCATACCCATCCCTTCCGCGCATATAAAGGTAGGTATTCCTGTCGCCATCAAGTGATATATATAGATGCTTGGGGCGATGTCTCTTAACTGCTGCAATCAACTTGTTGGGGGCGAGACAATTTGACAATAGGGTGTAATTGGGATGATTCTTATCAAACCATCCCAATATCTCGTCGTATTCTGGATGAAGGATAAACTCCCCGCCCTCCAATCCCACAACTGTATGTCGAGTTACACATCTGCTACTCATCATTCTCTTTATATTTTCTAAAGAAAGATGTTCCTCTGGCTTTTTCCAAATGGAGCAGTGCTTGCATCGTGACTGACAACTTGTTGTGGAATAAATCATCAATGACGTCAATTTTTTACGGCGACGTCTCATCATGTTGTTTGCAAACACCAATCCACTGCGGACATAGTCATAAATACTGTACATTACCGTTTTTATCTATTGTGTCTTTATATGTAAAGAGCTGTAACAGACAAAAAGGCTGCAAGTATTATATTACTTTTTCTCGTTTTTTTACCACGTTAGACGTAGACCGAAAGGCACGGTTAGCGTGAATGGATGCTCCGTGCGGTAAGTCTCCAGTCCGCTACCATTACGGAAATAGTAGAACATATTAGGTTCCACATATATGCTGAATGGCTTGAACAAGCGATACTGCACGCCTACACCCATGTTGACAGACCATTGATAGCGTGGTCTTATTGTTCCTTTCAGTGTGTAAGACGAGTCGGCGGTAATGATGTATTGCTTGCTGAGCGAGCTACGTATAGGCATCTCAAATGTTACACCACCTGTGGTATAAGCATTGAAACGTCCCTTGCTCCAAATACGATAAGTCAAACGCAGCGGTATGCCGATATAGTCTATCTTCTGCACCTTGTTGAGTGTGGCACCATGGAAATCACTTTCAAATTCCGACTTCAGATGTGTATAGGTGATGCCGGTGCCAAAGATCCAGTGTGGGCTAAGCTGCTTGTTGAGTGACAGGCTGAAGGTTAGCGGACGGTGATGGGTAGCCTTCTCGCTCAGCCCTTCGCCGCTGTCCCCATCTGTCATGTTATTCCAGGCAATCAGTTTCATCTTTTCCCTCTCCACAGAGTCCATCAGGGCACTGTTTCGTGTCATATAGTCCATATACTCGTTCCATGTATGGAGCTTAGCTGCTGCTCCTCCATTGGCATAGTCTATCACGGACAGATAGTTCATGTCTGACAATGCGTTTCCTCCAGTATTAGAAGAAAATCCAAAGTTAAATGCCCATGGATATTTCTTCTTAGATTTGTTGGCAAAAGGCTCTACCTGTGCTATGAGCGGAGCGGGAGTAATCTGTGGAATATGGAATAACGTATCATCCCAAGTCCCATCTTCAGGTGCCAGAACCTTCAAAACAGAATCTGGCAGATAAGCCGTCATCGTGGCAGTAGCCTGAGTGCTATCTGCAGTCTGCATACTATCTGTCATGGCGACAAGATGTGACTTGTGCTCTATCTCTTCACCATTTGAGTTCATGGGCAAAACCTCTATGTACTCGTCCTTGCTAATATGATTTTCCTTAGCATCAGTCTTACCCTTTCCCCTACGAACCTTAACTGCTTGTGATTTGTCCTCTGCAATATTTTCTGTTTTCCTATACCTAAGCAGATACAGGCATATAGGCAAGAACATAGGCAGTAACAGAAGTACCCAATACTTGTACAGCATCTTCTGTAATTGTGTCTTCGCGCGGAAAAGTTGTGAAGACGAACTATGTGGAGCTATGTGGAGCATCTGCCCGATTTCTATATGAGAATAGCCGTCTAATACAGATAATTTGAATACTTCCTTGCTTTTTTCCGGAAGTTTTTCGATAGCATCAAACAAGATCTGTAAATCCACCTCTTTTTGCTCCTCCGTGCAATCGGAACAAAGATGCTCTGTAATACCCTCTAATGGTATCTCCTTTTTACTAATACTTCGCAGGTATCTAAAGCATAGATTTCTTGCAATGGTTATCATCCATCCCTCGATCTTCGACGTGTCTTTCAAGTCTTTGATGGATGTGAAAATAATGATGAAAGCGTCGTGGAGAACATCCTCCGCAGCACTTTCATCTTTTATATAATGTCGGCATACGCTCAATAGCTTTCCAGCGTATTGCCTATATAGTTGTTCGAGAGCTTTTCTATCCCCTCGCTTGCAATCCTCTATCTGTATCATTGATGGACATTATAAATCCCATATTTTATAAAAGAGTCTACAAATGTAAAAAGACTGCATTGTATTTTCACTTTTTACTTTCTTTAACAGTGGAGACCTGTCCAATGCGCACCCATAAGTACCACCAGGTAGCCTCCACCTAATTCCACCTTCATTGAACCAAATAATCTTGCTTCGGTACTATGCGTTTTCTCGAAATTTATCCTCTAACAATAGAATTCTTTCCCGCAGTTGGTCAAACGTCAATGGATTCTCGTTATAAATGAATGAATCTATCATTGCTTTGTAATCATCCCGGAACAAGTTTTCTATCTCTCCAGTAGGCCAGATTTTAATATTCTCTCGCTTATCAGAGTCATAATCCACAGAACTGATATGATAGAATTTCTTGCGATGCTCTATGATACTTTTATAAAGTTCTGAGTCGTTGATAGCTGTTTCTGAATAGGTATCCATCAATCTCTCCAAGTCATAAAGGTGGCGGCTCATTCTTTCGCTTCTGGGCGACTTCTTCTGATATTCTTCATTGAGCAATAATGCCTTTTCCAAAAAAGTCCGGATGGGCAGTACCGTAGGAATTAAGCATTGGGTAGCATCATCCACTTCGTTAAAAGCATCATAAATCAGTGAAGTTAATGCTCGATTTTCAAAAGGTTCGTCCATAGACATACAGCTGATTTCGATTTTGACCTTGGGCTGAATGTATTCATTCGTTTCATCTAAGATGCTGGGATAGGCAACATTCAACACTACTGGGTCACGATCTGTGTCAATAGGAACTTCAACTCCGTCTTGCATGATACTCTTTACATTCTCGACGTTGAAATCTTTAGCTCCCAATTTTGCAAGTTGCTCATTTAACTCAGGGGAAAGACGCTCGAAAATAACCTCCCTCGATGCCTTCCGCAAGCTTTTCAGTTGATTATTATTCTCGCACTTGGCAAAAGGATATAGCTTCTGTTTTTCTTCCGTTTCAGTAAACCAACTTCTGCTTAGAGATATGTCTATATCCTCACTGAACCTTCTTAAATCAATGTTCTCCCATTTACCTTTAGAAAGACTTGTTCCGCCTTTGAAAAGCAGGAACTCCGAAAATGACGTAGAGAAAAGTGCTTTGAGGGTAATCGTTACCCACCAGTCCTTCTCTATAGCCAAGTCCTCTATATTTGTTCTCAGTGCTGTATTCTGTACGATTGCGATACGCTCTTCGATTGTCTTATCTTGCCAAATGCTCATACTTTTCTATTATTGGTTTTATATACTTGCGAACCCAGACTGGCGCTGTTGCCAAATCCGTTTTTATCTGTTGCTTTTCGGTTGAGTCAGAGATTAACTTCTCAATTCTATTTGTATCAGCAGAAGTTATGTTTGATTGCCCCTTTGCCTTGAGTGCTAAAACAAGTAATGGCATTAACTTGCTGTGATACGAATATGTGCTGGGAGATCTGTGCTTCAGTCTTATTTTCTTGTTCCCTATAGTTATAGTCCTCGGCGATCCTGTTGTTAGATAGATTGCCTTCATCGGAACCTGTGTTGACAAACCAAGGGCGTTCAAAGCATATTCTCCTGTTGGTAGAATCTCCGCATTTTCATGTTCTGCGATCAGTTTTACAATCTTCTCTGCCGAAGGATATACATTGCCATAGTTAGTTACTATCGGCTTATAGTATATGCCTTTTGCGAGGCGTTCAAGAACACCAAAACCTTTCATCGTCGATAATAACTTACTGACATATTCATTATCAAACTCAGCAAAGTCATTGACAAAGAAAACCGTTCCTGGTTCAGCTTCGTCTATCCGTTGTTTTATCTGTTCTTGAATGGTCATATTAACATATTTTAGTCGGTAACTTTTGCAAAGTTATGGAAATTATCTGTCTTTTGCAACAATACCCCCTACTTTTTTGGCTTTTTGGAGGTAAATTAAATGTTGTGCGTTAACATATTTTAGTCGGTAACTTTTGCAAAGTTATGGAAAGCAATTCGCAATGAAAGAGGAATTAAAATTTCACAAGACATAGTACTGCCAACATCTAATGAGAGGTATTGGGAATACTCGATACTCGTTAGTTAAAGGAACTAAAATGAGATTTGGAACTTTCATGGATATTGGTTATCTTTGTATTGTTATTTAGAGGATTTTAGTTGTGCCGATAAAGTTTCCTTCAAAGGAACTTCATTTAGACTTTTTTCCAACCAATGATCTTTGATTTAATTAACGGCAGATTTCTTCTTCATGTGCTATATAACTAAATGGCATTGCGGGTCAAAAATGTGTTACCAATGAGGTAATTGTGTTACCAATGTGTTACCACTTGGCAACTTCTATGTTGCAACAACCTCTTTGAAAGTAGTGTATTATATTGATTATAAACGTCTTATGCTACTATTTGTAACAAACTTCTTAACCCCATATTGTGTTACCGCCGACCCCATGCGGATCACTTGGTGATAAATAGCGTAAATATCATAGATACAGCGGTTTAACACCTCAAGCAAGCAAATATATCAGTTAAAAAAAAGAGATTATTTTCTCAAATTTGACGCAAAACGCGTTACTTTTGAGTATCCTTTAATGGCTCAAATGATATTGTTGTGTGTTTAATAACTCAATAATATTGCGGCTCAGTCGAATTTCAAATCAAACAAGGGACACCTTTTTCGGTGTCCCTTCCCGTGATTCCGTTGGGATTCGAACCCAAGACCCACAGCTTAGAAGGCTGTTGCTCTATCCAGCTGAGCTACGGAACCAATATTGCCAAATTAATATAAGCGAATGCAAAAGTACTGCTTTTTTGCCGTTTAACCAAACATTTCCACAATTATTTATGGAAAGGCAGGGTGAAGAGAATGCAACTAAAGAGTCTGAGAGATAATAAACCAAAACAAGGAAAAAAGCAAGGGAAAACTTACTTGTATTTATCTATCAGCCCTTGTGCTCGGCTGTCACCAAGCGATTTGGCTTTTTCGAGGTTTGCCAACCCTTCAGCTTTGAGTTTCTTCTGTATCTGTGCCAGCCCGAGGAAGATGTATCCATCGGGATATTGTGGTGCCAGTTCGACGCAACGGGTGGCAGCGAATACAGCTTCATCAAGTTTATTCACGCGCAGATTCATCGAGGCCAATTCCACCCAATAAGTAGGCTCCTTGGGGGCAAGCACGCAAGCGTGGGCAATATCGTTGAGAGCTTGCTGGTACATACGTATCTTGCTCTCACACTGATAGCGGGTATAGTAAAATTCAGCAGGCGCTGTACCGTAGAACACGGTCATAATCGTATCGTAGAGATTGTAGTCGCGCATAGCATCACGGTATTTACCATCGGCATCGAGAGCCTTACCTCGAGCGAGGATATAGGGTGCTCCCATCTGTGTCTTTCCACTTACATTGACAGCACTGTCGAGCAGGGTAATGATTTCTGACGTGCCGGCTTTCAAATTGGCCTTGGCTTGCGCAGCCTCGAAAAAGACTTCACCATTGCGAAGACCCGACTTGGCGAGTGCCATAAACTGGTCGTAAGCTGATTGATAGTCGCCTTTCATGAAAGTGATTTGGGCCTGAAGATGCCGATAGATGGGCAGTGGATTGGCAGCATAGGCAGCTTGAGCCTCAGCCATAGCCTTATCCAGAGTCCACGCTTCAAAGGTCTTTCCGCTCTGACTGTAAGCCAAATAGCGATAGATGAGGTCAGCATAGTTGTAGTGGGCTTCATCTTTGAGAGCCGCTTTGGCGATACCGAGTTCCATATAGTGGGCTGCTTCGGCAAAGTCACCTGCGCGGAAAGCAATGTCAGCACGTTCTTTGTAACCATCAGCAGCCGCAGGAAACTTGACCATAAATTCATCAGCGTATTTACGGATCACATCATCCCCAAACTTGCTCTTAGCCAACACCAATGTCATGCGGGCATCTTCTTCTTTGGAAGGCAAAGCCGTGCGAATGGCCGTCTGCTTCAGAGCCGGGTCGAGATTTGACATTCCATTCACTTTCAAGTCGTTGATAAAGAGAATATCGGCAGCCGATACATCGCTGTTACCCGCCAAATGGCGCAGCAACCCCATTACCTCACCTTTGGCATTGACAAAAGGGCAACCGATAGCATTGTCTGGAGCATTGTAATTGAACACATAATAGGCATACTTGTCCATAAATTTCTCCACCTTAGCCACTTTGATCGATTGGGCATCGGTTTTGCCTTTGGCATAATTCACCAACCACACTTGTACACCCTGCATCACAGCCGTGCGGGCAATGGGGGCCGCCGGTGTAGTACCCGTCACGCGAAATTTAGCCACATCATAGAGTTCGTTGCCTCCAAGAAGACAGTCCACATCATAGCTCTTGCCCGCAGCATCTATCACCGTAGCCTTAGCCGCTCCCACGAAAGGAGCGAAAGTACTTACAGCCGTACCATCGGTGGCGATAAACACACCGTGGGTGGAAGACAGCAGAGATCCATCGGCCTTGAAAGTGGTGAGTGTAAATACAGCTTTGGAAGCCTTCTGTACGGCTGCCGGTTGGGCTTTAACCATGCCCGGTAACAGTGCCAAGCAAAACAACCACAACATTATCAAAAAGGGTGTATGGAAAATCTGTTTGAAAGTTTTCATCTGTTCGTCTTACATAAAATCATATTTCTTATTTAAATCCACAGCACAAGTGCCATATCAAAATCATTCTACTTATCAAGTTTGAGCAACTGCCGGGCATTTTCCATAGCAGCCACTGTCACATCAGAACCGCTCAGCATCTGAGCTATCTCCGTGACGCGCTCTTCCGTAGTAAGCATACGCATGTGGCTCAAGGTGCCTTGCGCTGTTTCTTCTTTCGATACCTTGTAGTGGGTAGTTCCAAGAGCGGCAATTTGCGGCAAGTGGGTGATGGAAAGCACCTGACGATGACTATCCCCCATCTCCTGCATGATTTGCGCCATCTTTTCGGCCACACGTCCACTCACCCCAGTGTCTATTTCATCGAATATGATGGTCGGGAGTTTCACCGTCCCACTGACCATGGCTTTCAATGAAAGCATCACACGGGCAATCTCACCTCCCGAAGCCACCTGTTGCACCGGCTGTAATGCCGTACTCTTGTTGGCACTGAAAAGAAAAGCCACTTTATCGCCCCCCGTCGGGGAGAGCTCCCGCCTTTCTATCTGCACCTCAAAACGCACATTAGGGATGCCTAACGGCACCAACCGACGCAGCATCTCAGCCTCCACCTTGCGAGCTGCCGTGGTACGCAAAGCCGTGAGTCGGGCTGCACACTCCTCACAAACTCCTCTGTCAGCCGCCAAACGTGCCTCAAGTTCGTCAATACGCTCACTGCCCAATTCTACATTATCAAGTTCGTTTTTCAATTCTCCCTGCATTGCGAGCAATTCTGCTACAGTGCTCACATGGAATTTCTGCTGAAGCGAATAGATAGCATCGAGACGCGAGTTGATGGCATCAAGACGGGTCGGGTCGAAATCAACAGCCTCTGTAGCACTGCTTACCTCCGCAGAAATATCTTTCAGTTCGATGAGAGACGAGTCGAGTCTCTCGGCCAACTCACGCACTTTAGGGTACACTTCCTCTATGTCGTGCAAACTTCTGACTGCCTGCTTGATGCTACCCACGACACTACCATCATCACCATTGAGGCGACTGTCAGCCTCAAACAATGCAATCTTGATCTCCTCGGCATGGGCCAATGTCTCTCCCTCCTGTTCGAGCTCTTCCTGCTCCCCTTCTTCAAGAGCGGCCTTGGCCAACTCATTGTATTGGAAACGGAGGAAATCCTCGTTGGTTCGTGCCTCTTCTATCTGCCGTTTGAGAGCATCCAGCTCCGTTTCAGTCTTGCGATAACGAGCATAGGCCGTATGGTAATCATCCAACGCCTTGCCGTCGGCAGCGATGATGTCGACCACATTGAGTTGGAAATCTTCTTTTTGCAAGAGCAGATTCTGGTGCTGTGAGTGTATATCTACAAGCTGTTCGCCCAGTTCGCGCATGAGGGAAAGTGACACCGGCGTGTCGTTGATGAACGCACGACTCTTACCAACGACAGACAGTTCGCGTCGGATGATGGTGTCGGCTAAGTCCTCATCAATGTCATTACAGGAGAAAAAATCCCCCATGGCATAGTTGGTAAGGTCAAAGTGAGCCTCAATGACACAACGGTCGGCCCCTGCCCTCACAGCCTTAGAGCCGGCCCTATTGCCCAGCAACAAACCGATGGCGCCAAGGATAATGCTCTTTCCCGCCCCCGTCTCGCCCGTGATAACCGAAAAGCCCGGCCCGAAATTGATGCGTTCTTCGTCAATGAGCGTAAAATTTTTGATGTATAGTTGTTTCAGCATCTTCTATTGTTTGATTTTATCCCAAGCTGCGTTTTGGCTTGCATTGATGGAAAAAAGAATCTCATAGACACTCTCCTTCTCCTTTTGCGTGCCCTTACCTTGATAGATATTGGCCAGTTCGTCTTTTTTATAGTCTGTCCATATCTGTGGCAACAGACTCAGCGGCTTGTCCTCATGTGATTTCTTGAGATAGCTCTCTATGGCCGTGGTAATTTCCGTGCGTCCCCGCTCGGCATTGTTAGCCATCTCGTCAAGCCCCTTCCGATAATAGTCATATTGCAGTTGGCGGAAAGGGGCCATCGCCCCATCAAGGTAATCACTGATAATGGCATAGCGATTGCGATCATTTTCAAAAGCCTTCCACCCCGGATAGCCCAAGTCTTGGGCATTGTTAGTAAGGTTAAGGCAACGCTGGAGCACATCTTCACCGCCCCGTGGAGCAAATGAATCAAGGTCAAGACCAATGATGAGATAAGCGTAGTAAGCGAAAAGTGCCGTGAGTTGGTTGTCGATCACCTCCTCATTGAAATTGAGCTGGTCGAACTGTGTAAAGGCGAAGTCGAAATTGTCATCCGTATTATTATATAAGGTGGAAGTGTAGGCAGAGTTGTAGACCGGACGGTTGGCTTGGACGAGTGCCTTGCAGGAAAATTTATTGGAGCTCTTGTCATATTTGGTCACCGTGATGTTGAAGTTACACACGATGCGCTCATTCTTCCTGAATTGCAAGTGAGTCCACTGCCGTTCGTTAACAAACTGCTCAAGTGTATGTTGCAGATTGTCGAACACCGAGGCGTCCGTACCCTCTATCTGGGCATGGTTGACTGTGATTTTAGCCTGCAACTCCTGGGCATCAGCCGTTGCAGGAGTCACAAAACTCATAGCTATCCATAGCAAAACGATGCAAGATTTCAGTTTATTCATACCCTATTCTTTATCCTACAAACAAGCATATCCGACTTTTGCCCCTGGGTCAGAAGATAGCAGCCAACTCATCTACAATGTCACGGGCCACCTCTCGTTTCGGTTTCTTGTCGTATTCCTTCTGCCCCCCGGCCGAAACGATCGTGATTCGGTTGTCATCGGTACGAAAAGTCGTACCCGCATTGCGCGTTGAGTTGAGTACGACGAAATCGGCATTTTTGCTTTTCAGTTTCCGTCGGGCATTAGCTTCTTCGTCATTCGTTTCAAGCGCAAAAGCCACGAGGCGCTGTGCGGGGGTCTTCATGCGCCCCAAAGCAGCCGCAATGTCATGGGTGGGCACCAACCGAAGCATCATGTCTTCCTTGCCACGTTTTATCTTATGCATAGCCACGGCTGTCGGTCTGAAGTCGGCCACGGCAGCACAAAGTATGGCTGCATCGGCCTCGGGAAAAACATTGACAGCCGCGTCATACATCTCTTCGCAACTCTCCACGTCGATACGCCGGATGCCTTCGCTACATGTGAGAGCCACCGGGCCGGCTATGAGTGTCACCCTTGCACCACGCCGCAAGCACTCTTCGGCCAAGGCAAAGCCCATTTTCCCCGACGAATAGTTGCCGATGAAGCGCACAGGATCGATCTTCTCGTAAGTAGGTCCGGCCGTGATGAGTACACAGCGGCCTTTAAGGCTGAGCTCACAGCCCTCTGTCTCATTCTCCGTGACAGCAGGACTTACGCTCTCCATTCCACCGCCACCATCACGGTCGCCACTCTCGAAAAAGCCGTCAAGCACTTCCACGATGCGTTCTGGCTCTTCCATGCGGCCTTTACCTTCGAGCCCGCTGGCCAAAAAGCCCTCGGAAGGTTCTATAAAATGGTTTCCAAACGACCGCAGTCTGGCAATATTGGCCTGTGTGGAAGGGTGGCGATACATGTCGAGATCCATAGCCGGAGCGATGAACACAGGAGCCTTCATAGAGAGATAGGTGGTGACAAGCATATTGTCGGCCACCCCGCCGGCCATCTTTCCAAGTGTTGCAGCCGTACAGGGTGCGATGATCATTACATCGGCCCACAACCCAAGTTCCACATGGGAGTGCCATGTGCCGTCGCGCTGCGAAAAAAATTCGCTTATCACCGGCTTGCGCGTCAAGGCCGAGAGGGTGATAGGGGTAACAAACTCCTTGCCTGCAGGAGTGATAACCACCTGCACTTCCGCCCCCCGGCGTATAAGGCTGCGAATGAGAAGACAGGCTTTATAGGCAGCGATAGAACCGGTGATGCCGAGAACAATTTTCTTTCCTTCAAGCATTTATTTGTTATTGAATTCGCGCAAACGGATACGGGTGAGCACCTGCTTGGTGTTGAACGTGAAGTCGGAACTCAGCATCCAAGAGAAATATCCCGGGTCACGACGCAGCACTTCAGCCACATCCCATCCCTTATATTTGCCGAAGTTGAACACCTCATGCCGACGCGGGTTTCCGTCCTTGTCAGTCAGCGTGTTTCCCTGCGCATCGGTAAGGTCTTTCCAGATGATACGACCCGCGAAATCTACATTGTCATTGTTTTTGGAAAACTCGGCCAACTCGTCCATATCGTTATGGAGCACACGGTCGGGTTCTTCCTGCACACCGGGTGCATATTTGTCCAATTCGCCCATGAGTACACGATAGGTGGCCTCGGTGTCCTGATCGGCCCGATGGGCCTCAAAGTCTTCCTCCATCTTGCGCCCCGTGTAAAACTTGTAGGCAGCAGCCAGGTTGCGGCGTTCCATCTTGTGAAAAATGGCCTGTGCGTCAATGAGTCGACACTTACCGAAATCGAAATCGATGCCTGCCCGCAAAAACTCCTCAGCCAACATAGGAATATCGAAGTGGTTGGAGTTGAAGCCGGCAAAATCGCAGCCCTTGAACTCCTCAGCCAACCGCGGAGCCAGTTCTTTGAAAGCAGGACGGTCTTTCACGTCATCATCGGAAATTCCCGTGAGAGCCGTTATCTCCGGCGCGATGGGTTTACCGGGATTGATGATTTCGTTGCCACGCAATTCCGTCCCGTCAGGGCACACTTTAATATACGACAACTGTATGACCCTGTCGTTGACCAAATCAAGACCGGTAGTCTCAAGGTCAAACACGACAAGGGGTTTGGTGAGATTAAGTTTCATTCTTTCGTTTTAGTCATTACGCGATTGTCTCTCCCACCCCTCCGATCCGGACAGAGAAGGAGAGACAATCGTTTTTCTTGTTTAGTCATTCAAGAGCATAGGCATGAGCAGCATGAGCACATCCTCGTTTTCGGGTTGCTGCGAGGGCATCACAGTGCCGGCCCGACTGGGATCAGCCAACTCTATCACCACCTCGTCGCTCTCAAGACTGCTCAGTATCTCTTGCATGGAGCCTCCCTTAAAGCCAATACTCATCGGCTGCCCACTGTACTCGCAGGTCACCTGCTCCTTGGCCGATGTAGCGAAATCGATATCCTCTCCGGAGAGTTCCATCCGTCCACTTTCCACATGGAAGCGCACCAACTGACTGCTCTCGCTGGCAAATGGCAACACACGGCGCAGAGCTCCCAACAGGGCACGACGGTCAATGGTGACACGATTGGGGTTGTCTTGCGGAATCACAGAGTTGTAGTTGGGATAGCGTCCTTCTATCAACCGACAGTAGAGAACACCGTCGGAGAAACGCATCTCCGCACTACGGTCATTGAACTTGACGATTACCTCCCCACCGTCCTTGCTCAGCACGTTCTTCAACAGCGATGCCGGCTTCTTGGGCAGAATGAACGCAGCGGGAGTTTCACTCTTGATATTGAAATTCTTGTTGCGCACGAGCTTATGCCCGTCGCTGGCCACAATGGCCAGAGCATCGGGTGTAAGATCGAAATAAATGCCGTTCATCACAGGGCGCAGCTCATCCTGCGCCGTGGCAAAAAGCGAACGCGAGATATTGTCCACCAGCACAGCAGCGTCCATTGTCATAGTCGTGGCTCCGTCTTCCACCGGTTGCATACGGGGATACTCCTCGGCATTCTGGGCCGTGAAGTTGTAGAGACCGTTCTGATAAACTATTTTGATAGCAAAGCTCTGCGTGTCGATGTCGAAATTGAGGGGCTGCTCCGGCAGTTCCTTCACGGCATCGAGAATAGTGCGGTTGGGCACGGCAAATTCGCCCTCACCCTCGCAGCTGTCAAGTTCCAGTGCGCTCTGCATCACGTTTTCACCGTCACCGGCTGTGATGAGGAGGCGGCTGTTCTCCACCTGAAACAGGAAGCAGTCCAAAATGGGCAGCGCATTTTTGCTGTTGATGACACGAGCAAGCGTGTTAAGACGGCTGCTCAGAGCTGTGCTTGATAATGTAAATCTCATTAGTATTTATTTTAAATGTTTTGTTTCTTTACTTTTTCCATCGTTCTTTCCCCATAGGAAATATAGGCTACAAAAATACGAAAATAGTCTCGGAATACAAAAAAAAGTGCGGGAAAGTTTTTCTTTTTAGAAGTATTTTAGTAATTTCGCAAACTGAAAGAAATATTTATAATACGGAAACGAATAATATGGAATTACAAGGAAGAGTTATCGCAGTATTGCCCGAGCGCAGCGGCACATCAGCGCGTGGCGAGTGGAAGTCGCAGTCATTTGTCATTGAGACCCACGAGCAGTATCCGCGCAAGATGGTGTTCGATGTATTCGGCGCCGACCGTCTGGCTCAGTTCAATATCAAAAGTGGCGAGGAAATCACGGTGTCGTTTGACATTGACGCCCATGAGTATAATGGCCGCTGGTTCAACAACATTCGTGCATGGAATGTACAGCACATCGATCCGGCAGCTGCCCAAGCCGGTGCCACAGGGCCTCAGCCCATGGCCGGTGGTGCTCCGTTCGGTGCCCCTGCCGAAGGCGCACAGGCTCCGTTCCCACCCGCTCCCGCAGCCGGAGATGGCGACAGTGCCGACGACCTGCCTTTCTAAGCGGCATTTTTCCCTTACACACATACAAGACAGCAACACCGGCATACCGCCTCATGACGAGGTGGTATGCCGGTGTTATTGTTTGAAAAACCTCCCCAAGCCTCTCCTTAAGAGGAAAGTGTCTCGCGAGACAAAGGTAGCTAAGTAGAGAGGCTGAACAAAGGAACAATCCCATATATAGCGAAACTTACCAAGATTGAGAAAAATAATTACACAGGAGTTTTCCACGCCCTTCGATCCAGCCCATCCCATCTACCTCATTCGCCCTATCTGTCCCATCAATTTCCTCACTAAGTCCAAACGATATTGCAAAAGAGCCACACTTGAAAGCTCATCCGGCCCAACAGAGAAGCTCGAAGAGCCCCTTTCGCAAAACCATTCGGGCCTATTTGCCCCCACAACAAGAAGGAAAGTCCCCTTCAAGAGGGGTGGAAACTAAAAAAGGGAACGCCACCGCGTTCCCTTTGCTTATGCAAAGATATTACCCAAAAAGTAAAAATGCAAATCGACAACGAAAAAACGCGACACTCGCCACAGGCTGTCTACATGGCAGTAACAAGTCGCAGGCTATCGGCTTTGGTGCGGGCCTTGAGCCATCGATGCAGCCGTATGCGTTCTGCCGGCACCAATCGCGAGCGGCTGTTTACCAATGCAATGATATAACGGCGCGACACAGCCGTGTCAGTACGAACCTCGGTAGCGTTGGAAAGGCTCACCGCCGTCACCGAAGGAAACACGGCCTTCACCTCCGGACCTATCTCCTTACCAAGCGTCTCATAATGGGTGTATTGCGCCAAATGGTCTGCAAGTTGGTTAAGCTGTTCTGACTGTTCTATGAATTTTTGGGTTTTGGCCTCACTCGACAGCGTGGAACTGCTGAGTTCGCGGTTGAGCAGCAACACGCTGTCAGAATGTGAACCTTGTATCACATTAAGTTTGTAATCGCCAAGTTTGTATTCTTCCAAAAGTTTTCGGGCACGGGTCACATCGGCCCGACCTATAGTCTTGCCCACAGCCACCACATTGAGCGTTTTGCTGGCGGCATCACAGCTTTGCGAAATGATTTGAGTACCCTTGAAGGCCAACTCGTTTTTGACAAACCTGCGCACATTGTTGTCAAGCACACTCTGCCTGATGATTTGCACTGTCATGTAGGTGGCAGGCAGCATCGTCACCACCACGATACCCACGATGTAGCGATTTACCGTTGTCAGGCGCGTGGCATCAACAAACGTTTTGCGATGAAAACGCAACATGCGCACACCTGCGAACGTGGCCAGAGCTATGAATACGGTGTTGATGAAAAACAGGTAGAAAGCACCGAAGAAATAGGAAAAATTGCCCACGGCCAACCCATAACCTGCCGTGCAGAGCGGTGGCATGAGAGCCGTCGCAATGGCCACACCGGGAATCACATTGCCCTTCCCCTTTGTGGAAAGGGCTAGAATGCCGGCAGCACCACCACAAAGCGCTATCAACACATCGTAAAGCGTGGGCGATGTGCGCGCCAAAAGTTCGGACTGTGCCTCAGTGAGCGGTGTGATGGTGAAATAGACGGTGGCGGTGAGCACGCTGATGACTGTAGCCACCAGATAGTTTTTGATAGATCGCTTGAGCAAGCGCAAATCACCGATACCCACAGCAAGGCCCATGCCGATAATGGGTCCCATGAGCGGCGAGATGAGCATGGCACCGATAATCACAGCCGTGGAATTGACATTCAAACCGAGCGAGGCTATGAATATGGCGAAGATGAGAATCCACAGATTGGAACCGTGAAACACGACTCCGCTGCTGATCTGGCTGATGGTCTCCTCTTCATTTTCTTTGTCGGGCAGGGCATTGAAATATCCTTTCACCACTTGCCATAGGTTTTGGTCTTGTTGTGTCATTAGTCAATGTATGAATGATCATGAAAATTACGAGACAGGCAGCTACAAAAGTTCTCGTCCGATTGCTTGATTGCCGCCTGTTTCTGTTACAAAGATAGCATTTTTTAAGAATATAACAGCGCAAAATGTGCTACAAAATACATTTCAGGCTGTAACCGACATGGAAAAACAACACCTGCTTTCTGTCTCCAATCATACTCCTTATGCAGAGAATGTGTACACTCGTAGTCGCTGAGCGTCCCTACTTCTTATGACTCGAAACTTTAGTCACAGTCTCGGAACACGCACCACGCACGTCCGGCATGAAAAGAGAACAACTGCAACGGAAATGTGTGAAAACGCTTTTATAGAATCAAAGTATCTGTAACGGACTGTTGCCCGTTCTCATCCCCATTATCACGTGGATAAGAGACCTATTTCGGACACGTTTCCTCATGGACTATGTAGTGGCTGTAGCTCTCTACGACGGCTTGACCAGCAACCAGAGAATCATTGTCAAACAGGGTGGTTCGACCGTGTCTGCACTATTGGCCAGTTTCGTGGCCGACTAAACATGAACAATGGCCATTCGCCATAGTTTACTTGCAAGTTTTTTGCAAGCTTTCTGGCTCAGTAGGAAAAAGGTGGGGATTATTTTGTTAATTCATAAAAATTTCTTTCCTTTGCCTTATGGAAGAAAATTATCTATATCAGTTAGCCGAATTAGTGCTCCCTAGTGAGT
>OBWJ01000061.1_pt1 | contig 115891 bp, 97 predicted proteins | sample 1495181 | NCBI WGS metagenome assembly OBWJ01 (sample SAMEA2580041, study PRJEB22360) | human gut metagenome
GGCGGCCCCGTCATGACGAGAACTACTCATCACTTTTCGTAGAAAATTCACATCCGGAGACCTTACATCGAGACATGTGTATCGCATGCTCCGGGAGTTCGTCTGGTCTAAGGCTCCCTCCGCTACGAACCATGCCTATTCATAAGATTGTCAGCAAAGAACGCTGTCAATCTTATTTCATAGACGGCTGTCGCCGTATAAAAATAGAACGAAATAACCTCTTGTGTGAGCAAGCTCCCACCGAGGTATTCCGTTCTATTTTTGCATGGCTCGTAGCTAGGCTAACTTTCCATTTATTTCAGCTTCCAGATATCTCTGTTGTACTCTGCAATAGTTCTGTCGGAGGAGAAGAATCCGGCCTTGGCGATGTTCACTAACATCATCTTCTTCCACTTCTGCTGATCCTCGTAATCAGCAAATGCCTGATCCTTTACCTTGATGTAGTCCTCTAAGTCAAGCAGGGTCATGAACCAGTCTTTGTTCAGCAGCTCGTTGTACAGACGCTCCAGGTTCTCCTTTTTGCCGACCTTGAGCACTTCTTTGCTGACGATGAAGTCTACAGCCTCTTTGATCACAGGGCTCTTCTTGTAGTAGTCCTTAGAAACATAATCTGCCTTCTCGTAATGCTTGATCACAGTGTCGCTGTCCTTACCGAAGATGTAGATATTGTCATCGCCTACCAGCTCATGGATCTCTACGTTTGCACCGTCACTGGTACCCAGTGTTACGGCACCGTTTAACATGAACTTCATGTTACCGGTTCCGGATGCCTCCTTGGATGCCAGGGAGATCTGCTCGGAGATATCGCAGGCAGGGATCAGCTTCTCGGCATAGCTTACGTTATAGTTCTCTACCATAACAAGCTTCATGTAAGGGCTGACTTCAGGATCGTTATTGATAATGTCGGACATTACCAGCAGGAGATGGATGATATCCTGAGCAATCACATACGCAGGCGCAGCCTTTGCACCGAAGATAAAGGTCAGTGGAGTAGAAGGCTTCCTGCCGCCCTTGATCTCCAGATATTTGTGAATGATATACAGTGCATTCATCTGCTGACGCTTATACTCATGCAGACGCTTTACCTGAATATCGAAGATGGAATCGGGATTCAGCTCCACGCCCTCCTTCTCCTTGATATAGGATACCAGTTCTGCCTTCTTGGTCTTCTTGATGTCGTAGATGGCATCCAGTACGGCCTGATCGTCCTTATGCTCTAACAGCTTCTGTAATTCATCCGCATCCTTCTTGTAGCCGTCGCCAATGGTCTGGGTCAGGAAGGCAGCCAGCTCATGGTTGCAGGACAGCAGCCATCTGCGGAAGGTAATACCGTTGGTCTTGTTGTTGAACTTCTCGGGATAGATCTTGTAAAAATGATTGAGTTCGCTCTGCTTCAGGATCTCGGTATGGATCGCTGCCACGCCGTTGACACTATAGCCATAGTGGATGTCGATATGTGCCATGTGCACTCTCTTGTCCTTGTCAATGATCTGAACTTTTTCGTCCTTATATTTCTTTGCCACACGGTCACTCAGCTCCTTGATGATGGGAACCAGCTGAGGCACTACTTCCTCGATATAAGCCAGAGGCCATTTCTCCAGAGCTTCTGCCAGGATGGTGTGGTTGGTATACGCGCAGGTGCGACTTACGACGTCAATGGCTTCATCCATGGTGAAACCTTCCTCAGTGGTGAGGATACGGATCAGCTCAGGGATAACCATAGTAGGATGGGTATCGTTGATCTGGATTGCCACATGTTCAGGCAGAGTATGCAGATCATAACCCTTTTCCTTTACTTCCTTCAGGATCAGCTGGGCACCGTTGCATACCATGAAGTATTCCTGATAGATACGCAGCAGATTACCTGCCTCATCGGAATCATCGGGATACAGGAACAGGGTCAGGTTCTTCTCAATGGCTTCCTTATCAAAAGTGATGCCCTTCTTTACCAGACTCTCGTCTACGGTCTCGACATCAAATAAATGCAGCTTGTTCAGTCCATTCTCATAACCTACGACATCAATATCATAAAGTACGGAAGTCACCTTACGGTCACCGAAAGATACTTCGAATTTTGTGCCGGTATTGTTCAGCCAGGAATCCTTCTGGATCCAGTCATTCTTCTCGGCATTCTGCAGGTGATCCTTGAATACCTGCTTGAACAATCCGAAGTGGTAATTCAGACCGATACCGTCCCCGGGAAGTCCCAGAGTAGCAATGGAATCCAGGAAGCAGGCTGCCAGTCTGCCTAAGCCCCCGTTACCCAGAGAAGGTTCGGGTTCTGCCTCTTCGATGTCTGCGATGGTTTTGCCGTTCTTCTTCAGGATATCGCTCAACTCCTCATAGATGCCTAAATTGATCAGATTGTTGGATAACAGCTTACCGATCAGGAACTCCATGGAAATATAATATACCTTCTTGTCTCCTGTAATGGCGGGAGTCTCTGCCATCTTCTCTTTGGTCAGCTGCAATACTCCGGTGTACAGCTGTGCATCGGTGCAGGCACCGATATTCTTGCCATATAATTTGCCGGTGATCTCATTTAAAGTCTGCTCTAAATTCATTTCAAACTCCATTCTGCACGATAGTTTTATTTTTGCCAAAATGAATGTACCGTGCCACACTCATTTTTTCATATTCTTTTTCTTTGTCTGGGTACTATACTTATTTTTGGTATCCCATCCCCTTGTCTCAGCTGTGCCTTGGGTATTTCCTATCCTTTTCGGTCTCCATACCCTTCCTGCCGCTGCGCCCGGGTATTTTCTGCACTTTTCGGCCTCCATACCCTTCCTGCCGCTGCGCCCTGGGTATTTCCCGCACTTTTCGGCCTCTATACCCTTTTTCCCGCTGCGCCCTGGGTATTTCCCTCACTTTTCGGCCTCTATACCCTTTTTCCCGCTGCGCCTTGGGTATTTCCTATCCTTTTCGGCCTCTATACCCTTTTTCCCGCTGCGCCTTGGGTATTTCCTGCACTTTCCGGCTTTTCATACCCTCGCAATACTGAGATTTTGTGTATGTCGTTCTCTTACAATACACAGGATAGCATAGGAAAACGTTTTCCGCAACCTTTTCTTTAATTTTCCTGATTTTTTGTGCAAAATAGCTTAACAGATAATGTCCTTATAGTACATTTTCACGATACTGTGGGGCATGATTACCTGATGCCCTTCCCCGCCGTTCATCAGCTGGTGTACCTCTTCCACGGCTCTGCTGGAGATGCTGTAGAAGTCCTGCCTTATGGTATTCATCTGCTTGCCGACATATCCCATCAGGGTGATACCATCGAAGCCGCACACCGGACGGAAAATATCCATATCGATCAATGCATTCATGGCACCTATGGCCATCAGATCGGAAGCGCAGACCACCACATCCTTATTCTTCGCATATTTCAATGCCACGTTTCTTGCCGTCAGCTCACTGAAGTCTCCCTGTCTGACCATCATGGTCAGATCCAGATCCTTCACCAGACGCTTCATCCCCTTCAATCTCTGATCCGTGACATAACCGTCTCTTCTGCCCGCAATGTAGAGCACTCGTTTACAGTTGTCATCCAACACGGTCTTCTTCGCCACATCATACTGGGCCTGTTCCTGATCAATGCTGATGGATGTAGTCCTGGAATTGACAATCGGCGCATCCACTACCACACAGGCAAACTGTTTCTCCCGGATCAGCTTCTGCAGTACCTTGTCCTCCTTAGACATGCCATAGATCACCACGCCGGAAATACTCTGGGACAGAAAAGATCTTGTGATCTCTTCCGCCGTCATCCCCGCGATCATGGACGGAAAGATCGTCACAACTTCCACGTTCAGTTCCTTGGCCTTATCCAGTGCCCCTACCAGATACTGCATGAAGATCTGGTCAATGGCCTGGGTCTGTCTATTGGGATCCAGCACCAGCGCGATTCTTCCAAACTGCTTGGAGGAAAGCGCCGCAGCAATGGAATTCGGAATATAATTCAACTCCTTGATGGCGTCCTGTACTTTTTTCTTCGTCTCTTCACTGACATTAGGATAGCCATTTAAGACCTTGGATACTGTGGAAATAGCCACTCCGGCATGTTTTGCAACTTCTTTGATCGATACCATAAATCCCCCGTTCCGGTCGCAGTTCCTGCGTCCGTTGCTCTCCGTTACCGCAGCAAAATGCGGTCTCGTTCCATTTGACGTTTACTCATATATTCTCTATACTATAAGTTAACGGTAGTTTCGTCAATGTACAGCATTTACGAAATATAGTGTGATTTTTTGGAAAAGGTTTTCCAAGGCAGAATAAATCGGACAGCGCAAGCGCCAGAAAGGCTACAGATACCATGGCAGTAATCAAAAGTGTGGAAGAAAAATATATGAAGGAAGCTCTGAAGCAGGCGAAAAAAGCCTATGCCCTGGGGGAAGTCCCCATCGGCTGTGTCATTGTACATGAAGGTAAGATCATCGGTCGTGGTTACAACCGGAGAAATACAGACAAGAATACATTGGCGCACGCAGAGATCACAGCGATCAACAAAGCCAGCAAAGTGATCGGCGACTGGCGTCTGGAAGAATGCACGCTCTATGTGACCCTGGAACCCTGCCAGATGTGCGCCGGTGCCATTGTGCAGGCCCGTATCCCTGAAGTAGTGATGGGCTGCATGAATCCCAAGGCGGGATGTGCAGGTTCGATCCTAAATATACTGGAAATGCCCCAGTTTAACCATCAGGTGAAGGTTACCCGGGGCATTCTGGAAACGGAATGCAGCCAGATGCTGAAGACTTTTTTTGAAGAGCTCCGCATCCGGAACAAACAGGAGAAAGCTGCCAGAAAGGCATCAGGCGATCTCTCGTAAGCTTTCTTCCTGTGTCTGGTTCTGCTCGGTTGTTTTTCTTCTATGCTTCGGTAATCGGGAAATCGCTCTTCCCGTTTCATAAAGTCCCATCGGCACAAAGAGGATCAAAAATACATAGTACGGAAATACATATCTGCTCTGCGCTTCCCAGATGATACTGAACAGGAAGCCACCTACTATGCCAATCAACGGCAGCCACAATGCTGTCGGAATTTCTTTTTTTTGCCACCATCTTCCGCACAAAGCAATTCCAAGTACAAGTCCTGCCAAGTATACGATACTCTGGTAATAATTGGCCAGCTTCCATACGGTTTCATGTATGTTCCCATAGTACAGACTGGTAATCCCGGAGGACAGCGGTTCTCCATCCGTATCAAACGACTCTGTTGCCTTGAGGCTGGAAAACAGCGGTTCGATCCATTGATCTTCCAGTTTTCTCTTAAAGAAATCTCTGGCCATAGCCGGATTCTCCCGGAACTCCCGCAATCGTTCTCGAATATATTCCTTTCCTTCCTGTGCGGCAGGCTCCTGTTGAAAATCATGTTCTGCAAACGTGGTTTGCTGATAGCGATTGTACACCCCGGCCATGCCATCCGTCTCCTGTAATCCCATCGCAATCCAGAGAATGCTCGGAATGCCAATGTCACTGGGATATCCGGAACGGTATTCATACATTACATCTACCGCTTTCACCGTCAGTGCTGCCGTCAGAAGAATTGCAAACCCTGCCAGCAGATATTGTCCCTTCTTTTTCTTCAGGCAGACCAGAACTGCATAAATTCCCACTCCAATGAGTATGATCCATGTATTTTTCCGGGCAAGCACAGCAATCCCTGCCACACATGCCGCCAACGCAATATACCTCTTCTTCTCATAATGTTCATAAGCAGACACCGCCCAGAACATTACCATTCCAAAGCTGATACTGAGCACGTCCCCGTAAATATACGGTAAATACAGCAAAAAAGGAATACAGCCCAACATCATAATACAATATACGATTCTAAATATGGCTCTGTCTGTATTCAGTTTCAGGAAACCGTATCCTGCCAGAATCGCCAGTACCCACCATATTACATGCAGGATTTTTGCCGGAGTATAATTGAAATTTCCAAACAGGGCAAACAATATCTCATACAATATTCCCAGCCCTTTTTGCTGTTGATACATCCCGACATAGCCTCCGGAGCACAACATAATGAAGTTGCCATCCCGGCAATATGCTGCAAATGCCGTGGCGCTGATCTGATCTCCTACCGGATAATAGGGATTGTTGAGAACGTAGATACTTCCCAGCAGAAACGCAGTAACACTGGTTGCCAACAATGTATAGATGCAGATTTTTTCCTGTTTTTCCTGATTTTGAGCATTCAGCCATTTATCTCCCTCATAAACAAGGACAGATGTCAGCAGGAAAATAACAAAATGTTTCCAGGTACTGTCTTTTATCAGGAGATTTCTGATGCTGTAATCCACCGTTCCGTAATAAGAATACCGACAGGACCAGTAACTCAGGACCAAAAGAATGGGAATCAGACAGACAAGAAATATTCCCAACAGAATACGGTATATTTTTTCCATTAATGTTCCCTCATTTTTATCTTATAGTTCCACATAATTTCTGTCACCGACATATACTGCCAGCTTTTCATTCTCATATTCCAGTATCGGTGCTTCCCCTTCCGGAAATTGCTGTTCAAAGGCTTCACGCATTTCTGTCCGTACGACGTAAGCGGTCCGCATTTCCGTGGGCAGCGTCGGGGGATACCATTTCGTACTGGTGAGCCACCAGTATCCGGAAAGACTGGCCATGGTATAGGAATGTCCCATCGTCACCCGGCCGTCCGTGATCAGACAGATCCGTTCGGCATCCCAGAATTCTGCATATCCGTAGTCGATTCCCGCTTCTGTCAGATAATCCGCCACTTCCTGATATTCCTTCAGGTTATCCTGTGTGGTGGCCGCTTCACAGTAGGTGTATTTCAGATTCAGCACCGCGAACAGCGCTACGGCCGTTAAGATCAGACCAGCGAACACCGGCTGTCCTTCCGACATATGATCCACCATCACCGCTACCAGAACAGCTGCTGCGAACCATGCCATGAAAAAGTAATAATGGGCCGCCTCCGCGCTGGTGATCCCGATGATAAATGCTGTGACTCCCACAGAAGCAAGGAGAATTGTCAGTGCATCTTTTTGTCTGTCTGTGCTCTCTGTATTTTTCCGGAACACATACCAGAGTCCATACCCCAACAGGATCAGGAACACCCAGACAAGAAGCTGCATCAGAGAAGCAAAGCTCCCTACCTTTGCATTTCCCACCAGTCCGAAGTTCTCCAACAGGGCTGCCGGAACCCCAAGAAGCAGTTTCTCTACTGCCTCTCCCGGCTGCAGCAGATAGACTGCATAATCTCCTCTGCCGCCGTACAGACAGGATACCAGAAAAGCAAGTACAAGACTTCCCACATAGGCTGTGGCAAGATAACGTCCACCGGGCAGCTTCTGCCGGAGATGTCCGGATTCCATGAATAAAGCGATCACTTCCACTACAAGCAGTGGCAGGATGATGACCTGCAGACATCTCTGTCCTCCACAGTTCAGCAAAACTGCGGCAACAAACAATACCAGCCACTCCAGAAAGGTCTTCCGGGTCATCTGCCGGTTTTCTTTTAATTTCAGGTAAAACAGGATATTAAAAAACAGAAAAATGCCATGAAACACATAATACTCTGCAAATAGGAATAAAAGCAGCGCTACAAAAGGAACCATCTGCCCCTCATTGCGAAAACCGTTGATTGGCAGCGCACACAATACCAGCAATGCCGTAATTGATGCCGGTCTGCTCAAAGATAATTTTCTCAGAAAAAAATAAAATATCCCCAGCAAAATCGCACCCAATAGAACGCAGGTAATCCCCGCCGCCGTCTGCATGCTGCCGGTGATACCGTAAAATACGGCTGCAACCGTAGGCATCCCAATGATCCGTCTCTCCGTGCTGGAGATCCAGTCGTTGGGTGTAATATCCTTCTCCACCCAGATCTCCCGGGCCAGCAAAGCCTCTGCGGCAATATCCGAATCCACATGTTGTGCATATTTACACAGATTCAGGTAGCAAAATACTCCCAGATATATCAGTAAAAGTGCACCTATTATCCATCCCAGCAGGGATATACTTTTTCGCTTGTTTCTCATGGATCCTTCTCCGTAGGCAACTATCTTTCGACAAAATTACATATTATTTTAATTATAACACTCTTCCCTGTTTCCTTCAAGGCAAAGAGGCTTGACAAAAACCGGGGAACAGGATACACTAAAAAGGCCGTACATGTCCGGTATCATGGGAATAGTGATGAAACTCGGTCTTACGCAATGGGAATCTACGAACCGTGTCAGGTTGGGAACAAAGCAGCACTAAGTAGAACCTTCCATGTGCCGTGAGGAAACTGGGTGGAGCTGTTATCCTGGTCCGGCATGTGCGGTTTTGATATTTAAAGTGTTCTGTGAATTCATGGATAAGTCAGTTAAGAGGTTATAGATTGTGTCAGACGATATGTCATCCCCTTTTTCGGTTTCCAACAGCATAGCATCCGTTTCCGGCGACCTGCCTCCCCAAGATGCCGCATGGTTCCGGAAAATCATGTCCGACTGCATCCTGTGTCCCAGGGCCTGTCATGCCGATCGCCTGGATGGTGGCGTGGGATATTGTGGCCAGACGGCAGATATTATGGCTGCCAGAGCCTCTCTGCATTATTGGGAGGAGCCCTGTATCTCCGGTACTTCCGGTTCCGGTACCGTCTTTTTCTCCGGATGCAACCTGCGCTGTGTCTTCTGCCAGAACCATAACATCGCTCTGGGGAAAGCCGGACGAGTCATCACTCCCGAACATCTGGTGAAAATCTTTCTACAATTACAGGAACAGGGTGCTAACAATATCAATCTTGTTACTCCCACACATTTTCTTCCCCAGATCGTCATTGCCTTACAGCAGGCCAAAAATCAGGGACTGTCCATCCCCATTGTATACAATACCGGCAGTTACGAATCTCCGGAGGCTTTACGCCATCTGGATGGTCTGGTGGATATCTATCTGCCGGATCTGAAATATTTTTCTCCGGAGCTTTCCGCTGCGTATTCGCATGCCCCGGACTATTTTGAGATTGCCTGCGCTGCCATTGCGGAAATGTACCGGCAGGTCTTAGATCCGGTCATGGATCCCGACACCGGGCTGATGCAGCGGGGGATGATCGTACGCCATCTGCTCCTGCCGGGACAAGCGAAAGACTCCAAGAAGATCCTGCGGTATCTCCATGAGACCTACGGGGATCATATCTATATTAGCATTATGAATCAATATACACCTCTTCCGCAGGTGGCAGATATTGAAGCACTCAATCGCACAGTGACACCGGAGGAATATGACCGGGTGCTGCGCTTTGCGGAGCGAATCGGCATTGAACAGGGCTTCCGGCAAGAGGGAAGTGCCGCCTGTGAAAGCTTTATTCCGGAATTTGACGAGCGGGGACTGTGATTCTCTCACAGTTCCACTGCGATCAGATAATATCCGAAATCCCCTTCCCATGCCGGTTCTCTGGTTCCTTCAAAACTTTCAAAGCCAAACATTCTGGCTACCTGTTTTTCTCTTTCATAAAAATTACCCGGGACTCCTATGTAATATTTCACTTCCCCAGAGACTTCCTGACGCATTAATAATAAATGTCTGTAATTATAATAGCCATGCAACAAAAAACTGTTGTGGGTCATCTGATAGCAACGCTCCCGCAACACAACGAAATCCTCCGGACCCACGGAAAGAAATTCTCTGGCATCCCGGAAGGGATGGATGTGGGGGTAGATACTGCTTAATTGCTCCCATTTGGTGTCTTTCATGTGGAGAGTGTGTTCCGTGGGAGTTTTTTTCGAGCTCCGGGCTTCCGATCCACTGACCATTTTTTCGTTTGCGACTACGGTTTCTGCCACTTTTTCGGTCTGTTCACGGGCTTGCCTGCCTTGCTCCTGCACCCGCTCCCGCTGCATCTCCCTATTTTGGGCTTCCTGCTGTTCTGTCTGTATCGGCCGCTTTGCCTGCTCCGGCTGGTTTCCACCTTGCCCCTGTCCTTCGATTTCCCCCACCGTAACCGGTGCAATCGCAGTCACAGGCGCAGGTACTTTCTTCGCACCAGCCGCTCCTGCAAACCGCCCTATGATCTCAAAATTACGTTCCAGGGGAATGCGTATCCCCAGTGTCGGCTCCCAATCCGCTTTTCTGGAAATTCTTTTTTCACAGGAAATGGTCCCCCGTTCTGCCGTCATTTCACATAACAGTTCTTCTCCGCTTTCCCGCTGCAGATACAGCAGCATCATCTCCTTGCCAGACACGATCCCCTGTCCTCTCAGCTGCACCATCAGAATCTCTTCCTTTTCCCAGCTTTCCAGCTTTGCATACCCGGCTCCCCGGATCCGTTGCCCGTTTTCCTGTAATTCCAAATAGCTGATCTGTTTCCGATATGACATAAAATCCCCCCGTATAAAGTTTCTATCTAACTTTATGCGAGGGGTTGTCCTTAATATTCCTGGCTGTCCAGATATTTCATATAATTTACGACCATCAATGCGATCTTGAAAGTCAGTGCATCATCAAAGCTCCGCAGATCCAGGCCGGTGCTCTTCTGAATCTTCTCAATACGATATACCAGCGTATTACGATGCACGAACAACTGTCTGGAAGTCTCCGACACATTCAGATTGTTTTCGAAGAACTTGTTCAGGGTGTTCAGGGTCTCTTCATCCAGATCCATGGGTACATTGTCACCGAAGATCTCCTCAATAAAGATCTTGCACAGATTCACCGGCAGCTGATAGATCAGACGTCCGATTCCCAACGTGCTGTAGGCGATCACCTTTTTCTCTACGTAGAAGATCTTGCCTACATCCAGTGCCATCTTGGCTTCCTTGTAGGACTTGGATACGTCCTTCAATTCCTGTACCACGGTGCCATATGCCACCTTCACATCCAGAAGAGCCTCCGCATTCATCATGGCTACAATAGTCTCGGCCAGTTCATGCAGTGTCTCAGGTGTGGTGGTGCTCTCAACAGATTTGATCAGGATCAGGCTGGACTCATCCACCGCTGTTACATAATCTCCCGCCTGCGGGGAAAACATGCCCTTCAGCACTTCAGATACAATGCCATCTTTCTCATCCTTGGTCTCAATGAGATATACGGCTCTGGGACAGCTGACTTCCACATGAAGTTTCTTCGCCCGATTGTAAATATCTACCAGCAACAGATTATCCAACAACAGGTTCTGAAAGAAATTATTCCGGTCAAACCGTTCCTTGTAGGCAATGACAAGATTCTGGATCTGACTGACAGCAATCTTACCCACCATATATACGTCATCCGTCATTCCCCGTGCCACCAGTACATATAAAAGATCCCCTTCGTCACGGATCTTCAGAAGGTGATGTACTCCGATCACCTGGCTATCCGCCGGAGAAGCCGCAAAGCCTGTGATCAGATCTGTGGTTATGTCATCCTTTTCCATGGTAGATGCCACTTCGGATCCGTTCAGATCATAGACTCCGAGGTCTACCTTAGTGATTGCTTTTAATTCATCAATGCTTGTCTGTATAATCTGGCCTGTAATCATATTGTCCACGCCTTTCTGTAGCATAATCTATATCGAATTCTTCGCTCTTCGCGTTCTCGATTTCGCAACGTCTCTTCGCATTCCGGACTATCGTCCTCCCTGCTCATATCCATTCGTTCTGTTCATAGGCGAAAAGCTCCACCTGCAAGCAGTCTCGCTTTTCATCTATGTCAGAACTATATATACTTAGTATATCTGATTTACTCACCTCGTGCAAGCAAAATGCATAAAAAAGCCCTGTCTGCATTCACAGACAGGACCTTGAAATCTCTTATGAAACTTAAGACTAGTTGGTAATAACCTGCTCGGTCTCTTTGTCGAATACGTGGATCTTCTCAACATCCAGAGCGAACTTAACGGTATCGCCAGGTCTTGCAGTGGTACGAGAATCTACTCTTGCGGTCATAGGGAACTCGTCAAGATCGAAGTACAGATATACTTCTGCACCAAGTAACTCATAAACCTTGATGGTAGAGGTAAATACGCTCTGAGGAGAGGTCTCGATGTACATCTCGGAATCATATACATCCTCAGGACGGATACCGAAGGTAACAACCTTTCCATCGTAACCGCCATCGATCAGCTTCTTGGACTTAGCGGGAGGAAGGGGAATGCTGTGGCCTGCGATTACCAGGTTAGCGATGTCGCCTTCTACCTTAACAGTAGCATCCAGGAAGTTCATCTGCGGAGATCCCATGAATCCTGCTACGAACAGGTTGCAAGGCTTCTCATACAGGTTCTGAGGAGTATCTACCTGCTGGATAACGCCGTCCTTCATAACAACGATTCTGGTACCAAGGGTCATAGCCTCAGTCTGGTCATGTGTAACGTAGATGATGGTGGTGCCCAGTCTCTGATGCAGCTTAGCGATCTCGATACGCATCTGTACACGCAGCTTAGCATCCAGGTTGGACAGAGGCTCATCCATCAGGAATACCTTAGGGTTACGAACGATTGCACGTCCCATAGCAACACGCTGTCTCTGACCACCGGACAGAGCCTTGGGCTTACGATCAAGCAGCGGAGTCAGATCCAGGATCTTAGCTGCTTCCTTAACCATCTTATCGATCTGATCCTTGGGAACTTTTCTCAGCTTCAGACCAAATGCCATGTTGTCGTATACGGACATATGAGGATACAGAGCGTAGTTCTGGAATACCATTGCGATATCTCTATCCTTAGGCTCTACATCGTTAACTACTCTGTCACCGATCTTCAGTTCACCGGAAGAGATATCTTCCAGACCTGCGATCATACGAAGGGTGGTGGACTTACCACATCCGGAAGGACCTACGAAAATGATGAACTCCTGATCTGCGATCTCAAGGTTGAAATCCTTAACAGCTTCGAAACCGTTAGGATATACTTTGCAGACATTCTTTAAAGATAAACTTGCCATTTGAAAATACTCCTTTCATATTTACCAATGTTATTTTCTCTCATTGTGAAACGATATGTCTCGTTTGAATCTGAATTCAGTATAACGAAAATCACGAAAATGTGCCATACCACTATTTCACAAAGATTTTGAATCCTATTGTAAGAATTGCTTATAAAGTTTGTTTTTTTTCGAAATGCTTGTCAGATTGAACAAATCCGCCCGCATTTCTTGGACATATTCCACAAGAATCGCCCTACTTTGTCTCATTTTCCGGCTTTTTATAGAAGCTAAGCTGGTTTTTTCCATGTCTTTTTGACACATACAGCGCATTATCTGCGGCTTTGTACAGTTCCTCGAAAGACTTGCCGTCCCCGGGGAAGACCGCTGCTCCCACGCTGGCCGTTACGGAATATTTTACATATTCTCCCACTTCAAACTGATGGAAGAACTGTTCGATCTTCTTGCCTTCCCGTTCGATCATACTGATCTCGCGGATATCCTTCAGAAACACCATGAACTCATCGCCACCGGTACGACCCACGATATCCGTAGCCCGGAACATGGATTGCAGACGTACTGCCAGGCTGCGGAGCACTTCATCTCCGAAGGCATGTCCCATAGTATCATTGATCTTCTTAAAGTTATCAACATCCAGTACGAACAATACGCCCTGCTTGTCCGGGTACTTTTCCATGTATTCCCGGATCTTACGCTCTGTGGCCATCTTATTGTTCAGATCCGTCAATAGGTCGGTATCCGCTTTATCCTCCAACACCTTACTGTGTTCAGAGGCTTTGATGCGTACCAGAATATTGATTGCGGTGATAATAATAAGCGCTACTGCAATGGAAATACTGATCTTGACGATCAGATTCACAATCGGGCCGCGGAAGGACTGCTGGATTCCAGACAGATAGGATTCATCAATACCGACCACCAGATTCCACTCGGTACCGCGAATTGGAAAATGACAGATGATCTTGCCTACACCGTCTTCCTTAACATGTAAAATGCCGCTGTTGCCCTTCTGCTGCTGTCTTTCAAACAGGGTCCAGCTTCCCAGGCTTTCCGAAATATCTTTCAGGGAATTCCAGAAATCATTCTGCAAAATAGCCGTTCCGTCAGTGGCACCGTAGCATGCCATAATGGTTCCGTTCCGGTTGACCAGAGAGAAAAATGCCTTGTCACCATATACAGAATTGTCGAAGAATTCCTTCATGTCATCCGGGTTCATATAACTGAGCAGATATCCGGTGACATTTCCGGATATCGCAATCGGACACACATAGATAAAGGCAGTCTGTCCGTTGATCCCATCCGTGCCGGCATAAATATAATGGGCGGAGGTTCCGCTGATGCTGCCGTAATAGTTTAACTCCGACATATCGAACTCCCGGCGGTCACTCAGCATTCCTTTTCCGTTCACAGCACAATAAGCAGACATATAGGCGTTGCTGGCTTTTACAATGGTGTCCAGCTTCTCATATACAAAAGCATCACTTCTGTCCGGCCGGCTCGCCATAATGTTTGCCATGGCACTCGTGATATCTCCCAGTGCCCCCAGCTTGTCATCTACTCCCGCGGAATAGTAATAGCCGATCTGCTCTGCCTGATCATCCACCACCGTCTGTATGGCTGAATTCATTTTATTATTAAATTCGTAAATACTCAGAACCAGTGCAACAACCAGCAATGCGCAGGGAAAGACCCACTGGAAAACAATTTCCCAAAATTTTCTCTTTTGCATACTCCGAACACCTCTCGTCTGATGCCCCCGCAGGACATTTTTGTTACTTCACGTCTGTTTTCAGGCTTTCATCCAGTTCATCATGGAATACTCTCTCATCCTCTTCCGGCGAGATTTCCGGTGCAGGCTCCTGTTCTGACAACAACTGATCTTCCAGCTTCTGGAAGAATTTATTGTACAGCATGGCAGAGGCATAAGCCGGCAGCGAAAAACCAAACAGGAAAATAATGGGTATCAGTCTTAAAGATACCAGATAAATAATCAACGGAAAAAATGCCATTACGAACATTACAACGGTCTTGGGCAGCTGTAAAATACTCATGATAAATGCATTTCGAATGGTTCCCATGATTGTATTGTCAAATTTGGCAAGTACCGGAAATACATATAAAGAAGTGCAGATCACCAGCACTCCTGCTGCCATGATCAGTACCACCAACACCTGGCTGAACTGCATTCCGGATTTGGTAATAATGTAGTAATCACCGCCAAGGATCGCCGCTACCAGCATAAGCAGCAACCAGATCAGGGTTGCCTGACGGAAATTGATCTTAAAGGATTTAAAAAAGCTTCTTGTAATATAACTCTCCTCGTTACGCACGATCTTCAATGCCACATAATGCATGGAAGTCAGCGCAGCTCCAGCGGTAATGACAGGGATGCAGCAGATCAGTGTCAGAATATTGAGCCACATCAGATCTGCCATTTTGTTCAGTACATTCATTAAAGGGCTATCCAGGTCAAAAATTTTCATTTACATCTTATCCTTTTCTGTTTTATAAAAATTTTTCCATGGGGGTCACACGTATTCCGGAAAATGCCTCCTCTTCATGTACCGCATGAAACCCCAGTTTTCGATAGAACTCTACGGCATACGGAGCTGCTTTCAGCGACATATACCGTTCCCCTTCCTCTTTTTTCAGATATTCACACATTCTTCTCATCAGATCCCGTCCGATTCCCCGATGATGATACTCCTCATCAACAAAAAGAAGTGATAAATGATTATAATTCCGCACGGAAGCCGCTCCGATGACTCTCTCACCGTCCAACGCCACCATCATCTGATATCTTCCCTGCTGGAACGACTTATAGAGGTGTTCATCCGTAATAAAATCATAAAAGTTACGGATTCCCTCCTCTGTATAATCCACCGCCTCAAATTTTAAAAATGTCTTCCAGATCATATGCATGGCAGGAATCCAGTCTTTGTCTTCCGCCCATCTGATCTCGTAAGTGCCCGCTGCCGTATCCGACATGATGCACCGCCTCTCTGATCCGAAAGCTTTCCGGTCTTAATCCAGTCCCGGAATCTCCCTGCGGATCCATTGATAGATGTCCTCCATGGCCTGTTCACCGTCTTCCTCATTCAAAAGCTCATGTCTGTCATTCTCGTACAGTTTGACGGTAATATTTTTCACACCAGCCTTCTTCAGAGAATCACATGCCTTCCGGACACCCTTACCGTAATCTCCCACCGGGTCCTCGGCACCGGATACCATAAGGATTGGCAGGTTCTGCGGTACCTTCTCCAGATTCTCCTGCTTCTGCAGTCTGCGGATCAGTTCAAACAGCGTCTGGAACCCGTTCACAGTGAAGGTAAATCCACACAGCTCATCCGCTATATAGCGGTCCACATTCTCCGGATTCCGGCTCAGCCAGTCACTTGCGGTTCTGGGTACATCGATCCGCTTGTTGTAGTTCCCGAATGCAGCCTTATCAATAAAATGACTGACATGCCTGGAACCACAGAACAGCTTCTGTATGCCTGCCATGGCTTTGGAACAAAGGATCAATCCCCCGGACTGCATTCCCGTTCCGACAATTACCGCCCCGTCGACTCCCTTACCGTAACGACACAGATAATTCCTCGTAATAAAGGAACCCATACTGTGTCCCAAAATAACATAGGGCACCTCCGGATAGCTTTCCTCTGTGATCTTCTTCAGCCGATGTACATCCCTTACCACTACCGTTGCCGGATCCTGTTCGCAGAAGTAACCGTAAGTGCCGCCTTCCGCCACAGATTTTCCATGTCCGAGATGGTCTTCTCCGGTAACAAGGATTCCTCTGGCAGTCAGAAATTCAGCCAGGTTCTCATAACGCTCCACATACTCTGCCATTCCGTGCACTACCTGCACAATGCCTTTTACATTGCCGTCATCGGGAGTATATCTCACTGCATGGATACGGCTTTCGCCGTCCCGGGAATCAAAGTAAAATTCTTCCTTAATCATAAGACCTCCTTGGTTACGGAAAAATCATAGGACGCACAAAACAAATGTCAATTTTACAGCATCTGCTTTGGCGTCCTATTCATTATATATCATTTCTTATAAAATTTTAAGCCCTATATTGCTTTTTTTGTAAAATAGTAACAGTTCATCCCGCCTCATTCGTAAAGTTGCGTTGTCATATACTATTTAACAGATCTCTGCTCCGGCAGGCATATTCTTCTCCGGGGTGACCAGAGCCAGATTGCCTTCCGCGTCTTCTGCGCACAGGATCATGCCCTCGGACATTACTCCTGCCAGTTTCGCAGGCTTCAGGTTCACCAGTACCATAACCTTCTTGCCCACCATTTCCTCCGGGCTGTAATGTGCCTTGATGCCAGAGACGATCTGACGTACCTGACTGCCGATCTTCACCTGGCTGCACAGCAGCTTCTTGGACTTGGGCACTGCCTCACAGGAAATGATCTCACCTACCTGGAACTGCATTTTTGCGAAGTCGTCATATTCGATCTCTGTCTTAGGCTCAATATCGATGGCTTCCTGCTCTGCCTTTTCTGCCTCGGCATTTGCCTCTTCCGCTTCATGCTCCGCTGCTGCCTTGATCATGGCTTCTTCCAGCTCTGCCTCTTTTTTTGCTACATCCTTCATATCCAGACGGGCGAAGAGGATCTCAGGCTGGTCAGTCACCCTGTTGCCGCTCTCATACAGGCCGAACTGCTCTAACTGATCGAAGTCACGCAGGGAGGTATTCAGCTGTTTTGCGATCTTCTCTGCGGTTTCGGGCATATAAGGCTCTAACAGGGATGCGCCAATGATAATACCTTCCACCAGATTGTACAGAACGGTAGCCAGACGATCTGCCTTGGCTTCGTCCTTGGCCAGTACCCAGGGTTCGGTCTCATCGATGTATTTATTACAGCGTTTGAAGATGCCGAAGATCTCGGTCAGGGCATCTGCTACTCGCAGTTCTTCCATTTTGGCTACTACTTTTGCATAAGTGCCGGTCACAGTCTGTTTCAGATCGGCATCCACTGCTGCATCGTTCTCGGTCAGCTGTACATTCCTATTCTCTACTACACCACCAAAATACTTGTTGCTCATGGAAATGGTACGGTTCACCAGGTTGCCCAGGGTGTTGGCCAGATCGGAATTGGTACGCTCTGCTACCAGTTCCCAGGTCAGATTACCGTCATTTTCAAAAGGCATCTCATGCAGTACATAGTAACGTACTGCATCTACGCCGAAATAATCTACCAGATCATCCGCATAGACCACATTTCCCTTGGATTTGCTCATCTTGCCACCGCCCATAAGAAGCCAGGGATGTCCGAATACCTGCTTCGGCAGGGGCTCACCCAGTGCCATCAGGAAAATAGGCCAGTAGATCGTATGGAAACGAATGATGTCCTTGCCGATCAGATGCAGGTCTGCGGGCCACAGTTTCTTGTACTGCTCGGTGCTGTTGCCATCTGCATCGTAGCCGATACCGGTGATGTAGTTGGTCAGTGCATCCAGCCACACGTAGATGACATGCTTGGGATCGAAGGTCACCGGAATGCCCCAGGTAAAGGAGGTACGGGATACGCACAAATCCTGCAGTCCGGGGAGCAGGAAGTTGTTCATCATCTCGTTCTTACGGGAAACGGGCTGAATGAACTCGGGATGCTCATTAATGTGCTTGATCAGTTTGTCTGCATATTTGCTCATGCGGAAGAAATAAGCCTCTTCCTTGGCAGGCTTTACGACACCGCCGCAGTCCGGGCACTTTCCGTCCACCAGCTGGGACTCGGTCCAGAAGGATTCACAGGGAGTACAGTACATTCCCTCGTAAGCTCCCTTATAGATGTCCCCCTGATCATAGAGACGCTTGAAGATCTTCTGTACCTGCTTCTCATGATCCTCATCCGTGGTACGGATGAACTTATCATAGGAAATGTTCAGCAGATCACACAGACCGCGGATGACACCGGCGATCTTATCTACATGTTCCTTGGGAGTGATGCCGGCTGCCTCAGCCTTCAGTTCGATCTTCTGTCCATGCTCGTCAGTACCGGTCTGGAAGAAGACATCATAGCCCTCCTTTCTCTTGAAACGCGCGATGCTGTCAGCCAGTACGATCTCGTAGTTGTTGCCGATATGGGGCTTCGCAGATGTATAGGCAATCGCTGTGGTAAGATAATATTTTCCTTTGCTTTCCATTGTGTCTGTTCTCCTTTTCTACTCCTATAACACTATCTAATGCCACACGGATTGCTCCGCGCTTTGCGCTCCCGCAATCCTACCCGCCATTCGCATATCGAAAGGCTTACGCCTCTCTTCTATGCTCATATCGGGGCAGGTCATCAAGACAGAAAATTACTCTCGTGCAAGCACATCGTAATTTCTGTCTTGTGACCTTGTTGGCATTAAAAAAGTCTCCTCAAAGAACCTTATGTTCTTCAAGAAGACGAGCGTTATCTCGTGTTACCACTTCTCTTCGTCTGTACCTCACAGTACAGACCTCTTCGGGTCCGTAACCCTATCCGCTGTAACAGGCGGATCCTGTCGCAGCCTTGCTTTCACCGTTTGTTCTGTCCCGGTGTCCGTTCGGTGCGCCGCTCAGAAGCCATCTTCTCCATCTGTCCGTTTCATTCCTCTCAGCCTGCCGGAATGTTCTCTGTAAAACTTCTATAAAATAGATACTCTCTTCCTCATTGCATTTGTGTATTCTTACAGTAGCACAGGAAATCCGGACTGTCAATGCAGTTTTTGTTGCCATGCAATCGTAAAGGTGTATAATATTATATTATATAGGGTAATTTTTATAACATACATAAGAGGATATAAAATGAAACAAAGTAAATTGCCAAAGCAGACCTTGATCATTCTGGGCATTGCTCTGGTACTGGTAATTTCCACCGTCATGTGGAGTTCTGCCCAGATCACACAGGATACAGAGGAAGAAGTACAGTCCACTCTCCGGGATGTTGCCACGCAGAACGCCCTGATCGTACAGCAGGAGATCCGTGAAAACTTCAACTTATTATACAGCCTTGCCGATGCGATCAGTGTTTCCCCGGGTACAGCCAATGCCAGCTCCATTGCCGCACAGTTGGAATCTTTCGTCTCCACCTATGGGTTTAAGCGGATTGGCTTCATCTCACCGGATGGTCAGGCAATGGCCACTGACGGCTATGTACAAGATCTGTCCAGCAGAGATTTTTTCAAAGATGGTATGCAGGGGCTTCCCGGTATTACCAATACTCTTCAGGATCGAATGGGTACTCCGGAGCCCATCAATGTATTCAGCATTCCCGTATATGATCAGAGTGATTCCATTATCGGTGTTTTATTTGCCACCTATCGGAACCAGCATTTTGAAGAAATTTTAGGCGTGCAATCCTTTAATAATCAGGGATTCAGTTGTCTGGTAAATCAGGACGGTGACCTGATCGCCACATCTTCCAATGCACCGGCTTCCCTGCAGGAAGCCGACCGTATGTCCGATTATCTGACTCAGAATGCCCGTAACGACCAGCCCTTGCAGGATCTGCATACGCTGCTTCAGAGTTCTTCTTCCAACGGTGGTTATTTCTATGGAGGCAGTCAGAAGTATTATTACTATGCGGCTGCAATGGACAATCTCCGCAGCGACAGACAGTGGTTCGCCCTGACTATTGTTCCCGATCAGGTACTTTCCAGTCGTTCCGCTCCGATATTGTTTCAGGTGCGGCTGCTGATCCTGCTGATCATTGTGATCGCCGGAGTCGGTACTTTTGCTTTTGTGCACAGTATCCGGACACGGCGCAGGCAGTTATATCGTCTGGCTTATGTGGATCCTCTGACAAATGGTGATAATTTTGCCTGCTTCAAGGAGAAATTATCCCACCGAGGCGGAGACAGCGGCTTCTATGTTGCCCTGGATCTTCAGGATTTCAAGCTGATCAATAATACCTGTGGTGTGGCCAAGGGTGACGAAACACTGTTGGAAGTATGGAAGCTCCTGCAAACCGGTACACATCTGGGTGAATTTTCTGCCCACATCAATGCAGACCGGTTCATCCTGTTCCTGCGGGATAATGACCGGTGTACCTTAGAACCCAGATTGGAGTGCCTGTGTCAGGATATTTCCAATTTGTCCACAAAGCTTAATATTCCGAAACTGTTCCCACTGTGCGGCATCTATGAGACCGCCGATCATAAGGAAATCGAGCAGAATTACGGCAAGGCTGTACAGGCTAAGTATCCGATAAAGGGAAAACGTACCAGACATTATGCTTTTTATGAAGATCTGGATATCAAACAGCTCTCCGAGGATCGTCTGATGGAAGATGTCTTCGAAGACGCCCTGAAGAACGGAGAATTCCAGCTGTGGTATCAGCCGAAAGTAGACCCCGTCACCGGAAACATTCTGGGAGCGGAGGCTCTGATCCGTTGGAAGCGCCCCGACGGCACCATGCTCTCCCCCGGGAAGTTCATTCCATTATTTGAGAAAAACGGTAATATCACAACACTGGATGAATATGTGTTCCGCACAGTGTGCGCACAACAGCAGAGATGGCTGCAGGCCGGAGCAACATTGTATCCGATTTCTGTAAATATTTCCAGAGTCAGCCTATACTACAGCAATGTGGTAGATAAGTACCGGGAGATTTTGAATTCATTCCGGCTCGATCCGAAATATGTTCCGTTAGAGATCACTGAGAGTGCTACCATTGATAACAGTGATATTTCCTCCCTGATCGAGCAGTTCCATGAAGCAGGATTTACTTTACTGCTGGATGATTTCGGAAGCGGTTATTCTTCTCTGTCTTCGCTGAATGTCATGCATTTCGATACGATCAAGCTGGATAAGAGTCTGATCGATTACATTGGTGACCGGAACGGTGAAAAGCTGCTGTTGCATATCACGCAGTTGCTGCAGAGCTTCGGTATGACTATTACCGCAGAGGGTGTAGAAACTTCGGATCAGGTAGAGTTTCTGAAGAATCTTCACTGTGATGATATTCAGGGTTACTACTTCTCGAAGCCGTTACCGGTAAACGAATTTGAAGATTTTGTAAGAAAGCATACAGGTCTGTAGGGTTCGCCCACAGACCTGTTTTTGTTCCTGTATTCTGTTTTGCTCGTCTTATTCTTCTCCCAGGATCAGGATCGAATAAGCCGGAAGCGTAACTACAGTACCGGCACGCTCCGCGGTCTCTTCTCCGGTATAAAGTTCCCCCAGCAGTACCAGTTCCTCCGCTGTGGTGCCTCCTACGGTAAGTCCGGTCAGATCCACGCTCACAGCCTCCGCAGAGGTATTTCCCAACAATAATAAGTTACTGCCTTCATAGCTTCTTGTCAGGGCAAAGCATTGTTCACCGGAATACTGCTCCAGATAAGCGGTGGTGCCTCTGGCGATCACTGGGTTCTGGTTGCGGACACGGATCACCTGTTTCACATAATTATAGATGGAATCGGGATCCTCCTGCTGTTCTTCCAGACTGTCAAATTTCATCCGGAAATCATCCATATCTGCCGGGCCCTTACACATGCCTTCCGCATTGCCGTCCTTGCTCCAGTACATGGGGGCCCGTTTGTTCTCGTCTTTGCCGGAGCCCTTCATGCCCAGTTCTTCCCCATAATAGAGGAATACATTGCCATTCATTAAGAGATTAAGGGCATTGCCCATTTTCGTCTGAGCTTCGCTATTCTCCCCGGCATAGTAGCCTGCACTGCGTCCCATATCATGATTGGTGTAGAAGGGAGCATTGATATAATCCGGATTGTACTGTGCATACATGCCCTGCTCTGTTTCCAGATTCTTTGCATAAGATGTTGCCGATGCCTTACCGTTCATCACATTGGCAATGATACCGGACTTGTCGGCAAAAGCAAAATCAAACATGCTGTCCACGCCGCTCTCATAATATTTGGCATAGGTATTCTGATCCGTCCAGCATTCACACACCAGATAATTCTCCGGATCTTTGCCATGAACATAATCCGCGAACCAGCTTAGAATTTCCACATTGTCCTCTGTGGATCCGGTAACATACTCTTTCACCGCATCCAGTCGGAAGCCATCCACACCCATATCCAGCCAGAAATCCGCGATCTGCTCAAATTCCCGGCGTACCGCCTCATTCTCCAGATTCAGATCCGGCATTCCGTCCCAGAATCTCGCTTCATAATACCAGGCCGTTCCATCCAGCTGTGCATACCCGCCCTGGTATTCTCTGGAAAAATGGTAATAATCCACGTACGGGCATTCGGAACTATCCGGTTCCGCCCCTTCCGGCAGGCTCTTCAGATACTCCGCAGCCTGTTGGAACCAGGGATGGCTGCTGGAAGAATGATTCATTGCCAGATCCAGGATCACACGGATCCCACGGTCATGACAGGCCGTCAGCAACTCCTGAAACGTTTCCAGAGTGCCGTACTGCGGATCGATATTCTCATAATCCGTGGTATCGTATTTATGATAGGTGACGGAGGGCATCACCGGCATGAGCCAGATACCATTGATTCCCAGATCCATATCTGTGGTATCATCACCGTCATTCAGATAATCCAGCTTTTCCAGTACGCCCTGTAGATCTCCAATGCCATCACCGTCGCTGTCATAGAAGGAATATACGAAAAGCTCATAGTAGGTACGGTAGTTGTCGTCCGGGATCTGCAGTACCCGGTTGTCCTGCACCAGAGACGTGGCACTGCCGGTGCTGTCAGTGTTACTGTCCGTGCTCTCATCCTGTACGGTGGCAGTCTCATTCTGTGTACCGGCAGCAGACGCATTGCTGTTTTCTCCTTTGCTGCCTCCACAGGCAGTCAGAGACGCTGTCATTCCCACCACCAGTATTGCTGCCCATATTTTTCTGTTCCATTTGCTCATAGTTATCACTTACTCCTCAGATCCGCTTTTTTCAAACCGGAACCATTTGAAATCAAAATTGCATCCCGGCAGGAAAACGAAGGTCACATTCTGCCCTCCCGTCACTCTTTCCAGCGGGAAACGCAGTTCCCTATATTCCTCGCTGTGCGGGAAGGGAAGTACCTGTGTAGCTCCATCGGTAAACCTAAGCTGGATCGTATTCTGCTGTAAAGGAGTTCTTCCGCAGATGACAATGCTATCGGTTCCCGCTTCTCCAAAGTTCATATCCGTAAATTCGAGAGAGACATTATTGCCGATCTGTTCAACGGCATCCCCGGTTCTCACAAAGCTGTCACCATAGGTAACTCCGTCCGTGAGAGCACTCAGTCTTGCATAAGCTTTTTCCTGTCTGGTGAAATGAAACTCTTTCAAGAAAATTTTATCTTCTGACACTATTGTCAGTTTTGTTACACCCTTTAATCTCCGGGGCAATACGAAGGTATCCGGCTGGAAGACTTCCCAGATGCCCGGCTTCTGATAGGTTATTTCACCCACCAGTGTTCCCTGTGTCCCGGAACCGCTCTCTTCGGGCTCTCCCTTCCATATCTGAATCCGGTGGGGATCATTATCGTTGGCAAAAATGGACAGCGTGATCTCGTCACTTCCGAATTCACCAAAGTCTAACGCTTCATAGACCAGTCCGGTAGGCTGTGCCTTGTCCGTTCCGGCACTGTTCTCCACTCCGCGGCTTACGTCTCCGCCAAAACTTCCGACATAAGAAATACCCGTCACCGGCTCATACGGAGAATGGAACGTCTGTCCCATGCCCTCCACTGCAAAGTCAAGTTGGGAAATCATTTTAATATTGGTTGTTCCGTTACAGGTCATACACCTTACCTGAAAACTGCCATCACTGACGCCTGTGATCCGGATGCTCTCGCCGTCTTCCAGTTCCTCCAGCTTTGCCACAGGGCTGGGGATACCGGAAGCGTCAGTAATGCTCCAGAGAAGCTTACGGTCTGTGGCTTCCATGGGATAGATACGGGTATGTAGCAATACATACGGCTTCTCCGGTGTCAATCTCATATAGGGAGCGCTCATTTCCAGTTTCCGCACCGGAACAAATCCGGGATCCACAAAGGCGGGCGGATATTCTCTGTTTTCTTCTGTTGCGCAGACACCGGGACGAATCGGTGCTTCGACTGCCTGTAACGTCACTGTCGCCGTGCGGTGCCCGGCAACTGCCTTTGCTGTTCCAGTGCCGGTTTCATTGGTCATGCTGTTCACTGTGGCTGCCCACGCATCCTCCACAGTCACACGAATCTCCCCCGGCGTAGTTTTTGCTGCGATCATAGCCAGTAATTTCCCCTGGAACAACTTACGCACGGTTCCCTTGTAGGCATCGTAATCGGCGCTGTCACCATTGTCCAGTCCCACCAGTCTTCCAGCACCTTCCACGGTCACTCTCACATAATCGGAGGCATTTTCCACAGGATATCCGTCCCGGTCCTCCGCTGAGATCTCCACAAAGATCATGTCCTCGCCGTCAGCATGCAAGGCTGATTTATTTGCTTTTAATACATAATGATCTGTGTTGCCGAAGGAATGTCTCTCCTGTCTGGCTATCTCCCTACCCGTTTCGTCGTATGCCACGGCACAGATACTGCCGGGCGCATACGGTACTTTCCAGGAAGGCTGCAATACCGTTCCTTTCTGATGATCGATCTGCTGTTTTCCCTGTGACACTCCGTTTACGAACAGTTCCACCTCCGGAGCATTGCTGGTGATCCGCACGTCCACCTGCTGTCCCGGATTAAAATCCCAGTAGGGATATACATGGATCATGGGATCTTTTTTCCCATCCGTCCATTCCGAACGGAAGACGTAGTAGGAGTCTTTGGGAAATCCCGCCGTATCCATCTGTCCGAAATAGCTGTTTTTCGTCTGATAAGGGGTCGGCTCACCGATATAGTCAATGGCTGTCCAGATGAACTGACCACAGGAATAAGGGGTATCTCTGTCCATAGTGATACAGTATTCCGTATTTTTCGCCGCCCAGCTGGTAGTACTGTTGCCCAACGCAGAACACTGTTCGTCCGCTTCGATCAGATTCGCCCTCTCCAACGGAAAATGATACACCCCTCGGCTCTGTACCACAGAGGAAGTCTCACTTCCGTAGATGATCCAGTCCGGATGCTTTTCATGGTGTTCCGCATAATATTTTTCCGCGTAGTTATAGCCCGCCACTTTCACGATATCCGCACATTTCTGGGCATTTTCCCAGGGCATGTAATTGGAACCGATCGTCACCGGTGCCACCTTCCGGTAATCCCACTTTCTGACTACTGCAAGGAGGCTACGGGTGATCTCCTGTCCATGGGCATCCGCATGGGTATCCGGAATCTCGTTGCCAATGCTCCACATGATAACGGAAGGATGATTGCGGTCTCTGCGGATCCAGCTGCGTACATCCTTCTCCATCCACTCCTTGAAAAATCTGGCATAATCATAAGGATTCTTTGCCATCTCCCACATATCGAACGCTTCGGATACGATCAGAAATCCCATCTCATCCGCCAGTTCCATCAGTTCCACAGCGGGCATATTGTGGGAAGTCCGCACAGCATTGACACCCATGGAACGCATGAGTTCAAATTTCCGGCGCATGGCTTCTTTGTGAAAAGCCGCTCCCAGTGCTCCGAGGTCATGGTGATCGCAGGCACCGTTCAGGCGCACTTTTCTGCCGTTTAATAAAAAGCCCCTGGCAGGATCAAATTGCATGGTGCGGAAACCGATGCGAAGATGTTCTTCCTGTGTGATTTCCGTCTTCTGTAAGGCTTCACCTGCTCCGTTCTCCCCGTCGTTCATTGGAAGTTTGCATAGACGAACTGTAAGATCATACAGATAAGGATCTGTGATGTCCCATTTCCGGGGATTATCCACAGGAATCGCCACAGATGTCTTCTCCTGTCCACCGGCGAGGGGCTGTTTTACCCGGAAAATCTCCCTGTTTTCCGTTTCTGCAGAGTTTTTACTGTCCCCGGCATAATGCAAGCAATATTCCAGTTCATAATTCTCAGTGATTGCTCCCCATTCCAGTTCCGTATCGATGGTCAGATCGTAGCCGTTTTCCGTCTCCACGGAGGAGGTATAGATACCGTCCAGCGGAATATGTGTCTCAGGCAGACGGATCATCCAGACATCACGGTAGATTCCGGCACCGCTGTACCATCTGCTGTTGGGTGACTGAAAGGTTACCCGGAGAACAACTTCATTTTCACCTTCACGCAGATGATCCGTAATGTCCCAGTCAAAGGTGGAGTAGCCGTATTTCCAGTCACCGAGGCACACGCCGTTTATATAGATGGAAGAATCCATGTAAACACCCTCGAAGCGCAAAATGACACGTTCGTCACATGTCGTGCAGGCATTACCTGCCACAGAATTTGACTGCTCCCGCAAGTTCTCCTGCGCCGCTTCGCCTGCACGCTTTACTCCGGATGCGGAATACACGAATTTCTTCCGATACCAGCCGATACTGTCTTCATAGAGGTTCTTCGTATCATAGATCAGCCAGTCGTGAGGCAAGTCTGCCGGCTGCATCTCCCGCTCCCAGAGAGTTCTGTCTTCCCAATTCACACCCAATGCTGTTTTTGCAAAATACCAGTTATCATTCCATAACGTTTTGCTGTTCATCGAAATTTCTGCCCTTTCTGTCCATATCGTTTCCTGTCAGATCCCTGCTTCTATAGTGCTGCTTTTCCTACCTGTGTCCCGTCTTATCGTTGTCTGATACGGTCTTCGCATCCGCCCGGTCTTCCAGACGCTTTACCAGATAGACCGCCAACAGCGCATCTAATGTTCCCAGCACAATGCCGCCCAGAATATCCGTGGGATAATGCACGAAGAAATAGAGTCTGGAAAAAGCAATGATTGCTGCCACCAGCAGACTTAAAATACCTGCCTTACGATAATAGCTGAAAATGGTCACCGCTCCGGCAAAACCGTTGGAAGTGTGTCCCGAAGGGAAGGAATATTCCGAAGGGAACGGAATTTTCAGCGTCACACCGGGGTCCACAGCACAGGGACGGGGTCTCGCGATCACATTTTTCAGGAACAAATTTCCCACAAGATAGGTGATTGCCATGGCGATTATCATGGTCAGACCGCATTTCCGGGTCTTCGGAATGCATGTCAGCACAATCGCAATGACGATCCATACCAGACCGCTTTCTCCGATCGTAGTAAAAAAACGCAGGATCTCTGTCAGCCATTCCTGATGGATCCCCTGAATCGCATGCAATATCTGTAATTCCATCCTTCGTTCCTCCTTGTCCGTCTTCCGGCTTGGTTATCGACCACTCCGTAATTTCACCGTCAGACATTCTTTTGAACTATTGTAATCTATTCAGAAATGCCTTTGCATTGGCTGCAATGTCATCCTTAAATACAGCGGAACCGGCTACAATGACATTGGCTCCTTTTTCCATGGCAAATGCTACATTGTCCAGATTGATACCACCGTCTACTTCCAGATCGGTAGACAGCCCCTTATCGTTGATCATTTTCCGGATCACCTGTACCTTATCCAGGCACTCCGGGATCAGCTTCTGTCCGCCGAATCCGGGCTCCACAGTCATTACCAGCACCAGATCCACCTGTTCCAGATAAGGTTCCACTGCCTCTGCCGGAGTGGCGGGCTTAATGGTGATGCCGGCCTTTTTGCCTGTGGCATGTATTTTTTCAATGCATCCCTCCACATCTTCTGTGGCTTCCAGGTGAAAATTCACCAGGTCCGCGCCACAGGCAGCGAACTCTTCCACATAACGTTCCGGCTTCTCGATCATCAGATGCACATCGAGAAACATATCCGTGTGGGATCTGACAGCTTTTAATACCGGCATACCGTAGGAAATCGACGGTACAAACAATCCGTCCATCACGTCTACATGCAGCCAGGGGACTCCTGCTCCTTCCACAGCTTTGATATCCTCTCCCAGTTTCCAGAAATCCGCCGAAAGAATTGAAGGTGATAATAAATTCATGTTACTCCTCATTTCTGCCCCGCAAGGCCTTGTCTGTTGCTTATTACCGTTCTATTCTAGCAAACTTGTTTTCGTAAAACAAGACTAACGAAAAGGAACCTTTTCCTTTTGGAAAAAAGTTCCTCCGTTCGCAATTCTCTATAGGTTTTTCACGTCTTCTTTCAGTTTGTTCCAGGCATCTTCATGCTCCGTATAGTAAATGGGACATTTCTTTCCACCACAATCATAGTGGCGCAAGATGTCATCGGGTTGCAGGTCATAGGCATCAGTCAGCCATTTCAATAATTTGATCAGAGAATCATAGGTCTCCTGAGTAAACTGGCCGTTGTCCGCCTTGTAGCAGCATTCGATAGAAATAGAATCCTCATTGCGGGTCTGTACTGCATAGGCGATCTCGTCCAGAGGAACGCACTGAAGGATCTCGCCATCATAGCCAATGATAAAATGGGCACTGGCACTGCGTTCATGATTGTCTTTCAGCTGTTCGAAGTAGCTTCGGTTCTGGGCCGCGCTGGTCCCAGGATTCGCCGTGTAATGTACAAAAATATTTTTCACTTCCGTCAGGGGATCTCCCGGTCTGGAATATTCATTCACGGTGAGAAAATCTTCTGTCCAGTTGGGATGTGCTGCATATACATCCGCCGGAAGTCCCTGGATCCGGGTTCCCGTGGTCTCCCCGATCTGTTTTTCGATCCGCTGCACAGCTTCTGCCGCAGCTTCCACAGGAGTACTGGCTTCCGCAGTGCTGGCAGGTACTTCCAACAAATTTTTCAACATAAAGATTCCTGCAAGAATGCTGGCACACAGCAGGGAAATCTTAATATATCTGCGGATTCTTGCCTGTCTGCGGCGGCGCTGCCTCCCGGCTCTGACCCGGCGTTGTCTGACGCGGGTGCTGTAAGTATTGTCTTTGTAAACATCTTGCTCATATGCATTGCCCGGATGACCCTGCTCCTGCCGCCAGGCCTTGTTTTTCTGCTGTGCTGTCGTCGAATACTGCGGATGTGATTTCTTCCTTCCGCCTTCCTGCGGCATTGCCGATATGCTATGTTGTGACCGTTCTGTGCGTCCTCCGGTATGATTGCTTCGTGATTGATCGGCGTATCTTCCGGTCTGTCTGTCTTGCGGTTGTCCTACACGTCTTCCTACGTGTCTGACTATATTTTTTCCAGTCCGGTAATCCACCAGATACGGATTTCTTCGCACCTGTATCATTTCCAGATCCGGTTGTCTGCTCGAACGATTCTCCTGTGTCATATTGCTGCCCCCCAGAGTTAATTGCTTTCTTTGAGTCCCAGTTTAATCCGGAGTTGTCACATTTTTCGGCACATATTCCTTAAGATTTTATAAATTTATTGTTTAAAAAGTTCCAGCAAATACTTTTCTATCACCTGTGCTGCTTTGCGATGAGCTTTCACTCCGGGATGCAGGCGGCTGCCTACGGTGTCCGGTGTGGTGTTGGGAAGTTGTAAAAAGTGAATTCTGGTATCACCAGTCTGTTCCGCGTAGGTTTCCACCGCTTCACGGATGACGGGCAGGAAATTGTCTCCCAGCATACCATAGCCCCAGATGATCTGTGCCTCAGGATTGCAGTCACGCACAGCTTTCAGGAAATCTCGGATTGCTGTAGTCAGGATCTTTTTGACTTCTTTTATGTCACGGGTTCCTGCCCATTCTCTTACCAGTTCCGCTGCGGACTGGATTGCTGTGGCATCGTTGGTTCCCAGATTAATGATCACGGCATCCGGCTGCCATGCCTTGAAATCATAGTCTTCCAGTGCTCCCAGCGAAGCATTTCGCTCCCCGGTAAGCAATCCGCAGACCTGTTTATAATAGGGAGGAATCTTATTCTCTACAATGCCATCCCAGCCGGTGACGATTCCCCAGCCACTCTGGGACACCACACGATATTCCGCAGAAAGCGCATCCGATACCATACGGGGGTACGTATTTTCCGCAGAGAAGAACGCACTGATCCAGTCTTCCTCACCTACCGGCCCCATAGTTCCCTCTCCACTGGTAATACTGTCTCCTACAAATTCCAGGCGATATTCAGGATCCGGCAGAACCAAAAATTCCCCATCTCCATATTGCAATCCCAAAATCTGTATCATGTGCAGCGGGTCCTGGTGCATAGCCTGTACTTCCTTCAGAATCCGTACATGCTTCGGCTTTCCTACTGTCATTCCTCGAAACAGGCATACTTCATTTTTCCCTTTATTAACCGGAAAACGGCTGATCTGGGCACCATTCAGTTCTACCGCCAGCCATGGCTCCATCGTGTCGTAATCAGCATTTACTTCCAGCCACAATTCACTGCCAGTATATAGAAATTCTATACCGCTGCCGGTCCAGAATAAATTGATCACATCTTTTCCCGTGGTCCGGCCCAATACCCGCACTTGCGGCAAATCCGCTATACTTATAATCTTTTTCTGCTGTTCCATTTTCCCATACCTTCTACTCTGTTTTCTGTTGCTTCGACATTTTCTGTTATGATCTTTCGATTGCCTGCTTTACTCTCTCCTGCCGTACTCTTCTGCGATCACATTCTCCGCAGGACGTCCGCATACCGCATAAGGGCTCAATCCTTCCAAATTTCCCGGCCAATCCCAGATGCCGAAGCCTTTCACCCAGTCACGTTTTCTGCAGGCTGTAAACATTGCCCGGTACCAGTCCGCCTGTTCCGCATCATCCTCTTCACCCTGCAGTTCCCAGTTATTCGGAACCTGCGCAGAACCATGAATATTCATGCAACCCGCTTCCGAAAACAAAAAGGGCTTCTGAAATTTTTTCACAACCTTTTCGATCCGGTCTAACTGGTTGTCCCAGTCGTCTATGGGATAATATCCGCTGGACGCAATCACATCCACGGCATCCCACCATGTAATATGATCTTCTCCATATTTGTCGCAATTATAACCGACAGGTCCGTCATATACCGTCCGTACTTCCGCGATAAGTTTTCTCCACTCTGTCTCCCGGTGCTCCGTCATGGTCATTTCGCACCCCGCCAGGAACAATTCACAGCCTGCCCGCTGCGCAATCTGTGCATAATGTTTCTGAAAGGCAATGTGACTCTCGAACCAGTTGCCCCATTTGGGTTCGCAAGGTACATCATGGTCAAAAAAGCTGATTCGTGCCCGCCAGACACCATTGTCACAATTCACCGTCGGTTTCAAAGCAACTTTCAGTCCCAGGCTCTGTGCATATCGAATCATATCATACAGTTCCTCATCCGTACAGCTTTTCTCCCCATCATAACGGATTTCCTCACTGTAAGGTGTTTCCTGCATCCCCGATGGTGTGAATATCACCCAATTCGTATGGATCCTTCGTACCATTTCCTCCATACTTTTTCTGGATTCTCCCGAACCCAATACTCCTCTGTGCGGAAAAACCGCAAAATTCACAGCGCGAAATGCCTCCATACAATACCTTCCCTTCCAAGTATCCCATTTGTGTTTCATTTCCTGTATTGTATCATTTTTAATTTTATTTAGCTAGTAAAATTAGCTTTTATTTGCCTAAATTTATTTTCCTGCATCTCATTGTGTTCATTCACACGATATGCTACCATGAAACTATATACAGTGCTTTCAGAAAGGAGCTATCTGCCATGCATTTTGTACAGGCAAAGGGGATTCTGTCTCAGAATAACGGAATGAATATTTACCGCGGATGCTCTCACGGCTGCATCTATTGCGACAGTCGCAGTAAGTGCTACGGCTTTACACATGCTTTTGAAGATATCGAAGTGAAAGGAAATGCACCGGAGCTGTTGGAACAAGCGCTGCGCTCCAAGCGTCACAGGTGTATGATTGGTACCGGTGCTATGTGCGATCCTTATCTTCCGGCTGAAAAAGAGCTGCGATTGACCAGAAAATGTCTGGAGCTGATCGATCAATATGAATATGGTGTGACCGTGCTCACAAAAGCCAGCCTGGTGCTTCGGGATCTGGATCTGCTGCAATCTATTAATCAGAAAGCCAAGGCAGTGGTTCAGATGACGTTTACTACTTATGATGAGGATTTGTGCCGGAAAATAGAGCCTAATGTCTCTACCACGAGAGAACGTTTCGAGGTGCTGATGAAATGTAAGGAATTGGGAATTCCCACCCTTGTGTGGATGACACCGATTCTTCCTTTTATTAACGATACCAGGGAGAATATAGAAGGCTTGCTTGATTATTGCCTGCAGGCAGGAGTTCAGGGAATCCTGCTGTTCGATGTAGGAGTCACGTTGCGGGATGGAGATCGGGAATTTTTCTATCAGGCTCTGGATCGTGATTTTCCCGGCATTCGGCAAAAATATGTCCATACTTACGGAAATGCCTATGATATTCCCAGCCCTCACGCCAAAGAACTTATGGCCTTAATTCGCAATACCTGCTCAGCCAATAGTATTCTATGCTCCCCGAAGGAATGCTTCGCTTACCTGAATGAATTCCCTGAGAGATATGTGCAGCAGACATTGTTTTAGGTTCCAATGGCGATAATTTCTACAAAAAAGTTTATATAGACAACACAGTAAAATCGGGAGCTTTTGCTCCCGACATCTTGATAACGCAAAAAACGAATATTTACATTCAGAATAGAACTACACTCAGAAAATTGGTAGCTATAGCTTCAGCGCCCAGAACAAAAACGGCATTGTGATCACGGAAAGCAATGTGGTCAGAGCCACGCCCCTGGATGTCAACCGATAATCGCCATTGTACTGCTGTGCCAACATTACTGTCATGCTGCCTACCGGTGTTGCCATCATTACCAGACAAACGCCTCGGAATATCGGATCCTTGATAAAAAAGCACAGTCCCCACAGAAGCAATGCCGGCAATAGTACCAGTTTTACTACAGAGAAAACGAGTAGGCGCACATCTGTAAACAAATCTCTTAACCGGGTCTGCGCCAAAGAGTCACCAATGACCAACATGCTTAACGGACCTGTGATGGCACCAGTGAAAGTTGCTGTATCTTCAAGGATCAATGGGACCGGAAGATTGGTGATATACAGAATTATCGCAATAATGCAAGAGCCTACGCCTATATTCACGAGTTGTTTCCAATTTATATTTTTCTGACAACCACCAATCTGCATTTTGTGGATGCCATAAGTATAGATCAAGACATTATATAACAAGTTGAAGATTACAGCGTGAATTATTGCATTGCTGCCATACATGACATCCAGCAAGGGATAACCCATAAATCCAATATTGGAAAAAAGCGTCATGACCTGATAAGCACCGTAGTCCTCTCTGTCTGCATGAAGCAATCTGGGCAATAGTTCCGCGACAGCAAGCATAATTGCAAAATAGATCAGAGCAACCCCTAGAGTAAACAACAATTTTCCTTTATTCTCCAGCCTCTCAGGATTCATACCAGAGGCAATGATCAGCGCAGGATTTCCAATATTGATTACTATACTTGAAATTGTTTTGCCTGTAGTATCTTTAAACACACCGCTTTTCCGACAGATATATCCGATGAGCATAATCAAGAAAAACATCATCATTTTCTGGAGTAAAAGCATACAACACCTTCCCATAGATAAATATATAAGCTCGCGAATTATACGTTCTTACAAATGCATCTGTATCTACTGCCAACATTACTTTGCAGAGTCACCATCACAGCCCATTATAACACAGGAAGGAGAGGGAATTGCAATTTCCTGTCCGCTCCACTTTAAAATTCCTTTGTTTTCATCAAAGAAAAAGGTCTGTACCACATCTGTATGCTGAATACCTACTATCAGCATAGAGCCATCTGGTACAAAACAAAACTCCCGGCAAAAATCACCTGCCAACATTGTATGTCCTTTCAGCATCAACAAACCGGTTTCCTTATCTACCTCATAGACAACAATGGAATTGTGTCCTCTGTTCCCAGCCAAAAGATATCTACCGGATGGATGCATCTGTAGTGCTGAAGTATAATTCTCCCGGTCATAACCATCCTCACGTCTCGTCGATATTACCTGGACATTTCGTAACATATCTATACAATCCGGCTGATACTCAAACACAAAAATTTGACAGCTCAATTCGGATACCATATATAGATATTTTCCATCCGGGCTGAAACGGAGTTGTCTGGGTCCACTGTCTTCCGGTGCTTTCCACTCGAAAACTTTTTGATACGTTTTTGCATCATAAAGATAAATATAATCAAGACCGCAATCTGCAACCGCAATATATTTTCCATCCGGCGTAGGCATGGATGCATGAATATGAGACATCCTTCCATTTGGTTCCTGGTGATGCTCTACTTGTCTTTCCTCCCCAATGCTTCCATCCTGGTTAATGCCATAGACCACTAACAATCCATTACGAAAAACTGATACTAAAAGACTATCTTTCTCCTCATCCGCTATAACATGACATGGCCAGCCACCATAAGCATACGCTCCATCGGGACTTTGAACATTTCCCGCTGATTGGCTTTTTCTTCGCTCATAATGGTGGCGATCACTTCGGGAGTCAGGCCGTCCTCTTGGCTCAGCTTTTTAAATCGGCAAGCCTGAGAGAGTGACGGAGTGCAATCGTTCAGTTCCATCTGCTCCAAAAGGTCATACTGTTCCTGCTCGTTAAGATAGGAAAGTTCAACGGCGGGAGTAAAGGAAATGCGTCCCTCGTCCACATATCGCAGAATTTCGGGGATAAGATTGGTAAGACGGATATATCGCTGAACAGTTTTATAACTGTCACCCGTGTCTGCACCGATTTGTGCGGTAGTACGGTTATCATCAGACTTCGGGACAAGTTGTCTCGAAGTTAAATCAGTCCTCCATCCTTGGTGCGCCAAAGCTTCTGCTTTCATCTTGTAAGCAAAGGCTTTTTCGCTCGGAAAAATATGCTCACGGTGTAGGTTGCTGTCAACAAGCACGATTGCCGCCGCATCACGGTCAAGAGAAGCAATTAAGGCAGGGATTTCGGTGATCCCTGCCTTTCTGCTTGCCATAACCCGTCTGTGACCGGATATGATTTCATATTCGTCTGTGGTATTTTCAAGTGGTCTGATTATGATGGGAGATACAACACCGTGTGCCTTAATACTTTCGGCAAGGGCATCCATTTCCTCGTTGTCCTGCACCTTGTAGGGGTGGTTCTCAAAAGGGTGTAATTTTTCAATAGAGATATTTTTCTTAGTATTTTTCATCGTACATAACCTCGTTCTTTCTTTTTAATCAGACCATTGTGTTTCATTTCGATATTGCGCTCCTGCTCAAGAAGCTCGTGGATTTTCGGAATATGCTCCTCAATGCGCAGAGCGACGTTTAGTTCTTTTCGCAAAGGAGTGATCTGTTTGGTGATTTCCTTTGCCTGTTCTTTCAGGACGGCACCTTCCTCCGGTGCTTTCACACGGCGCAGTTTTAGCCGCAGTGCATACCGTTCCTGCTCCAATTCGGAGATACGGGCAGATAAATTCTCCTGAAATGACAAAAGCTCCTTTGGCGACTCAATGTGGTTGTCGCAAAGGAGCTTGTACTCTTCAATATATTTATCTAACTTCTGTACCTCTGCCCGCATCTGCGGAGAGAGTGGTCGGTTGTCTGCCTCCTGAATATTACTGCCGGTGCAGAGCTTTAAGATTTCAATGAATAACTCAAACAATAACTGTACCGTATCTTTCCGCTGCGCCTGCCGCAGTTGATGTTCAAAATGAAGCAGCGGCGCTCGTTTCCATTTTGGTGATACAAACACATACAGTTCCGGGAGCCGCTGGTTGTCAGAAAGCCGTTCCCGCATTTCTTCATAGGAGTATTTCTCGCCAAGACTTGTGATGCGCACCGCCCGTTTCCATCCGTCCGCAATCACAGAAGGATGTTCATAACGGAAGTCACGCTCAAAACGATATCCCAAGCATTTAAGGTAATATTCCAATTCACGGAAGGTACAGCATTTGGAAAGTGCTTCATCCACATCACGCCGCAGTATATCCCGATGGGTGAGCTTGCCGGAGTTCCGTATCCAATATTCCTTTTTATTGCTGTAGAATTTATGGCTTTGGATAACGGATTTGTTCCTTGCGGCACAGATGGTATCGGAGATTTTGCGAAGCTCTAACCGATCTCCGATGCCGTTACGAAACTTCCTGCCGTCCACAAATGATACGCTGTTTATTACAAAGTGATTGCGAATGTTATCGGTATTCAGGTGGGTAGTGACTACCACCTGATACTTTGCGCCCCACATCTTCCGTGCGGTTTCCAAGCCAATTTGGTGTGCTTCATCCGGTGTGACCTCGCCTGCGGCAAAGCTCTGATACCCGTGATAAGGAAGAGGATAGTCGAATGTGCAGCGGCCAGTCTTGCGATGGGCACGCGGAAGGGAGAGCAGGATACATAGTCAAGGCCGAGGGTATGGCAGAACTCAACGGAAACGAGGTCGCCGCCGTGCTCACCGCAGATACCACAGTGGAGTTCGGGACGGGCGCCTTTACCAAGCTCAACAGCCATCTTCATTAGGCGGCCAACGCCGTTCTGATCCAGCTTTGCGAAGGGATCGTTTTCGTAGATCTTTCTGTCGTAGTAAGCGGACAGGAACTTGCCTGTGTCGTCACGGCTGAAGCCGAAGGTCATCTGAGTCAGGTCGTTGGTGCCGAAGCAGAAGAACTCAGCTTCTTTTGCCATTTCGTCGGCGGTGAGGCAAGCTCTAAAAAAACGTCTTCGGTTGCAAATTTTTTGTCATGGTATCACATCCTTGAGCATATGAAAAACAAGGCGTAGCGTTACCGTGATGGTTGATATTATTCGGTAATCAGAACTGTGAATCAAGACAGAATTTTTCTCGATACTGTGTAGGTGTTAATCCGGTTTCTTTTTTAAAAACCTGACTGAAATAACGAGCATCGTTAAATCCCGTTTGATAAGCAATATCATATACTTTGTTTTGAAGATCTCGCAGAAGCTCTTTTGCTTTCTGTATACGATACAGAGTAATATAATGCGAAATATTCATGCCGGTTTCCTTTTTAAAAAGATCCGACAAGTATATCGGATGAATAAATACCAATTTTGCCAAAGTATCAAGAGATATATCCTTTTGATATCGCTGTTGTATATTAAAAATTGTCTGTCTGATCAACGGTGCGATATCCTTTTGAGCGATAATCGGATCTTCCTGCATTGTAGTTTCTTGAAAAATTTTTGAAGCTTCTCTTAGTTTTGACAACGTATCATAAAAGAATTCCTGCAGTCTCATAAAATCATTACATATTTCACTAACTGCTATACAGTTCTCCGCGGCCCCGGTTAAACACTCTAAAGAATTTTCAATATTTCCGAAATCTTCAGCACATGTGTTGTCGTTAAATATTACCAACACGCTAATTGATAACAACCCGATACCGATGGGATAACACTCCAAGCCAATATTCCGAAAAAAGTCCAAAAAACGAATAACCGCTGAATTGTTTTTTTCATCACCGGTCTGATCCCCGTCCTGTTTTATCAAGGCCGTAACAACTCTGCCGCATTTACCTGATAAATCAAACAGATCAAGATTCTCTTTTTCTTTTCTGTTATAATCGGTATACCCGTATATCAGGTTTTGGATAAACTGTATTTTACGATCCTCCTTGCTTTTATGATATGCCTCTAATTCATCAGCTAAAAACTGATCGCTGATAATCTTCTTTTCTAATTCACATAAAACATCTATAATCTTACCCGGACTAACCGGCTTCATAATATAATCAAAAGCCCCATATCTCAAAGCCTGCTGAGCATAAACAAAATCGGAATATCCCGATATAATAACAGGAATCATTTTCAATGGAATTTCCTGAATTTCCCTTAACAGATCAATTCCGCTTTTACCCGGCATTTTAATATCCAAAAAAATCACATCAGGTCTTTCCTGTCTGATAATACTGAGTGCTTGTGAAACATCAGATGCTTCTCCGACAATTGTCCAACGTTCATTATATTTTCGAATAACCGTTGCTATGCCATGTCTTATCGTATATTCATCATCTATAATTAATATTTTCATCAGATTTACCCTCCGGACGGTTTGTGCTCGTTTTTAATGTTTTATTAAAATTACATGTAAAGCCACAGGAGATAAAATTACAGAGAACGGATACTTTAAATGATGAAATCTTATTGTCTGGTTTATTGTTCCGATGTATTCAAACACGGATTATACGGAATGCGAATCATCACCCGTGTCCCTTTCTGATAAACACTTTCTATCGTCAAGCCATAAGGGCCCGAATACGCCAGCCTGATGCGCTGATGAACATTTTGCAAGCCGTGCCGACTGCTGAAAGCGGTTACCTCATTTTTTAAACTTTCATTCAACTCTAAAAGCAACCTCTCAGGAATTCCGGCTCCGTTATCTTCTACGCTAAATACGATATCGTTACCTTCACGCCTGCCGGTTATTACAATCGTTTTAAGGCCGACTGTATTTTCGATTCCGTGTACAACGGCATTTTCAACCAAGGGCTGTAATAAAAGCTTGATAATCAACTGTTGATGAATTGCGGTGTCTATATCAATACTATATTTCAAACGGTCTCCGAAACGCACTTGCTGTATTAAAAGGTAATTCTTTATTTGTTCTAATTCGTCAGCCACTGTTTTCAAGTTACCGTCGTTGCTTATACTATACCTGAGCAATCCGCCCAGTGCCACAACAATATTGCTAATTGTATATTCCTCATTTTCTATAAGCATCCAATTAATACTGTCAAGTGTATTATACAGAAAATGAGGTGCAATTTGAGCTTGGTATGCTTTAAGACAAGCCATTTCCTCAATCTGCTTTTGTTCATAATTTTTTTCCATTAACTCGTGCAAAGTATTATATAGAGTTCCTATTTCATCCTTTCGCTTAATAAAATCATTTATTTGATCACTTTCCGGTCCGAATGTCTGAGCAAAATCAAGCAGCTGTTTAAAATCATCGGAAATTTTATTGGCAAAAAACAAAGATGCAACAAGAAGCACAAACAGTAAAAAAACAGTTGAAAATATAATCGTCATGCTCAATAGGTTCGTGTTCGATGTTATAGATGATAACGGAATCCACGAAACGATATACCAATTTGTTTTCTCGTTCCGATAATAAGCAATTTGAACATTCTCCCAACCGATTTTTTCAACATAAATGCCGGAATCTCCGGAGAAATTAAGATGATTTTTAAAATCTTGTTCATACACGTGAGCATCCAAACCATCCGAACTTGAAAGCAGCTCTTTATTACCATCTACCAAAAGCAGTTTTTCATCCGGTCCTGTGTAAATATTCTTCAAAACATCGTCAATTGTTTGCGTTTTCAAATTCACGATAACATATCCCCATTTCTCGTTATTAATAAAATCTTTCATAATAGATACGGATGTAAATACTTCATTTTGTGTTTGCTGGGTAGAACGACAAAGTATATCATTTTGCCTTCCGATCCAAACATTTTCTCCGCAAAATTGATCGTCTATACGATATTTATCGAGCTCATTATAAAAATCTTCGCTTAAATATCCTCCAAAATAATAAAACCTATTGTTTTTCCCATACAAAACCATATTTGAGATTGAAGGATTACTTATAACAGTACTGCGCAAAATACTGATAATGGATTCCCGGTTTATATCTCCCAAAATGGCCTCATCTTCTATGAGCAAATTTTTCAGCTGTTTATTAATAATAAAATTGAGCGTAGTGGAATTAACGGTACTGATTTTTGATGTTAGGTTGCTGTTGATCTGGCACAACAACGTTTCGGTGTTATTTGCCGAATTCTGCAACGTAAGCTTTGTTGAGTGTGTACTAAAGGTTATAAACAAGAAAATAATTGGAAATACTGCAACAATGACAAACAGCAGAATTAGTTTCGATTTGAGTGTCAAATTCAAAAAACGATGTACCACTTACACCACACCTTTCTCTTCTGCCAATTACGACCCGGCCATAATGTTTTCAAAATACAAGACAAATTGAAGCAACCTGAGTTTGTCACCGTTGAAAATTCTTTACTTATTAATTTTATAGTAAGTCCAAATAAGCAAAAATGCAATATTTAGATAATCGGATTAACCTGAAATATAAAACAAAACAAAATTATCCACAGCTGATTTAACGTTTTCACATAAGTTGATCTGAATAGCAGTCATTCCAAATCCTTGTTAATTGAGATCTTTTTCGGGTATGACAAACAGACGGTACCTCCTAACGGCTGTACCGTCTGCAATATCAAAATGTTATCTGTATTTCTGAATCATGGAATCAAGCTGAGATACCATGTTGTCAAGACATTCTTCCGCGTTCAGACCATTACGAATATCTTCAAATGTTGTGTTGAACGTTGATTCATATTCTGTATAAGCTACTGTGCTCGGACGAGGAACTGAAGTGTTCTGAATTTCATAAGAGAAAAGCCGATAGGAATTTGCAGGGAATTCTTCATATTTCGGATCCGTCATGATTCCTTCAGCAAGAGTCTTACGTGCAGGCAGGGATTGTTTAATCGGCATATAAATATCATTGCCGTATCCAAGTGTCATAAGCTTAACAACATTGGCTGCTTCTTCAGGATGATTTGTAGTAGAAGCAACGGCCAAATGCATGGAACCTGTCGCTGTAATAGCTTTTCCGCCTTCAAAGTAAGGCATCGGTGCGATTCCCCAATCTACGTCTGAACCTTCAAGCTGAGCATAGTAGTAGGAGCCTGCTACCATAAACGCTAATTTTCCGGACTGGAATAACTGCCAAATCTCATAACGGTTAACGCCTTTAGGAGCAATATTATAGGTATTGTGAATATCTCCGTAAAACTTAGCTGCCTCTACCCATTCGGGTGTATCCAAAACGCCTTTAACAGTCAAACCGTCATCGCCTATTGCTTTACCGCCCAAAGATTCAACAAGCGGAAGCAATTCATAGGGGCTGTTGATCTGATCAAACTCAAATCCCCAAATGCCATTCATCCCATTATCTTCTGCTGCTTTCATTACTTGCTGTGCCATTTCAACGATTGACTCCCATGTTAAACGATCTTTCGGATCTTGAGACAAAGGAGAAATACCGGCCATTTCCAGCAACTCTTTGTTGTAGAAAAGTGCGCATGAAGAGTTATCTATAGCAGGTGCCATCAATTTACCATTGATAGTGGCACCATCAAGAGCGCTGTCTACAAACTGTGCTTTTTCTTCGTCTGTAAAGTAGTCATCAAGGGGAAGAAGATAATTACGGTATGTATATGCTGCCGTCATAGGATTATCTACTTCAACAATATCGACATTGTTAGAATTCGAACCCAGTCTAACCTCAACGATTTCCATATATTCTTCATAAGGATACATTTCAAGATTGATCTTATTACCGGTTTCGGACTCATAGCGAGCGATAAATTCTTTCATTGCCTGCTCATTCTGCGCTTCATAAGTTGCCAAGTAATTCAAGGTAATTCCTTCGGAAGAAGTGTCCTCCTGTTTGGATGATTCTTTAGAAAAATCACCCTGAGATGAGTTACCGGAAGCTGATGAAGAAGAGGTTGTCTGGCTACATCCTACAAATGTCGCACAAAGTAACATAACGGCTAAGACAATGCAAAGTGTTTTTTTCATATATTCATCCTCCTAAATAATAATATTAATAAGGGTTTGCCTCGTTAAGAAAAGTAATATACTCTCATTCCTTAATTCCGGCACCCACTATCCCTTGGATATAGTATTTTTGTAATGGAGCTAGGAAAATAATCGGTACTGCTGCAGAAACAAGACACGCTGCCAGCATTTCAGACCAAAGCATAGAATACTGAGTTTGGAAATCAGTCAATGCTACCTGAACCATCCGCACATTCTCGTTTCTAGCTACAATGAGCGGCCATAGGAACGACTCCCACTGCCACATAAAAATCATAAGTCCCGCACTAACCATGACTGGTATCGAATTTGGTATTACGATCTTAGTGAAAATGGTAAACATACCTGCTCCTTCTACTGTTGCGGATTCCATGAGGCTATTGGGTATTTCTTCAAAAAACTGTTTGAACAGAAATATAACCAGTCCATTCGCTACAGTAGGCAGAATCAGTGCAATATAAGTGTTTTCCCATTTCAATACGGTAATCATTTTATACAAGGGAATTGAAACTGCCTCAAACGGAACCATAAAAGAAAGTACGACTAAAAAAAACAACAGCCGCTTAAATCTAAATGTATATTTTGCAAAAATAAATCCTGCAACCGCATTAACAATAATTCCCGTAACGATTGTTGCCACTCCGACAAATATAGTATTAAACAGTACTTTTCCAAAATGCTTTTCAACAAAAACATTTATGTAGGACTGAAAAGTCAGTTTATCGGGAACAAACGTACGCCACGAAAAGGGCATAGCGTACCGAAAAATCTCTTCATCGCTTCGCAAAGATGATACAAGAGCCCAAAAGATAGGAAATACAGTAATCAGTATAAACACCGCTATGACTATAATATAAATAAATTGCTTAAGTTTTAGTTTCATATGATATTCCTCCTTTCGCTCAATATTCATCCGTGCTTTTCATTAGTTTCATTTGCAGACTGACAACAATGAATACAAGAATCAGTAGAATCACTAAAATCGTGTAGGAGCGACCCATATCAGCATAAGTAAAACAAGACTTGTACGCCTCATACATCAGCACGTTTGTGGATTGATTTGGTCCTCCGGATGTCAGTGAATACATAGGTGCAAACGTCAGTAGGTTAACAACCGTATCCGCAACGAGCACAAAAGCAATCGAACGTTTGAGCATGGGCAAAACAATATAGAATATTGTAGAAAACGTACCGCATCCTTCCACTTTTGCCGCTTCATAAAGAGATTCCGGTATTCCCTGAAGACCTGCCAGCAGGAACATCATCCAATAGGCAACACCTTTCCAGCAGCACATTACTATGATACAGCTTAGTGCCTGTTTCTGATCGATCAGAAACTGCTGTTGAGGCATGCCCAAAAATCCGAGAATACCGTTAAATACGCCATTATTTGGATTTAGCAAGATACCCCATATCACACTGGCCGCCGGCATAGATATAGCCGCAGGAAGATACAAAACATCACGTATTAGCTTTATTCCTTTTATACTTCTATTAACCAGCAATGCCATTATAATTGCAAGAATTACCTGAACAGGAGTAAGAATGACGTTAAACTTAATAGTTACCCATAGCGAGCGCCAAAAAACTTTATCCTGAAACAAGTTTATATAATTGGATAAGCCGACAAATACATGTTCTCCTCCTACTTTCATGGTATACAGGCTTTCTATCAAAGCAACACAAATAGGATATACTTTAAAAGCTAAAATTAAAAATATGGAAGGAAAAAGTGCAAATGCAATGCCTTTTGATGCTTTCATTATCCGCCTCCTTCTTTGGAATTGAGAATTAAGTTTGAACAAGGGGCCTCCATTCAAAATGCCTTCACCGGAATTAATTTCATTATAATTACCTGTACTTCATATGTAAACGCAAAAAAGCAAGATTAATGTTTAAAAAATCAAGCACTCATACCGATAAAACACTGAATATTTTTACCTATTTCTTAATATTTTCTTCTATTTATTTCAAGGTAAGCTTTGTATAATAATGTAAACGAGGGATTAAAGTGCCATTTCAATTTAACTACCAACTTTTACCGGAAGCAACCACTATATCAACAAATAACAAGGAGGAAATAAAATGGAAAAAATTAAAATACTGCTCGATACTGACATAGGACAAGATATTGATGATGCTTTAACTTTATCTTATCTTTTATGTAATCCGCGTTGTGAGCTCATGGGAATTACAACTGTATCCGGAGTTGTAGACGAAAGAGCTCAAATGGCAAGTGCGATTTGCCGTTCCGTCGGCAGAGATGATATTCCTATCTATCCGGGTTTCAATGAATGCATTTTTGTTGAACCTCGGTTGGTCTCTGTGCCGCAAATCGGTATGGTTTCTAACTGGAGCCACCGCACTGAATTCCCTAAAAACCAGGCTCTTCAGTTTATGCAGCGTACAATTCGCGAAAATCCCGGAGAAATCGTATTATTGGGAATCGGTCCTATGGGAAATATCGGACGTCTTTTCCTGTTTGATCCGGAATTACCTCGTCTTCTCAAGGGAATTTACTTAATGTGCGGCAGATTCCGTGCGTTTGATTTCCAAGGATGGCTTCAAAAACACGGTTGTGAAGAAGATGGTTCTCCTACAACAGGAGGTGCTCGCGAATGGAATGCTTTATATGATTTTTATGCCACAAAAGCCGTTTATGACGGCCAATCTCCTATTCATCGTTCCGTTGGTTTAGATATTACAAGTCAGGTTATGATGAAACCCGATGAATTTCAAAAAAGTCTTACAAAAAAAGTTCCGGGTCCCGTGTTAGACATTGCAGATATATGGTTTCGCGATAAAAATATCATTACATTCCATGATCCGTTGGCTACTACTACAATCTTTAATGATTCCATTTGTAATTTCCGACGTGGAAACGTCAGTGTAGAGCTAACAACAGAAAGACTGTGCGGATACACTTATTTTGATCCTGATAAAAACGGCAACCATGAAGTCGCATGGGAGGTAAATCCGCAAGCTTTCTTTGATGAATATTTCTCGGTATTTAGATAATATCTGCTTGATAAGTCATCATTCGGTAATATAAAAACCAACCAAAAGGGAGTGATATTTATTATGAACCGTCATGAACAAGCACTTTTAAAAGCGCAAAGCACCGTTGAAAAAAACAAAAAATTCGTAAAGCGGTATGCTAAAAAAAGACAATGGTATCATTTTATGCCCGAATGCGGATGGATGAACGATCCAAACGGACTAATATATTATAAAGGAAAGTATCATTTGTTTTACCAATTCTACCCTTACGGTCCGTATTGGAGCGCTATGCATTGGGGTCACGCAATCAGTGACGATTTACTTAACTGGGAATATTTGCCTGTTGCACTTGCACCAAGCGAACCATACGACGATTGTCAAAAAGGCGGCATATTTTCAGGAAGTGCAGTGACCGGGAAAGACGGAAGGCTTTATTTGTTTTATACCGGTACTGTTATCAGTGATGATAAAGTTATAAAATCACAATGCATGGCAGTCAGTGAGGATGGTATTAATTTTACGAAATACCAAAGCAATCCTATCATTGATCCGACAATGTTTGTAGAAAGCGATCCCAAAGTATGGTACAAAGAGAACAAATGGTACATGATCGTTGGTGGCGAAGAAAACCATAAAGGACGAGCTATTTTATATGTTTCCGACGATCTTGAAAAGTGGTCATATTTTGGAACTATCTTAAAAAGTGATGGTTCACTGGGTGCCATGTGGGAATGTCCGGATTTATTTTCAGTCGACGGCAGCGATATTATGGTAATTTGCCCTATGCATCTAGGCGAGCAGAAATGTTCCTATTTGGTTGGAAATATGGATTACAAAAACCGGGTTTTCATTCCATCTGCAAAAGGTGAGGTTGACTACGGCTTTGACTATTATGCCCCTCAAAGTTTTGAAGATCCTAAAGGACGAAGAATTCAGTTTGCATGGGCAAATGCTTGGGACTGGATGCCATGGTGGAAAGGATTCGGTACTACTGCTCAGGAAAAATGGTGCGGCGCAATGAATATTCCAAGAGAAATCCGTATCAAAAATAATATACCACGATTTATCCCTATTAAGGAGCTTTCGTCTCTACGTGAAAATCATCGTTATTATGATAAGTTTTATATCGATAAAGATGCTAAAACAAAAATCAACGCAGGAGACGGGATACATTGCGAAATACTTGCCACATTATCTTTGACTGATACGTCGGCAGAAAGTGTTATTTTTAAATTGCGCTGTGCAGATGACGTTCAAGGAAAAAATAATCGCTTCACAAAGATTATTTTTAATCTCTGCAGCAAGACCCTTTCTGTAGATCGGAATTATTCAGATGATTGGAGTACGGGAATTAAAAGCTGTAAATTACGTTTTTTGGACAAAGATAAACTACTTATCCATATATTTATGGATACGGTTTCCGTAGAAGTTTTTACAGACGATTATGCAACTGCATTTTCAACAAATATATATCCGGAAGAAATATGCAAAGATATTTATGTGGAAACCGACGGAGGTTCAGCATCGTTTTTATCTTTTGAAACATGGGGAATAAAACAAGTTTCCTTCTAATACAAAAATCATTGTCTGTTGATATGCCTGTCATACTACACATTATTGTGCTGATATTTTGGCTTTTTGTTCTTGTGACAATTAAGGTAACTTTCGTTTTTTCCCCCCCAGGGGGGGCTTTAACCTCGCTATTTTTCGCAAAGTGAAAATTTGCATTTATTCAGAAAATCTTCGGTCTGCCAATACACAAGGAGGTTTTTATGCAGAATATATTTTATCAGCCGCCGGGCGTGTGGTTCGGTGATTGTATGCCTTTCGGTCTTCATGATACGTTCTATCTTTTCCATCAGCGCGATACCCGAAATCCTGCCCCGTTCGGTGAGCCCTTTGGATGGCATCTTTCTACCACAAAAGATTTTGTACATTATGAAGACCACGGGATTGCGCTTCCACGCGGCACCGATGAAGAGCAAGATCAGTTTATTTTTGCGGGCAGCGTGTTCATGCAAAACGACGGCACCTACCGTATTTTCTACACCGGCTACAACCGCGATTACCCCACTCAAGGCAAGCCATCGCAAGTGCTTTTACAAGCTGTGAGCAAAGACGCCCTCCATTGGGAAAAAGTGAAAGAAGCGGTGGAGCTTCCGCCCCAGCCCGGCTACGATCCAGATGATTGGCGAGACCCCTTTGTTCTTTGGGACGAAGAAAAACAGCATTATCTGCTCATTCTTGGCACGCGCTTGCGTGGCCCCAAAACACGCCTTTCAGGACGAACGGTTCATTTTACCTCCCCTGATTTGAAGCATTGGGATTTCGGGGGGGATTTTTGGGCACCGGATACGTTTGCCATGCACGAAATGCCCGATCTTTTCCGTATTGGGGATTGGTGGTACCACCTGATTTCCGAATACTGTGATAAAAACCGTACTGTATACCGCATGGCCAAAAGCTTTTACGGACCGTGGCTCTGTCCGCCCGACGAAGCCTTCGACGGGCGAGCTTATTATGCCGCGCGTACCTATGCCCTAGGGGAACAACGCATTCTTTTCGGATGGGTACCCACCAAGGAAAATGACCAGGATATCGGCGAATTTCAATGGGGCGGTACCTTTATGGCCCACGAGCTTTATGCACGTGAAGACGGTACCTTGGGCGTTAAACCGCCAGATTCCGTGTGGGATTTCTTTGATACACCTCGTACGCTTCCCAATCTGTGCTTGCAAAGCCCCTACGCACGTAAATCGCATGTCCTTGTGTCAGATACGGGCAATCTTTTCTGTTTCTCCTGCACCGTTTCATTTTCGGAGGGCACAACTGGCTTCGGCATCGGCCTATATGGGGATGAAGAGAAAGGTACCTCGTATCAATATCATTTCAGCGTTCCCGAACATCGCTTCGTGTTTGAAAAATCGCCCAGCCTACCGTGGCCGGCAATCAACAATAACGGCCTTTCTCGCCCAATCCAACTTGAAGCACACAAGGAATATTCGATTCGCCTTATTTGTGATGATACCATCTCCGTCCTTTATATAAACGGCGTGGCGCTAAGTGCAAGAATGTACGAAACCCTAAAACGTTCACTTTCCCTCTTTGCGGAAAACGGCACGCTTTCGGTCTCAAACATCTCTCTTGCCACACATGCATAAGATTCGGTCGATATTCTGATTGAATTTTGGTTCGTGAGATTAAGAGGGGTTTTTATTCCTTAATCAAATTAGTATACAAATCCAAAAATTGGGAGGTAATAGTATGATATACGATGTGTGTGCACTCGGCGAAATTTTAATTGACGCAATCGCTGAGGCTGATTCTGAAGTTCATATTACCGGAAACGCCGGAGGCGCTCCGGCAAATGTTCTGGCCTGTGCCACCAAACTTGGACGATCCTGTGCATTTATTTCCAAAGCCGGTGATGACTATATCGGTCGCTGGTTAAAAAAAATCATTGACGAAAACGCGATAAATACCGATGGGTTGATACTTTCCCCCAGCAAAAATACTGCTATCGCAATGGTTTCGCTTTCTGCGGATGGTAATCGATCATTTTCTTTCTATCGCAGCGGTTGTGCGGACACAAGTCTTGAAAGAAGTGAGCTCCGCCTGGATATTATAAAAAACTCACGGATGTTTCATTTTGGTTCTGTTTCTTTAACAGAGGAACCATCCCGAAGTTCAACTCTATATGCCGCACAATACGCCCGTGAGCACAATGTTATCGTCTCATATGATCCTAATCTGCGATTAAATCTGTGGCACAGCAGTGAAGAGGCCATCAATTACATTAAAACAGGTCTCACTCTTTGTGACATAGCTAAGTTTTCCGATGAAGAGGTCTACTTTCTGTATGGCAATGGAGATATTACAGAAAAAGCTCGTCTGATATTTGCCGATGCTCCGCATTTGAAAATACTGTTAATAACTTGCGGAGCTCAAGGAAGCTATGCGTTCTGCGGAGATGTTAAAGCATATGCGCCATCTTTTTCAGTGAAAGTAGTGGATACAACCGGCGCCGGAGACTGCTTTGTGGGTGCTTCTCTTTCATGGATATTTAACCACAAGCTATGTCTTGGTGGATACACCTCTGATGAGCTTACTGATTTACTGATCTACGGAAACACAGTTGCTTCACTGAGCATTCAAAAGCACGGGGCCATCGCAGCTATGCCTTCTTTGGAGGAGATTTCCGCATTTCAGGCCGAAAGATTAAACTGATCAGCTTAGGTGTCTTATTATCGCTATTGAATATTGAAAAAATTATTGCAGGTCAATCGCGAAAACAACCGTGGTCACACATATATAATTGAGGAAGGAGAACAATAAGCCGACAGGTTAAAACGAAACTGTACGGCTTGCACTGAAAATTATGAAATACGGAATTTATTATGCCTACTGGGAAAAAGAATGGGGTGGAAATTTTCTTCCCTATATAAAAAAATGTGCCGAACTTGGTTTTGATGCCCTTGAGGTTGCATGTGGCGCTTTTCATTTGAGTGATGATCAAACATTCCGAGAATTAAATGCGATGGCTCAGTATTACGGTATGAAACTTACCGGCGGATATGGTCCCCGTCCGGAGCATAATCTAGCTTCCACAGACGAAACAATGGTTAAAAATGCTTTCGCATTCTATTCGGATATATTTCGCAAAATGGAGTTGGCAGGGATTGATCGAATAGGTGGTGCACTGTACTCGTATTGGCCTGTGGACTTTTCTAAAAAATTTGACAAGCACGCAGATACCGAACGCAGTATTAAAAGAATGTCCCAACTAGCAGATATAGCGTCAAATCATGGCATTACCCTGTGTATGGAAACGCTTAATCGCTTTGAAGGGTATATGCTTAATGATCACAATGAGTGTATTAAATATGTTAAAGCCGTCAATAAGCCCAATGTCAAAGTTATGCTTGATACTTTTCATATGAATATTGAAGAAGACTCTCTTACTGAAGCCATACGTGACAGCGGAAATCTTCTAGGACATTTTCATATCGGCGAAGCCAATCGTCGCTGTCCGTATCCTCAGAGCCGTATGAATTGGACATCCATTGGTAATGCCCTTCGCGAAATTGGCTATAACGAATACATTGTCATGGAACCTTTTGTACGAATGGGTGGGCAGGTCGGCCACGATGTTTCTCTCTGGAGAGATTTATCTCACGGTGCGGACGACAACCAGCTTGATGCAGATGCCGCCTACTCTGTAAATTATATCCGGAGCATTATTGGTCCTTGACCAAATTATGAATCATACGGACTTTTTAAATAGGTATGTTCACTCCTGCATCCAAACAGCTCATTGATAATCCTGCATTGACCCAAGCCTTAATTCCTGCTATCCTTGATAGCAGCCTGTACCGCTATAAACAGAAAAAGGGCAAGAAAATAGAGAGAATCCGAAATTTCTCTCTATTCTCTTGTCCTTCGCAATGCTCAGCGTTCTATAAAACATAACTGTCCTTAGCACCCCTGCTCATTAAAGATCAGGGCTTTCCATCCCACCGTTTTTTCGATATTCATTTGGTGAAATTCCTACTTCTCTTTTAAACATTGCAGAAAAATTAGACATATTTTCATAGCCGCACCGGGATGCAATCTCACATATGGAAATCTTTGGGTTTAACAGCAATCCTTTTGCCATATTCACCTGTTCCCTTAAAATATAGCGATTTACCGAACACCCCATTTCCTTTTTAAATCGTCTATCCAGGTAATCCGGATTTAAATACAATGCTGAAGCAACTTTTATCCTATTCAGTTCTTCATCAAGATGTGTCTGTATATAATAAATCGTTTGTTCCCTGATTCCACTTAAGTTCGATACGTCCTGCATGATCCTGGAAACAGCTCCCATAGTTTCCTCAATCCATGCATCCATTTCCTCCAGTGAACCAATTGCCGTAACTCTGTTACATCCATTTTCTCTATCATATAAAAATTGATGTGCCTGAATTCCATTTTCCTGAAGTGTCGAATAGAACAACTGTTCCAAATCATACTGAAGCATTTGAAGTGCTCTCCTATTTAACTTGGCCTCATTGTCTTTTCCCCAAAGCCATTTTCGGATTTTATCTTGAAGTTCCACAGTCTTGCCATTATCAAGATATGCTTTCCATAGCGTCATATCAGGCATACCAATTGCTTCACTGTTTTAGGCATATTTATAATATCCAAAATCTGTCTTCTACTGCAAACATTATTCCATGCAAACTGACGAAGCTTATCTACCATGGACTGCACTTCTCTCCCTGTACACACTTCTCCTATGCATATTCCAATTTTTTCGTATAATCTTTCTGTCTCAAATTGCTGTAATATCGCATCTTTTAATATTATGCCATTTCTTTCAGTGTCAGAACTCAGCCACTCATCTGAAATAAAAACCAGGACTGCAAATTCTTTTTGAGACAATACCGGAAGCAGAAAATCACTAGTCACTGTTCCCAATTCCTCTTTTACCTTCTTCCTAGTCTGCTTTATGTCCTCTTCTGTTTTGTCATTTGCATATTGATAAAATAAAATTGGGATCAGCCTTCTATCTTGCTCCTCTTTCCATTGCTTCTCCTCATATTCCTCACTCTCCCTGTTCGGATCATCACGTAGTCCTCTGAGCATTTCCTCCCAATATTTTTCTTTCCATACTGGTTTTAACTGGTTCCATACAATTCCTTCTTCCTGCAGCTGCGCCTGATGACGCTCTCTTTCGATCTTAGTGACAAGATTTTTCATCACCTTAATAATATCATCTTCCATGACCGGTTTAAGCAGATAATCATAACATCCGTATCGCAAGGCATTTCTGACATAATTAAACTCCGCATGGCTTGTCAACATGACGATTTCTAAATCCGGAAAATTTTCCTTTGCCTTTTTTGATAATTCCAATCCATCTGTCTGGGGCATTTCAATATCGCAGATCATAATATCAATTTTTTTCTCATTTAAAATTCGAACAGCGCTAACTGCATTTGTAGCAGAATAAATCTCCGTAATACCCAGCAGCTCCCAGTCCGTTACTGTAACTACTTCTTCTACCACCAGATATTCATCATCTACAATAAGTAAGTTCATAGCTGATCTCCATTCCAACATCTTTTTCTAGTTATCTTATAGTTTCCCTTTTGTTCATTTTGGTACATTTATGACAACGCTAACTCCTCCACTGTCCCGATTTGTAACCTTGACACTGGCAGCCTCTCCATAATGCATGTGCATTCTATCTACTATATTTTTTATTCCAATATGCTCCCTATCGTTTTTCACAATTTTCTCGTTTTGGTTTATTTTTTTAAGAATGTTCTCCTCAATTCCTTCTCCATTATCCTGAATTTCAATTTTTATATTGTCTCCCTCTACTTTGGCTGAAACGACAATCATCAAATCATTCGAGAAATCCGTGGAATATTTGATTGCATTTTCCACAAAAGTTAATACACACATAGCCGGCACCATGCTGATTTCTGCTTCCGGCTCTATTTCACACTGAAGATGCATAGCACCCGCAAAACGAAACTTTTGAATCGCCATATAGTTTAACATAAAATTGATTTCCTCCTTCAGAGGAACCATTTCTCCTTGACGAGCAAACACACTTTTAAAATAATTTATCAGATATGTTAGAAGAATATTTACCTGATTGTTATCTTTTCTTTTATTCAACATATAAATAGTATTTAAAGCATTTAAAAAGAAATGAGGGTTAATCTGAAGCATTAAATATTGTTTATACAGCTCAGACTGCTTTTTTTCTTTCTCATAAACATCAATTTTCAGAATTTTAATTTTTTCCATCATATTGTTAAAGTTTTTACTGACAATATGATACTCTTCCCAGTTGTCAAACTCCGGCATTTTAAGATCTATTCCTTCTTCATCCACCTTTTGCATTACTGATACAATCCTTTTTACCGGATTTGTAAACCAGTGATACATGGAAATATAAAGAGCAAAAAGCAGTATGATCAAAATCGCAGCAAAAACCATACTGAAGTTTAATAACGTTCTGATTTCTTCAAATAGCTTTTCTGAAGGAATTACAATTCTTACACCCACATCTGTTTCTTGAATTGGCAGTTCTATTTTTAGATCTTTCCCTGACTCGTTGTCTAAAATCATTGTGCCTATTTTATAGTAAGAAACATAATAATCACTTAGTTGTACAGCTTGCATTGTTTCAATCAGTCGATTAAGGCTCACTGCACAGCCAATCCCCACACCATCCTTTGATACAACTCTGATTAAATATTGATAACCTTCTGCATCAAACAGCTCCCATTTTTCTGTAGGTTCTCTACTCTCCAATAACCTTTTCAACTGTTCTCTGATATTCTGACTTTGTATTTTTGCTTTCTTTTTTGCAGATTCCACCATCATGATATCTGCATATTTGTCTTGAAATATAAAAAAGTAATCCGCAGAACTATAAACAAGAATATCCTCATTCAATTGATTATACAGCCGCTGTCTTGACAAATTGTTCATAGATTCTTTATCCTCTTCGCAATTAGTCATACCATAATAATCCGCTGTTTCGCTTATTCGAAGAAGATAGTCCGAAATATTTCTCAAATTATTTTCTACATCGCGCGTATAGTACTCCACCATAGAATGATAAGTCTTTTTTGCCTGTTTCCAAGTCGTACGAGCTGCACTGACGCAACTACATAAAAGCATTATTATCATGCAAAAAATAATTACAGATATAAGACTATTCATGCAAATTACAACAGATTTTTTCATTTTGCTTAACATGATTTCGCCTTTCTTAAGGGCACCAACCGTTGTGACACCAGCACCGTATATATATTTCTATCTAATATAGTATCATATTCTTGTGTAACTTCCGCTTGAATATCGACTTTTGATACCTAATTTTCGACTTCTTTTACCTGATTATCGACTTCTTTACAATATTGTCTTCTTTTTCATTTATTATTTCGAGTTCATGATACCACGACGCAAAAGAAGCCGCCAGTCTCTGCTTTCACATAACTGGCGGCTTCCTCTTGATATCTTATATTCTCTTACAGAAATTCTTTGACAGACTTGTAAACGCCCTTGGCATCCAGACCGTACTTCTCTACCAGAGCAGCAGCGGAACCGGACTCACCGAAGACATCCTGCATGCCGACCTTCTTCACAGGCACGGGATGATTTGCGCACAGACAGTCGCAGACAGCGCTTCCCAGTCCACCAATCACGGAATGCTCTTCCACGGTCACTACCTTGCCGGTCTTCTTGGCGCTGTTAATGATGATCTCCTCGTCCAGAGGCTTGATGGTACAGATATTTACAACCTCTGCACTGATGCCTTCCTCTTCCAGCATCTTTGCTGCGCCCAGAGCGGAATCTACGCAGATACCAGTGGCTACGATGGTGACATCCTTACCTTCACGGACTACGGTTCCCTTACCAATCTCGAAATGATAACCAGGATGATCATTGATCACGGGTACTGCAGCACGTCCGAAACGAATATATACAGGTCCTTCATATTCCAGAGCGGCACGAACAGCGGCTCTTGCTTCCACATCATCGGAAGGGCACATTACTACCATGCCGGGAATGGTACGCATCAGAGCAATATCCTCGTTACACTGGTGGGTAGCGCCGTCCTCACCTACGGTGATACCTGCATGGGTCGCACCGATCTTGACATTCAGATGAGGGTAACCGATAGAGTTACGTACCTGTTCAAAAGCACGTCCTGCTGCGAACATTGCAAAAGAGCTTACGAAGGGAATCTTACCTACCAGAGACAGTCCTGCAGCCACACCCATCATGTTGGACTCTGCGATACCGCAGTCGATGTGGCGGTCGGGATATGCCTTACGGAAGATTCCGGTCTTGGTAGCTGCTGCCAGGTCGGCATCCAATACGACCAGATTGGGGAATTCTTCTGCCAGTTCCTTCAGGGAGTTACCATAGCTTTCTCTGGTTGCGATTTTTTTCACGGTATTCTCTGCCATTACTGCTCACCTGCTTTCTCTAATTCTTTTTCGATCTTATCAAGGTCTGCCATTGCCACTGCATACTCCTCATCGTTGGGAGCCTTGCCGTGCCAGTCCACACTGTTCTCCATGAAGGAAACGCCCTTACCCTTCAGGCTATGGAATACGATACAGGTGGGCATGCCCTTGGTCTCTCTTGCTTCCTTGAATGCTGCACGGATCGCATCAAAATCATGAGCATCTGCATTGATGACATGGAAATTGAATGCCTCGAACTTCTTATCGATAGGATAAGGAGAGCATACCTGGTCGATAGGTCCATCGATCTGCAGATTATTGTTATCTACCATAACACAGAGGTTGTCCAGCTTACGGAAGCCTGCGAACATGGCTGCCTCCCATACCTGGCCTTCCTCGATCTCACCGTCACCCAGCAGTGTGTATACACGGAAATCACGATTCTCCATCTTTGCACCCAGTGCCATACCTACTGCTGCGGAAATGCCCTGTCCCAGGGATCCGGAAGACATATCCACGCCGGGGATATGGATGCAGGGATGACCCTGCAGATAGGAACCCAGGTGACGCAGAGTAGGCAGATCCTCTACCGGGAAATATCCTCTGTAAGCCAGTGCGGAATAGAGTCCGGGAGCTGTATGACCCTTGGACAGTACGAATCTGTCACGCTCCTCCATATCGGGATTCTGCGGGTCAATGTTCATCTCCTCAAAATATAAAAATGTAAAAATATCTGCGGCTGACAGGGATCCACCGGGATGTCCCGCTTTCGCACCATGAACTGCGGTCACAATGCCCTTGCGGACATCATTGGCACGCTTTTGCAGTTCTAAATTCTTCATTGTCTCCTCCATTCCGCCATATTGGCTTGTCTGTTGCGATTTACGTTGTTATACTAGCATACTTCCGAATGCTAGTCTAGTAAAAGAATTGCTCTTCTACCGTAAAATATTGTTGTCTTCTATCAAACAGCTTTGCCCTGTCATTCATAAATTTTTTCACTTCGTTCGAAAATTCATTTCATGGAGGGGCGCTTTGCTAATAGAATTTGTCATATAGTGCTTTGTACGCAAGCGTCCACGCACTATAAGCCGAATTCTATTTCAAAGTTGTTTGACCATAATACGCGTTTTTGCCATGTTTGCGAAGGTAATGCTTATCCTGCAGCTCCTGAGGTGCCGGCTGGATTCTGGGGTTGATGGTCTCGGCACGGTATGCCATTTTGGCCACTTCTTCCAATACTACGGCATTGTGGACAGCCTCTTTGGCATCCTTGCCCCAGGCAAACGGTCCATGATTCTTGCACAGCACAGCGGGAACTGCCTTGGGATCCTTGCCCAGACGCTTGAACTCATTGACGATCAGATGTCCGGTATTTTCCTCGTAAGCATCCTCGATCTCTTCCTTCGTCAGGCAGCGCACGCAGGGAACCGGTCCGTAGATGTAATCTGCCTGGGTGGTTCCGTAGCAGGGAATGTCTCTTCCCGCCTGTGCCCAACTGGTAGCATAGGAAGAATGGGTATGCACGATACCGCCGATCTCCGGGAACGCCTTGTACAACTCCAGATGAGTTGCCGTGTCGGAAGAGGGATTCAGATCCCCTTCCACCTTATTGCCGTTCAGATCCATGACTACCATCATCTCCGGTGTCAGCTTGTCATAATCCACACCACTGGGTTTGATCACGAACAGTCCACTCTCTCTGTCAATGGCGCTGACATTTCCCCAGGTGAAAGTCACCAGACCATACCGGGGCAGATCCATATTTGCTTCATATACTTTCTGTTTTAATTCCTCTAACATATACTTAATCTCATTCCTTTCCACAGCCTGCCAACTTTCCGACACATAGGTATCGTGTACTTCCGTACACTATGCAGGCTCAAATTGCATCTGAAAAATTATTTTGCCGCAACGGCTGCCTTTTCTGCGGGAAGCAGTTTCTTGTACTCTTCCAGGAAAGCATCAAATCCCTTCACATCCTCGACATCCGGGTTCAGTGTGGTTCCTGTCTGTCCTGCGAAGATCTTGTCATTCAGATAGGAAGAAAGAGTCTCGCCGTCTTTTTTCTCCTTCATGAAAGCTGCCAGAATAGCAATACCCCAGGCACCGCCTTCACTGGCTGTATCCATAACGGTGATCGGTGCGTTCATGCCTGCTGCCATGACACGCTGTCCCACCACGGGAGTCTTGAAGAAGCCGCCATGGCCCATCAGGGAATCCACGGCCACATGCTCTTCTTTTAACAGAATGTCCATGCCAATCTTCAGGGTAGCAACTGCGCTGTACAGATGGGAACGCATGAAGTTTGCCAGTGAGAAATCCGCATCGGGAGTTCTTACCACCATGGGACGCCCTGCATCCAGTCCGGTGATGGGCTCTCCTGAGAAATAATTGTATGCTGTCACGCCGCCGCAGTCCGCAGCACCTTCCAGTGCCTTGCGGTACAGCACGCCGTACAGTTCATTCTTATCTACTTTTACGCCAAAGCTCTCTGCACATTCGCCCAGAAGATTTACCCAGGCATTCAGATCGGAGGTACAGTTGTTGCAGTGTACCATAGCTACCGGCATACCGTCGGGAGTGGTGACCATATCGATCTCTTCGTGTACTTTTTCCATAGCCTTCTCCAGTACCACCATAGCGAAAATGGAGGTTCCGGCAGAGACATTACCGGTGCGGACTGCCACACTGTTGGTGGCTACCATGCCGGTTCCCGCATCACCTTCGGGAGGGCACATGGGTACGCCGGGCTGTAAGGTTCCGGTGGAATCCAGTAATTTTGCACCTTCCGCGGTCAGAACACCGGCAGGCTCTCCGGCTACCAGTACTTTCGGCAGAATGTCACGGATCTTCCAGTCAAAATTGTGTAAGCCATCGAACTGATCCAGCATCTTCTGATCAAAATCCATAATGGTGGAATCAATGGGGAACATACCTGCTGCCTCACCGATGCCCAGCACCTTTTCTCCGGACAGCTTCCAGTGAATGTATCCTGCCAGGGTGGTGAAGAATGCGATATCCTTCACATGATCTTCTCCGCTCAAAATAGCCTGATACAGATGTGCAATGCTCCATCTCTGGGGAATGTTGAAATTAAATACCGGGATCAGCTTCTTGCAGGCTTCTTCCGTCATGGTATTTCTCCAGGTACGGAAAGGCACCAGAAGTTCTCCGGCTGCATTGAACGGCATATAGCCGTGCATCATTCCGCTGAATCCCAGAGAGCCCAGGGTGGTCAGCTTCTCGCCGTATTTTGCCTCTACATCGTCTGTCAGGCTCTTGTAGCATCCCTGCAGGCCTTTCCAGATATCTTCCAGACTGTAGGTCCAGATGTTGTTCTCCAGACGGTTCTCCCAGTCGTAGGTTCCCATGGCGATGGGTGCGTGGCTCTCATCTACCAGTACCGCTTTGATTCTGGTGGAACCAAACTCAATACCGAGGGCTGTTTTTCCTGTTCTGATCGCTTCTTTTACTGCTTCGTTCATTGTGTTCTCTCCTTTTCACTTCTTTATTTATCTCATTTTTTATTTCCGTTTTCAGTGCATTCCGCAACAGATTCCCGCTCTACGACACGGGTGTCAAATTCGTAAGTCAGGTCCTTTTTCCTGCCCGCGATCATCTGTAACAATGTCTCCGCTGCTTTTTTCCCCAGATTCTCCTTGGGGTGCGGCAGGGAAGTGATGGGCACCTCGCTGTGTCTCGCCAGATCCGAATCGTCGATGCTGATGACTGACACATCTTCCGGTACCCGGATATTGCGTTCTGTCAACATCCGAATCAACTGAAAAGCAATCTGATCATTGTATGCCAGAAGGGCGGTGCATTCCTCTACCCGATTCAGGATTCTGTCCCGGCAGTAACCAAGTTGCTTCGATTCGTCCGTGTCGATCCACACCATCCGGGAATCCGTCACAGTGAGCCCGGCCTCTTCCATGGCCTTCAGATATCCCAGATAACGCTGTCTGCCCTGACCGTCATCCAGCTTCAGGATTGCCCCGATCTTCTGATGCCCCTTGTCAATCAGATATCTTACGGCCTTGTAGGCCGCCTCCGCATCATTTAACGATACATGCGGTGCCTCCAGTTCGGGATAATAGGTATTGAAAAACAGAAGCGGTATCTTTCTGGCCATCAGGTGCCGGTACAGATTCAGGTTCGGATTCGGCAATCCGCTCTTTGTCCCCTCCACGATCACTCCGGCCACATCGTCCCGTTTCAACAGATCCTTCAGAATACTTTTCTCCCGGTCCAGCGTGTTGTTTGTGAAATAGATCTGGACAGAAAACCCGCTTTCAAATAAAGTATTCTGCATTCCCTGTAAAATTCTGGGGAAAATGTAGCTGTCCACGTAGGTAGTCACCACGGCGATGCTGTTGCGCTGTTCCAGATTCTTCCGGCGGTCAAAGCTCACATAAGTGCCACTGCCACGGATCCTCTGCACCAGCCCGTCCTCCTCCAGCGTGCCGATAGCTTTCCGCACCGTCTGCCTGCTGATATGGAACTGTTCCGACAGCTGATTCTCCGAGGGAACTTTCTCTCCCGGACCTAGTTGTCCGTCTGATATCTGTTCCTGTATGTAATTAATGAGGTTTTGATATTTTGTCTCCATAATCACTTTCAGTATAATCAGACCACCGTACAAAGTCAATACATCTTTTATCTGTTTTAGGTACATTTGTATATAGTTGTTTGGTGTACAATCTTGCAGTAAGTCTATCCCGTGGAGTATTCACATATACTCTTACCAACACTCTTTTTCATCAGGTAATCATCGTGCGTAAACGTCCCCCTCTCTCCTTCCCTCAACTACTCGTATGTATTAGTCTTCTCTGCGCCCTCACCGGTGCTCTGACCCTTGTAGCTTCCCATACCTCCCCGGATAGACATTTTGAGCAGTTCACCTCCCAACTTTTTCAGGAGGAAATGACTGGCAGTACCCTGAATATGCACTACACCATTGCCGATCCAAAGACCTTTGGCATCTCCGAATATGAACCTGTGCTTCCGATCTACCACTCCGACCAGCCGGAAGACAGCAAAGAACACTGTTCCGACTTGTTGCACCGGCTTGACCGTATAGACCCTGACAGACTTTCCCCGGAAAATGCCTATACTTACCGGTTATTGCATCGCTCTCTGGAAAATGATCTGGCTCTGGCAGATTTTCCTTATTACAATGAGCCTCTGTCACCTTCCTCCGGAATGCAGTCCCAGCTTCCCGTTCTGCTGGCGGAATACACCTTCCGCACAAAACGGGATGTCACGGATTACCTGGCTCTCCTGGATCAGATAGATGACTATTTTGCCTCCCTGCTTCTCTACGAGCAGGAAAAAGCTGCCGCAGGCTTCTTTATGCCTGCCTGCTCCTCAGAAAAGGTCCGTAAGCAATGTGACACCATTGTCACAACCGAAGAACTGGCACAGGGAACCCATTTTTTACAGACTACTTTTGAAGACCGCCTGTCAGAGCTACCGAAGCAGGGACTTTTTACACCGGAGGAGACTGCCTCTCTGATTGAGACCAACGACCGCCTGCTTGCCACGGTGGTGCAGCCCGCCTATGCCGCCCTGTCCGAAGGGCTACACTCTCTGGAGACTTCCACCAATGCCGATTCCACTGCATCCGAAACAACTACCAATGCTGCTTCGGGCAAAAACAACAGTGCCCACAATGGGCTCCCGAAAGGGCTCGCCCTGCTGCCGGACGGAAAGACCTACTATCTCCATCTGCTGTTTTCCGAGACCGGTTCCTCCCGTTCCGAAAAAGAACTGGTGCAGATGCTGCTTGTGCAATTTCAGAAAGAGCAATCCGCAATCCGCAGTCTGGCTGCCCGGTCCCCTTCCCTGCTCACACTGCTTTCTGAAGAGAATACAGCAATTTTCCCTCTGACAGAGCCGGAAGAAATGCTCTCGAATCTACAGGCTCGTATGAAAAATGACTTTCCTGTCAGCAGTCCCGTTCCCACCGTCACTGTCAAAGATGTGGTCCCCAGTCTGGAACCCTACAGTGCTCCTGCCTTTTACCTGACCACGCCTCTGGGAGATTCCGACAATAATGTCATATATATAAACCGCCGGAACTTCCCTCAGGGACTGGAGCTCTACACCACACTGGCTCATGAAGGGTTCCCGGGACATCTCTACCAGACCGTGTACAGTAACCGCATCTTTTCCGACATGCACACGGATCCTGCCAGAAAACTCATCTGGTACGGCGGTTATCTCGAAGGCTGGGCGTTGTATGTGGAATTTCTTTCCTATGATTATGCGGCCGATCTGTTGGAACAGGCCGGGCAGCCGGATGCCGCACAGGTGGCACGGCTGGAAAAGCATACCCGCAGCTTGCAGTTGTGCATGTACACTCTGTTGGATCTCCTGATCCACGGAGAGGGTGCCGGATACGATCAGGTGGCAGAGGTTCTTGGGAAATTCGGTATTGATTCTCCCGGGACCTGCGAAGCAATCTACACCTATATCGCAGAAGAGCCCTGTAATTATCCGAAATATTACATCGGTTATCTGGAAATTCTGCAGCTGCAGGACACCGCCAGAAGCCACTGGAAAGATGCTTACTCCGACCTTAGATTCCACACCTTTTATCTGGAACAGGGAACTTCTGATTTTTCCTCACTGGAAGACCTGCTTTTAATGACAAATTAACGTTTTTGTGATAGGATAAAGTGTACGGATCATCAGGTTGGAGGAACCCATGACACAGTTTACAAGCAAGGCTATCGAAGAATCCTTTATCCGGCTGCTGAATGAACGGCCGCTGGATAAGATCACTATAAAAGACATCGTGGATGACTGCGGTATCAGCCGTAACACTTTTTACTATCATTTTCAGGATATCACCGCTCTGTTGGAACACATTCTGAATGCAGATGTGGAGCGGGTACTGTCACAGCATCTGGATATGGACTCCTGGGAGGACGGCTTTATCTCCGCTGCCCGGTTCGCTCTGGAGAATAAGCGTCTGGTCTACCATATTTACAATTCCGTCAGCAGAGAACGGGTGGAGCGCTACCTTTACAGTATCGCCGGAGAGGTCATGCGGCTGTATGTATCCAGGATCACGGAACAGGTGGAACATGCGGCTCATAAAAAAGTATTTCCCGAAGATCAGAAAATGGTGGTAGATTTTTACAAATTTGCCCTGGTTGGCATGATTTTAGACTGGCTGAACACCGGAATGAAGAAAGATCCGGAGGGACTGATCCGGCGTGTCGGCGAGATTTTCCACGGAAATATCGAAGCAGCCCTGACCCGTGTGGCCCGTTAATTTGGACATTTGTCCATGTTTGCACATATTTTGGATTATTTAAGAGCAATGCGCAATTTTTGTGCATTGCCTTTTTTTGTCCGTTTTCAAGACTGGATTCCTTGCATACAATACCAATTGAGAAAGAATCGACAACGAAAGGAGCCCTGTTTTATGAAATTTGGTAAATGGGTCGTAAAATGCCGTATTCCTATTCTGATACTGGCAGTTGCACTACTGGTCCCTTCCCTGATTGGTATGATCATGACGCGGATCAATTACGATATGCTGACTTACCTGCCCGGTGATATTGACACGGTAGTGGGTCAGGATATTCTGATGGATGAATTTGGAAAAGGAGCCTTTTCCTTCGTTATTATCGAGGGAATGGATCCCGAGGATGTCTCCTCCCTCCGGGAAGATATTTCCCATGTAGATCATGTGGACACCGTTCTTTGGTATGACGATTTCGCAGATGTTTCCGTTCCCATGGAAATACTTCCTTCCAAACTATATGACGCTTTCAATTCCGGTGACAGCACCATGCTAGCGATCTTCTTCGATACCTCCACCTCCTCCGACGATACTATGGAGGCGATCACAGCGATCCGCAGCATTGCCGGCAAGCAGTGTTTTGTCTCCGGTATGTCCGCCATGGTCACCGACCTGAAGGATCTGTGCGAAAAAGAGGAACCGATCTATGTCGGTATTGCCGTTGCACTGGCCTGCGTAGCCATGATGATCTTCATGGACAACTGGATCACACCGTTTGTTTTCCTGATGAGTATCGGTATGGCAATCCTCTTAAATATGGGTACCAACTATTTCCTCGGAGAGATCTCTTACCTGACCAAAGCACTGTCCGCTGTCCTGCAGCTGGCTGTAACCATGGACTACTCTATTTTCCTCTGGCACAGCTACGAAGAACAGAAGAGTATGTATGAGGATAACAAGGAAGCCATGGCTGTAGCCATCAACAACACTCTGACCTCCGTGGTCGGAAGTTCCATCACCACGGTAGCCGGATTTATCGCTCTGTGCTTTATGAGCTATACCTTAGGTCTGGATCTTGGTATTGTCATGGCCAAGGGTGTCATCCTGGGTGTCATCGGTTGTGTCACAACGCTTCCTTCCATGATCCTGGTACTGGATAAGTTATTACAGAAGACCAGTCACAAATCCCTGCTGCCGGATATGGGAAAAGTTGCTTCAGGTATCACCAAAGTATTCCCGGTATTCCTGATCCTGTTCCTGGGGCTGATACTTCCTTCTTATCTGTCTTATAATGCAACCAACAATGAAGTGTATTACGATCTCGGTGAAACCCTTCCCGAAGATATGGCCTACGTGGTAGCCAACAGCAAATTGCAGGAAGACTTCGGTGTAGGTGCTACCCATATGGTGCTGGTAAGCACCGATGTATCTGACACTGACGTACGTGCCATGATCCACGAGATGGAAAACGTCGAGGGTATCAAATATGCTCTGGGTCTGGAATCCGTAGTCGGCCCTCTGGTACCAGAGGAAATGCTTCCGGAATCCGTAAAAGAAGTATTAAAGAGTGATGACTGGGAACTCCTTCTGGTGAACTCCGAATATAAGACCGCTACCGATGAGGTAAATGCCCAGATCAATGAGCTGAATACTATTTTGAAAAAATACGATTCCAAGGGCATGCTGATCGGTGAAGCTCCCTGTACCAAGGATCTGATCGAGACCACCGACGAGGACTTCAAAGTTGTAAATACCGTCTCTATCGTAGCGATCTTCGTGATCATTGCTCTGGTAGAAAAAAGTATTACCCTGCCGCTGATCCTGGTAGCTGTTATCGAGTTGTCCATCTTCATCAATCTGGGCCTTGCTCACCTGACAGGAACGTCACTTCCTTTCATTGCCCCGATCTGTATCAGTACGATTCAGCTGGGTGCTACTGTGGACTACGCTATTCTGATGACCACAAGATACAAGCAGGAACGCTACGAAGGCAGGGACAAACGTGAAGCTGTCACCAACGCCCTGAAGGTATCCATTCCTTCCATTATCGTCAGCGCCATGGGACTGTTCTCCGCCACCTTCGGTGTTGCCCTGTATTCCGACGTGGACATTATCAGTTCCCTCTGTGATCTGATGGCAAGAGGCGCTATTGTAAGTATGTTTGCTGTTATCCTGTTCCTGCCGGCCATGTTCATGCTGTTCGACAAGGTGATCTGTGTCACCAGCATCGGCTTCCGGAACAAGAATGCAGAACCCTCCAATACATTGAAAGAAAGGACGGCATAAGATTATGATCAATTTGAAAAAACAAGCCTGGAGAACCGGGGCTCTGTGCCTCGCCGGTGTGGTAGCCTTAAGTGTTACCGGTGTCTCCGTATATGCAAAAACTTCCGAAAAGAAAGAGACCGAGGTCAAGGAGCAGATCCGGGATGCCGTAGATGACATCTGGAAATCCGAAGATACCTCCGCAGCCTCCATTGATGAGACCGTCTATGTGATCCTGAATGCAGACGGAACCCAGCAGAAGATCTACGTCAGCGACTGGCTGAAGAATCAGGGAGAAAAAGATTCCTACACCCAGAGCAATCCCGATAAGGATGCTCCCATTTCCCTGAAAGTTACTTATACGTTGGACGGCAAGGAGATCTCCCCATCAGATCTGAACGGCCAGAGCGGTCATGTAGTGATCCGCTATGATTACACGAACGAATTATATGAGACCCTTGAGATTGCCGGAAAAGAGGAAAAGATTTATGTTCCTTTTGCGGTAATGACCGGTATGATCCTGGATAATGACAATTTCAGCAATATTAAGGTGTCCTCAGGTAAGGTCATCAACGACGGCAGCCACAGCGTTGTCACCGGTATCGTCTTCCCCGGACTGGGTACGAACCTGGATATGGAAGAGGATTTCGACGATTATCTGGAGATTGAGGCCGATGCAACGGATTTCACCATGAATGAATCCTACTGCATCGCCACCAATTCCGTCTTCTCCCGTCTGGATTTCAGTAATGTGGATGATCTCGATGACCTGACAGAGGCAATGGATGATCTGGAGGATGCTACCAACAAACTGTTGGACGGGACTTCCGATCTTTATGATGGTGTCACAGAGCTTTATGACAAATCCGGTGACTTGCAGGATGGTGTAAAAGAACTGTCCGATGGTTCCAACGACCTCCGGGATGGCGCTTACAAAGTAGCTGACGGTACTGTCACTTTAAGAGGCGGTGTCGGTTCTCTGCGGAGCGGCATCGGTACACTGCAGGAGGGCACCAGGACCCTGTTAGCAGGTACACAGAGCCTGCAGTCCGGTACTAATGATCTGAAGAATGGTCTCGGTCAGCTGACTGCACAGAATGATACTTTGAACGGCGCTGCCGGCCAGGTATTCGATACTTTGTTGAAAACTGCAGCTTCCCAGTTAACGGCTGCCGGTCTCACGCTTCCGGAAGAATTGACAATATCTAATTATGCGACCATATTAAATGCTCTGTATCAGCAAATGGAGCCTCTCTCGGATGCTGACGTTGCTCTGGGATATGTCCTACAGCAGACCGGACTGACGATTGAAAAATATCAGGGTATGATTCAGGCATCCCAGAGCGTATCCTCAGGTGATGCCGCACTTCAGGCAAATTTGAAAGCCATTCAGGATAAAGCCACAAGTCTTTCACAAGCTGCCGGCAGCATTGCTGCCTTGAAAGCTTCTCTGGATGGCTATAATCAGTTCTACACCGGTCTCCAAACTTACACCGCCGGTGTAGCATCCGCAAGTGCCGGTGCTTCCAAACTGGCTGACGGTTCCGCCCAGGTCGTTGCCGGTGCTTCCCAGTTAAAGGATGGCGCTGACAAACTGGCAGACGGAAGTAAAGAGCTGTATGATGGTGCTGATACTTTAGTAGAAGGTGCCAGAGATCTGGCCTCCGGCAGCGGCAAACTGGCTAACGGCGTAAACGAGCTTTCCGATGGAAGCGATAAGCTGATCGATGGTATCAGTCAGCTGAAGGATGGTTCCAAGGAATTAAAGGACGGCATGATCGAATACAATGACGAAGCCATCAGCAAACTGACTGATATGGATACCGATGAACTCCAGGAAGTGATCGATCGTATGAAAGCTACCTCTTCCGTATCCGAAAATTACAACTCCTTCACCGGAGACAATAACGGTATGGACAGCAGTGTGAAATTTATCTACAAAATCAACGCTGTAAAATAAAACATCACAAGCCCGTAACTTGACAAAGCCCCTCTCCTTTTCTATACTTGCAAAAGGAGAGGGGCTTTTCGCTTCCTATATTCCGCTTCTGATAACAGAAAGGCATACAAATTCCCATGGAACAACTATTATTCAGTCTCAATGCAACGATCCCCGTATTCCTGGTCATGGTGATCGGTTATGTTTTACAGCAACTGCACGTTACCAACGACTCTTTTGTCAAAACCCTGAATTCATTCAATTATAAAATCACCCTGCCCGTACTTTTGTTCAAGGACATGTCCACTGCAGATTTTTACAGTGTATGGGATACCGGTTACGTGCTGTTCTGCTTCTTCGTGACCCTGTTCTGCATCGACATCACCTGGGTCGTGGCAGGCATTTTTTATAAGAACAAATCCCGCCTGGGAGAGCTTGTCCAGGCAAGCTATCGAAGCAGTGCCGCTGTCCTGGGTATCGCCTTTATCCAGAACATCTACGGGAACTCCGGCATGGCTCCCTTGATGATCGTGGGTACGGTTCCCCTGTACAATATCGCTGCCGTGCTGATCCTGTCCTTCACCGGACCGGATGCGAAGGGCTTCGATAAGGAATCCCTGCTGAAATCCCTAAAAGGGATCATCACGAATCCGATCATTATCAGTATCGCCCTGGGCATGCTGTCCAGCGCCTGCCGGATCCATTATCCCGTGATCATTTCCAAGACCATCAGCAATATTGCCGTACTGGCTACCCCTCTGGCCCTGATCGGCCTCGGTGCCGGATTCGAGGGTAAAAAAGCCTTAAAGCTTTTAGCCCCCACCGGAGTAGCCACCGTGTTAAAACTGGTGGTATGGCCTGCTCTATTCCTGCCATTGGCCGTGCATTTCGGTTTCACCGGAGAAAAACTGGTAGCGATCCTCATTATGCTGGGCTCTCCCACCACTGTCAGCTGCTATATCATGGCAAAAAACATGAACCACGAAGGAACTTTGACTTCCAGCGTGGTCGTTGCCACCACGTTTTTAAGTTCCGTTACCCTGACGGTGTTCTTGTTCATTTTGCGAAGCTTGCAGTTGATTTAGTTATATGATGCCCACGAATTGTTCCGTGCTGCGCACTCTCACAATTCTACCCAATATTCGCCTATCGTGGGATTATCATCACATTTTTCCCGCAAGGAAAATACTTGCCACTGTTCCCGCTAACGTTGCCAGCAATGCCCCCGGCAGCGTGTAGCGGGTTTTTGTTACTTTTGCTGCCAGAAAATACACGCTCATGGTGTAAAAAATAGTCTCAGTACAGCTCATGAGGATCGAAGTCAGCATCCCGGCATAAGAATCCGGCCCACAGGTCTTAAAAATATCCAGTACCAGCCCGGTTGCCGCAGAGGAAGAGAACATTTTCACAATAAGGAGCGGTATCAGCTGTGCCGGAAGTCCCACCGCCTGTGTGGCAGGTCCGATCAGATGCCCCAGCAGGTCAAAAAAGCCGGAGGTCCTGAGAATCCCCACTGCCATCATCAATCCTACCAGTGTCGGAAGGATCTCCACAACGATGCGCAGGCCCTCTTTGGCCCCTTTCAAAAAAGTCTCATAGACCTTCACCCCCGAGACCATCCCATAACCCACGATCCAGAAAATCACCATGGGAATCATAATATCTGACATGTGTGTCAATGCGTTCATCATGATCCTCACCTGTCCTTCCATTTACAGTAAATAATGGCAATGATCGTACTGAACAGTGTGGCCACCAGCGCCGGAGCAATGATCACCGCCGGATTGGCGCTGCCGTACTGGCTACGATAGGCGATCATATTGACCGGGATCAGCTGTAAGGATGAAATATTCAGAATCAGGAAGGTGCACATTTCGTTGCTGGCTACCGTGGCCTCTGCTCCATACCGCCGATCCTCCGATCCCTGTCGTCCTTTCTCCGTCCCCTGCCCTGCCACTGGTCGTAACTGCCTGTTCACAGGCTGCATCCTCTGCTGCTCTATCCGTCGCTGTTCTGCCCTCTGTTTCTCCAGCTCCGCCAGCTGCTCCATGGCCTTTAATCCAGCCGGCGTGCAGGCCCAGCCAAGCCCCAGGACATTGGCAATGAGATTCGTGGTTATGTATTCCCCTGCCGGGTGATCCTCCGGGAGCCTGGGGAACATGAATTTCAGAAAGGGGCGAATCCCTTTTGTCATTTTCGCAATCATTCCAGACTCCTGCGCGATCTCCATCAGTCCCATCCACAATGCCATGACCCCCGCCATGGTGATGCAGAGGCTCACGGCCTCTCTGGCACTGTCTAACGCGCCCCCCGTCAGTGCGCTCATCTGCCCGGTACAGACACCATAGATCACGCCTAACAGGATCATTCCTGCCCAGATATAGTTAAGCATCTCATAAACCGCCTGCTGTTCCTTCGTTTCACTATATGCGGGCAGCGGTATGTCCTATGCGGCACAGGTCACCTTTGCACGTTGCTCCCGACGGGATGTCACATGCAAAATGAGCCTTGCGGGCAGTGCTCCCTGCCAGATTCAACGCTTCTTATCAAGTGCACTAAAATAAACCTCCCGGGAATAAATTCTCCGGGAGGTTTACTCTAAACTACATTTATAAGTTATATTTATTACCTTCGGATCTACAGAGTTCCCTGTGTGAACAGGCTTCTCACATGTGCCACTTCTTCTGCGGTGGCTTTCTCCGCCGGCACATAATAAGACTTCTCTCTGGCGATCTGGTACAGTTCCTCCTGGGACTGCTCACAGGCCGTACGGAACTGCTTCAGTGTCTGTTTTAACTCCTTATTCTCCGACTGGGCGATCATTCCCGCATAACGGGTCAGCTCGCCGTTGATTCCGGCCAGAGTATCTGCTACCATTGTCTTTTCCTGCATTCTGCTGCCTCCTTACTGCAAAAACTTCATAAGCTGCTGTTTGTTCTCCATCGCGCTGCGAGCACCCTTTTCAAAAAACTGTTTTACCTTCGGGTCCTCCGCTTCCTTGGCGTACTCCTGCATTTTGCAGTGGGTCGTGTCAAAACCGCCGATCAGATGGCGCAGATTCTGCAGATCTAATTCTGAAATATCACTCATGCTGTTAACCTCCTTTTTCTTATTTGCGAGGTTAGTATGCGCAGGATATTTTTTTCTATACTAGATAAAGTTTGCAAAAATAGATACCGAAATCACGGTCAAAATACCGCAGACCACGATGGACAGACTGCTCATGGCGCCTTCGATCTCACCCAGTTCCATGGCTTTTGCAGTTCCCAGCGCATGAGCACTGGTACCGATGGCAAGACCTTTGGCAATAGGATCCTCGATCTTACACAGGCGGCAGATCGTATCTGCCAGAATATTACCTAAGATTCCGGTGACAATGATGACAACTACGGTAATGGTCACGATCCCACCCATTTTTTCAGAAATCCCCATACCGATAGCCGTGGTAATGGACTTCGGCAGAAGCGTTACATACTGCTCATGATTCAGACCGAACATCAGGCTTAAAGCAAAAACGCTCACCATGGCAGTCAGCACGCCGGCGAAGATTCCGCCGAAAATGGCCTTGGGATAAGTCTTTAACAGCTCCAGCTGACGATACAGAGGCACTGCCAGGCTGACCGTTGCCGGAGTCAGGAAAATGCTGATATACTGTGCGCCGTTTGCATAGGTCTCATAATCTATATGGAACAATAACAATACTGCCACGATCAGGATTACGGAGATCAGTAAGGGATTGGCAATGGCTTTTCCGGTCTTTTGCTTGATCCACAGACCGATCTCGTAGGTGACCAGTGTAATGGCAATGCCGAAAAATATGGACTGACTCAATATTTCATTCATTTATCTGTCCTCCTTATCATCTGCGGCAGCTTTGGTTCCGACCGTCTGTATGGCTGCGGCACCTTTATTTTTCTGCCCCCGGATAATATGCTGGGATACCCGGCCTGTCACGATCATGATCAGTACCGTGGATACCACCGTGATCACACAGATGGGAAGCAGCATTTCTTTTAAAGCATCCACACTTACCATGATTCCAACGGTGGCGGGCACGAACATAACGGACATGGCATCCACGAGGAAATCCGCTGCGGTCTCCACCTTTTCCAGTGGGATCAGCTTCGTGATCAGCCCCACCAACATGATCACCAGACCATAAACGCTGGCTGCAATGGGAAGCGGGATCAGGATCTCCAGAAGCTCTGCCAGAAAGGAGATTCCCAGGATAATCGAAAATTGCTTCACATATTTCATGATATTGTCACCCTACCTGTTAACTTTAGTATTTCATTTCTTTGATGTCAGGGTCAAAAGCCCCCGACTTTGATGCCTACGGATTGCTCCGTGCTACGCACTCCCACGTCTCCGCTCCGCTTCGGTTCGTGCTAGACATGTGCCACTGGCACATAGCACCCTACCCAATATTCGCATATCGTGGGATTATCATCCCACTTTTATGCTCATATCGGGGCGGGTCCTAAGGTCTTTCACCCACCTATGAGCAAGCTCATGTGGGCTTAGACCTTTTGACCCTGGCATCATCATTATGTTGCACACAAACAAAAGAAGCTGCGTACTATTTTTCAGTACGCAACTTCGTATTATACTACTCGGTTTTTACTTTCACAATCAGCATTCTCTACCATTTAAGTAGACTTTTTGACCTTGCTTTCGTGAATTTTTACCTTACATCTGGTGTCTTACCACCGCATATTCGTCATCCAGTCGAAAGTAGGGACATTCCTGCTGGGTTCCGGATAAAAAGCGGTACATTTCATCTTCATCCAGATTCACCATGCAGCAATAGCATTCATAGTCTTCGTCATATTCATAATTGACACAAGCGTCACAATTAGTCATTTTGCCTCTCTCCTCATATGCCTTTCATGGATGTATCCTACATCACCCTCATATGCTTTTGTCTGTTTTTGTCCGGTCTCATTATGGCATTTTCACTGTTTCATGAGTTGCCGTGCAGGTACTGATAGATTTCCCGTTTTCCGACACCTCTGTCTTTTGCCACCTGCTTCATGGCGGATTTGTTGTCCATTCCCTGTTCTTCGTAATAAGCCATATGCTCTTCAATGGTCATGGATTCCCAGGATGCGATCTCTTCCTGTCGTTTCTCTTCCGGACTTTTCCCTTCCACTACCAGGACATATTCCCCGCGGGGCTCCTCTGTCTTGTAGTAATCCAACGCCTTTTCCAAAGTGGTGGGGAATACGGTCTCGAACTTCTTGGTCAGTTCACGGCACAACGTGATCCGCCGCTCCCCCAGTGCCGCATACAGTTCCTCCAGTGTCCGGATCAGATGATGGGGAGCTTCATAGAGGATCATGGTACGGCTCTCGGTCTTCAGTTCCTCCAGGATCATTTTCTTTTCCTTTTTATCTGCAGGCAGAAATCCTTCAAAGCAAAACCTTCTCGTACTGAGTCCCGACAAAGTCAGCGCCGTAATGCATGCTGCCGGACCCGGCAGAGAAGTGACGGGAACGCCCTGCTCCTGGCACATCCGCACCAGTACTTCACCGGGATCGGAGATCGCCGGGGTACCGGCATCAGTGATCAACGCAATGTTCTGTCCGTTTAACAGCTGTCCTACCAGCTGGTGCGCTTTTTCTACTTTATTGTACTCGTGGTAACTGGTCATAGGTGTGTGGATGTCGAAATGATTCAGCAGCTTGATACTGTTACGGGTATCCTCCGCCGCGATCACATCCACCGTCTGCAGGGTCTCCACCACCCGCGGTGTCATATCCCCCAGATTGCCAATGGGCGTTGCACACAAATATAAAGTTCCGGGCATGAGCTCCTGCCTCCTCTCCAAATCATAGTAGTCTATAACTATTCAAAGCCATGATATCATGTCACTATGTATGGCGAATGCTCGCATTCGTAAGAACATTTGACATAATTATACGGTGAATGGTGTGCTGAATAGTTACAATATCTTAACTATCTAATATCCATATATATCATATATTTCCGGCATATATACTCCCGGCGACTGATATACGATCAGCGGCTTCTCCACCGTCATGCGGGGTTTGCCGCCTCGCACCGCCTCGATGAGCACCATATTGGGCTCCTTGTCGATATAGGGATATACAAGCTGCATCCGCTTCAGCTCCAGCTTGTATTTTACCAGCATGGTCATGATCTCCGCCAGCCGAAAAGGGCGATGTACCATGTAAAAATGTCCGCCGGGCTTTAACAGTTTTGCTGTCCTGCTGACCACATCCTCCAGCGTGCAGAGCACTTCGTGTCTGGCGATTGCTTTTGGTTCCTCCGGGTTCGTCAATCCATGCTGTCCGATCATATACGGAGGATTGCAGGTAATACAGTCAAAGGAAGCAGCCGGGAAAATCTGGTCTGCTTCCTTGATGTCTCCTGTCACGATGTCAATGCGATCCTGCAGGTCATTCAGTGCCACGCTGCGTCTCGCCATATCTGCGCTCTCCTCCTGGATTTCCAGTCCGGTGAGATGAGAACAGTGGTATTTTGCCTCCATCAGAAGCGGGATGATCCCGGTGCCTGTGCCAAGGTCAAGCATCGTATCCTTTTCTCTGGCATGGGCAAATCCTGTCAGAAGCACCGCATCCATACCGAAACAAAATTTCTCCGGATTCTGTATGATCTGATAACCGTTCCGCTGAAGGTCATCGATCCGCTCTTTTTCCTTCAGTTCAACCTTCATTCGTATTCTCCGGTTTTCTTCCGTTACCATTATTACCGTTATTCCCGTCTCTTCTGCCGCCGTGTCTCGGTCTTCTGCGGGAAGAATTGTCCCGCTGGGATCTGCGCTCGCCTTCCTGACTGTTACCGCCTTCCTGTTGTATCTGACTGCCTGAACGGGACTGCTCATTGCCGTTCTCCCTTACCTGATCCGGACGGTTCTGGGGACGGTTCTCGCGGCGTCTGTCACCACGATTATTGTCCCTGCGGTTCTCATTTCTGCTGCCATTGTCACCACCGCGGTTGTCATTGCGGTTCTGATTCTCGCCGTTACGGTTATTTTCCCCGCGGTTATTATTTCTGCGGTTGTCGTCCCTGCGTCCGTCGCGTCTGCGGTTTTCTCCACGGTTGTCACCACGATTCTCTCCGTCAGTTCTCTGCTCTCTGCGGTCCTGACGCTGCTCCGCACGTTTTTCTGCGCGTTCTTCCGCTTCTTCCTTCTCCTCGATCTCCTCTAACTTCTCGAGTTCCTTCTGTTCTTCCTTAGACAGTTCCTGACCGCCCTTTTTGCCGCGGCGTCTCTTGAATTGTAACGTGTCTGCCTCGTACTCCTTCAGTTCCTTCTCGTCACCGGCTTCTACCAGTACCTTGACCAGCTGACGCAGTACGTTGACGCTCTGTACTTCTCCATGCAGTCCGTCCGCCGTCTGGACATAGTCGCCCACACCGGGAAGCTTGCGGTTCAGTTCCTCGTAAGTGTCTTCCTCATTTTTCAGACAGCACATCAGTCTGCCGCAGACTCCGGAGATCTTCGTCGGATTCAGGGACAGATTCTGCTCCTTCGCCATCTTGATGGATACCGGTACGAAATCCGACAGATAGCTGTGGCAGCACAGAGGCCTTCCACAGATGCCGATACCACCGCGGATCTTTGTCTCATCACGGACACCAATCTGACGCAGCTCGATACGAGTCTTGAACACACTTGCCAGATCCTTTACCAGTTCGCGGAAGTCGATACGTCCATCCGCCGTAAAATAGAACAGCACCTTGTTATTATCAAACGTATACTCCGCATCGATCAGCTTCATTTCCAGACCGTGCTTTAAAATCTTCTCCTTACAGATCTTGAAGGCTTCCTTTTCTTTTTCTTTGTTGGCAGCCTCCTGCTCGATATCTCTCTCTCCGGCGATCCGCATCACAGGCTTCAGCGGCTGGATCACCTTGTCATCCTCCACTTCATGCACTCCCGCAACGACCGTGCCGAACTCAATACCTCTGGCGGTCTCCACGATCACGTGGTCGCCTCTCTTTATCTCAAGCTGCAACGGATCGAAGAAATATACCTTGCCCGCTGTACGAAATCTTACACCAATTACTTTTGTCATATCTATCTACCTCACTGATGCCGTTGGCATCTTCATTTAAAATAATATGTAACTATTCAGAGCCAAGGCAATTTTCATAAATTTGCGAGGAATGCCGAATAATTACGATAACGTTAAAAATAACAGTTGTCTGCGCAAAACGCGCCTGCAACTGCTATTTTAGCATATCTTTGGAGAAATGACTACTGTAATATTATCGCTATATTTTGTCGCTTTTATATGTGTATGACAATTATTTATATTTTAGCATTGCTTTCCATCTGTATGGAAAATCCAAGTGCTTATTTGATATATATTTTTTATAGTTATTCACAAGTTTTACAAGTGGTTTCCATACGTTTTCATTCCACTTCTGATGATTTGGATACATAAGTTTTAACATATAAAGTTGTGCAAACAGTCGCCTTGTTGGAATATATTTCTCTGATGACGGCATTTTGGGGATTGCCGGAAATATCCAGTAATACAGTCTTGAATAATGTGCACACTTATTTCTAAGATCATTGAGACATCGCATCCAACTGTCAAGTGTTTGGTAGTTAATACTATAAAGATTTGCCGCAATAGCTGCCTTATCATTATTTTTCATTCCCCTGTAAAAATATGATAATGTGCCAAACGAGAAAAATTCAATAATTACCCATATTGGAAAATGTCCGTTATATTTCTTCATATGATGCTGGACAACTGTTGTCCTTGCATTCTCTTTTATGCAAGAATTAATCCTTTTTGTGAAGGCAATATGGTCATGTTTATTATTATAATTACAAGCATCCATATATCCTTCCTCTCCATACTTATGTGCATGATAATATGCTAATTGTGAGCGAAAATAAACTTCTATTTCATCCACTACTCCGGCTATAAGATTTCGTAATTGCTCATCAAATTCATATATTGCCTGAAGTCTTTCAAATGTAATATTGGGAAATAATGAACCGTGTCCATTGACTTGAAATGGAAGAAAATATCCAGAAAAACGATAGTAGTTAACTTGCTTTAGAAATGTCTTTGCGCTTACATCATCTATAATAGCAATATTTTTGTTCTTTAGTATTGCTATCTGCTGATCATATGTCTTCGGTTTTTTAATAAGCACTCCTCCTCTTTAGAAAAAATGTGCCCCCATTTGACACTTCTATGAGAGGTGTGGGGGCTTCTGGTAATATTATTATATCCAAAATCATGGAAATTGCAACTGAAAAATTATAGTTTGACTCTTTTTTTAACGCGGATTATTATGATATTTCCATATATAGTCTGGGCACCACTTGGGTCTATGCTTTTGGTATAATGACAATGCAAGTTTCTGATATAATTCCTCACACTGATATTCTTTTGGAAGTTCATCAATGTGCTTTATTGTATAGTTTGCGTTTTTTTCTGCAATTTCAATAAAATATCGCCTTATATGCGTCTGTTCTTTCATTCTTGCCAAATATGGTGCATTTTTTATTATTGCTAATTCGCCACAACTTTTCACATATTTTTGCAGCAAGTCATACGTAAAGTACTTTGCAGGATAATATTTCAAAAAATCATCATCCAATTTATTCATAAGTTGTTCTCTTATTATCCTATCTTTAAACATGCTATCCTGTACCAGTGACATAAACAGTTCAATCTCCTCATCTTTTGCACGGCACAATGGAAACACCTTTCCGCCCCAGTTTTCATAGCTAATATACGGAAATAAATTTCTTTTATTTCTCCCAAGTATTATTTTCCGTAACATTTTTTCTGTTACATCTTCTCTCCGTAACAGTAATATATTTTTCCAGTTATCCTCTATTAGATTATACCCACTTATCTCATTACTTTTAAATTCAATTTTTGAGGCCACAAGTGTATTGTCCCATTCGCGAAGCAAATTTGCCGAGAACAATCGTTGTACCTGATTTACTCTTCTAGAAACAGCATATAAGCTTTCTTTTCTGTCTATAAAAATCATTTTGTCAATATATTCTGACAAGTTTTGCTGCGGTTGACATATCAATGCATTCTCTTTCTGTAACACTCCTAATATCTTTTTCTGTTCCTCAATTTGCTCGGCTGTGGTTATTTGTTCACTAAGTCTTTCCTTATTAATCGATTCTAATAGTTTGTCAAATGATGCAAACTGTTTTGCAACTCCAAATACAGGAGAATAGTAGTAGGTTAACTTACCATCATATGGATTTACCATGATATGATTATAATAATTCACATCTACAATACATCCATGTATTGTGCCGTTAAAGCCAAGTCGTTTTACTTCTGACGCTATTCTTTCTTGTACCAATCTATATGGCTTTAATCCTTCATAAAATGACTTTACCATAGATAAAAATGTCTCATTATAATAATCCATGCTATTTATCGTACTGACCTGCTTAACCATTCCTCCTACACACATTTTGACTCCTTTTTGTGTCTTTACAAAAAAACCATAGTATCCGTCATGTTTTATCAGGTATAAGCCGGCATCTTTTTGCTTTAAAATATTGTTTATGAGCTTAGGCTCATTCAATCTCTCTCCAATATATCTATAATAAAGCACATATTCCTCTATACTAATTTTGTGGCATCCATCCGTATATCTAATGAAAGGATCATACACGCACCCCAAACTACATAATTTCATTTGAATATTTCCCGTATATCCTATCTGATTATCCGCAAAAATTGTCCTATATTTATCACGAACATATCTGTTGTGATGATCATGCCCATAAAAATATATACATTGGGAATCTTCCTCTCCTTCTTTTAACCAATCATTTACAGGGCAATGGCTGATTACAATCAACGGCAAGTGCATTTTTTTTGCTTTTAAAAGATATTTTTTGTATATTGAATAAAATATTTCTGACTCTTTAATCTCTTCATCCCTGTTGTTTATTAAATCCTTCGAATAGCACAAGTTCGTAGTGTTATACATTTCATTATATTTGGAGAAACCAGTTCCTCCAAATATAAGACACTTCGGAACACTACGTTTATCTATATAATCATATTTCATAAAACCATCATTAATAAGAAGGTGAATCCCATGCTTTGCAGAAAGTTTCATATACTGTTCATAGCACTCTTGCCTCGTAGAATAAGCAGACAATTCGTGATTTCCCAACACATATAACACTTTTTCCATAGATGGAATCTCTTTATTAAGACACGAGAAAAAAATATCAACTATCGCTATGTCATCAGCTATATCTCCATCAATAATAATGTAGTCAAAATATCCCCTTTTTGCTCTGTCCTTGTTTTCTCCAAAAATATCAATTACCAATTTTCGAATTGCCGGAGGCAAAGATCTTTTCTTTATAGTTTCAAACCCTTCAATGTGAAATTCTAGATGAATATCCGAAATGTAAAAAATATTCAAACTATCCCAAATATTTTTTACAGGAAATTGTATTTCATTCTGCCACAGCGAAACATCATTCATTCACCAGTTCCTCCGTTTGTACTATAGCGCTACTATTCTTCCTTCTTGTAAGAAATTAACTTAATTGTAGCGTCGTGAAATACCAGAATCAATAGGAAATCTTTCGTAGATATATAGTTAGAAACTAATACTGCCTGACATGCTTTTTCCAGTAGAAAAATTTGTATACAAAAATTACCAAAAAAGCGGCCTCCTTTTACAGTTAGCCGCTTTCTAATATTATCATTAGGATCTGAGTTCCACGCCCAGCTTGTTGTTCAGATTCTTCAAGATCTTCTTCACGTAGCCGTCCACTGCCTCTGTGGTGAATTCTTCCTCCTTCGGGGCAAAGGTTACGGTGAAGGCCATGGACTTCTTCTCGGGTCCCACCTGTAATCCCTCATAGACATCGAAGAGTTCTACGGACTCCACGAAGCTGCTGGCTTCCGCGATGGCCTTCTCTACCTCGCCACAGGTAACGGACTTGCTCATTACCAGTGCCAGGTCTCTGGTCTCCTTGGCGAACCTGGAGATCGGTGCGAAGGTAGGAACCTTGCCGTATACGGGACGCAGGGCTTTCAGATCGATCTCTGCGATGTATGCGGATTCACGCATATCTTCTTCCTTCTGGATCTCGTAGGTCAGCTGACCCAGGTAACCGATCTCTTCGCCGTTGTACAGGATCTTTGCGGTACGATAAGGATGCAGGAAGGTCTTTTTGTCCTCCACATATTCAAAATCAATAAACAGAGTCTCTGCTACGATGTCTACCAGACCTTTCAGGGTGAAGAAGCTCTCTTCCTTGCCCCAGATACCGATGCAGATGGTCTCTCTCTCATCGGGATACTCGGTCAGAGGCAGATCCTTAGGGATGAATTTATTGCCGATCTCATATACTCTGCCTTCCAGACAACCGTTCTTCTGGTTACGGGCAATGGCATGGATCATCTGGGGAGCCAGAGTGGTACGCATCAGAGACAGATCCTCGTTGATCGGGTTGATCAGACGGATGGCCTTTCTCTCCGGTGCATCCTCAGGCAGGCCTAACAGATTCAGATCGGAAGGAGAGAAGAAGGAATAATGTACACCCTCAAATGCGCCCTGTGCACACAGTGCTCTCTTGATCTTAAGCTCGGTCTTCTGTTTGGTATTCATGCCGCCGCTGGTTACAGCTGCTGCCGCGAGGAAGGTCGGTGTTACATGGTCGTAACCGTACATACGGATCACTTCCTCTGCAATATCGGGATAGGATTCCATATCTTCACGATATGCGGGTACCTGAATGGTCAGTTCGTCACCGTTAATTACGGGCTGGAAGTTCAGGGATTTTAAGATTCTCTCAATATCAGCGGTAGGTACTTCAATACCCAGTACACCATTTACTTTCTTGATGCTTGCCTTCATCTCGGCAGGCTCGATGGAGTTGCCGGTGCTGACTTCTACGTGAGTAGAGGATACTTTACCACAGCCCAGTTCCTCGATCAGATGCAGTGCTCTCTTGCTTGCCATAACGGTAGCATACTCATCCACGCCTTTGGCATATCTCTGGGAAGAATCGGAAGACTGTCCCAGTGCTCTGGAGCTCTTACGGATATTGTCTCTTGCAAATTTTGCGGACTCGAAGATGACAGCCTCTGTGGTATCGCGGATCTCGGAATTTAAGCCGCCCATGATACCTGCCAGTGCTACGGGCTTTACGCCATCGCAGATGACGAGGTTGTTTTCGTTTAATTCAAACTCTTTTTCATCCAAAGTCACAATCTTCTCTTTGTCATGGGCACGTCTTACATGAATGACATTGCCTTCAATGTAAGAAGAGTCAAATGCGTGCATAGGCTGACCCAGCTCTTTTAAGATGTAGTTCGTGATATCTACCACGTTGGAGATAGATCCGATGCCTACCAGTGCCAGACGTCTCTTCATCCATGCGGGGGATTCGCCGATTTTCACATCAGTTACATAGTGTGCAATATATCTGGGGCACAGATCCGGAGCATCCACAGTTACGGTGAAACCGTCCTTGGTAATGCCGCTCTCAGTATAATCCAGTGCCGGAGTCTTCACAGGCTTATTCAGGATAGCCGCTACTTCTCTGGCAATACCGAAGATGCTCTCGCAGTCCGGTCTGTTGGCGGTAATGGCAATGTCGAAGATCCAGTCATCCAACTGTAACAGGGGCTTTACGTCCGCACCGACCTCAGCATCCTCCGGCAGTACCAGCAATCCGTTGTAGCCAGCGCCGGGATACAGATCCTCGTTCAGTCCCAGCTCGGTACCGGAACACAGCATACCGCAGGACTCATAGCCACGAAGCTTGCCTTTTTTGATCTTCATGGTACCTTCGATGGTCACATGATCTTTTGCGGTAGCATATACCTGGGCACCTTCCAGTGCTACAGGGTATTTGCCGCCTGCGTGTACGTTATCTGCACCACAGCAGATCTGCAGGGGCTCTGCGCCTCCTACGTTTACCTTACATACATGTAAGTGGGTCTCAGGGATCGGCTCACACTCTTCTACCAGACCTACGACCACACCACTGATATCCTTGCCTACTTCATAGGATTCCTCTACCTCAAATCCGCAGGAAAATAACTTTTCCTCCAGTTCCTTGGCTTCTACATCAATATCTACATATTCTTTTAACCAACTAAGTGGTACTAACATATCTTTTACCTCCTTCGGCGTCGTCTTTTACGACGTCCTCTCGTACTATTCCTTGCATTGCTACTGTTCTAAAATCATATTTCCGTGATCTTAGTCATCATTGATCTGATCCAGTACTCTCATATCAGATTGATATAACAGTTTGATATTGTTAATACCGTACTTTAACATTGCCAGACGCTCAATACCGATACCGAATGCCAGTCCACTGTACTCCTCGGAATCAATGCCACAGTTCTCCAGTACCTTCTTATTCACGATACCGGCACCCAGTACTTCGATCCAGCCGGTACCCTTGCACAGACGACAGCCACAGCCTCCGCAGGCGAAGCAGCTGACATCCACCTCTACGGAAGGCTCGGTGAACGGGAAGTAAGAAGGACGCAGTCTTGTGGTGGTACCTTCACCGAAAATCTTCTGTACCAGTACTTCCAGCATACCCTTCAGGTCGCACAGAGTGATGGTCTTGTCTACTACGAGACCTTCCATCTGGGTAAACATGGGAGAATGGGTCGCATCATCATCGGAACGGAATACTTTACCGGGGCTCAGGATCTTGATGGGAGGCTTCTGGCTCTCCATAACGTGTACCTGACCTGCAGAGGTCTGAGTTCTAAGCAGAAATTCCGGAGACAGGTAGAAGGTATCCTGCATGTCTCTTGCGGGGTGATCCTGCGGGGTATTCAGTGCGGTGAAGTTGTAATAATCGGTCTCGATCTCAGTACCTTCATATACGCTGAAGCCCATGGATGCGAAAATGTCGATTAACTGGTTACGCACCTGAGTTACAGGATGCAGATTACCGGTCTTACGGCTCTTTGCCGGCATGGAGATATCGATCTTCTCACTCTCGTAGCGTAGCTCCATCTCTTTTTCTTTTAACTTCGTATTCAGCTCGTCAAAATGCTCGCTGGCCCAGTTCTTCAGTTCATTGACTTTCTTACCGAAGTCAGCCTTCTCTTCCTTGGGCACGGAACCCATCTGCTTCATCAGACCGCCGATAATACCGTTCTTGTCGAGAATGGTTTTTTTGTACTCGTAGACACCCTTGGTATTCTCGATCTTTTCCAGTTGTTCCCGGATGTCGGCTTTGATCTGTTCGACTTTTTCATTCAATTCGTTTAAATCTGCCATCTTACTCCTCATTTCTGTGTGAATGATTCACACGTATTTTTACTTGTGCCTGGGGAAATTTATATACAAGAAAACCGCGCATACAACTTCACCCCATTGGGACGAATTTATATCCGCGGTACCACCCAAATTCCTTATGTGAAAAATGAAAATTATTTTTACATTCACGATAAGACTCTTAACTCACGTAACGAGTGAGGAAACGTCATACCCTACCAAATCCATGCTCTCTGCTCTCGAATTCTTCCGGTATGCGGCTCGCGTGGGAATTTCGATTCTGCTTGAACCTCAGGAAGCTTTTCAGCCGGTGGGCTTCCCTCTCTGTCAGGAAAATAGAACCTTACTGTGCACGTTCATTGCCTTTACTCTGATATGATAATACCGAAATAGCGGAAATGTCAAGGTTTTTAACTCTCAAATCTCAGTATAATACTTCATCTTTTTCATATCACTAACTCTACCTTATTAGATAATCGTTTGAAATAAATAAAAGAATACTTCTCCTAAAGTCTGGCAGAAGAACTCTTTAAGAGAAGTATTTCCTTTTAAATTACATTTTATAAAAGTTCAAGGCTAACCTTCTATTTCGTTAATAGGTATTTTTAACAAAAAATGTTCCTGAGAGTTCTCACAGGCAATATAAATCAAATTCTTTTGCGAATCCACAAATCCATGCGGATAAAAGAACGGTTCATCAACCTTTGTCAATGGGATTTTTTTATTCCATGTCCTTGTTCCATCACTACTTACCCACATTTCCAATGGTTTTCTTTTGTTCCAGTCGCAAAATTCCTGACACATGGTAGGATTATGTATTAATAATACGTTATTTCCTGATTTCAGCAAGGTAATTTTTGATGCTGGATTTGGAATATCTGTTTTTTCCGGTTTGCTCCATGTTTTCCCGTAATCATCACTAAAAGAACGATAAAGATATCCCGTGAATTCTGCCCTCATAAGCATAACCAGCTTACCGTTTTCATACTCCGCAATATTATTTTCCCAAAGCGGTGTCTGTGCCTTCAAGTATCCTTCTATGTGAAAGCTTTTGCCATTGTCTTCTGTTCGCAGCACGCCGCATCGAAATGGCCAATTTTCATCAATACCATCATTTGGTACGGAATGAAGTTTCCAATCCCATGCTCCACAGCATTCCTGCCAATATATCGGAAATACCCATGCTCCATTGCTAAGCACAATTCCTTGTCTGACACTTCCACTTATAATTCCATTCGGAAGAGACTGTGGCTCTGACCAGGTTTCTCCGTTATCTATGCTAAAAGAACGATATAAAATCAGCTCTCTATATCTTGACGGAGCATAATACGTCATCAAAAAGAGGCACACTGTATTGTCGTGGCAAAACAGTTCTGTTGCCCACACGGCACGTTCACTATGTTGAAAAATTATTTCCGGTGCACTCCATGTACAGCCATCATCTTTGCTTCGGCTGATAATTACCAGATTTTGATTCGCCGGTTCTGTCTTACCTCCACTTAAGCAGACACATACTAAATCACCGTTTGGCATGCGCCTCAAAAGAGGTTCTCTTGCATACTCAAAGTCTGGTTTTGCTCTCAATATTAAATTAGCCGTGTAATTAAAAGGGTCTCTATTATTTGTCATATCTCTCTATTCCTTTACCGCACCTACAGTAATACCTTTTGTGAAGTACTTCTGAAAAAACGGAAAAACAATGATAACCGGTAATGCACCGATAAATGCCATTGCCATCCTAACCGTTCCTGACGGCACATTCGCTATAATGGAATTAACATCTGATGTAGCTGACATATTTTGTGAAAGGAACTGTAGGTCTGTCATTATTTTATTTAAAAAATTTTGTAAGGTATAATAATTAACATCCGTAACAAACAGCAATCCATTATACCAGTCATTCCAATAGCCAACTCCAACCAGAAGTCCTATAGTAGCTAAAATAGGTTTTGATATCGGCAGTACAACATTTCGAAAAATAGATATTTCTCCCGCTCCATCAATACGTGCCGCTTCCAACAGCACTTCCGGAATGTTTTCATTAAAAAATGTTCTTACCAGTAATACATTAAAACCATTCACCAATAAATGGGGAAAGAGTAATGCCCACATTGTATTTTTAATATGGAAAATTTGTGTATACATCAAATATGTTGGCACCATTCCACCATTAAACAACATTGTAAAAAAAACAAAAAGCATGATCAGCTTTCGTCCAACCAGTTCTTTACGTGAAATGGTATATGCCAAAAGTACGGTTACCATTATCCCTAAAGCAGTCCCCATAAAAGTAACTAAAATTGAATTTAGAAAGGATTTCGAAATTACCGTTCCTTGTTTAATCAGAAATTCATACGCTTCTAAACTCCATTTTTGGGGAAAATATGTATATCCGTATAAATTCAAAACATCATTATCTGTAAAGGATGCCACTGCCATCAAAACCACAGGAGCAATGCACATAAATGAAATGATTCCTAGCACGACATATGCCACAATAATCACTATACTATTTCGTTCTTTTTGTTTCCTCATAACTCCACTCCTTTAGAACAAAGCATTTGAAGGACTAATTTTCCGAACCAGAAGGTTAGTTAAAAACACCAGAATAAATCCAACAATTGATTGATATACTCCTGCTGCTGATGCCATTCCCACATCACCCAGCTGAATGAGAGATCGATACACATAGGTATCAATTGTGTTTGTCACGCTAAACAGTGCTCCGGAGTTCTGCGGAACCTGATAAAACAATCCGAAATCTGAATAGAACACTTTACCAACAGCAAGCAAAACCATCATTATAATTGTAGGTTTTAAAAATGGAAGGGTAATATACCAGATTTGCTTCATCTTTCCCGCACCATCTAATTCTGCTGCCTCATAATAATCCTTGCCGATTGAAATGACACTTGCATAATAAATAATTGCAAGAAATCCAAAATTCTTTAATGTATTTACAAATAAAAGAATAAAAGGCCAATACTTCGGTTGACTATACCACTCAATGGTATTCATTCCCAGTTTGGTAAGAATTTGTGTATTGACAAATCCAAGATCATTTCCCAGAAAAGCATAAACCAGATATCCCACAATAATAATTGATAAAAGATATGGAAGTAATATGACTGTCTGGAAAAACTTAATGTGTATGCCCTTACGAATTTCATTCAACAGTATAGCTATTGTAAGTGCAACCAGTGTATTCAAAACTATAAATGCTAAATTATAAAGAAGTGTATTTCTGGTAATAATCAATGAAGTTGAAGTGCTAAATAAATATTTAAAATTGTTAACACCATTCCACGGACTTCCCCAAATACCATCTCTATAATTAAATTCTTTAAATGCAACCACAAGCCCAGTCATTGGTAAATAGTTATTTATCAATAAATATAAAATTCCCGGTAAGGCCATTAAATATAATGGCAGCTGCCGTTTCATTTTTTTCAGTTTTTGCTTTTTCATCAATAAATCACCTTCCTAATTTAGAGACAATAAGACACGGTTTATTTTATTAACAGATGTCGATACTGACGAAATCACAATAAACCGTGTCTTGCTTCCATACTGCTTACTTCTCAGCCACCCAACTGTCCAACTGTCTCTGTTTCTCTGCAATCACCTTTTCAATACCAGCCTCACGCAGAGCCTGTATAAATTTAGGCAAATATTCTTCCGGATCTAATTCACCATTTTCCAAACCAAGTCGATATTCTGCTAATACACTATCCAAAGCAGCAATTTCTGACTTAACTGAAGAGGAATCAAATATAAAACCAATTGCCTGCGACTGAATTGCATTTTCATTGAAAGCCTTCATCTCATCATAATAATTATCATTTTCTACTGTTTCCCATGCATAAGAAATAAGCTGATTACCAAACGACCATCCCTGGTTAAGCCCATATCCATCATTTTCAGAGGTAACACCTTCCGGGTAAGTAATTAAAGTGTTGGTACCTTTCACACGTTCATAATGTACACCCTCAATACCCCAATCAATAATATTAAGCACATCCGGATCTGAATACAGCAAATTCAGAAACTTTAATACAGGGATCTCATCTTCACATGTAATAGGAATAGCCATAACAACTCCATTAATGGAATCCGTTGTAGCAACGGCCTGTGACATACGCGCATCCAGGGTAGGAATCCCTGTTGAATTCTGTACATCTACATAGCCGCCCGGCTTTTTATCTCCCATGTAGGAGAATAGTCTTCCTGACTTATATAAGCCCATACCCGTATCCGGGTTGATAGAACCATCACTTAAAATCCAGCCCTTATTGTACCAATCACGAATATAATTCAGCGTATCTTTATACCATTCGGTTTCATACAAATTTACCAACTGATAGTCATTTTCGCCGCAATTCATCAGAACCCCATAGTAATCGCCCATCTTATCAAATGAAGCAAATCCGGATTCCAGTATACTTTTTCCATTATCCTGAGAAGACGTCATAACCATACCCGGTTCCTTCTCAGAAACAATTGCAAATAATTCCGCCAGATCATCTGTATTGGAAATATTTTCTCCCATTTCTACCAGGTCATATTTCTCCAGAATCTCTTTGTTCAAAGAAATTCCTCTTGCCTGTGCCATATCTTTATTTACCGGCAGACCGTATATTTTGTCCCCAACTGTTGATGCTTTCAGATAATCCCCTAAAGCATTGACTACCCCAGGTGCATATTCCTGCAGTGTATCCTGTGCAATCGGCAGAAGCTTATTCTGATTAATCGCAGAAGTGAAATCACCACCAAACATAATATATAAATCTAACTTTTCATTACCAGAAACCATTAGGTTTATTTGCTGGTTATAAGTACCAAGGCTTAATGGCACGAGTTCTACCTCTACATTAATCTTTTTACGAGTCTGTTCATTTAAGGCCTCTTCAATCATGTCCATATCTTCCGGAATGAATAAATTGCAGAAAAATGCAAATGTTATCTTGTCCGGTTCTGTGCTTTGTTGCTCCGATGATTCTGACAACACTTCTTTGGTTGAATTTTTAGATGCCGTTTCTGTTTTTCCACAGCCTTGCAGCAACGACGAAAACGCCAACAAGGCAGCACACATAATAGCTACATATTTTTTTCTTTTTTTCATTAATCTTCTCCTTTTCTTTATAATAGATTTTTAAACCTCTTTCATACCCTGTGCACATAATCTATCATACTTTCTTTCGTCATATCTGCCCTATTTTCGACTTTTTTTATCCAATTTTTGACATTATGTACAAATAATATTCTAAATATGCTATATAATATATAGTGCTACATGTCAAAAATACCAAGCTTTAGAAATGAGGAAGAAACGATTATGAAAGGAACCTTAAAGCAGACTGTAAACAAATTTATTTTTCTTTTTGTAGTTCCACTAAATATTCTTTTAATCATAACCAATTCTTTCTTTATGTTTTCCACCTATCGGCAAACAAAAATATCTACTGAAAATATGGTTAATTATTTTTTAGACGATATTGATTCTCGTTTGAGTACGATTTCGTTCTTTCTCATAAAAAACGGAACAGAGGATCCAGCTTTTCAAAGCATTGCTTATGATTATGTCGGCAGAGATTATGCATTGGAAAAAATTCACTTATACCAAAATCTTAATTCAAAAATTGATCTTTGCCCGGAAATTGCCTATTTATTTATGTTTCATTCTGAAAACAACGAAATGGTCATCGTCCCTTCTTCAGAATATGTGTCGCATGGCAGTTATCAGGCAAAAGAGACTCTTTGCGAAATGTTGAAAAATCCTGAACAGTTCCTGAATGCTTCCTGGACATTAATTACACTGCAGGATCAACAGTTTTTGTTGCGCTTATTTAAATGTAATAACGCTTATCTTGGGGTCTGTGTACCGACAGATTCCATGATTCAAAAGTTAAAAAATTACAGTTTTTCCAACACAGCTGTAACAATTGCACCAACCGGTACTTTTACAGACAAAAATAGTATGCTTGATTTTTTTCTCTTACGGCATTTTCAAATTACAGCTGATTCATCCACCGGAGATTTTTCAGTATTTTTATCTGCTGACATTCCATTACAGAATTATATTACTATTGTCTTATGTTGGATTACGACCTTTTTCTCACTATGTTTGCTATCTTTAATTCCAATAGCAAATACATATTTACAAAGAAATATATTAAACCCAATCCTTATATTTATCGAACATATGGATAGTATACGGGATAATGACTTTTCTTCCGAACTGACTGAAAATATGGGAAGCATGGAGATGGATCATATGGCAGCTTCTTTTAACACCATGATTCATAGAATACAGACAATGAAAATTGAGCTTTATGAAAAAGAACTGCAGCGCACTCAACTGGATTTACAATGTCTGCAGCTTCAGTTAAGCCCTCATTTTTTTATAAATACATTAAATACCATTTATTTTCTCTCCATAAATGAAGAAAACTTGCAGTTACAGTCTCTTACCTTAGAATTTATGGAATATTTCCGGGCTGTATTTAAAAGCAGTTCATCCCTCATTCCTTTAAGAAAAGAACTGGAACAATGCTCGCATTATATTTCCATACAGCAGGTTCAAAAAGCGCAAAAGCCACAGGTACATTTCAATATTCCCGATTCATTGACTGGCTGTATGATTCCTCCGCTTACCATATTGACTTTTTTGGAAAATTCAATAAAATATGCACATGAACAGCTCAAGCTCCTAAAACTAAATGTATCTGCCATACTTCAGCAAGAGGATGCTTCTTATTACCTTATACTTACGATAAGGGACAATGGGGTTGGCTTCCCCGATTCACTTTTGCAAGATATTGAAAATTATACACCGCCTTTTTCCATTGGAAACGAACATATTGGCTTGAAAAATCTTTTAAGCAGGTTCTACTATTTTTATGACGGTAATGCATTTATTCACCTGTGTAATCCGAAGACCGGCGGAGCCTGTGCAGAAGTAAAGATTCCAATTGAACTTTAGAAAGGATTTTGTTTATGATATTGCTTATGGTCGACGATGAACCAATAATCATTCAAACATTAGCTCGTTCTATTTCCATAGAATCATTAAATATTGAAAAAATACTCCTTGCTTATAGCGCAGAAGATGCAAAAAGATATTTTTTAAATGAGCCCATGATTGACTTAGTTATGTGTGATATCGAAATGCCCCAAACAAATGGATTAGCCTTGCTTTCCTGGATTCGGGCTAATTATCCGCAAACAGGTTGTGTCTTTGTGACTAATTACAGTGTATTTCAATATGCCCAGGAAGCAATACGGCTTGGCTGCCTGGATTATATTCTAAAACCCATAACACCACAACAAATAACTGCATCTATTGAAAAATGTATTGACAAACTCCATCATCCAGATAAGGATCTTTATTTAAACCAATATTTGCAGAAAGAAAGTTTATGGCACGATATGCTTTTCTCCTATATTTCCGGTCATGAGTATATCTTACCGTCTCAGACCATGTTGGATATACTCTATTATCCGGTACTTTTTATTATTGACCGCCAGCAATGTAATAATATTCAACAAGTTGCCGATTTACGTTATAACGTTCAAAAACAAATTTACACAGAAGTACAAACATTTAGTCCACATGCTGTTGTCTTTAGCTACCAGCTCCAAAACATTTTTATCCTGTTTCCTTGCAAGGTACAATATATTGAGGAAGTAAAACAACAGATTAAAAATATGTATACAGCCCTCGTAAAAAATAGCCTTCCACTGCTATGTGTCACCGGATATAATGCCAAAATCCCCGTGTTGCTGGGTGAGATGAAAGATATGCTCCAATTAGATCTACATGGTCCACAAAATATTTTTGAATTTGCTGAAGTTAATGAGAGCTTATTACCCAAAAACAGTTCGCTTGTTTATGTAGTGCAAAATTACATTAAAGAGCATTTGGAACAGGAAATCTGCCGAAATACCGTTGCGGACTATATACATATGAACCCAGATTATCTTGATCGTCTTTTCAAAAAAGAATTTGGATTATCTATCTCTCAATATATTAAGGAAAAGAAGATTGATTACGCCAAAATGCTATTACGCACCACAAATTTGAGTGTAAGTGAAATTGCACAACGTTTAGGTTATATTAATCTATCTCATTTTACAGCTTCATTTAAACAAATTACAAATATGACACCTGTTAACTATCGTAAAAAATATTAACTTCATCGGTAATTTCCTCTATTCATACCCTGAATATGAAAGTGAGGTACAACAATGAAACATATACACATTCCTGAAACAAATATCACTATACCAAGAATAGCTGCAAGTTTTGCTCCAGCCGGCAGTGATTACACCGACACACACAATTATTATCTGGTAGATGCATATCTGGAACTTGGTGGCACATTTTTAGATACTGCAAATGTATACGGTCGATGGTTTGAGCAAAGACTTCCGGTAAATGAATTGTGGTTGGGAAGATATTTTTCCGAAAGGCACAACCGGCACCACTTTATTCTGGATAGTAAAGGTGGCGCATTAAATCCTTGGGATAAATCCATCCCCCGAATTAATTCCGAGTGTCTGCGCCATGATTTGGAAAACAGCCTATCCAATCTTCATACGGACTATCTGGACTATTACTGGGTTCATGTTGATGATCCTGCTGTTCCTGCGGGTGAAATACTTGAAATTATGAATCAATTCAAAAAAGAGGGGAAAATTCGCTATTTTGGATGCTCTAACTGGAGTGCAGAGCGCATTCATGAAGCTATGCGTTACGCTGATGATAAAAAAATCACCGGCTTTACAGCACATCAAACTATGAAGAATGTTGCGTATCCCAACATGCCCGCTGTTTTATATGATGGAATGACATATATTTCTTCTGAACTGGAACAATTACACACAAATAATCAATTCCCGTTATTTGCTTATACAGCAGCAGCCAGAGGTTATTTTTCACTTGCAGACCGGACAGACTTTCAAACCGCGCCGCAGTATCGATCCTGTCGGGAATTATTTGATAACAATAAGTCAAGGGAACGACTTACCGCTATTAAAAAGCTTGCCAAAGAAACCGGCTGGGATCTTACCCAAATTGTTCTGGCATACATTTATCAATTACCATATCCTTCTGTGCCGGTTATTGGTGTACAGTCACTGCGTGATATTGTTAATTGTCTAATAGCTATGGAATTACCAATTCCCACAGATTTCTTTGAAAAAATAATCAGCAAGGAGGTTCATCATGAATAAACCTACTTCCCCTGTTATTTTAGCTATTGGAGCACATGTTGGAGATATGGAATTAACTGCCGGGGGACTTTTATCTACCTGTGCAATGCAAAATTGGACTCCGGTTATTATTTCCTTAACTACAAGTGAAAAAAGTGCCAGTGCCACAGATGATTTAGACAAATTTATAGAAATGAAAAGGCGTGAGGCTACTTCTTTTGTTACTGAATTACATGGTCAAAGCATAATATATGATATTCCCGATGGTTTCCTTGTTCCAACAGATTCCTTATGCCTTGACCTTTGTGCCTTGATCCGCAAGCTGAAACCGCAGATTTTAATAACCCATTATCAAAGCACACACAAAGATCATATGGCTTGCCATACTATTGTTAATAATGCTGTTTTTTATGCATCCTTACCAGCCATCAAATGTGAGTATCCAGCTTACAACGTACCAGCATTTTATTACACAGAAAACTGGGAAGATTGTAGTTCCTTCCGGCCGCAAACCTTTTTTGACATAAGCGAAGGTTTTTCTCTATGGCAAAAGGCACTTGAGCAGGAGCAAAGTGTACAAAATTGTCCTTTTATGCCAATTGTAGAATATTATCGACTTAAAGCAAGAACCAATGGCATTCTTATGAATTGTGAATATGCTGAAGTTTTTATGAAGGCAGAAAATATTCGTTCGTTAAATAAAGGGAATTTATGATTTTTCCCCGATGCCGCATTGACCGACGGCACATGCTGAGAAGCAAACACCGCAATTTAATTCCGGTAAATTAGCTCTCCAGGTGTGCCGCACTGGCATCCGCCGCCATCTGCCAAAGTTCCTCCGCTCCGTACTTATTCCAGTTCGGATAGACACCGTAGACGATTTCGTATTTTCCGGCTGCAATGCTGTTTCTGCGGTTTATTTTCCGGTTCCGTTTTTTCCAGATCCGAATCGCAACAGATAGCAAATAGCTTTTCGGGAAAGTGTCCTGAGATTTCAACCGGTCATTTTTTTCAAAAAAATAGAAAGTGAAGCGTAAATTTCACTTTCTACTTATTCCTGTCTTTCTGTTAACCGTTCTCCTTGATCTCCAGCATCAAAAGTTCCATGGTCAGATCAAAGTTTACATTAGCATCCAGACGTCTCTTGGCCTTATCCAAGGCTTCAATGACTTCCTCGATTCCCTCATAGCTGCTGCGCTGGGCCACGCGGCGGATGGCACTGATCTCTTCACGGAAAACGAGATGGTTCACATCACTGGTTGCCTTGAACAGCAGCACATCCCGATACCAGATGGCGATGAGATCCAGATAATCATTGATCTGAAGCTTGTATTCTGTAATTTTCTTGATCGCCGAAGTAATTTCATTCAGATCCATATCCTGAATATATTTTAACAACGACAAAGCTTCGTTTTTGATATTGTCAAAATCCTCACTGGACGCCAGGGATTTTGCCTTGCCGATATTACCTCTGGCAAATGCCACACAGACCTCAGCCTTATAGTCCGGCACATGCAGCTGCTGCATCAGATAGTTTCTCACCAGATTGTCCGCTACCGGCTTCATGTTCAGTACCACGCAACGGCTGAGAATCGTCGGCAGCAGAGAATTCACGTTAGAAGTCAACAGCATGATCACTGCATACTCGGGCGGCTCCTCCAGTGTTTTCAGGATTGCATTCTGCGCCTGGGGCGTCATCTTCTCTGCCTCATTCATAATATAGATCTTATACGGGCTGCTGTAAGGCTTGATGGCGATATCGTTGTTGATCTGCGCACGGATATCGTCCACGCTGATGGTATTAGGCTTCTCGTGGCTGACGTAAATGATGTCCGGCTGATTGTCCGACAGCGCCTGCTTACAGGAATGACATTCCTGGCATGGCTCCGTTCCGCCCTTTTCACACTGCAGGGTCATGGCGAATACTCTGGCAATGAATTCCTTGCCGGAAGACTTTTCACCGTTAATAATATAAGCATGGGAAATCTTTTTCGCCGAAATGGCATTCTGTAAATGCTCTTTGATCTGTTCCTGACCTATAATGTCATGAAATGTTGCCATTAGTATTCCCCCTGTCCGTATCTTATCGTTTTCCCGATTCTGACTCTATCGTACTGCCTTCTTCCGTATTGCGCAAGCGTTTCCTGTATTTTTATTTATGTAAAAATATCCAGCAGAAGTCCTCTGATCTCTCCGATCTTATTCAGAATCGCCAGATTGTCTTTTTCATCCTTCATCAGTTCCTGAGCCAGCTGATCCAGGTTCTCATCCACCAGCCGGATAATACCGTATACACGGTGCCGTCCTCTCCGGTCCAGAAAGTTCTCTCTGGAGAAGGAATGGGATCTGGTCACCACTTCGTTAAGAAATTCCTTGACCAGTCCACGGTAGTGCCGCATATCCTTCACATCCCGGCGCTTGGCCAGCTTTTCGCCCTCTGTGGTGATCTCCGCCATCAGGTTCGTCAATCTCTCCTGAAGCTCTGCTTCCTCCACATGGCTCGCCAGCATGAATTTAAAGCTTCCGTCCGTGGGCGCGGTATTCTGTACCTGCTCCACAGGAGCCGGCTGCTGTATCTGGTTTACTCTCATTTCCATACGCCCACCTCTTTTCCTCTGTTTACCGGCTATATTCCGGCATTTTTCTTCTCTGTTATCAGTATTTCGGCTATATTCCGGCTTCTTTTAAGTACTTTGTAATATCTTTCAGACATTTTGTCAGATCTGTATTCTCGAATCTGTCCCGGATCCCTGCTGCCGCCAGCTTTTCTTCGGAGAAATCTGCGCTGTCCGCCAGAAATCTGCGACACATCTCTTCGTACTTCGGCTTCTCCTGTCGCAGTTCCCTGTCCAGTGCCCGCTGCAGGCGTACACCGTCATCCAGCTCAATATAGACCGGCAAAATAGCTTCTGTTCCGAAATAAGCAATCATTTTCTCATAGGCTTCCAGTGTTCCGATCATGAGATAATTCTTCGTGGTCAAATCTATCTGTCCGTCATCCACTGTAAAATACCGCCAGATGCCATAGACCGTATTATAAGCTCTGTCCTCTATGACCTTTCCCTGTTCCTTCAGGGTCTGAAAACCGGTCTCATCTGTGAAAAAATATTCCACACCGTTCTCTTCCCCGGCCCGGATCGGTCTTGTCGTATAAGGCACGATGGTCCGAAGATCCATCGTGCCCTCTTTCATCAGTTCTTTAAAAACAGTATCTTTCCCCGAGGAACTTTTCCCCATGAGATATACAATTTTTCCCATATCTGCGTTCTCGTTTTCCCGCTCCTGTTTCGGCTGTTTGACCGCCGTACAGTACGTTTTTATTCCACTTCTACCACGTGGATCATATCGGTCTTACCTACCACACCTAGGGGTACACCTGCGGTAATGACAACTGTATCACCAGCCTTTACCAGACCGGCCTGCTTTGCCTTGAACACCGCTTCCTCGAACAGAGCATCCGTGGTCCGCTCCTTCTGGATCATGACAGGTTTTACACCCCACAGCAGATTTAACTGGCGGTATACCTTCTCATCCAATGTACAGCCGATGATCTGGCATCCGGGCTTATAACGTGCGATCATATTCGCGGTAAATCCGGACATGGTTACCGTAATAATAGCTGCTGCATTCAGATCGGAAGCAACGCTGCATGTTGCATAGGAGATTGCCGTGGTAATATCCGGAGTCTCCTGTCTGTCTTCCTTGACTCTCTGCATTCTTCCGCGGTAGTCAATATCCTGCTCTGCTCTCTCCGCAATGCGGGACATGGTCTTAACAGCCTCTACCGGATACAGACCGGCTGCGCTCTCGCCGGAAAGCATGATGGCTGTGGTTCCGTCATAGATCGCATTGGCAATATCTGTTGCCTCCGCTCTGGTCGGACGTGGATTCTTGATCATGGACTCCAGCATCTGAGTTGCGGTAATAACGTGCTTGCCCTGTGCTACCGCCATCTTGATCATCTTTTTCTGCAAAATAGGCACTTCCTCCAGAGGGATCTCGACACCCATGTCACCACGGGCTACCATGATACCGTCTGCTGCAGTAATGATCTCTTCCAGATTCTGGATTCCCTGCATGTTCTCGATCTTGGCGATGATCTTGATCTTGCTGCCTCTGTCCTCTACGATCTTGCGCACTTCCTGAATATCTTCCCTGGTTCTGACAAAGGAAGCTGCGATAAAGTCAAATCCGTGCTCTACACCAAACACAATATCTGCCAGATCCACCTCACTGATATAAGGCATGGACAGAATCGCTCCCGGTACATTGACACCCTTATGATTCGATACAAAACCGCCGTTTATGACCTTACATACAATGTCTTCTCCTTTGATCTCTTCTACCGTCATCTCGATCAGACCGTCATCGATCAGGATCGTTTTCCCGACATTGATGTCATTTTTCAGATTTTTGTAGGAAATAGTGGCTCTTTCCGCTGTTCCCATGATTTCTTCCGTTGTCAGGACAAACTGTTGACCGGATACCAGCTCTACCTTACCGCCCTCAAAATCACGCAGACGAATCTCCGGTCCTTTGGTATCCAACAGAGTTGCTACCGGCAATCCCAGTTCTTTTCGTACTTTCAGTACTCTGTTGTATTTAACCAGCTGTTCCTTATGGCTTCCATGGGAAAAGTTAAAACGTGCCACGTTCATGCCTGCAAGCATCAATTCTCTTAATTTCTCCTCACTCTCACTGGCCGGACCGATGGTGCAAATAATTTTGGTTTTTCTCATACAGGCTAAATCCTTTCTGCTGCTATTTTTTTTGATTTTTGACTACGGTAATGCAATATTCGTCTTTTTCGGTGACTCCCTGTACCTTCAGACCCTTTCTGAAATACTCCGCAAGCTTTCGGCAATGGATCTCTTCGATCTGTTCTCCCGGTACCAGCACCGGAATTCCGGGAGGATACAGATTCACAAAATCTCCTGCAATCCTGCCTGCAGCCTGTGCCAGAGGAATCTCCTCTTTTTCGGCATCCCATGCATCCGCAAGAGACAGACTGACTTCCGGCTGCATGTGATAGAGAGATGTCTCTCTGGAATCTCCGCCTTCCGTCTGTGGCTGCGTCTGCCACTTTCCCGCAGATATGTCACGATCGATGGCAAGCAATGCATCCGTCATTCTTGTGTATGCCTCGTCACTGTCTCCTATGGTGAACATCGCAAGACAATGATCTGCAGCTGCCATTTCCAACTGCAAGTGGTACTCCTCTAATAGAATATCATAAATCTGCTGTCCTGACAAACCTGCCTTTGCAGATAATATCACCAGTTTTCCGATATCCTGTCTGGCATCCAACGGCAAGAAATGAAGGTTCCTGCATTCTGACAGTTCTGTCAGCATTCTCAGATAATTCACTTGCAACCGGGCAAACAGATAATCTCCCTGCGCCTTTACCAGCTGTAGTGCATTGTCAATTCCTGCCATTAGTACATAGGATGGACTACTGGACTGATAAATATGCAAAAACCTGCGCAAACGCTCTCTGTCGACCAGTCTTCCGTTGACATGAAGCAACGCGCTCTGTGTCAGTGCCGGCAAAGTCTTATGAACACTGTGGATCACCAGATCCGCGCCACACTGGCAGCTGTTCTTCGCAAATCCTTCCGCCAGTCCCAGATGAGCACCATGGGCTTCATCCACGATCAGAGGAATTCCTTTACTATGTACCAGCTTTGCGATCGTCTCTATATCTGCGATCCTGCCTTCATAAGTGGGTGACACCAGAAATACCGCATCCGGAACAGGCTCCCGGCTGAATGCCTCTGCGATCTGTTCCGGAGTTACCGCATCATAAATATCATACTCCTCCATCATTTCCGGATACAGATAAGAAACTGTTAAATTTCTCAGATATGCCGCATGATACGCAGATTTATGGGCTCCTCTGGTCATAAGGATCCGCCCGCCCCTCGGAACCGCCGCACTGATTGCCGCCAGAACTCCGCAGGTACTTCCGTTGATAAGGTAAAAGCTCTCGTCTGCGCCGTACAGTCCGGCTGCCTCGTCCTGTACTCGTCTTAGGATTTCCTCTGGAGCATGTAGATTATCAAATCCATCAATCTCCGTGATGTCGATATCCATGATCTCCCGGGGGAATTCTCCACAAAGCAGTCTCTTATGTCCCGGCATATGATAAGGATAATAATCTGTCTTACTGTAGTCTTTTAATCTCCGGTATAATTCACCCAATTCCGTCATTCTCCTGTTTTGGGTTTCCACCCTTTTATTTTCCCTGCTCCTCTTCAATCTTCCGAAGCTTCTCGATCAGGGCTCCATGTCCCTTATGTACATGAAATGTCTCCATAAGCGAACACCATTTGTCTGCCATGGTGACGATCCAGGCTTCACGACACATGGGAACTGCGGAGATTGTTAGCGGCCACATATGTTTTTTTATAATATCTTTTTCCCTGGGAGTGAGATGGTATTCCTTCTGTGCATTGTGAAGCGCTCTTCCCGGATGATAAAAGCCATGCAGCTTATGGGGGCTGATATGATCCGGCGTGTGCCAGTCGTACAGAAAGTAATCATGCAATAATGCCCCACGGATCAAATCCTTTTTTTCACAGGGAATATGCAGCTTCTCGCTGATGGCAAGACTATATTTTGCCACATTCATACTGTGATCATTGACTGTCATGTTACCGTGCTGTACATGTGACCGTGTGGAGCGAAAGTTCTTAGAACGCAGAATATCCGGTGCTACCGCCCGGATCTCCTGCCTTAACTGTCGTTCTCTTTCAAATCTCTCTTTCCACTTCTGCACTTTTTTTGCTGAACGCTGTTTCATAAAACTGCCTTCCTTCTCAATATCCCCTCGTCTATAGCCACACTGATTCGCATTAATAATAATAGCATACTACCGGGAAACCGGTAGATACATATTCATAAATAGCTGCCGCCATATTCAGTGGCAGATTGACACAACCGTGAGAGCCTGATGTCAGATAGATGGTTCCACCGAAGCTTCCTCTCCAGGTAGCATCATGCATTCCGACATTTCCGTTAAAAGGCATCCAGTAGTTTACCGGCGTCTCATAATCCGCACCGCGTAATACGGCATTTTTTGTCTTATAGGTCAGTCCGAACACTCCGGGAGGGGTCATGCAGCCCGCTTTGCTCATATTACCGGATACAAAATCTGTCTCCAATACAATGCTTCCATTCTGGAACAGATAAAGATGCTGATTCGTCAGATCAATTTCCACGTAGGAATTACCGATATCGTCACTTCCCTTTTGTGCTCCCTTGCTGCTGTATACCGGTTCCTTGTCGATGTTTTCTCCCTTTTCAATAGAAGCTGTCAGTTCTTTGACCTCTTCCTCGCGGTCGGTCTTCCAGCCGTAAGCTCCGCTGGGCAAGGTAAGCTCGATTCCCTGAACTGTGGTAAACTTTCTCTTTTTGCCATAGGTATCGTATTCTTTGGCCTGCTCTGCTACGAATTCCTCGATTGCTTCCTCGTCCAGTTGGGGATCCTTGTTATCCGTCTGGATCCACTCATGGATCGTATCTCCGTCTACGACAACCTTATTGCCGTTCCAGTCATAGGTGATCTGTGCGCTGACCCATTTATTCATGGTATCACAGGCTTTTACCAGCGCTGCATCCTCTGCCGTTATTTTGGCAGTTTCATAACAGCCCTGCTCCTCCAGATCTACTGTGGTATCTCCCTGCATGATTGCTGTGGATACTACTTCTTCTACCAGGTTGTTGTTCAACTCTATTCCCATGGTCTCCGGAATGATTTCATAATTCTTGTTCTTCTCGGAATATTCACTGATATAAGCATCTTCCGGTGCAATCATATTTTTGTTCTGCAGTGCAGGCATCTGTGCCAGTTGTTCCTGCAATTTGTCTGCATCATAGGACACACCCTGAACTACATCATGATTCTGCGTACTCCACAGCATCTCAATCCACAGGAATTCATTCTGTCTGTTCAAAAGCTCCTGTGCCGCATTCAAAGTATCCACCCAGTACATTCCGATCTCAGATGCTGTGATCGTACCGATCTCTTCCTGCACACCGTTCTCATCTCTGCCCAGAATCTGTAAGCTATACTGCTGTGACTGCTGATCCATGATCGCCGCTACCTCTGTCGCCGTCATATTACTGCAATCACTGTTATTGATATAAGTATGATTCAGGAAATGAGACTGGTAGTAAATTGCCACACCACCATATGCCAATAGAATTACTGCAACTACAGCTGCTACAATACCAATCCATTTTTTGCTCTTTTTCTTCTGTACCGCTGTCTCTTCCACAGGCTGTTTTGTTTCCTCTTTGCTCTCCGTTTCTTTCTTATCAGCCTCTTTCTTTGTTGTTTCTTCTTTTAATTCTTTGTTATCGGTTTCCATTTTATCTTCTGTTTCTCCCTCATCTTATTTCTGTTGCGCTCATTATAGCATTTAATTTCGTAAAAAAACAGTGTGAAAAGGCTGAAAAAAAGCCTTTTCACACTGTTTTAGAATACTACTTGCACTAATATCATATAAAGTATGGTCCCTACAGCTATACTCAGCAACGTATTTTTCTTCCAGATATGAAGCAATGCCACCACGGCAATAGACAACAATTCCGGAATTCCATGACTGCTGGTAAACAGATTAATTCCTTTTACACAGTAAATAACAAGAATCACCATAATGGCCGGCGGGAGTACTTTTCCCAGATATGTGACTGTTTCCGGAACCTCTCTCTTTCCACCAAATGCCACGAAAGGAACTGCCCGTATGATCAAAGTAACAATCGCTGCAACTGCTATGATTGCGACGGAATGTAACATTTTTTCTTAACTCCTAATAATATGATTGCGGCAATGGTCAATGCAGGTAATAAAAAGGTGTCTGCGCCCAGTACCAGTAAACACAGAACTCCGACAACGCCTCCGATGACTGCCGGTTTATGTTCTTTCGTATCCATCCACTGGTTGACTACTATAACTGTGAATAATGCCGTCATGGAAAAATCAATTCCCGTAGTGTCGATTGGCAGGACACTTCCGACCAGTGCACCTACACAGCTTCCCAGAATCCAATAGCAATGATCCAACAGAGAAATGTAGAAGCTGACCCGTTCCTCACGCATTCCCTCAGGAACTTTCAGATCACATAACAGAGAAAACGTCTCATCCGTAAGGGAAAAGATCATATAAGGATATGTTATACCCGTTTTTTTGAAATTTTCTACAAAAGAAAGTCCGTAAAATATGTGTCTGCCATTGACAAACAACGTCATGATCAGTGTATACCACAGACTTGCTCCCGCCGTCAGCAAGGTGACCAACACAAACTGCATGCTTCCCGCATACACAAACAAGCTGATAAAAAAGGCCCACCAGAAGCCGTATCCTGCATCATTCAGCATCAGTCCAAAGGCAAATCCCAGGAAAAGATATCCCAGCATGACTGGTATGGACTGTACGATTGCGTAACGCAATTCTTTCATTTTTTATTCTCTCTTACAATATAAATCGAGCCGCTTGTTTCTGCCAAGCCGCTCGATTTAAGATTTTATCATATTCGATTGTTACACACAATAGTCGAATTTATCCTTTTAATCCACTGGTTGCAATACCTTCCACAAAATACTTCTGCGCTGCAAAGAATAAGATCATGACCGGCACTACAGCAACCGTTGCCATTGCCAGTACTTTGCCCCATTGCACCACAGATTCCGCATCCAGCGACATTCTCAAAGCCAGTGAAATGGGATACTTTTTCACTGAATTGATAAATATCAGGGAATTGAAATAATCATTATAAGTCCACAAAAACTGAAATAGTCCTGCAGAAAACAATGCCGGTTTCATCAAAGGTAAAATGATACGTGTCAGCGTCTTAAGTGTTCCGCAGCCGTCAATGTATGCGGATTCGTCCAATTCTCTCGGAATTCCCCGTAAAAACTGTATGATCATATACGGGAAAAAGGAATTACAACACAATAACGCCGGTGCATAAAAGGGCATATAGGAATCTACCCATTGAAACTTGTTATACAGCGTATATCTCGGAATGATTACCACTGCATTGGGTAACATCATCATTGCCAACAATAATACAAACAGAATTTTCTTTCCGGGGAAATTAAATCTTGCAAAGCCATAGGCCACAAAAGTCGCCGACAATACTGTCAGTAATGTCGTGGGAATTACCATCAGTGCAGTATTGGCAAAGAACTTTGCATAGGTAAATTTTCCGCTTCCCTTCCATCCTTCTATATAATATTGAAAGGAAAATGAGTTCGGCAGCAATTTGAAGGAACCGAAGATCTCCTCATTTGTTTTAAATGTCGAAAAGAACATCCATATAATCGGATATAAAAGGATAAATCCAATTACAAAAATTAACAAATAATCTAGAAACAGATTTCTTTTTTTGGATTTCATAGTACGGCCTCCTCATATCCTATTCATCTGCATAATGCACCCAAAGCTTGGAGGATGCGAACAAAACTAATGTAAACGTTAAAATAACGATAAATACAATCCAGGAAATAGCACTTGCATAGCCCATCTTAAAGTATCCAAATCCTTCTCTGTACAGCTTCATTCCCAATACATAGGTAGATTTCAGAGGGCCGCCTTCGGTGATGACATCTGCGGACGTAAAATTCTGTAATGCCTGAATCGTCTGATTCAGTACCGTAAAGAAAATGATCGGTGAGATCTGCGGTAATGTAATGTGCCAGAATCTGTCTATTTTCTTAGCGCCATCGATTTCCGCTGCCTCGTACAGAGATTTCGGAACATTCTTTAATGCTGCCAGGAACATTACCATGGACGAACCAAACTGCCAGATCTCCAGTAAGCATATGGTAGGCAGCGCCCATGTAGTGCTTCCCAGGAATTGCACTGTCGGCAATCCCATGGCATTTAACACCGCATTAATGGGACCGTTATCTAAAAACATCAGTCTCCACAAAATAGCAATTGCCACACTGCCTCCGAACAGAGACGGAATATAATACAGCGTTCTGATCAGATTAATGCCCTTAATGTCACGATTCAGAAATATTGCAACTGCTAATGCCAGAATAATTTTTCCTGGTACTGTCATTAACGCAAACACTATGGTTACTCGAAGAGAAGTCCAAAATTCCTTATCCTTCGTAAATAATTTTACATAATTCGCCAAACCTACAAATACCGGATCAGATCCTATGGAATAGTCTGTAAAAGAATAAAACAGGGAACTGATAAACGGGTATAACTGAAGAATGGCAAAACCAAGAATCCACGGAGCAATATAATAATAAGCTTTTAGATCACGCTTGGAATAGCTGGATTTTTTACTGAGAGTTTTTGTCTTGCTCATATCCATACTCCTTCTAATTTAAAGGGAGATGTCTTGCACGCTTTCGATCAGACATCTCCCGGGATCGTAATTTTTACAGACTGGAAAGAGAATCTATAATCTCACTCGCTGCTGCATCCGGAGTTGTTGCACCATATCCTATGGTCTCAACAGCATCAAACAAAATTGTTTTCGATTCTTCAGAAGATGAAATCTTATCATTCGGAGTTCCGCCTGCTGCAGCTGCAATATTTGCGCCCTCCATGGTTACTTCACTGAGCTTACCGTTCTCGGAACAGATCTTTCTCGCATTCTCGGTAGGAGGTACAGATCTGGTAGCACCTAACGTTGCCAATGCAGTTTCATTGTTAAAGAAGTAATTCATAAATTCTACTGCCATCTCAGGATGTTCACAGGTCTTGGTAATTGCAATAACCTGCGGAGTATTGGATGCCCAGCCTGCCTCTGTACAGCCATCCAGCATCGGCAGCTGGCTCATGGTGTAGTTTGCACTGTCATTGGCTGCTACCATGACATCAATGGTTGAAATATAGGTTAATGCACATACATACTTTCCTGCGATCCAGTTGGCATCAGACTGTAAGTTGTCTCCGCTGTAAGCAGCCTGGTAAGATGCAGGTGCTACGACTTCCTCATCGTACAGCTTCTGTACATACTCCATTACCTGTTTCATCTGCTCTTCGGTAATGTTTAACTGACCGGACTCTATGTCAAACAGCGTTTTGCCACATAACTGCTTGCCATAGTTGAATACAACCAGGTTTACAATGTATTCTTTGTTTGCACAGAGCAGATACATACTGTCATCATATTCCCGTACCTTTTTGCCCATCTCAAACAGATCATCCCAGGTATATGCCTTTGTGAAATCCAGGCCAATGGCATCTGCCAGATCCTGATTTACCAAAATGCCGGCACCTGAAATTCCGGTAGGAAGTCCCAACTGCTTGCCATCATATCTGCCGTTAATCTCCAAAGAGATATAATTTTCATCAAATGTGGATAAATCCATATTGCTGTAATCCTGGTAATCAATAAAATAATCACCGGTATTTACATACTGAGGGAATATCTCAGGATCCACCTGTACAATATCTGCTGCGGTACCGGAAGCCAACTGTGTCGCTAATTTATCATGGTATCCGTCGTTTCCGCCGTATTCTGCTTCTATGGTTACGTTGGGATGCAACTGCTCGAACTGTTCGATGACATCTAATGTCGCTGCATTTCTCTCATCTCCGCCCCACCAGGAGAATCTCAAAGTGATGGGTTCGTCACCGGAGTCCGATGTCTGTCCCGCTGTAGTCTGCTGGGTAGCCGGTTGCGTAGATGCCTGTGCATCGTCGGAAGCATTGCCGCATCCAGTCAACATTCCTGCAATCATTGATACGCTAAGTCCCATTGCCAATAATTTTTTGTTCATAAAAACCTCCCTTTCTAAAATACCTTTAAGATAAATAAATTATATCTCTTGAAAGAATTTCCAGAAAGGGAGGCCGCTTTTTATTTTTCCTTATTTTTTATTGATTTTTTTGCATCAAGTCATTTTTTTTTACATTCATCCATTTTTTTTAAGATAGCGGCAAATAAAACTTAACTACCGTACCCATGTCCTTTTTACTGTAAATATGCAGTTGTGCTTCTTCCCCATAGTATAGTTTTAACCTGCAGTTGACATTAGCAAGACCCACATGATTGGGATTGTAACGGCTGATGGTTTTGCGCTGTGCCATAAGTTCTTCCTTTGTCATGCCGATTCCGGAATCAATGACCGCTACAATAATCTTCTGTATTTGCTTTGATTGATATATTTTAATTTTGATATATCCATGTTCCCGGTATCGCACACCATGTAATATACTATTTTCCACAATGGGCTGAAGTAATAAACGAAATACATGATGCTCCTTAAGATTTTCCTCTATTTCGTAATACAGAATGAACTTGTCCCCAAACCGCATTTTCTGAATATTGACATATCTCTTCAGGTACTGTATTTCTTCCGACAACGATACCTGCTGTTTGGGGTCTCCCAGCGCATACTTAAGTATGTCGCTCAGTTCCTCCGTAATCTCTGCAATTTTGCTGTCATTTCCTTCCTTTTGACGAATTTCAAACTGAATACTTTGCAACGTATTAAACAGAAAATGGGGATTGATCTGTGCCTGTAACGCTGTAATTTCTGCGATACGTTCTTCCTCTTTTTTGGTTTCCAGTTCTTTGTCCAGTCTCACTTTCTGCAAAAACAGATAAATGATATTCTTCATCAGAATGTCATATTCATCTCTTGCCGGAGAAGTCGTCTCTATGGGAAGATATATTTCTTTTTCCGCATTGGAGAAGATCTGAATCATATCATCTAAGTGGGAAAAATTTCTCTTGGTCGTTATGTAGGCCAATGCAATCACTATCATGGTATTCAGTGCGAATACAATAAAATAGATGGGATAGATCGAACTTAATTCCTTAAAAATCGCTACCTGGGGAAGTAATGCGATCAATTCCAGATTACATTTTTCATCATAAATCTTTTGGATCAAATATCTTTGATGATTTATGGTGATCCAATTTGACGTATCCTCTTTTTGTGTAATACGGCTCAGGTTTTCACTGTCAATATTCACAGTATCCTGATACGCAATGACAAGATCCTGCTGACTGTTCACAAACAAAATCGTCATTTCCGTATCGCCCACCGCCTGTCTGAGAATATTTTCATAGGCCTGCAGATCAATACTCATAATAACAAACCCATCCATCAAAAGCATTCTCTGATAAACGGTCAGTTCTCTTTTTGTATTCCTGTATTCTTCATATTCGTGGTGCATAATCAGCGTCTCTGTCTCCGGCTCCATCTCCTGACACTCTTTCAGCCAGTACTCATCTCCGTTGATTGTCTGAATGCCGTTCTCAGAAGAATAATATCGGTCATATCCATTGAGATAAATATTGATATTGGAAACATAGTCATACACTTCTTGTACACTTCGAAGCATGGCTTTCGTACTCCGCAGGTAAATAGTATCCCCATAGGAAATATAATCCGATTTTTTTAATATATTTTTTAAAGCAAATCCCATGTATGGATTCTTCGTAAACAGATCATTTTGCATGGCAATATTATTTACAACCAGAGACAGATTGGTATCTGTAGATTCCAGCACTTTCTGTTCCTGACTGATCAAACGTTGTTCTGCATTCCTTCCGAATACTACCATGGCAATTACAAAAAGAAGAAATGTGGGAATAAAAAATGCGAAAAAATAAACTGCGAACCGCTTCAAAAAGAATTTTCTTTTCATTTTCCGGTCTTTCCTTTTCTATAGTCCATCGGAGTCCTCCCATAGTACCCTTTAAAAGCATGTGAAAAACTTTTGGGATTGTCATAGCCTACATAGTACGCTATATCGTAGCTCTTATAGTGTGAGTCCATCAACATTTCCGCTGCTTTCTCCATCCTTATTTTCACCAGATACTCCGCAAATCCAAAATCACATTTCTCTTTTAAAATGCGGGATAAATAACTGGCACTGAGATTTACCCTGATTGCTGCAGCTTCCAGAGATGCCTCCTGAAAGTTATCCTCGATATATTTTTTGACTTCATCCAGTATTTTCTCGTAATAACTTTTATTTTGTTCCGGCTCTATGTGATTTCTTTCATCCAATTCCTGTTTTATTCTCTCAAAACACGCAATAATATCTGCACTTTTGATGGGCTTTAATAAAAAATCCGCCACATTTAGTTGAATTGCGCTTCGAAAATATTCATAATTCTGGTGACTGGATATAATAACAACTTTCGTTCCCTTTTTGGATACCTGTCTCGCTAATTCCAGTCCATTTATTTGTGGCATCTCAATATCACTCATTACCACATCCACATGATTATTTTGAATATATTTCATTGCCTCTGTGGAATCACAAAATGCCTTCGCCGCAAATCCAATCTCCCGCCAGGGAAATAAATTTGCTACTCCTTCTGCTATTGTTACCTCATCATCTACAATTATCAGTTGATACATATACAGCAACCCCTATACGTTTTTTCAATCACTATATTTTATATAGCATCTTAAACCTTATTTTACATGGCTGTCTTTTGGAAAGCAACGACTTTATTGCTCAAAAAAAGACCAATGTTGCATAACATTGATCTTTCACAAATGAGACACGGGGGATTCGAACCCCCGACAACTTGATTAAAAGTCTTAGACAGATTTGTTTTCCCATTCGTCATGGTTTTTGTATCGTGTAAAATCAGTCAATTATGGCTGAAAGTGTTTTCTATCTTTTGTGCTATGGCATATTATTTTCTAAATTGTTAGTCATTTATTAGTCATTCATACTCTTCATGGCTACCCGTTCCGTGCTGCTGATCCATGTGTATTCGAACGTGTCAAGAAACAGAACAGCTGACACTAAACATAATTTTACACTTAGTGCCAGCCGCAGAGGTTACCATTCCGAAACCGCTTTTCCCAATGGAACACTATTATTATACATCTATTCTCAAAGACATCTGTACCAAATGAAAAACCGCCCTCATATCATTATGAAAGCGGTTTTCTGCTTGCCCTCTACGGAGCAAATAGCAACTCATTCACCTTTAAGAAGATAAACATAAAAGAAGAAATATATATCAATCAGTGCGTGCCCTGATCAATACCACTGTAATATGAAATCCTGCTATGCAGTGATCTCCTGGTAATAGATGCCCTTTTTCTTATTCTCGAATACATAGGCATCGTATACAATACGCCCTTCTACCAAAGTACCGTTAATTCCGGGCGGGTTCTTATGCTCGTTATAGTCTTCAAGCTGTGTAGGTGCACAACACGCAGACTTATGGGAGAGCATAAATCCGAAGTTCTCCGGCAGCCTGGATGCTGTAACCTTAATAGTCATTGCTCCGTCAAGGTTGGCAATAACACCTCTGATCCGCATCTCTTCTCCGATCTCAGTCTCCATTACGATATCCTTGCACTTTTTCATAAGCAGATAGGTTGCAGGGGTTACCGTAAGTGCTCTGTCCGTCTCCGGTACTAGATCATCATCCAATGCAGCAGATGCCTTAATGATCTCATCGTAGATGTTATCCTTGGTCAATGCTACCGCTGCAGGTTTATGCCCTGCCCCTGCTGCCATCACACCATAGACATAGCCGTCTACTTCCGGGATAACAACCTCTCTGACCTGTCTTGCCAGCGCTGTTGCACCATTCAGTGCACCGCCTGTCTGGTTCTCGTCCAGCGCATCAATCACGAATGTGAATGATCTGTCTTTTTTAAGGGTAGCTGTCTCGCAAGTTCCCTCCAGGTTGGCAACGGCACCATATCGGCTCCAGTTGGATCCTGTTGCACCAGTCCTGCCATAGTCATTCATTTCCGCTGTATTGACCTTATAGAGCTTTACTGTCTTTGCTCCATCAAAATCAAAATCCTCATTCGTTAAAATGCTTTTCTTACTTTCCTGAGAGAAAAGTTCATCCACATAGGGTAAATACTTTGTAGCTAATTCTGTAGACACGTTATTTTCCTCTTAACCCCATAGCCTTTCGGATACTGGAAGAATCATCGTTTTCCTGCATATGAATGGATGTACCAATAATACGGGATCTCTTTGCATCCAGTTCTTTGCTCCAGCCTTCCGGGGTCCTCTCTTTGATAATATTATCAATGATCTCCATTGATTTTTTCAGTTCTTCCGAATTGCCGCATCTGATAACATCCGCCAGTTCATCAGGATAACCCGCGCTTCGCAATATCTCCAATGTATTTAACCGGTTTTCTTTTGCTTCAAGATCTGCGGCTCGCTTGTCCAGCTCTGCTGTTCTCTGATCAAGTTCCTCGTTGCCAGATGCCTTATTCTTTTCCTTTGCCAGACGTTCCTGCACAATCCGGTTCACATCTTCCTGCGTAAATATCTTTCCGCTCTTCTGTGTACCCTCTGTGCTTGTCTGTGTGCCCTCTGCTGAGGTGTTTTGTAAATTATCCATGAATTTACCATCCTTTCATTTTACGCCTGAAATAAGGCTATTATTTCCGCTTTGCCCTGCGTAAGGGTGGCTGTTATACACTCGCCATAGTGGCAGCCAGGCGCTGCTCTATATTGCTTATGTACCGGCGCCGTTTTCGGTAAAACGAATTTCTACTTGCCGGAATCACATTTCCTTTACAGGCTTCCTGCATTTCAATTACATCAAAAGACTTATTTTCGCTAATGGAACGAAAGAGCATTTCACCTATACCATCGTCAATACTGCTTGCCATATTTCGGAGTTCTGTATCCGGTATACTTTCACATTTCTTTCGTAACGATTCTATGTACTGGTTCACGCCGTCATCTCCTTCCCACATATTTATTTTAATATAAGTCTGTTGAAAATTTGTACCATTGTACCAACAAAAGTATATAGTCAATAATTTCAACAAGATTCAACAGCCTATAATATATAATCCATATAGTTTCTGTAGGCTCTCTATATGCAAAAAAGCCATTATACGCAACTATATGTCTTAAAAAGTAATCTTTGGTAAACAAAAAAGGCAGCCAGCACACACCTGCACCGCTTACCTTTTCTCTGCTCTCTATCGTCCGGATCCGCTGTTGGCGCAGCATCCCCCGGAAGGATATTATTCCATCTTCACTCTCTCCCGCTGCCATGCCACCGCCTGTGCCACGCTCTCCGGCTCCCTGCCGTTCTCCCGGGTGTAGTTCCTCACTGCATTCTTTCTGGCCAGCTCCTGCCACCGTTCATCGGACATCTGCGGGATCTCCAGTACTAATGGAGTAGTTCTGATCTCCGTAATCTCATATTTAATATTTTTCATCTTCTCACACTTTCACTATAATTTCTGCCCGTTTTCCGTAAAATGGAATATCTTCTGCTGTATACTCTACAAGGACCGGGGAGAGGAAGTGCAGCACGGTTGTAAGCTGCTCCTCTTCCTCATAGTCCAGGGTGAGCATTACCCGGTTACTCATATAATGCCTTTATCTGCTTTATCAGTTCTCCCTGCCTGCAGTAGATATGCCACAGGGCTGCTGCCGCCTCTTCCTCATCAGTAGCAGAAGGACCTTCTGCAAAAGCAACCTGCATAAATCCGATCAGGGCATTGAGCTGATACAGTTCATAAACAACACCATCTAACTTATTGAGATCTTTTCCGCTCTCAATCTTCTTCATCTATTTGCCCTCCTTCATCTGCTTCATTGCTGTTATGTAACCAAAGTAAAAAGCATCTTTCTGTACCGCTTCTGCATAAACGTTGATAGCATCATCCAGCGCAGAATAAGCATTCTGTGTTTCCTCGCTTGCCATCGGCTGGTTTTCCTGTTCCTGCTCCATGATCTCCATAATTGCCTTGTAATCCATAATTTTCTTTCCTTCCTGCCGGTACTCTGCTATAATACAGAGGAATCCGGGCTTTATGCGTGTTGACGGGTTCCATTGCCCTGTGACGGTGTTGCCGCACTGTCCGGGGCGTTTTTCTTTTCTTCAAGCAACAGTTTCACAAACTCGCTACGGTTCTTCTCCTCTTCCTTTTCTGCTATTGCAATGGTACACATAGTTAAAAAGTGCTTGTCCTCCGGGAACATTTTTCCATACTGTTTCTGAATGTTTCGGACCTGATCTGCGCTCATGCTACTCAGTTCTCTGGCAATCTCTTCATCGGTCATTTTTTCCATTCTTTTTTCCCTTCCTTTCAATCAAAATAATAGTTTCTAGTACCAGGCTGCGACTATCCGTCCCATACTGCTTTACAATTTCTTCCGCCCTGGCCTGCAGTTTCTCCCACTCTTCATCCGTCTGCGCCTCGTGGTACTCCCGGAATAGCTTCCAGAGATCGGTATAGAGGGCGTACACTTCTTTCAGTTCTTTATCTGTCATTTCTCGCCTTTCCCGTCTAAATATGGAAATATATATTCATAATATTCAAAACATTCATTTCACGAATATTATGAATATTAAGAATATTATTTTTGTCTTTAGACAGACACCTTTTTAAACTCATGAATACCTGAAGCATTGCCATGTCCTTTGTCAATATGTAATATTCCATCATATTCATTTAGTTTATTGCTATATTTTTTTAATGTTCTTCCGCATTTCTGAGGACTCTGGTAAATCCTACACCCCTTCAGATACTCGCTTGCCTTTATGATCTGCGTAATCGTACCTGAATAAGATCCACCGTTCGTCTCTACCAGTTTCTTAATTGCCTTTATAATAGGGGTCTTATCATACTCATCCTTGGCTCTTTTCTCGGCAATTTCCTGCGCATCTCCCAGCATTTCCCACTTACACAATGGCTCGTTAAATCTGATCGCATATTCTCCGCTTCGGACCGTTCTGCCGGTTACAGAAAGCGTTGCATCTACGTCCTTGCGTTCCTTCTTCTGAATTACAAGCATCTGATCACTCGCTCCCATGATTGCTGAACTTCCCAAAGCATTTGAGAACGGATCTGTCGGATCTTCATTCTTCCTATTGTGCATAACAAGCATAAGAGAAATATTGTACTTATCTGCCAGTTCCTTTAACGGTGTGAAATTCTCGTAAATGTCATCATAATCAGATTCGTTTACTCTCTTAGGCTTCTTGATCTTTTGGAACACATCTACTATGACAAGTGACACCTTCCTATGCATCTCCAAATATTCTGTAATATCTACTAGAAAGCTGTCTCTCATTGTAGAATAATCGTTCACAATCACAAGGTTATCAGGAGGCTCCATGCCATTTAAAAGCGTAGTCAATCTGGATTGCGTAAGAGCTTCTGTATTCTCCAGATCTATGTATAACACATCTCCCTGCGTCGTGTTGAATCCTAAAAAATCACTACCATTTGCTACTGCTACCGCCAGCTGCAATGCCAACCAGCTTTTTCCTATTTTAGATTTTGCTGTCAATACAACAAGACCTTTTGCGATAATGACATCCACAATATACTCCATCGGCGGAAGATCTGCGGTAACAAGCTCCCGCGCGGTTCTGTATACAAGATTCTTTCGCTTCTTCGATGGTCTTACCTTTCCGCCATCTGGAACCGCTGCTCCATGAGCATCTGCTTTAACTCTTCTTCGCTCAAGCTCTGCAAGTATTTCTTTTTCTTCCATTCGTACTCCTTTACCTTCTTTTCATAATTTGCATTGATCTGCCGTGACAGGTCCTGCGATATCGTCCGCAGGATCTCTTTCTGTCGGATTTCCTCCAGTTCTACGAATATGTCATACACATGGCGCACATGACCTCTTCCACGGCTCTGGAAGCCGCTCAGAACGTCCGCAAGAAACTCTTTGTCATATAGACCATACCCGTATAGTTTCATGAAGAAATCGCGGCACAGAGGGGCCTGCCAGTCAATATTGTTGTAGAACTCCTGCTTTGTCATTTGCTATCACCGGTCTCCAGATACTCTGCCAACTTGTCCAGATTTACAAGGTACTTGGTTCCTACCCGGACATGAACCACCTTCCCAGTGATGCACATCTTACGGATTGCGCTGTACGGGATCCCGGCCAGTGCTGCTGCCTCTTTCAAGGTTCCCATCCGGGGAATTGCTTTTTCTGTTGCCATTCTGCATATCTCCTTTCCTGCATTATAAAACCATGAGCAATCAGCCTTATTCTTTTACATATTCTTCAGATATCATTAACGGAGCTTCACCGTCAGCGCAGGCCGGATTGTATACCACATCAATGCCAAGCGTTACTGTGTCCACTCTACGTTCCAGCTCCAATATCATACCGGTATCATATTCATTGATACCTGTAGTTACGGATGCCACCGTGTATCCTTCCATGATCTTCTCATTGATTTCTACATAATCTCTAAATACTTTTGCTTTCATTGTTCTTTTCTCCTTTTCCAAACTATTCCATTTACTGTTCAATTATTTCGACCACATCGACATCAAGAGCTTTCGCAACTCTACCGGCACAAACAGTGGTCACTACATTACTATTAAGAATAATATTCATCCTCGATCTGCTTACCCCATAAACATTTGCAAGATCCGTTACTGACATCTGTTTTCTCGCCAGTTCAATGTCTATTTTGCTTCTGCATAACTTCATTATTTCACCTCGCTTTCTACATAACACTGTTTCAGTGTTTTACATTGACACTTTAACACTAATATGCTATATTGTCAATATGATATTGAAAAAAATACACCTTCTTGCTATTATTAGAGCAAACGGAGGTATGATATGGATTTCGCAACAACACTAAAAACCATACGCAAAGAAAAAGGATATACGCAAAGTTCCCTTGCAAAAGAACTAAATGTTTCTCAAAATGCTGTTTATAATTGGGAAAATAAAAAATGTGAACCTAGTATCGAAATGATAAAAAAAATTGCTGATGTTTTAGACGTATCACTGTATGACTTAATAGTAATTTCAACAGATCTCACCATTTCAAGTGAGGAGACTGCGAAAATGGCCGGGGTTATTCTCGATCAAATTCACGATAAAAAAGTGCTTTCTACTTCTGGTGAAATATACCTAAATCGCTACTATTCAATGCTGAATGATACAGGGAAACAATTAGCTGTTGATTATGTAGAAGGTTTAACAGAAAACCCTAAATACACGTTAAAAGCAGATAATGACGAAAGTACAGATTATCATGATTTATCGCAGGCAGAAAATAATTTATATACAGCATTAGATAAATATAAAAAGAAAAAATAACTATCTGAGTATGGCCGGCATCCTCATGCGACCACATCAATTTTGAAGCTGTGTAAATTTGTGCACCTTCCGGTCAGACTAAGCTGCCTTTTTCTAGTTGCACCAGTGCAACCGGCTGATTTTTAGACCATTTCATTTTGTAACTGACAGAACCTTGACAATATAATATACTTACCCGGGTAGTCGGGGGACGTGTTCTCATCTGATCCGAGCCTTACGGAAAGGATGATTATTATGGTTTCATGGAATGACCTGTTTACTTTCGTCATCATGCTGGTGGCGATACTGACCTACATAGAGACCCAAAGAAAACATAAGAAATAGCCGTCCTGACCCTGGAAAGTTTAGGAACGGCTATCTCTATTTTGCTTAGTATTGATTTTCGCCGGATCGGGTGAAGTGCACTCACCTTCCGACTACCTTGTTAAGTATATTATACGCAATATACCGTGGTTTTTCAACCATAAAATAAAGTCGCCCCCGGCGCCAACCAGGAGCGACAAAGGAACTACATCGGGAAACCCGATACAGTCAACCTCACCAAGCTGATTGTATCATTTTCCCGGTGAAATTACAACCCACCGGGCATTTTTATGCCCTTTTTTACGAAAGGATGATACAGTATGGCAAGTATTCGAAAAAGAGGAAGAGGATACCAGATCACAGTGAGCAATGGCCGGGACATTCACGATAAACAGATCCTTGAAACTACCACATGGATCCCGGATCCGGACAAGACGGAGAAGCAGAACCAGAAGGACCTGGACGCATTCGTCATAGACTTTGAGCGCAAGGTAAAGTCCGGTATGTTTCTGCAGGGTGAGAAGATCACCTTCCTGGAGTTCTCAGAACGTTGGATGCAGGACTATGCCACACTGCAGCTGGATGAGACCACAACATCGATCTATGAGATATTACTGGATACTCATATCCTCCCGGCAATCGGACACCTGAAGCTTTCCAAGATCCAGCCGGTACATATGAACAAGCTCTACAAGGAAATGAGTGAGCACCGGTTAGACGGGAAGGACGGTGGCTATTCTCCCACCACGATCAAGCGTGTTCACGCTCTGATCTCTTCCATCCTGTCCACGGCTGTCCAGTGGAATGTTATACTCTCTAACCCATGTGTGAGAGTGAAGCCACCGAAGCAGCTCCGGGACACATCGGACATTCAGTATTTTACCGAGGAAGAGACTGCTGCCTTCCTGCAGTTCCTGTCAGACGGTACCGAAGCCGGAGAGATCAAGCTGCAGTATAACATCTTCTACCAGATTGCAATCTTCTGCGGTCTGCGCCGGGGAGAATCCATTGCCCTGCTCTGGTCCGACATAGACTTTGAAGCAAAGACCATGAGCATCACCAAGAGCACCAGCATAGTCAAGGGCAAGGCGGTGACCAAATCCACCAAGACCAAGTCATCAGTGCGCACCATAAGCATTCCAGACCATATCCTGGAACTACTCCGGGAGTACCGTGCAGAATATGACAGCTACCGTTATACTGTCGGCTCCCTATGGGCTGGAGACGATCATATTTTCATTCAGTGGAACGGAGCGCAGATGTACCCATCTACACCCTCTGCCACATTTAAGAAACTTATCCACAGTTACAATGCGGCACATGAGGATAAGCTGCCGGACATCCGTCTGCATGATCTCCGGCATACTTCCGCCACGCTACTGATCAGTCAGAATGTGGACGTTAAGACCGTATCAAGCCGACTTGGCCATGCACAGACCAGCACCACCATGAATATTTACGCTCACGCACTCAAAAAAAAGGACGTGGCAGCGGCCGAAGCCCTGGAGAATCTGCTGATAAAACGTGCATAATGTTAGTCAGATATTAGACAAAATGAAAAGCACTCCATTCACTGGGGTGCTTTCTAAACTCTGAAACTATTGATTTTACTGCATTTCTACAAATGAGACACGGGGGATTCGAACCCCCGACAACTTGATTAAAAGTCAAGTGCTCTACCGACTGAGCTAGTATCCCATATATTATTTTTAGATATTACAAATGCCCAGAACCGGAATCGAACCAGTGACACGAGGATTTTCAGTCCTCTGCTCTACCAACTGAGCTATCTGGGCATTTTAGATCTGAATTTTCACTCAGATCTTAGTAGCGGGGACAGGATTTGAACCTATGACCTTCGGGTTATGAGCCCGACGAGCTTCCAGACTGCTCCACCCCGCGATATTATATTGTATATGATATGTTTTCCTTTTCAAAAATATTCCTGAAAAAGAAAATGGATGGAGGTGGATTCGAACCACCGAAGCAAATTGCAGCAGATTTACAGTCTGTCCCCTTTGGCCACTCGGGAATCCATCCATATGGAATTGTATTCCATAAAGCCGATGATCGGACTCGAACCGATAACCTGCTGATTACAAATCAGCTGCTCTGCCAATTGAGCCACATCGGCGTATTCATAACAGCTGATTTGTAATCAGCAGTTCTGCCTACGCTTGACTCGTTTCACTCCTCAATCGTCATGAATTGAGTCACATTGGCGTAACATTTAAAACCGTTTTCACTAGAAATGGGGCCTATAGGGCTCGAACCTATGACCCTCTGCTTGTAAGGCAGATGCTC